>Ga0233437_1001309_pt1 | contig 46370 bp, 62 predicted proteins | sample SI_122_August201_FD_182714 | JGI IMG/M metagenome (GOLD analysis project Ga0233437, IMG submission 182714) | Seawater microbial communities from Saanich Inlet, British Columbia, Canada - SI_122_August2016_200_MG | ecosystem: Environmental > Aquatic > Marine > Inlet | place: Canada: British... | reverse complement strand
AGGCTAATACCTTGTCAAGATAACCAGAGGCATCTTCAATGTTTTCTTTATAGACGGCAAGTGAGTGAGTGTCATATCCGTCTGCAATCATATTACCACCACCTGAATTAACATCAAGGAGTTGACCTGGTGCAGCAGTCCCAATTCCGACTTTGCCTCCAGAAGTTATTCTCATTTTTTCTGTAAAAGTTGTTCCAAAAGTATTTCCAGAACTTGAAGTATGGGTATAAAATGTTAAGGCTCCATACCAGCCACCACTCTCTCTAATACCATATATTCCTGCGGTCTCCACATCATAATTTCGCATAGTAATTCCTCCACCTCTACCTACAGTGCTATCTCCTATATTAGTCTGAATTTTAATTCCTTGAGTAAAACCTAATGCAGCGCTAGGAAGTTCTAATGCAAGAAGATTAGCTGGACTCGCAGTCCCAATTCCGACTTTGCCCGAGGAAGTATTAATGACCATCTTCGGAGTTCCTAACACCGATCCAAACTCTAAAGAAGAAGACGAGTTAGTTGAAGACCATATGTATGAATTCTGAAGTTTTATATGTGAATGGTTATCTGCCCCCGCTGCTACTATACTAATACCTGGATTTCCAGCAATCAAAGTATCTTGCCGTATCTTTAGTATAGGGTTGTCCCCATATATTTCTAACTTATCACTAGGACTATCAGTCCCAATTCCGACGTTGCCGTCATCTGTAAATGTAACCAGAACCTCGTCACCACCAATCCTCTCCATAAAACGCAAATCTTTATTGACACCATCGGTGTGAATATGCCAACTTGCTGTATCGCTACCATCGGCAGTATTTCTTGTTATTATATCGAGTCCTGCACCGTATGAGGCGTGCACTCTCAAAATTCGCATAACAGCGTCTGTTGAAACAAGGTTGAGACTCCTTATAGCATTACTTGCCGTAACTTGATCACCGAATGCCCCTTGACCATTAACATGGAGGGTTTTCAATGGCCCTGTCGTACCCAAACCTACGTTGCCATTCAGTATCGCATACCCAGTCCCATTAGGCGTAAGGGTGATGTTGCCGTTTGTATCTTCAGACGTGATTGTGTTGCCGTTTAGTTTGAGATTGTCGACTTGGATTGCTGTATACTTATTCTCCAAACTTGCCCCAGTTACAGTTCCATCAAGATTATTCCCAGACTTATCATACCACGTTGTTTCACTTGCTCCACTACCATCGTATTCTGCGACTGCACCGATTTGGGTTAACTTCACATTCTTAAATTCAATGTTACTACCACTTAAATCCCCTGTTGGATACAGGTAAAATTCAGCATCAGTATCATTTGGTAAAGCGGTATCCATTGTAAAAGTATGTGTTACAAATGACCCTGTTGTGGTTATCGTATCTGTCCCCCATTCAACAAGAGAGGAATCATCTCTGACTGACATCCATATTGGCTGACTTGACGCAGTTCCATCTTTAATATCAATACTTAATTGATATTGCTTCCCCTTGATAACTGTTAATCCTTGAATTTTAGCACCATGCGTAGCTCCTGTATTAGCCAATTCATAATGGTCTGTATCAAAAGATAATGTTGCTGAAGGGTCAGAAGTCCAATCACCAGTATCGTCATCGGCACAATCATCGTCCAATATAAGCGTCTGATTCGCACCTTTATATTTAAAAGGCACACTTGCACCAGAGTAGAGTTCTTTTACTTCGGTGGCTGTGAGGGCGTGGTTGTGGATTGCAAAACTTTGGATTGAGTTTTCATACCAACCTTGGTCTCCTAAACTTGAAATATATCTAACACCAAAATCAGCAGAAACAGTTTGAGTGCCTGTCCCTTCAATTCCATTTCTAAAAATTTTACATACATCATTTTCTCTTGTTATGACGAAATGTTGCCAATCATCTACTGTAAATGTGTGTCCGTGGTCTATATTCAAAAAAGAACCACTACCAGCCCTGATAGTTACTCTTGTCGCGGTATTAAAATATAACCTATTATGTGTTATATTTCCGCAAATATAGGAACCTGTTACACTTTTAGGTTTTATCATCACTGATATAGAAAAATCGCTATCAAGTGTTAACCCAGCACCAAGTTGAATATCATCATCCACCCCATCAAACCGATAATAAGGAGCTGGCATTGTATTCGCTACATGGTCTTGGCGACCTTGTTCGTTTAAAAGATATTTACCATTCATTCCTATATCAGCACCTGCAAATTGGGCTATATCTGAACCATCCTCATCGTACTCGATTGTAAAATCTTGGTCATTGCCAAATTTTATCTTCTTGTCGTCTGCTATAAATACATCTCCCCATTCTGCCGAAGTGGAGCCTATATCAGCACCACCCGAAGCATCGGGAATTATTGAAGTTTCTGCTGTGAATGTATTTGTTCTAATTCCTGAAGTCCCATTATCTATTACACCAAATCCTGATGCAATGGAGCCACTTGCTAATGCCCCCACTATCGTGATTGCTGTTGAGCTTCCAATGTCAAGTGCCACTGGGTCAGTTGTTCCGTCACCAATTAAGATTTCACCATCACCCAAAACTGCTGTGGCTGTGATTGCACTTGTTCCACTACCTAATAAAATACCACCATCAGTGAATGTGCTTGCTCCAGTTCCACCATGTGCTACTGCAACATCCGTTGCTTCCCAAGTACCAGTTCCGATAGTTCCAACTGTCGCCAATGCACTTGCAGAAGTAAATTGAGAACCCATCGTATCAAGATTAGCTTCCATATAAACTTCAAAGTCAGATACTAATGCCTGTTTCATCGTATCGCCATCACTAATAACAACGCCATCCGTCCCTGCCAATGTAACGGTGGCTTGTGTTGTTGCACTGCCGTCCATTACGTTTAGTTCTGTTGCGGAGGCTGTTACCGCCGACCCTGCAAGTTCAAATCCGCTATTAATATCAACTGTATCTTGCGATAGTTTCAATGGAGTAGGATTACCATCTCCATCTTCAATTACTTTTGTAGTAGAAGCATCTAATACTTCATTCTCACTACCAGTTACTTTTAATAAACTTTTGTAAGTACCTGCTATTGTACTTCCTGTTAATGTTCCTGTTGCCATAATATTTTACCTTATAATTTCATTATTATTAATTCTGTTGTTCCCACACATCTCCCATAGCTTCCCACAAGTCAAACTTATCTTCCCAATAACTACGTATAACAGCGGTTACTTTAGTAGCGTAAGTTGTCAATAAACTTGCTAGACCTAACCTCGGCATATTATGAACCGAAATATATAATTATTTTGTCTCCAGATGTCTGCAATGTGCAACTATCCCATTTACCATAAATAGTAATACCAGAAGGGAACGTATCAGATGAAGTTACTGTATCTCCTCCAGTTCCGGGTGATGCAGCTGTAGTTCCAAATCCCACACTTGTGTCAGATGGTGTTAATTCTGCAAACTCAACGTCTGTTAACATTGTAATCATTGCTATATATAGACCTGAAGGTGGTGTGTATTGACCAGTTGTGTCTACAAATGCAGACCCATACTGACCTAGTGATATTCTTTGTGATTCTGCTACTGTGTATAATGCCATCTTGTTTCTCCATATTACGATAACTTACCGAGCTTGGCTATTCTCATGGTCATCTTTGTTATGTATTAATTTAATACATTTCCATGTATTAACAAAATACTTTTTTTAACCTAAATCTTCCCACTTTGACTGGCCTCCATATTCACTAGCCTGTACTACCATATCTTCCCAATTCAAATCATCAAATCCTTCCCAAAATATAAATCCATATTCTTCTGATTCTATCGAATACCATGATGCTGCTATTTCACCATTTGATTGCGACCATGTAGCTATTACTTCATTTGGACTATGCGTATACGATGAAGATATTTCGCCAGACGATGTTGACCATGTAGTCATTATCTAATTGCATATGGTGACGAAGGAAAAGACATAGAAGTCTTTCTCTTATTACTTTCATTGTCACCTACTTTCTTCCAAAACTGCTTCATATAATATTCTTTAACTTCTAAATTGCCTTGTTGTTCAGATAACATAGCTTTTAAATAATCTACAACTGCCAACGATAACATTCTACTTAAATTAACGTGAGAAGTTTCATCAGGACTAGAGACACCAGTCAATGTGGGATTATCACTACCATCTAATTCATTCGGGTCAGCAGTAACAAATGCTTCAATAAAAGCAGTGCCTTCAAATCTCAACCCATTAGTTATACTTTCGTCTGGATATATTAATTGGCTACCATAGTATGAGTCGGGTAGCCTTATTCTGTGTCCCGCAAGAGTATCTGTATTTGCCCCATCTATATATTGCCATAAATGTATATTGCGACCAACAATCCTATATAACCATGTTCTATTTGTATCATAACTCATTATTCTGGGTCAGTATCTTCAGTAACAACTGGTTCATTAACAAGCCTTTTAATCTTTTTATACTTGCTATCTGTAGTGTCTTTAATAGAAATAGAAGATAACTTAATCATATTAGCTGGGAATGGATACTCTCTTGTACCATCTGATATATTTGTCTTCCACGTTGCAACATTATCATCATAATTAGACTGTATTAAGTGTATAGCGTCTTTAATCCAAGCTATTGCTAGCGTAGTATCATTAGTACCAGCTCTCTCAATTAGTTCTTGGACTGTCATTAAGCTATAGCACCCATAACTTCTACTCCAACTGCTTCACCATTGCCCGCTGCCCATAATGTAGGGGTGACAGTATCCGACCCATATGGTAATATTATTGCTTCATTAGGCCCTAGTACTGCCACAGTAGTTGCATCTGCTACAGTTGCTGCCATAGTAATTTTTACATCAACTGTTGATGCAGTTGTCCCATTAGCTAGAAATCCAGAATGTTTTATAAAAATAAAGTTAGCACTTGTAAAAGTTCCAAGTGTTAATGCTGTTTGCCCCACTGCATAATTAGTACCTGCAGCTACAAGAGTTGCGCTTCCAGAACCGTAACCGACTGTCGAGCCCCATGTATGAGCTATACTACCACTTCCACCTAATGATTTCCCTACATCAGCGGCTATTGCATCTACAGCTGACCCCTCACCAGCGGCATGACTGAATACTGGCGTTGCGCTTACTGCAAATTCTATTCTACTTGCCATATTTATTACCTCTTATTGTTGTTGAGCAGCTTGAGCTGCTATTGTTTTATTAATCATTTTACTATTATTTTGTATATACTGTTGCACTTCACCTAAAGCCCAATTATAATATTTATCAGACTGCTTTTCATAATACTGTACATTCTGCGTACTAACGTAACTCTCTTGTGTCTTTTCAGCTATGTCAGTTTGGTATTTCTGTATATCAGCCGAATATAAAGATATTTTACTTTGATGCTCCTGCACTTCTTTATTAAGTGTATTTACAAAATCTTGCACTTCTTTGTTAATATCTTGTTGGTATCCATTTAACTCTGCGCTATACTTCTGTATCTTTTGGCCTTCTTCTGCGCTTTCTAGCTGAGCGTCTTGTATCGAAGACTGAACTTCTGCTTGGTATATTTGCAGCTCTTTATTGAATTCATTAAGCTCATTTTGTATATTAGACTGATATTCTGATAACTTAGCCTGATTTTCAGCTTGATAGATTTGTATATTCTTTTGGAAATTATTAGTAAACTGTTGTATATCTTTATTTACTTGTTGCTGATACGAACCTAATTCAGAACTAAACTTTTGTATCATTAATCCATCGCCAGCACTTGCTAAGTCTGCGTTTTTTAATGCTATTTGCAATGTCGCCTGATACTCTGCAGTCTCTTCGTTAAACTCATTTAAATTATTTTGTACTTCTGACTGGTATCTTGAAACTTTATCAGTTTCTTCTTTTTGCCATGATTGTAATGAAGTGGTTAATTCAACTTGGTATTGTGCTAATTTTTGTGTGTATTCCTGTATCTCTCTAGCAACATCAGCTTGATATTTGCCAACTTCTGCTTGGAACTTCTGCAATTCAGAGCCATACTCTTGCTGTTCTTTTTGTAATTTTAAATTAGCTTCTTGCTGTGCCTCTTGTGCGTTTATTTGAGCCTGTTGTATGGCTTCTTGTAACTTAACTTGATATTCAGCGTTTGCATCATTGAATACATTTAATTGGTTTTGCATTTCTTGTGAGTATGCACTTATATATGTTGAAATCTTTTGTATTTGAGCAGCTGCTAATTCTGTGTCTTCTTCATCTTCAATAAACTGACCTGCTACATGAAACCATTCATCAAAATCAGTTTCAGCCCCTCCTATAGTCCCAGAAGTTACATCTGTCAACTCATCACTGCCACCCTGTACTGTTGGCTTCGTATATGTAGGTGGAGAACCTAGATTCGATACAGTTACACTGCTTACATCTGGGGTTGTAAAGCTTGGAGACGTAGGAGACACTGGTGACGTTGCTGATATAGATAATATGCCAGGGTCTAATTCGCTTAGCCCGCTTGTATAATTTATAAATGATGTTCTACCTTCCATTACTGGAGAAAGATATATCGGGGCAGAAGATAATAATTCACTATCTACGACTATACCCCCACTTGAAGCTGCTATAACCGGAGGCACTGGAGGTGATAACGATATACTTAAATCAGATATACTAGACAATGTCGACAATGACAACACTGGTTTAGAATATGTAGGAGATGCCCATCCACTTGTATCTACTGTAGACGCTGTTATCGTAGGAACTACAGGCGAAGAAGAGCTAATACTTAAATCACTACCAAAGTCAGGAGACGGAGGAGATATCGGTACAGTCGGAGATGTCCAAATTGGCAATCCATCAGTAGCAAGTTTAGTGAATTCTTGCGAACTTGAATGGAATACGACTGCATTTCTTAAATCACAATCATCATCTATTTGACTTGAATCTACATAATATACATATCCATCATTACTACCCCCACTTGAAGGGTCTGGTTTTATAAACACCTTGCCTTGAGCGGTATAAAACTTGGGATGAAGATTAGTAGCTTTATGCAAACTCGAACTATCGTCTATCCACTTACTTAATGTAAATGGAGCCTCAATAGCAGGGTACCCATTTCTTTCTACTGAAAGAACCGAATCGGAAGATTGTATGTCGTACCCACTCGAATCTGTAATCGAAGAAGACCTAACGCTTGCAAACCATAATAGCTCTTTTGGTATACTGGACGCCACAGCTTTCTGCGCAGAAATAACAAACTGATCGTCAGCGTCTGCTACGCCAGTTATGTTTTCAATATCTAATTCTATGTTTGTTGTTGCCATAATTTTTTAGTCTCTATCCCACTATAGGAAGAAACTGCCGTTAGAGAAAAAAGGAGGAAACTCGTAACGACAGCTTTTCCTAATTATCCTTATATTGTGCTATTAATCACAAATTTCAGATTTATTATCTACTTGCGGTTCCAGATACTAACGCACTTGCAGTTAAGCATGAAGCGTCTAAAACATACCAGTGATTTCCATCACACAATAGTTTTATTCTATCTCCAGCCCCTGCTGCTCCAGCGGAAGTGTCAATCTGAATTTGGTCGTCATCAGACTGTTGGTCGTGAATTACACCACCATCAATCCCAGCTCCCATCAGATATTCTGTCGCAGAACCACTTGCAATAAGTAGGTCTTTGGTACCTTCGGCGTCGCTTTCAATACTAAGAATAAATGTAAAAACACTACCCTTAGCTGTTGGAGCGGACGGAAGAACAAAAGCAGCTGTATTTGCTGAAATATCTACCATGTAGATATTGCCAGAATCAGAAGCTGTTAATGTTGACGTTGGAGAAGCGATAGTCCCATCCGAAGATGGTTTAACACTAACTACTAATCCAAGCTTACCATCAACCGAGTTGTCAAACTTATTTTGTCCGTAAAGAGGATTTCCTAATTGTCCCATAGTTAACTCCTATTATTTCCAGACAGCATGGGCTTCAGGCATTTGCCATTCCATACCAGCTTCAGTTTGAATTAAGTCGACTCGACGATCAACTCCGCTATTCTCAAGAGTTTGCACTCCTACGTAAATAGCGGTATCACGATTTAGTCCGTTACCAATTAACGGTCTATATGCACAATATCGCATGTTAACTGCAAGCATCTTAATAGACGTTCCGTCTAAATGGACATTTCGAGACACATTCATAATCCCATAAGGAGTATAAATTGTCGTAATGTCAACTCCGAAAGCGTTCTTCGGGCTTCCCATAGAGAAATCAGATCTTGCTCCAAAACTATTCGCAGAGCCTAAGTCTGTTTTCTTCATGTTCGCATTGAAGTATCCACTAAGTTTATGCAACCAGTTATACACGTCCGTTGGGACTAAGAATAAAGTTGCATTTGCATTGTTATACCTCGGGTCGAGGAAGGAACTCATGTCGTCCAAGAAGTCGTCTTGCGACTTTGTACCAGTTCCGCCCATGGTAGAACCACTAAATACATTGCCATAATTAGCAATGAAATCAACAGCTCCTTGAGTGTAATTAACACTATCAGTTGACCCTTGAGAGCCAAATAATAACGCCGTTTCAATATCCCACTTATGTTCAATCAACTTTTCACGCCAGACTCGAGCATACTCATTTGGTTCATACTTTAATACGGTAGCACGAGTTGTGTTATCCATAGCTAAAGATGTTTTCCAAATCTGAGTAAGTCCATAACCAGTTGAGAAAGGTTGGTCTTTCCACGTTTCGGGATATCCGCTTCCCTGTCCAAAAGCACTACCTACTACATAGGATCGTCTTCCTTCAAGCGAAGTTGCGATTGATTGGTCATGAACAATCTCATCACCAGTTGCTCCACCTGGGGAGAAATTATCGGTGATAAAAGAAGCAAGTTCATTTCCAGCACTATCGAATTTGACAATCTTACCTTCGATAGCAACACATTCTTTGCTATCTTTAGTTAAGCTATCTGTCACAGTATCAATTTTTACTAAATGATACCCACCAACACCTCCGCCACCAGCGGTAGCAGATATTGGTATTTTCACAACCTGACCAGCAATAAAGAAAGAAGGTCTGGAACCAGTGGCTCCAACATCAATCTTATTGTTAGACTGACCATAAACATTTTGCACATTACCAGATGATTTATAATCTGTTGCCATGTACAATTTCACACTTTGACCAGTTGCCGAAACAGCGGCTGCTACATTAGATTGGTCAAGTTCTGCATCTGCAAATTCATCAGTTCCATTTGAGGAGAATCCCATTACATACGCATATCGTTTATGGTAAGATGGCCGTCTTTCTGTGAATTTAAACTCTGGGTCATCAGTGGGTTTCTTTGCAACTTTTGACAACATCCGAAAAAACGGGTCTTGTGCAATAGCTAGCTCGGAAACTCTGTCGCCAAAGTTATATCGTCGTCTTAGGTCACCGGTATCTTTAGAAGTACCGTCTGACCACGTTGCGACGTCTGAGTAGGTCGATAGACCAAATACATCAGCCATTTTGTTTACCTTTCTATAATAGTATTAAACTATTATACAGTATTATTAAAGCTTTTATATACCAAAAGCTTCTTCTAATTTACTGTCAAGGCCTAGTATTGTTTCAAAAACTGTATCGTCTGGGGACTTATCTTGTACTTGTTGACTACCTGCCGTAGCTAATGATTGTGGTTTCTGCTGAACTTTTTTCATTTGCCGTGAGACCTGCTCGTTAGCACTTCTTGCTATGTTTTGTTCTCTTTTACCTTTATTCATTAGATAATAAATATCATCTAACTGTAGGGTTTTGTCCTTAGCGAACCGAACAAAGTTGCTCCATTGATCGTCATTCATATTATATTTTTGACGAAATTCAGATTCCCTAGTTAGTTTCTGATTATCATGTTGCTGTTTAGCTAAAACATTGTTTAGTCTTTTCTGAACAACTCCATCAATCGTAGCCGCTAACACTTTAGCTGAATCTGATTCAGGATTACCCATAGCTTCATCAGGGTCAAATACAAAGTCTTCTCCCAAACTTAACTGTTCTTTCATACTTACCGGGGCTTGACCTCCACCCTCAAAATAATCGCGCACATGCGTAATTAAATTGGGGTCTTCTCTCATAGCATCGAGGATAGGCATATATGGTTCAAGTTCAGACAGCGTCTTGTGAAGGCGCTTTGCCTCCTTACTTGAATCACTATACCGTTTTTGCAGATTTTCAATATCCGATTCTTGACCTTCTACAGGGCTCACGTTTTGTTGCTGACTTTCCTGTTTATCTAAAAACTGGTCGCCTTCCAACTGTTCTGAGGTTATCTGTTCTTCTGAAGGTCGGTCTAATATACCACCATTAACTTCGTTATCAAGTGCCTCGAAAAAATCACCTGAATTGAAATCTGTACTTTCTGGGGCTTGCGGAGCATTAAAAATGTCTTCGCCTGCGTTGCCTACTTGTACACTTTGTTCCATGTTATCTTTTTCCTTTTCTAAAGCGACTTTGTTATCAGTCGCTATTATTATTGAGCTCTAAGTTATAATAATTAACTGTTATCATCAAGCTCTTTTTCTTGATCTTCTTTAATAGAAGCTTTTACCTCTCTTTTTATATCCCTTTTAGCAATTTCAAATTCATTCTTCATCATGCCCCTAAGGAGTTTCTGTTGTGATTCTGTTTCTAATAAATCCTTTCTTACCTCATTGCCTGCGTCATTTACTTTCATCTTAATACCAGCCTGCACAAGCTGTCTTTCAAGAGTCTCTATTGTACCTTCTCTATCCTTCAAAGACTCTCCAAGTCCTTCAATTTGCGATTGTAATTGTGAATATAAGCTTTTACGCTCAATAAGTTGTTTTTTATTTCTTATATCAGTTTCGGCTATCATAGAGATATCATCTATTAATCCAGATTGAAACCATCTAAAATACTCCTCTAGTAAAGCCCACCTATTAACTGGCATAGTAGCTCCAGCTACAACCCTTACGTCAAATCTAGCTGTCTCGTAATCCATCCACCTACTGATAGCTTCACCATAATCATTATAAACTGGAATGTTAATACGTATTTCTTTTTCTTCATTTACCCCAGCTTCTGGCTGAACAATTCTAAACACCTTATCTATAGTATAATGCTTTTGTGCTATCTGCTGAAATACCTTACCCAAGTGTTCTAGCCCAGGCTCTACAACTGTACCCATCCAAGACTTTAGCCTTCTAGTCCCAAACTCATCATTGGCAAGTAAACCCCTATATGTTTCGGCTTGTTGCTGTGTAAACCCCATCATAGCTGATGGAACCCCACTTATATACTCTGCATCACCCTTCCCTTCTTGGGTAATTGTATAAAAAGCGTTATTAATAGGAGCTGGTAATATTGGAGTTGGAGGGTTAAATCCTTGTCTATATTTTAATAAAGCGCCGGGACTAGATGAATATTGCTCCCATTCTTCTTCATCTACGCTACCTTCTTCATACATCCACCGTAAGTTGCTAGATAAGTTTGCATTGTGTATCATAATTTGGTGAGCTTTATTAATTTCTTGCTGTTTGCCAATTAAAGGCATAGTAGCTGATATTGGATATGGAGTCCCAGTGTACATGTATGGAATTGGTATAATAGGATATTCTGTTATTGGAAGCTCATATTCATATAAAAATATATCGTCTCCTATACTGCATGTTAACTTTATCCTAGTTTCATAAAAATCTACAAAATCAACAACAGATTTTACAAACTGGTCTGACTTCATTCTTATTTCAAAATCTTCTTTACTCATTATGTGCTGATCCACTTTTGTGGCTTCGTCTTGTGCCATAGACATAATCTCGGACTGCTTCTGCTCAATCGCTAATTCGGATTCCTTTTGAGCTTTTTCCACTTCTAATGCAAACCTACCCTCAATAATATCTCCATCCTCAAAAGACTGTTCTAACGATGCTATTTTTTCTTCTAACCGAACTTGGATTTCAGCTGTAAACTCTTGGACTTGAACTTCTACAGCCTTTTTTATTTGATCCATCTCGATTGGAGACGGCGGGATTTGCATAAAAACATTTACAAATGGAACCTTTATTTTAGTATAATTTTCATAATACCCAATAATATCGTCTGTTTCTCCATCTGGGTCAATACTAGATAAAATATCTTCTGGTTGAGTGGTTTTAGAGTCTTGAACATCTCTTTGGCTATACATCCCTCCAGCATCTGAGTTACCACTACTAACTTTATTAATTTTACGAGAATACTGTGGAAACAAATTTCTAAGCTGAGTCTTAGACATGTTTTTCTTTACCATAATAAAAGCAGCGTCTCTAAATAAGAAATCCCTACTCGATGGGTCTACAAATACATCGTAAGGGTCTATTCGACTAAATATTACATCTCCCTTTCCATGATCCGCATCTTGGTCTACATCTAAAAGAAAATACCCAATTCCCTTTACCAAACTGTCAAGTATAACTTGACCATATACAGATTTGCCATTAGATAAATACCAACAATAATCTGCTATATCAGAATGTACTTGAGCTATGTCAACATCATCCCCAGTTGCTCCAACCGCTTTCCACCTTGGACTATTAGCTGTAACGAAATACTTCATAATCTCAATGATTGGGAGTATCCTATTAATAGTAAAAGTTGGCATCCCAGATTCTTCTAAATTGTCTTTCTCACCTTTAGTAATCTGGTCATCTAAATAAAAATCATAACCCGTTTGACTCTTAGACCTCCATTTAGACCTATGAGACCCATTTGCCCTATTCCAAAGACGCTTGTTTATTTCTGCTTTATTTTTTCTTCCTCTTTTAGCCATATTAATATAGTATACCTTTCAAATTAACTGGAAAACTAGCTGATAATTTCATATCATAATTGCTTAAATGCCTTGATCCACCTCTATGTCGATACCCACCAGACAACAACCCCTTTTTACCAATGGGGATCGAAAATTTACCGCTTTTTAAAACTTCTAAATCTAAATTTCTAGACAACTTTATTCCTAATGCATCATATAAAGACCGAGCTATATCCTTTTTTTTGCTTGGCGGTTTAAAATCAAACATTTCACTATGCCTCTCACTAAAAAAACTTTTCTTATTTGGCTGGAAGCTAGGAGCAAGTGGAGAAAAATCTTTCTGCCAAGAGTTCCCACCTTTTAAGGAGCTTCTTTTAGAATATATACTATCAGCCATATTAATATGATTTTTTAGACATTCTCTTTTTTACTTTTTTGCCAATTTTCTTTGCATACTTCTTAGCTGCAGTTTTTCCAGCTTTTGTATATGCAAATTTCTTTTTTCCAACCTTAGGCATTTTATTTCTCCTAACTATGCTACGATCCAGCTTTTAGCTTTTCTTTTCTTCTTAAACCAACCCTTTTTATTCTCATTCTTACTCATATTCGTAGGAAATGCGTGTAAATTAGCATAATAAAGTGTCTCAATAGTGTCATCATGTGCCATTTTCGGCCCGAATGTACATATTTCATTGATTAAATCAAAGCTATTTTCTCTTATATATATATTCCCCATGCTAAAACGACCGCTTAGTCCACTATAAATGCGATTTCTTTTATTTGCACCACCTGGCTTTTGAGGAATAACAGCTATATCAAACCTATTAATCCTTCTTCTCTCATCGTTTAATGATTGAAAAATACTTCGGTTCATAGCAACGTCTTCAACAGTTGCACTTGTACAATTGTATTTATTATATAATTCTATTATATAATCTACAACTCCCTTCTTCCCAATAGTTTCACCTTCGCTGGTTTTAGACCCAATGGTGGGGATACTTCTGTGCCGTTCATATTCAAGTACATATAAGTTATTATCATTATCTACTGCTACTACCATGATAACGCTGTAATCTGAGTGTTTAGTATTAATATCTGTAGCTGGGTCGCACCCAATAAAGGTATTACATGGGTTTTCGACTCCGTCTATTACTATATAATTCATACCATCTTTTTCTGATTTCTTGTAGTATCCATTCCAATATTTTATATGCTTCCTAGTCCACACGGCATCTTCTTCGCTCGTTACTTCCATCATATATTCTTGGTAGAACTTTTGTGGTTGTCCCGAATCTGCGTAAAACCTCTTTTTTTCTTCTAGCTTCTTTGTGTTAAAAAACGACTCCCACAATGGTACATTATCTTTAGTAATAGCCTTATATGTAATCACCTTCCAAGCAAACTCTCTATTTTCTTTTTTAGATTTAGCATGCTTGCTAAGAAGGTTGTTAATAAAACTATCATAATGCACTGGAGTGCCATTAACACGAAGACGACCAGTATGGGGCTCCAAAGCAGGATAGACAACAGCTGTAACAAGATTTGCATTTTTATCTCTCGCTTCTCTAGTTATTGTATTTGCTTCATGCTCAAAATCGTCTAATACTATTAAATCATATCTTTTGTGCAACTTTGCTCCACCTCGAATACCAGCAACGTTACTCTTAGATATTAGTTTGCAACCATTCTTTAGCTCAACATCTTCTTCAGTCCACTTGCGACCTTTGGTGTCTCCAAAATAGTACCTTATTCTGTCGTTAAATTCTAGGTGGTGTTTAATATAGTCCATATTCCCGACGCTCAACTTTTGGGTAGCCGATACCCATGCGTAAAATAAAAAGTCACCACCACCTTTACAAAACAAAAAGTCTTTTAATATAGAAGCTTTTGTTAAAACGGTTTTACCATGACCACGAGGTATAATAATAGCTGACTGTTTTACATTTTTATCATCTATGGCGTCTGCTATTTCATAGTGGAAAAAGGGGGTTTCACTACGCAAGAAATCCTCAGGCAAGAATAGTTTGCCAAATGCTATTAAGTCTTTACTCGATAGTTTTAGAGCCTTTTCTGCCTCACTTATGTTTTGGGAGTTCAGGTTCACTTTTATATTTTTTATCTAAATATTTATTAAACTTCTTTTCATCTTTTTTGTAATCCATATAATCAACTAATATATTTTCAAGACCCAAAATCTTATTATTTAAATGATTTACTATATTCCATAAATCTTTTATAGACCTTACAAAATCTCCTTTTGTTACACCTTTTCTTTTAATCATTTTTTAACTTTCAATTTAGTCTTCTACTTCTTCTGATATTAAAGTTGGAGTATCTATATGTTTTATTATCTTTATTAAAGATGTAATCATAGATGCCTCCCTACTGTCTGGACTGTATATATGTCGTAAATTTATATTAGACGCTATGGTTTTCATTTTTTTAATAGATTGAGCAAGATTATAACTTTCAATCTCAGTATTATTAATGAAATCTTTTTTAAGATTGCGATGACCATGATACCCCATTAGAAAGATACACTCCTTAGCTCTGTATTTTTATTATTTATGTGCTTCTTGCTTCGTATGTATGGAGTTTTACAACTATTGCACTTATACACTAGAAACTTACTAGCTGTTGTAAGATATACAGAATCGGTTTCTTCTATATCTTTTTCTCCACATGTACTGCATACATCCCCTATATCCATTATTACACCTAAGTTTGGATGGTTCTTCATATAAGGTCGAATTATAAGATATAAGTCTTCTAAAGCTGCTACATCCTGCTTATTATACCTCTCCATTTCATTTAGTCTTGACTTATCTCCAGACATACAATCAACCCATAGTTTAAAATCTGTACTAAGCTTTGTATGTAATTTAAAGTTTTTTGTTAAAAAGTCCAGCTTATGAGAAGATGCCGCGAACTCTCTCCTCGACACTTTTAACGTATCTATTGTTTTGTAGGGAGTTGGTGGATTAATACCATTATTAATAAACCTCCAATTCAGTTTCCTTAAATCGAACCTGTCTCCATTATGCGCTATTACTATATCAGCTTTTTCTAAAAGGCTATGCATAGACTTAACAACTCTTTTATCGTCTCTATTTTTAGATTCCTTAGGGGTTACTATATCAGACATAATATTATCATCATATAACCACTTTGCAGACCAAGATAATATATACCAATCGTCTATTATATTATGATGAGGAATACGCTGTTTATATAAACCCCATACAAACACCTTCATTAAACTTGTTTCTATATCAAATAACAATATTCTAGGAAAGCAATCTGTTTCATCAACAAATGGGACTTGATACTGCCTATTACAAGAATAACATTCAAGCCTTTGATTGTCACCTCTGCTGCTTTTACCTTTTTTCCTACCATAAGAACTACCACAATAAGGACAATATTGCATATTATTCGCTTCCTTCTTTTTTAGTTTCTACTATCTCACTGGGAACTTCTATTTCTGATCTAGATGCAGCTTCTAATTGGTCAGGTTGAAATCCACTGAATAAACCTATTATACCTTGCTCGGTTTTTTTAACAGTAGCGGCTCCCCCTAATGTACCAATAGCTTTGCCTATCTCTTTAGTTGCACTAAGAATGGTTTCTTCTCTTTCTGAACCATCTGCTAAACACTTTAGCTTTGTAAGTACATACTCATGGTCTATACCCATCCCCTTTGCAACGTCTAATACTGATTTTTCAACTTCTTTCATAACCCTCTCTTGCCTTAATAATATAGCAGCTTTCTTTTCTGCTTTATATGAATCTGTCTCACTAAACGCATCAATGTAACTTTTAACAGCACCCATACCAACTGCGATGTTTGTAGCAAATATCTTTTCTTTTTTAGTTGTAGTCTTCCTTTCGTATATCCTTTTACCAACCTTAATAGAAGACTTAGAAAATGTATAACGATTTGGGTGGCTTTCAAACGAAGTGTCCATAAATACCTTTTTATGACATAAAAAAGAACCAACAACGGTTCTACAATAATGCGTAACGTATTTGTAATTTTTCCTATTATTAGGATGGTTAATTTTAGACTTTTTAAGTATTTGTATAATTCGACTATCATCACTTAATACCCAATCTTCCTCTTTTGCACTTCTCCAATTTTTTACAACTTCTTTATCTGAATACTTACTATCGTTGAACTCTTGCATATTATCATATACATAGTGCTTAACTCCATTTATCTTACAATACTCCAATTCGATATACTAATTAGATTCTATATCGCCATAATTGTTTAATGGAAACCTTAACGACGATATTTCTTTAATTTGTAATACTAAATCATCTATTAACTTGCTTACATCCTTGTGAACATAATACACTTTACCATCAATGTCAATAGGATTTGTGTTTGACGACTTTAACAACTCTTCTAGTATATAAGACCGCTCAATACTAGTAAAATTACTTAATGACTTTAATATGTTCGACTTAGCTACCATAATTATAATGCTATTTTAATATTAAATTAACTAAATAATCAAGTAAAATATATTGCCTACATATTATATGTATTATATATATACTATATATATTATATGTATTATACACGCGCAGAATATTTAACTATATACTATTTAACCTTATTAAAATATTTAACTGTACAGTAATATAGCTAATATACGTGAGTATTATATATTACATACTAAGAAAAAATTGTAGGATTTTGATATATAACCTTTTAACTATATACTCCCCCTATCGGGGGATTTTCAATTTTGAATTTTAAGTTATAATTGATTTTATATGAATTTATTAGTAATTAATTAAATTAACTGAAAGGAGTTCATTATTATGAACAGAAATTACTTCATCGACTTGCGCGATGAGACCATCAAGAAGTTCCTCAAGACAGTGCTCAATGCACCGGTACGCAGAGGTTATAACAGGCTAGCTGGTGTGCAAATACCTGGTAAGTCTGATGTAACCAGAGCCTGTCAGGCGAACCTGCGTAGCATCAACGATACATGTGTATCAATGGGGTTTGCACCTATCTGGGAAGAGGATGTGGAAGTTGAATCATTATCAGGTAAACCCGTCAAATAACAGTTAGCCAACCATTATAGAGCTAGTATAGTCCAGGTGACAGAGGACACATACTGGCTCTAAAGGCTATTATACTTTCATATATGATGTACTGCTTATAAAGAGTAAATATAAAGAGTATTACTGTTAATAGATATAGTATAAATATATTATTATGTTATACTATAATATAGTTAGAACTTGGTCTTTAACCATTAAGTCTGGGCAAGAAAAAGAAAGGCCAATAAAAAACAGGAAGGTGGTAATTAATAATGCAGTATATTGATACAGGCACAGCTTTATTTATAGGGTTGTTAATAGTAGCGATAGTTGGTTTAATAGGTATGGTATCTAGTTATGCAGCTAGAGAAGAAGCTATGTGGAGACAAAATATGTCTGACAAGCTTGATGAGTTACTGAATAAATAATAAGAAAGGCAATAATAAATGGTTAAAAAGAATAAGCGGCAGCCATTACATGTTTCTCAAGTCTTACAAGAATATAAGTTACCTAATGGTACTAAGTTCTACGCAAAAAACGATAAAGATGCACTGTTATATGCTAGAAAAGTTGGTGGTGGATATGCTAGAATTGGTAATGATGGTAAATATTTTCACAGCAAAGGAGATGAATATGATATTAGTTGAACCATTTGAAATCATAGTAGAAGATTGTTATGATTATATAAATAACGAGCATTATGAAGATGCTTATACATTAGACAATAAAGATCATTATAAAACATTAAATAAAGAGTCGCAAGCGTTTGCTACTAAGCATAATTGCACTAATAGCTGTAAATACATAACAAAAGAGGAGATATAATCAAATGGTTAATACATTATTAATATTATTATTAATAATAATATTTGGAGTTATGGCTTCGTCAACATATTTTAAACAACTATAAAACAGAAAGTAGATATTAACATGAGTACAAATAATTATTTAGTAACAGGGTATATAGGTAACCCAGTAGACCCATCTAGAATAGATGTTATAGGTGTTTATAGGAGTATGTTAACAGCTAAGCACTTTGCTGTTAATGCATTATTTAATGGATATTATGCCCCTTCTACAATAAAAACCAAACATAGTAAAACAGTTAAAATCATTAATAAGAATTTCATACCATTAACTGTTAGCATTGAAAACAGCAAATCAACACCATATATGAGTGAATATTTAGAAAACAAAGCTCTTATTATGTATAATAATAAACTCAAGTCTTCTAAAATATATTTAAACAATAAAGATGTTATTGTTAAATGTAAATCATGTAAAAAAAAGATTAATAACTTAAATATTACATTAGAACCTGATTCAATGCTATGTAGTAAATGTAAAAATAAAATTATTATTAATACTATAGAAAAAGAAGAAAGCAAAAATAATGACTAATTATAAAAATTCAATATGTGATATATTAACAGATATATCTAAAATAATTAAAAAATTAGACAGCTTTGAGCAAAGGTTTATAAACTTAAACCATAAAATCAAAAAATCTAATAAAAAAATAAAGGAAATTATAAATGATAGAAAAATCTGACATAGAGAAATGTATCTGTGGTACATTTTATGTTAGCGGTGATTATTTATATTGCCCTAACTGTAAAAATGAAAATGAATCAGCTTACTTAATTGAATCATTTGTAATTGACCAAGCAGTAGAAGAATATTACTTAACAAAACATAATAAAAAAGGATAATAACAATGAAAAATACTAAAATAAATACAGGAATATATATAATATTAATATCTATTTTAATATACTTTATGACACAACAGTATAATAATACTCTACCATCTACGTTGCCTCCTTCTTATGAAGAAAATAAAAGTACAGAAAATACATATGAAAATGCATAAAGAAACTAAACAAATAGTATTATTAACAACTGTAATAATATTTATTAGCATATTTATATATATTATTACTGAACCTAATCGAAATATGCCAAGAACCCTACTTAATAATATAGAAAGTGAGAACTAAAATTGAATAGTAGACAATTTCATGAAATATTAATAAATAACTATGTAACAATGATTGAATACCCCATAAGTATTAATAAAAAAGTAGGGTATATGCTTAGTAATGGAATTACTTTGATAATTAATGACTTTGAACTTGGCAGACAGAATCAACACAGGCTTGCAAAGCGCTACCAAAAACAAGAGATTAATAAAAAAGTAGGGTATAAACTATGAACTGGATTGAAAACACAAGCTTAATGGTAAAAGACCTGTTAAAAACCTCTTACATTTTAATATTAGGCTACACAATGTATTTTATTAACAAAATACAAGACAAAAGAACCAAAGAATATAAATTGCTTAAAATAATAATAAAGAAAGTAGAAAAAATAATGGAGAATAGTTATGCTTATGCTAAATCATTAATATTATTAGCAGAACACGCTGCTATGGTAGTTGCAGGTGCTGTAGCAGGGTGGATTATAGCTAATAAACATAAAAAAAAGAAAGACATAATTAAAAGTAAAGAAATTAAAGAAGAACTAAAACAAGCTTTAATTGAAGAACGAAAACAAATAAAAAAAGTTAAAATAGTAAAACAACAAGAAATGCCACGTGGAGGAAAGGAACTTATTAAAGCTATAGGAGATGTATGGCTTTATAAAAATTTCTTCGGCAGAACTCTTAATCAATAAAAATAAGGAGAAATAATAATATGGGATACGACTTATATGGACTTAATCCAATAAATCCAATGAATGTAGATAAACCAATAATAAACTGGGGTTCTCAACCAAGCAAAAAAAAAATAGACTCATATTTTAATAAAGTAAGTATATATCAAAAAGCAGTTCCTGGCGATTACTTTAGAAATAGTATATGGTGGTGGAGTCCACTTTGGAACTTTATTTGTAAAACATGTGATGACTTCTTAAGCGAAAAAGATATGGAAGCTGGATATTCAAACAGCGGTATGACAATATCTAAAACAAAATCATTAAAAATAGCAAGGAAATTAGACAGCTTAGATAAAGATGGATATATAGAAGAATTTGAAACCATGTTTAAAGAAATGCAAGATAAAATGCCCTTAGAAAAGTGCAGAGTTTGTAACGGAATAGGCACTAGAAAAGAATGGATGGGATGGCAATCTGAAACAGCTTGGCTTAAATATCATAAAACTTTAAAAGAAAACATTGACTCAATAAACTGTCCCTATAAATGGGCTAATGAATGTAAAGGTTGTAATGGATGTAAAGGAAAAGGTGAAATTAAAAACTACAAAGCTCAAAAAACATTTAGTACAGAGAACGTAAGAGAATTTTCTGGGTTTTGTAGAAACAGTGGAGGTTTTAGAATATCTTAATTTATAAAAGCGGTGTATATCTTCTTTATTTATATAAATATTAATATATACTTTTATCGGTTAAAATTAATATTTAAAAAAAGAGTAAAAAAAGAACTATATCTTTAGTAAAAAACACTTTACACGCTTTTATATATATAGGATAATACAAGAAATAATACTAAATTCTTTAACTAATAAATAAGCTATAATATAAAGGAGAAAATAATGGCTAAATACACAAATGTAGGAAAAGGAGCTGCCTTTTTAAGAGATAAAACAAATGATAAACAACCTGATTTTGGAGGTAATTTTACATTACACCCAGATTCAGATGAAGAAAAGAAATATAGTTTATCACTATGGAAATCTAGAACAAAAAAAGGAGACCCTTATCTCAGTATAAGTATTTCAGTGAAAGAAGAAGGCGAAGGAGAAGGCAATACTTCAGGTCCTTGGGATAAAGAAACAGCGGCAGAATAACCATGATAGATGTCGAAGGCATCTACAATCAATATCTAGACCATTTAAATACAGAAGCAGACAAAAAATATACTAAATATAAAGGTTGGTTTAGAGCTTCTAGTGCTGGTCAATGCTTTAGAAAACAAGCATATTGGTTAACAGATGAGAAAAAAAAGCCGTTTGAAGTTAGGGTTAAACGGTTATTACGACTTGGACAAATCATACATTCCGACTTTGAAAACTCATTAAACTGGTATTATAAGCAGCTTAATGATGACTCTATCACATTATTAACAGAACACCATATAAAGCTTCCAAAGTTAAATGTTATTGGGAGCTTAGATATGGCTGTTATAGAAGGAGACATTGAAAAGGGTACGTATAGCTTATACATACATGACCTAAAATCAGCAGCTTCTTTTAAATGGAGAAAGCAGTTTGGAATAAAGAAAAACAGAGACCCCGATCCTCCTGTAAATTACGAACTTCAGTTAGCTACATATGCATTAGGGCTATCAGAGGAACTAAAAGCCGAACCTACAAATCTATATTTAACATGGTACAATAAAGATAACAGTAGCATGAAGTCAGTAAATATAGACTTAGAATATATAGATAAAGCTAAAGAGTATTGGAGGAACCTAATTACTAAATTAAATATTTATAGCAATAATCCTGAAAAGATTATACCTGAGAAAAATAATAATGTTCCTGTATATCCAAAATGGGAGTGTAAATATTGTAATTTTAGTGAAGTTTGTCCAAGTCCTTACAAATAAATAAATAAAGAAAGAAAAATAAAATACTATGGAGAAATCTGAATCAATTAAGAACATAGCAGAAGCTCAATTAGCAATACAAAAGGAAATTAAAGACATTGCTAAAGACTCTGCTGGATATGGCTATAATTATACAAGTTTTGATAAGCTTGTACAATATCTAAGACCATTGTTAGCTAAGCACAGTATATCGTTTATGCAAATGCCGATAGGAGGGAATAAAGATGGGTTTGCCATAGGATTAAGAACCTTATATATGCATAGTCCTTCAGGCGAGTGGATATCTACAACCCTGTGTTCTCCTATAGCAGAGCATAAAGGAATGAATATATATCAATCTGTTGGTAGTGCTATAACATATTTTAGAAGATATAGCTTAGCTTCTTTTGTTGGAATTGCAAGCGAAGAAGATATAGATGCTTCTTCTAATACAGAAAATAAAAATAGAAAAGAGGATGAAGAATGGTAAATGAAAACGACATATTTACTTCGAGTTATGATGATAATATACTGTTTCCTAATTTCCCCTACATAATAGGGATGAATGACAGTACTTCATTTCAAAAAGTAACATACAGAGGATCCAAAATGTTTGGTGGTAAAAATATGATGGTATTTACTACAAACGAAGGAGATAATCTAATGATAAATCCTAGCTACCTAAGCTTTGCATTAGAAAATCCCTCCGATATAAATAATAAAAAAGAAGAAAAAATAGGAGAAACAATAAACAATGGGTAAACTAACAGTAGAAGATGTAACGAAATTGCAAAAAGCAGGCGTTCTTAATAAAGAAACTGTAACTGCCTTACAAAAAAAAGGTCTTGCTAGCTCTAAGCGTATAAATACTAAACATTATATGCAAACTAAAGATGGGAAATGGGTTATCCCAACTCTTTACTGGAGGGGAGCTAGAGGCACAGAGTCGTCTAAGCATATGATTGAATTTAATGAGAAATTTAATACATTGATAAATGAGTATACTACAACAGAAAAAAAATAAATAACTAAATCGAAAATAATTTATATAAGGCTATAAAATGCAAATAAAGAAAAAAGGTAATCGTGCCTTTTAGGCTTTATAAATTAAAAAAGAAAAGTAGCATTAAATTTGGTTGGCATACTAAACTAAAATGCTAGTATATGGTAAATAAGAAAGCAGCCATTAGCCTTATATAAGTATTTAATAAATATGTATAAATAGAAAGATTAATAATGGAAAAAAAAGACAAACTTAAAATAATGACAAGCACATTTGATATAGTAACTTTTATATCAAAATTACATGTACAACTTAAAGAAAAATTAACAGAAAAAGAAAATCATGATATAACAGTTTTTGTTAGTTCTTGGCAAGCTTATGTCGCTGAGATATTAAAGATGTCCTCTGATGAAGTAATAGATTCATATAAAATGTCACCATCATATAATGAGAAAACATACAAAACAGCTCAATTTATGATAGAACATGATATTAGCTCTACATCAAAAACTATAGAGGCTTAATATGGATAAAAAAGAAACAAATTTATATAGTATGACAGGACTTACACAAGACGAAGTAACTCTTTGTCAAGATGTACTAAAATCATTAAAAGATAAAAGCATGGCAACTGAAATAGAAAAAGAACTGTATATAAACTTAAAAAAAGCTGAAAGTTTCATATCTACATATGGAGCTTGGGATGATTACTTACAGTATTTAATGAAAGATCAAGAGCTATATGCAAAAGCGGAAGGCGGTGTGTAATGAACGTATCAAACATAACGAACAATAACGGAAACAAAGTACCTAATCAATTTGTAATTTCCGACAATGGAGCGAATTATTTTCAATCCTACGAATCAATCATTGTAAAACGGTCAAATGGTAAAATTGAATTAGACTCCTATTATTGGAACTATTCTAAAACAACATCTAAATATCGAAACATCTTTTTAGGTGAAACTACCAAAGAGACACAAAAAAAGATTAATTCTGGAGAGTATTTACTTGCAGACTTAAACGTGGGTATTTAGTCCAAAAAACAAAGGACAAATAAAATGAAAGCTAAAGACGTAATAAAACACATGCAAGATTATCATCCAGACGATGAAATTATAATCTTATGGTGGGATTCTGACACAGTAGCCGATCAAGTGGTCTCAAACGAAGAATGGAATAAAGTGGTAAATAATCTTGATGGATATTCATTTGACGATATTGGCTATGAAATGTGGAATTTGATTGAAAATGAATTAACGGAGATAAGAAAATGAAAAATAAAACAACACAAGGTAGCCAGTGGGTGATATGTTGCAGAGAATCAGGTGATTATATTGATGGATTCGACTCCAAGGAAGAAGCCGAAGATATGCTTGTTCTGTATGAAGATGGCGATAAAATGGAAGATATTTATGTGCCTAATTTTTATGAAATTCAGCAAATAAAGGAGTTATAAAATGATAAACTATATTCTTAATCCGTATTTTTTGGTTAATGTCTTATGGATGGTAACATTAATAATAACAGCAGTAATAATAAGGAGTAAAAAATGAACGGATATACAGAAAACCTTGCAGACTTTGGATATATGGAGCAAGATAAAGCAAAAGATATATTTGAAGCATGGAAGTTAAACGGCTTACCAAGAGACTTTGATAATGACGGAGTAAAATTAGCTTTTAACATGAATAGCGGTAATGTGTTTTTAACTAATGCAGAATATCAAGTTTCTATGTGTGGAGATAATGAAGAATTATATTCTTTTTATTCTTCACCTTACGAAGGTCATGAAGGGTCTTTTGACGATTTACTTGATGAATATAAAAACATGAATAAGGAAGATCAGGAATGGTTTAGAGATATAGCTAAAAACATCAATAGACTTGATGAAATTAAAAAAGTTGCTTAATAACAAACAAAAACAGGAGTAAAAATGAGTAATTATATGAGAGCAATGAATGAAGATTTTGGTGATGATACTGAAAGAGTTGATATATCACAAGAAGTAACTGAAGCTTATATAGATCCTGATGATGCACCTAAGATGTTAGTTGATGGGTTGAATACGTTGAGAAATGAGATTTTCAATGCAACTAAATATAAAGGTAAAGTAGAAGGATGGGCTGAAAAATACTATAGAACTGTACCTGGGATGTTGGATATGATATCTCGGCTGACTAAAATAATAGGGAGAATAAAATGAGAATTTTATTAGACATTAGTAATTTATGTGAAGATTGGGAATGGGAATATAGTAAAGAATACCTTGCTGAAATCCTTGGCAAGACAAGAATAAAGACAGGCTTTTTATCATCAAATAATTTGGGCTGGAGACATCGAACAGGATATACTGAGCCATTTAAATTAAATGTTGATAATTTTATTGATAAAGTTAACATTGATAGTGAGTACGACTTATCAATAAGAAAAGAAGGCCATCAATTACATATTGTAAGATACTCACACGATGAGCCTACAGGAGCAAGAATGCTTTTACATAGCACTAAGCATTTTAAACGAATAACAGGAAATGAATATTATGAATGAAGGAGAAATAAAATAAAATGAATAAAAAAGAAATAATAACAAAGTTCTACTACGAACACCCACAAGCAGAGGATAGAATACATGAAAGTTAAACAAGCAATAAATATGTTAAAAGATTATGATGAAAATGAAGAAATCTTTTTAATGTATTGGAGTAAAGATGTATTTGAAGATTCTATGGAAATAACAAATAAAGAATGGAAAAAAATAATATTATTATTAGATGAATACAGTTTTGATAATTTTAGTTATGATTTAGTTGATGCTATTGAAACTGAATTAGAAGAAATGAGGAAAATAAATAATGACTAAAAAACAGTGGTTAAATCAAACAGTAATGTGCGATGAATGGGGAAGACCCCCATCATTGGCAGATGTACCTATGCACTATATGAGCAGAGAAGAATCGTTCAAAAAGAAAAGATTGAATGATACTGACATAATCGAACTATATAAACAATTTAAGGAAACATGGAATGATAACTGAATTTACATATACACAGGCAAAAGCAATAATTAATGAAATAGGCAGATTTGAATTTGAATACTATAAAGATGGTAAGCATGAAGAACATTATATGCTTACTGTAATAAAACCAGTTAATGGTGAAAAATATGAATCTTATGCAATAGGAACAAAAGAAGAAGCAGATAATGCATGGGAAGAATCTCTTGATAGCTATATTGATCAATGTATTATACCAGAATTACCAGAACACTTTACAAATTATTTTAATGAAGAAAGATGGAAAGATGATGCGAAAATGGATGGAAGAGGACATTCGTTAAGTAGTTATGATGGATGCGAAATGGATATAGCTGATTTAGTAATGTTTAGAATTAATTAAAAAGGAGTAAACAATGGACAAAAAAGAAAAGGCTATAATAACAGAAAAAGATTTTATGGCATATGAAAAAATTAGAAATTTAGGAGCTTTTAATATGTTGTCACCTGAAGCAAGGGAAATGACGGGATTAGACTATGATACATATGTAGAATTAGTGTCTAACTATAGTAATCTTGCTAAAAAATATTTAAATAGAAAAGATGATGATAGAAAATTTGGAGAATATTAATATGTTTAATAATAAAAAATATGTTTTAGTATCTTTATTTATATTATTTATTTGGGTTCTAATAGAAATAATTAGATATGAACTCAGTTAACAATAAAAATAAATATAAAAAAATCACAGGACATGCAATAGTAAAAATTAGTGGTAAAGAATTATCATTAATAGTAAATTCAATTAAAACAATAATCAATAACTTACAAAGTTTAAACAACCAAAATATTGCCGAATACAGTCAGATATTAAATAACTTTGAGAACATAAAGGCTGAATATGACAAAAAAGAAAAAGCGATTAACATTGCTAAAAAACTTAGAAGAAAATGATATATTTTCATCCAATCTTAATCCTGAATTTAAAGGATATGTAATTAAACATTCTCCTATGGGTACTAAAGTACAATTTATTAGTTGCCCAGATTATGCAGAAACAAATGACGATAACTCACCGCTTAAATTAAAAGAATTTTATTTAAGAAAACCTATGTTGATAGGGTCTGATATGGAAGTAAATAAAATAAACTTAGAAAAAGAAAAATAATATGGATAAAATTAAAAAAGAATTAAAAAACAATTTAGAAAAACAGATGTCTGATTTAATAAAAATAGTTAATATATTAGCTAATAAAATAGATGAACATGATGTAGATATTAAAAAACTTAAAAACAGACTAGGTATTTAAAATTTAAGCATTTAGTTACTGTTATTACAAAATAGTAGTTATACACTATTTTACTATAAAACCTCTGTTAACATAGTAAATAGCTCGAAATAAAGGTATTATAGTATTACAATGCTTATCTAAAAACAAAAAAAAGGAGAAAACAAACAATGATAGAATCAACAATGTTCCCAGTAAGAGAAATACCAGTGCCATACCCTAATTATACTATTAAAGGAGACAATGTATGCACTTGGGATAATAATAAAGAAACAGGTCACAAGCTAATTATTAGAGAAGATACTAATGAAGTAATTAGTTGTGTTACAAAGAAATATAATTTAGTAACTAATCAAGAAATAATCAATAAAGCCACTCCTATATTAAAAAAATATGAAGCTAAATTGCAAGAATGTAAGACATTCGCAAATGGGGCACGAACACAGTGGACTTGGAGATTACCTTCAAATAAACTAACAGTGACTACTGGAGATGTAATAAACCCACAAATTATTATTAAAAACAGCTATGATGCAAGCACGCAAGTAGGAATACTAGGTGGTATATTTAGATTAGTATGTAGTAATGGAATGGTTGTTGGAGATATATATGGCAAACATAACTCTAGACACACTATTTGGAACTCATCATTAAATAATGGTTGGATTCCTAACAGAGTTGAAAAAACTTGTAAATCAATATCTGAACATCTTACTTCTGATTTAAGTTTACTAAGAGATACTAAAATAGATAATAAAGATATCCCTAAAGTAATTAAACAATTACCTGAAAAAGGAGTAACTGAAATAGTAAATTACCTAGCTAACGATAAACCTGAAACATATTGGGAATTATTAAACGCAGCTACATTTGTGTTTACACATCATCTTAACAGAGATAATGAAACTACGCATATAAATGAAGCTAGGGTTTATAGCCAAATACTTAATATGGCTAAAACAGTTACAATGGCATAGATACATAATGGTACAATCACAGTTATTAAATTGCCCCGTAGTAATACCTTATTATGGGGGGAAGTTTGAGTTAAGCAGACGGCTAGTGCCTATGCTTCCTCCTCATAATAGATATATTGAAGTATTTGCAGGCGGTTTGTCAATGTTTTTTAGAAAAAAGAAAGTAAAAGATAATATAGTAAACGATATTGACAATGATATTGTAAATCTTTATATATCAGTATTAGAAGACTTTGATAGTTTTATTAAATATATTAAATTGTTACCTCGGTCTAGATACTTATTTGATCAATATAAATCTAAGATTCATAAAGCAAAGGAGATTAAAATACCCGACTACAAAAGAGCCGCAATGTACTATTATGTTATAAGAAATGCTTTTAATAAAAATCCTTATAATATACTATCTATAGGAGGTAATTCTAATTGGAAAAACAAGTTGTTAGAAGAAATTGTATTATCAAAATCTAAATTAGACGGAGTATTAATTGAAAACATGGATTTTAGAAAACTTATAGAAAAACACCATCCTACTAAAGGTGATTTATGGTATTTAGACCCTCCATATGTAATAGCAAGCGAACGTAAAGACTATTATATGCATACATTTACAATGCCAGACCATATAAAGGTTAAAGAAATATGTGATGATATTGATAAAGCAGGAGCTGAATTTATGGTTAGCTATGACGATAGAGACGAAATTAAAGACATGTTTAAAGATTACAACATAAAGGAGTTAAAAACTATATATGCAAGTAGTTCAAATAAAAAAAGTAGAAATGAGCTGGTTATTATGAATTATGTACCAAATGGATGTCAAGAAGTATTATTTTAATATAGAAGGGAACCACGCATGTTAAAAGAGCCAACAATGCAATCAAACAATAAAGAGGCTGAAAACGCAGTATTAGGTGCAATATTAAAGGGAGGGACAGAATCTTTTGAACAGGCTTCAGAATGGATAAAGAATAAAAGAGCTTTTTATTATAGATTTAATAGTAAAATATGGGATGCTATGGATCACTTATACAAAGCTAAAGACCCTATAGACACAGTCACCTTAGTTGACATGGTTAAAAAGACGGTAGATAATTATAATAACGATACTGCATATTATATAACAACATTATATGAGGAATGTCCCTTTAAACAAAATATAGTAAGTTACTCTAAGATAGTTTGGGAAAAGTTTATTAGACGTGAAGCACAAAGAAGCGCCCAAATATTAGAAAAAATAGCTGCTGATGATACTAAAGAATTAAGTGTAGTTTTACATAAACACGCTAAACTGGCAGATGAAATAGACAGATTGCAACCTAAACGTAATGAAAATATAGAAACTATTGTAGACAAAACAATAGGCTCTATTAAATCAGGAAACACTATTATACCATTTGGACTTAGATATTTAGATGCACCTGCTGGAGGAATGACTAAAGGAGAGATAACTGTTATAGGCGGAAGACCAGGTCACGGTAAGTCAACATTAATGATTAATATCGTTAGAAGCTTAGTAAATCAAGAATACAATGTATTATTATTTAATAGAGAAATGTCTAATAGTGAAATGATGAAAAAGATTATAATAATGGAAAGTGAACATCTTAAATATGATAAAATTAGAAAACACGAATTAAATGGAGAAGCTAAGCACTTATCCAAAATACGTAATAAAATTATTAATAAATATGAAACATTAACAATGTTTGATAATGTTAGAACTTTAGAAGACAGTATCTCTGAAGTACGTAAACATAAACCTGATGTTATATTAGATGATTATATTCAACTAATTGATATGGGAAACCCTGGGGATGGAAGAAGATTTCAGATAGAACGTATAATGTATGAATATAAATGGTTAGCTAAGCAAATTGGATGTAGTGTAATATTGATTAGTCAACTAAACAGGGAGATTGAGCGTAGAGACGACCCTATCCCTAAAATGTCTGACTATTCAGAATCAGGAGTTATTGAGCAAACTGCAGAATCCGCATTGTTTGTTTATTATCCATATGCAGTTGATCCTTCTATTGAAGATGTATATGAATCTAGAATTATATCAGCTAAATCAAGATACGGTACTATATCGAGGTTTAACATAGGATACAATGGTAATAAATGTAGATTTTATGATACCGCTAGAGAAGCAAGGGATAAAGACGGCAAAGATGCTAAACCTTGGTAAATATATGTTGCCAAATATTACAATTTCTAATAATTTTACTGAAGAATGTGGAATGTGTTCCACAGATATACTTAAAAAGAAACACTATACATATATTTCACCATTAAGCATGTCTAAATTAGAAATATGTAATGATTGTGCATTAAGAGAATACTATGGTACTAAAAAAAGAAATGCTAAAAGATATGAAAAAGACTTAGATAATGACGAGTTATTTAAACGTAAATTCTCATTAAATAAAGATAAACAATTTAAAAAAGGCACAGTTATAAAAAGAAATGAATCCGAAATTAATGAAAACAATCCAGATGTATGGTGGGACAGTTGGTAATCATAGGTATTGACCCAGGCAAAAATGGGGGAATCTCTGCTTATGATGGAGAGAATATACTATTTTGTAAAGCATGCCCAGATACACCTAGAAAAATGTATTTATACATTAAAAAAATACTTGAAATATGTAAAAAGAATAAAATACACAAAAGTAAAGTATTAGTTTATATCGAACATGTACATGCTTTCCCAACAGACTCAACCCCTAGTGCCTTTAAATTTGGAACTAACTTTGGTATGTGGCTAGGAGTAATAAACTCTAACAATCTAAAAACAAAACAAGTCATCCCTAGAATATGGATGAAGCACTTTGGCGATCTACCTAAAGTAAAGTATGAAAGAAAAAAGCTGTTAAAAGAAATAGCACAAGATATGTTTGAAGAAATAAAAATTACATTAAAAACCGCAGATGCAATATTAATAACAAAATATGGATATGAATTTGAGGCGGAGCAGGATTAGTAGTAAAAACAGTTTGTTTTCCAACATAATTGGGGACTCCTTTCTATTCACGTTTTTACTAGGTTACCTGTTCCGCTTTAATTATAATTAATAAAAAAAGGAGACAGTGTGAGCAAATCATCTATTGAAATGATTGAAGAAGTATTAAAAACAAATTTAAAAATGGTTGAAATTGTTAAATCACAAAACAAAGAAGAACAGTCAATAACAGTTTATTTAGTATGTAAAAGTTTAAACGAAATGTCTGGGAATATTATTAATATGTATAGTTTTATTAAAAGTTAAATACCCTGTGTTAAAGACTCTAATGCTTTCTGTAACTCAGGTGTTAAAATAGATTGAGTCGCCTTCTTAGCTTTCTTTTGTATTTTTTTAGATTCAGCAGTTGGGTATAATCCAAGTTCTTGATGCCAAGCCCATCCAATTCTACCTTTTTGAAGCTGAGGTATATGCCTACCAACCGCTCTTCCAGCAAAAGTATTTAATAATCTAATTTTTCTTGCCAAGTCTTTAGACGGGTCTGATTCATATCTTTTTTCAAGACCACCAATAAGGTTTAATATTGAATCATCGTCTAAGTTAATTAAATCAAGCATTACTCCAAGGTCAAGTAAATCTGACATAATTGGCCCCCCAAATGTAGAGATTATTGGCCCTTTACCATAAAAGGCTTCTTCAATTTCCTCTTCATCACCAGTCATTGCAATGGCAAATTGTTTTATTCTTGTTGCAGAATCATGTTCTATTAAATTAGAGAAATCTAGACCAGTCAAAGCAGAAGCTATTACAGGAGCTCCAAAATATGCAATAGCGAGCCTATATGCTTTAGATAATCCTTGAGCATCTTGGCCTGGCAAGAGCTTACCAGATTTAACATCATGCTTAGCTTCTCTCATTATTCTCATATTACGTTCAAAAAACTCAAAACTATAATGTTGGAACTGTCCTAAAAACTTACCAACCTTAGTCCTCAATAACCTACTTTTTGAATATTCTGCATAATCAAAATGATTCAATATAACCATATTAACTGCATACTTACGGGACTTATTTTTTATAATATTCTGTATTTGTTTTTCACTATATTTAGAATTCTTTTTTATTAAAGTTTCTCTATATTTTGGCCCATCTAACCAATCATACATTTGTGCAAACGCTACTTTAAACGTATGTCTACGATTGCTATTCTCAGCTTTTCTATGTAAAAATGATGCTTTGCCAGCAGCCCATCCCATTTTATCTGCAGCTTTTTCTATATAACTTTTTTTAACAAACTCATATTTGCCCGTTTGCTCATTATATTGTTGTCTTTTAAATGTAGAAGCTGGTGCGGATAATTGACTTTCCATTAACTGTGGAGACACATCTTCATATAACAACCCAACTTTTTTAAACTGTTCATCTATCGAAGATTCACTAATATTCAATCTATCAATAATTTGTTTAGACCTTCTTACTTGAGCTGGCCCCCACTCTACATAATCAAGCAATCGCTGTGTCCAGTTTCTTACGGCACCTCGGGGATTTATTCCCAACTTAGATATAAACTCAAAAGCAAGAACCGTCCTCATCAAATCTCTTGTTTTGGGGGAAACACTTGCATCACCATTAGTTGCCGTATGCAAATTTTCTACATAATTAACCAAAGATTGACCATATCCCTTTGCATCACCATCTGTTTTATATATTTTCTCAATAGAAGTAAGTCCATCTATCATGTGCTTATCCATAAATGCAGTATAGTTGAACCTATTTACATCATAAATATAGTTAGTAATAGAATTAAGAAAGTTTTTACTATATTGATAATCTTCACCCCTGTGCTTTACATGACCATCGACATAAGAAGACATGGAATCTATAATTTGTGTTATAGTTCTACCTTTTTTATTTTTAGTATATGGATTAGAAGAGGTATGTATTTCATCGAAATATGGCATTAAACCATCCATAAAATCTATATGCAAATCTCTTGTATAATGTGGGAAAAACCCAGTCTCATAAGATGGCATAAGTTTAGAACGAAGTTTATCTTGAAGATTCTTTATTTTTTGATTCCCAAGTTTACTACCAGTACTTGACTCTATCCGAGAAACAATACTATCAATACGGGCATCTACACCATTTCTCAACCTTGAATATAATCCATCCATTAATGTTTTGTATGTAAGAAGAGCCTTATACATATCGCTTGAAATCGGTGAACCATCTGGAAGAACCGCAGAGACCAAATCGTTCGGATAAAGTTTAACGCTATCTTCTCCATTCCTAATTTTATCCTGTTGTTTCTTTGGAAGAGAATTAAACTTATCTTGCTCTATCTTTGGTAAACCACTTGTCCAGACTGTTTTTCCATTAACTTCCTTAGAAGTCCCTTCTACGATATACAATAAATCATCATATACTTTTAAATATGTATCACTTACAAGAGAATCCATCTTCATTCGTATTTTAGAAATAGAATCAACATTTGGAACTTCACCATTTTGATATTTTATAATTTCACCTTGAAGAGAATCGTCAAGTTTTTGTAATTCTTTTTGTGCTTTTCCTCTTCTTAATCCATTTTTTGTTACTATACCCCGAGTTAAAGACTCATCCTCAAGACTTTTAAGCATTTCCATCATTAAATGTTTATCATGTGTTTCATGTGACCTAAAATAGAAATTAGATAACTGCATATTACGAAGAACATAACCAACAACTGGGTCTTTCTTACCATAATGTGAGGTCTGCCAGAATGTTATTGCAAACTTATTGTCTAAAGTACCATTATCAATCAATTTGTTTAATTCCTTAAGTCTATACTTAAATGAATTTAGCTGCCCTTTAGTTATATCTATATCACGAGAGCTAATTTCATCTAATCCCATTAAAAACTCAGTCTCAACCATTCTAAAGGCAGCTTCATAAGGATTCCTAAACGTAGCTTTTGCCTTTTTGGAATTAGACCAGGTTATTATCTCATCGCCAAGTTTTTTAGCATTAATTAAACATTTTCCAGTAGCAGCCATCTATGATCCTCCACAATTTTCTATGTATTTTTTTATAGATTCTTCACTTTTTTCAGTTTTGTATCTAAATAAGTCTTCAGCAGATTCCAATTCATTAGAAATCCTTACAACCTCTTTTAATTTCTTAATATTATATTGTAAATTAGGCTCAAGGCTTCTTCCACTAAAGAACCCATCACCCGATTTCCCACCGTTAAGTATATAAATTGGATTATTCTTTATTCTGCTAATAAGGACACTGTTCCCGTCTTCCATTACACCGCTTGTAAGGACATCACTTACCATCGCTTTCAAATCTTTTTCTATTGTAGCCCTTGTTGCTAAATACTCTATCGGATTAATTACCCTATTGCTAATCATATCAGACTTTAATCCATTCATAGTATCCATATACTTTTTAAACTCATCAGTCCTACCAGCAAGCTCCATTATATCACTATAAAAACTAAGATAATTATCATTTATTGGTTTAAAACCTGCACCTGTTCTACTTGTACCACGAGCCCATTTAATACTATCAAAATCGCCAAGAACACGGCTAAGGCTCTCACCAAAATTAGGTATTCGTATATTCTCAATGGAGAACCTAAGACCATCACCTATGTCAACAGTAAAATCTGGGTCTGTAAGATTTCTCATATCAAACTTATTATCCATAAATCTTCTTTGATTGGCTTCTGTAATTTGAAGCATTTTCAATAAACTCTTAGATTCAGAAGCTAATGTACTCATGGGAGTTATTCTGCTATCATCATAAGACCTCTCATTAGCCATCTTTGTAAGAAATTGGTATCCCCTTTTATATCTGCCAGTTTTACCATAAGGCATAGGAATCAACTGCCCATCCTTAATACCTATATTAAATGGATTTCTTGGTGAGTTCATAAACTCTAATATAAATGCGGGGCCGCCATGGTCAGCCCATCCTTTTTTCAACATTTCATTTTCTATTTCATAAAACATTGTTAAATCTGACATATTTCTCATAAAGTCTAATTCTGCTCTTCCTAATACAGACTTTTCATCGTACTTGCGTATTTCTCCAAGATTAGTGTAGTTACCATAAAACATTTTTCTAACATCTTTTATAGATTGCAAAAACTTCCGATTAGCTTCATCCAAATTACCAGATGATTTCATCAAGTTATCAATAACATAATTTTGGACTATACCTTCTTTAACCTCACGACCCTCGACTGGGGTAAATGTAAACCTTGTTAAATCTTTAGATTTGTAAGTTTCCCAATATTTATCAGGAGCAAGCTCTCTAACTCTATCATTCACAGTATTTTTAGTTTCTCGAATTTTACCAATAATAGCCTTCTTAGCCTTATATGAAAGATTGCTATTATTTTCTGTCATAATTTCATTCTTATTCAGCTTGGCAATGTAATAAGCCGCTGAATTATAATCACCAATAGTCTTCATTATATTGTTCTGCATAGCATCAACAGAACCAGAATACTCACTAATCTCACCAGACATTAACTGTTGATACCAAGAGTCCATCTGTCCAGTCATTATGTTAGTTACACTACTATTACTAAGAACACTTTTAACGTCTCTGCTTTCAAATACATCAGCTTCCCATAATGGCCTTAAAGACCTCTCTAATACACTACCACGTTCACCCATATATATAGCATTTGCATTGCCCCTTATATTCACACCAGAACCATCAAACATATCAGATGTCGGAATATATTGTTTCTTTTCCTTCTTGCCCTTCATGTAAGTCTTAGACTTTGGATTAAACATTGCTTTAAACTGTTCATTATTATAATAAGGTTTCCCACCTTTATCCTTTCTCCACCTAAGCTTATAATATAACGATGAGCTTAAATCTTTATTAAAATTAAAAAACTCATCAGCAACAGAATACATATCTTCATACCCAAGAGACTTGTTTTCCCCACCCTTTGCAAATGTTTTCTCACCAGACACATTAAGAAGCTTACCATATTCTGACATTAATGTCTTAATCATATCTTTTTCAAGGTCTGTTAATGTTTCTTGCTCATTCCCATCTTTATCAAATTTTCTAAATATTCTAATCCTTTTAGAATTAGATTTTTTTCTTACATTCTCTCTTGAGAACCCGACACCAATCTTTTTCACTTCACCTATTGTAATACTTTCTTCTAACGTTGGAAATAAATATCTATCGCTCCAATTGCGTATATTACCCATAAGTTCAGTATTGACTCCACCAGCTAAATCAATCATATATTGAGTTTCTAAGGTACCCCTCGTATATGAATCGAGATTATCAAAATCTACAACAATCCTATATTGACCCCCCTCTGGATTGGGAGTATATAACAATACATTAGGGGATTCATCTCTACCCTCTCCTTTAAACTTATCTAATAAAGCGGGGTCTTCGGGCCCTTTTGTAGATAGGTTAGCAAGATACTGCAATTTTCTTGGTATATTCTGAACAACACCAATAGCTTTTTTAGACAAAACTGCATTAGAAGACATATCCCATATATTATCAACAATTGCCTTTGATTCCATTCCCCAGCTAAACTTTGATTCAACCTTAAATTGTGACGGGTCAACTCCTTGCACAAACATATTAGAAGTTCTACTTACATGGTCAAACATTTCTTTTGAATGTCCATAGAAATAATCGACCTTATCTGCATCATAATCACCTTCAAATATATTAACCACATCAAGGCTATTAACAATTACAGCCCTACCATAAGACTTTGGTAAAAATCCCTTTAATCCAAGTAACATCATATCATTGGGTCGAGTTCTTGGCTTCTTATTGACAATAACACCTATCTGAACACCTTTATCAATTTTTCCAACAGACTTATCATATTCAATTACATCATATAATGTGCCTAAATCAAACTCTGTTCCAATAATAACTTCCCAATCTTTCTTCCCAAACAATTCTTCACCAGTATATATCTTCTCACCATCAACAAACCTCATTTCCTTACCATCTTTAATTATGTTGGTTACAGACGTATTTCTTTCATATTCAGACATCATCATTTCGCCACGCATTTCCATCTTGCCATCTGAACCAACAATCGTAGGTTTAGCCCTATAAGAAGCATTTGGAGATTGTATCAAATAAGCCTGTCCTCCATAATTGGACTTTATACCATTCTCCAATTCAATAGAAGACCTTTTGCCGTTTAGCAATGAATTTATAAATACATTATATAGCTTATTTTTAACAATTGCATCACTATAAGACATAGGATTAGCATCTTTTGTTAATGAAGAAAAGAACGCTAAATTATTAAGATGAGAGCCACCACCAGTGGTTGGGTCTATGCCCATTCCATCCTCACCAAAAGACAATGCAATAAACTTACGCAATCTAATCGGGTCTTCCATTAAACTCTGCATACTCTCGATAGAAGTGTTTAAATCTCTCTCAAAAGACTTTCTAAAAACACGACCTGACTCTTCATTGTTCATATAATTAAAATCACCTTGAGATTCAGCTGCCGTTTTTAATACTTTATCAGAATCAGGTCTTAATCCAAGAGCGTCAATTGGAATCTTTCGTATTTTCTGAGACCCTATTTTTCTTTCAGTATTAATTCTGTTGTAAGACTGGTTTATTAAACTTGAATCAAGTCCATCTTTGGTTGTTTTCCCCTCGTTAAACATTTTCGCACCAGAAGAAGCTAGTAAAATATCAAGATCACTATTCGTTTTAAAGAATGTATCCAATGCTTCGCTATAAACAAACAATGTTTTACCCATCAATAAGGGGCCAGACCTACCACCAGAAACAATGACTGGTTTAAATGGATTTGTAGAGTTGGGATCATTACCCATCATTGCATGGCCATATCTCATCATACTTCGGCTAACAAACGCAATGCTATCAAATGATGATACTTTACCATGAGCATCAGATACCATGTTACTTAAATCCCAATCTTTGCCTTCTATTTTAAGCTCTTTTAGAACACTTTTTATTTCTTTATCAATCGTTGCATATTTAACATCATTCCAGATTGCAACTCCAAACCCATTTTGTTGAAATATCTTGCGAACAGCGTCGTAAGACTTCATATCACCAAGAGAATCTTTGTATAACGTCATAATGCTATGCAACATATTCCTGTCACTTTTAACAAAGTTTTTTGAATCATACAATTTTATACGACCCATGGCTTTATCCATATTCATTTCAGAATTAAGAAACTCTTCCAACTTCTTTATAGACTTTTTACCAGACAACATATCTGCAAACGTTAATTGGGAAAGAGCAACATTGTAATCCCAGTCGGAAGGCCTTTGTGTCTCATCCTTCATTTTATCAGATATTCTTCTTATCCTCCCCTTGACACTCTCACCGATATTATCATTCTTTAATATCTTATCTGCAAATTCAACATAAGGTTTATCTATCTTCTCTAAATGTTCTTTTGCTATGACTATTGGAGAAGTATCCCTCGACACTTGCATTAAAACCATTCCGTCTTTATGATCAAGTCCAAACGATGACTTTTTAGAAGTTATTAATCTTTGTAATATTTCCCTATGATTTCCAATAGATTCATTTTCCAATTTTGGCAAATCTCTTGACTCTCCAAATATATCAAAAAACCTTCTTTGTACACGACCATTGTACAAGTCATAAGAGACGGCATCTCTTTCCATCACAACATAAGGTAAATCCCACTCTTTATATAATGTAGATAACCTTGTTTGTTGCTGAAATGTTTCTTTTTCAGTTATTCTACTTATCTCATATTTAAATGAATTAACTCTAATAGAGGTATATTGAGAAGGAACTAATTTAACAATGTCCCTTGCTATGTCTTTCTTAAACGATAATTGCTCTAACTTCGGGATATCTGAATATTTAATCCAATCACCATCTTTTTTAATGGATATTCTCTCTAATACTTTATCAACAACTCTGCCAATGGGAGCCCCGACTTCATCAATACCAGTCTTTTCAAAACTCTCAACATCCAAGAAATCTTCTTGCAAGAAGAGCTCCTTCATTAATTTCTTCTTAATCTCTTTACTCTCTGGAGCATAATCTAATCCATCAAAATTGTATTTCTCTAAAAAATTATTAAGTCCAAATCTTAAACTTGACTCTACATCATAAGCACTGTCGTAAGCAGCTCGAGCAGCGTCTTCATGATTCTCATACATAGACTTAACATATTCGGGAGTAAATCCTTCTCTTTGAATCTTAGTGTGCAGTCTTTCTTCTAAATCTTTTGTAAAAGCTTCCATATTAACATCCCAGCCATTGGAAGACTTTTTATTATATTTTATTACACCTTGAGATATTAACCAGCTTTCAACATCCCTCGAACCGCCTTCCATTACATACTGACCAAGAGAATTACTAAAACCAGTATCAGTAGGCAATGCATTTATAAACTCTAGAAGTCTCGATTGAGCGGAAACATTTTCATCCCCTTTTTTGCTAATATCAAGTAAAACATTTATCTCATTCCCATTTATGACTTTTCTTTTTCCAGCAGTTTCAATTAATCCACCGCTTTTCTTAATCAATCCACGAACCCAAAGATTGTATTCAATAGCCTGATCTTTATATCCATGTTGGACAAAATTTTCATCAATAAGAGACATTTTAAAACCCTGAACGCCAGATTTCATATCTGTATTAAACTCAGACATCCCAGACTCAGTAATTGACATAAATGCAGATATTTCATCAACTCTAAGACCGCTTTTACCAATCTTATCTCTAAGTATGAAATTCATAGTGTCTTCATGCAACCATGGAGGCATAGACTCAATATCTAATCCATTTTTACTTAAAAATCCTAATAATTCCTCTGCCTTTTGGCTGTCAATATTAACCCTATCAACATCTTGGGACTTCTCATATCCACCAGAAATAGATTGTAACATTAATATTTTTCTTAATGACCTCTTTAATTCTGGGCCTCTCTTCTGTTGCTTTATATCTGGAGTCCCCTCTTCAAATGTAATATTTATATTATCCACACTTGTTCTCAATAAAGGCTTTTCACCAGTTACACTTGAAATTAATCCAGATTCATTCATATAACTAATTAATTCATCCCTATTGATAGTTTTTGGAGATATATCAAATATATCAGTGATTCTTTGGGCAGAACGGATAGCGACGTTTCTTCCCAGAATTGGAATATAATCATTTGCAGAGCCAACAAATGTAAAACTATCTGCGTAAGACATTTTATTTGGGAAGGAATCGTTTATTTCATTTTCAGCCCCTTCTATTTCTCTATAAATCTTTTCTATCGTGCTTAATGTTTTAATCTCTCTTACTTGTTTACCAGCTGGCATCCTTTTGGTATTTTGCATTATTGCAGAAGTAGTTGTTGATATAATACCAAATGCATCTAATTTTTCAGAAAGTTTCTCTTTTGCTAAAACTCCACTTAATATTTCACCATCAGCCCCTTTAATAAATGACAGTTCTCCTCTTCCAGCCATGTCGTATATTTCTTTAGGAATCGTAATAGAGTCTGGAACTTGATATTGAGTTTTACCAGACTTATCCAACCCCTTAACAATTCCTATTTCTTGAGCATCATCTGAAAGCCTTGCTTTCTCAATAACATCTACAAGGTTCTCCTCAAAACCCTTCGTACTCTCAACACTTAATTCGTCAAAATATCTATCATATTCATTTATTGTCTTTAAACCAGTCTCAGTCTCAAATTGTTTAACAATCTCCTTTGCATCATCTACGCTTATATTATCTTTTGACTTCATATATTTAAACTGTTTTTTCATCTTATCATATATTCTATCAAACTTCGTATTGCCTTGAACCTGTACGCTTATATCCCCTTCTCTAAGTGGTACTTCAACAAATTCACTAACATCACTACCAATGGTCTTTTCGTGGAATATTCTAATAGTTTCTTTATTCTTCTCTGGATGAATACCCCCTGTAAACCTACTTTCAACATTATTAAACGAAGGTATATCTGTTAATTGTCTCGTTTCAAATCCAAGTGTACGCAAATTATTACGCAATTGATTCATTCTTGTAGAGTTTAAATCAAACCTCGATGGATTCTTACCATGCTGTAAGAACGCACCTATAAGGAAATGTGGGAGTATATCATTTATATCTGGCTCATATCCACTAATAGCCATCTCTCCTAATGTATGTGTATTAAATAATATACCACCAAATGCCATTCTCATCCAATTCTTGCCAATATTTTCAGCGCCTTCTCTAGTAGCCCACTTTATCATTTCCCTACCAAAAACTTTTCTTTGAGATTCTAAATATTCAGATAAAACAGCCTTAGACTCTTCACCAAATACATCATCCAACTTCTTAATTAAATCGCCAGTGGCAATATTGGTTGATAATCGCTTTTCTCCCCTTGCAAAAGTAACAACCTTAGAACCACCCTCAATATTGGAAAGTGATTCACCAAAGAATTTAGCATGAGCCGATAATTGGTCTTTAGTCATTTTCTTATATGGAGATTTACCACCAAAGGCGGCTTTTAGTCCTTGCTTAAAGTCTGGATACCACTTAGAACCCTTACCAACGGGGTTCAACCATTGTATTTGTGAGAAGGCAAGACCAGTAGCGGCTCCCCAAATTGGTGCAGTCCAATCAAAATGATTATCCTCGATCATTGACACACCCTCAAATATAGTATCTATCATGCCAAACATGAGGGCATCGTTCATCGCATGACCAGCGACTCTTGCAAATACAGGATTAGACTTAGCAATACCCCTCTCTGCCATTAATCCAATAAAATCTTGTATTGGTCGTTTAGTATAATTATCACCAAACATTCTTTTAATTGCAATAGATTCTTTTTGAGTAATATTACCAAGTCTGACTGCATCGTCTGTATAATTTACTAATAAGTTCGTAGCCTTCTCGTCGAAATGTTTTGCAAAATCCTTATTTATCTGAGCCTTATGTGCAAGCTTTTTATAATGTCCTATAATTTGCTTTGATTGTTTTTTAGAAACACCCTCTTTTACACCTCTTTTCATCATACCTTTGGCAACAGCTTCAAGAGATTCAAATCCAGCTTTTCTTATAAATGGTTTAGCAACTAACCCAACTGCCTTCGCACCTATTTTTATAGGAGCCCCACCAATGAACCCAGCTAATCCACCAACAGCAGCGGCGTATTTAGCAGGAGTACTTTCAAAGTCGAGATAATCTTCTTCCTTTACAAATGCTCCAGGCACACCAAATAATGCAGTATCCATCGCAGACCACAATCCGACACCAACTGCATTTAATATAGAACTATTACTTTTTACTGTCTCTAATGGGAATATTGGAGTTCGGCCTCCACCTCTAAAATCCGCAGTCGGCCGTGCAGTCTCAGCAACGTTAAACTGATTAATCCCCCTTTTTTGTAAGATCGAATCTATTTGAGAGTCAGATACAATTGTGCCTCTACGTTCAAGCTCTTGCCTGACCCTTGTAGTTAGGTTATCTGTTGGCATATTGTTTATTCGTAAGGGATATTAGGGTCACCAAACTGTTTTAATTGACCTGAAAAATAATCATAATCTTCTAATCCGGATATTGCCTGTGGAGGAAACGGAGGTTGTGTTGTTACAGCGCCCGCCTCAGCCCCTAATAATCGTAATGCTTGACCTGTAGCCACTCTTATATTATGTTTATTTCTTTCTAATCCGCTTTCATTCATAATTTCTTGAGCTAGCGTTATTATCTTCCCTTGAGTATACTGAAATTGAGCCTCTTCTCTATTCTTTATTATCTCTTTGCGAAGGATCGACAATTCTTCTCCTAGCCGATTATACTCTTTTTCGTCAACTTGGAAACCCTGTCTCTGAAGACTAGACTGTTTAGCTCTTTCCGCCATAATGTCACGAGCCCTATTAGATTGTTCTTGGATACTTTTCGTCCAATCTCCGAATGATATAGATTCTCCAACCATATTCGTCACAGCTTCAAAGTCAAGATCGCCAGACTGACCTGATGGAATGTCATATGATATGTCTACTCTAGGTGCATATATGTCTCTCTGTATACCATACTCACCAGTACCTATTTCTGAAACTTCAGATTCTATATTAGACAATGCATCTAATGCTTGCGATATGCCACGAAAAGAGTCATATGATAAAGACTCTTCTACGTCATCATAAATTATGTCTCCATTTGATTTAACTCCACCATATAAGGCACCTAAATTAGTAAGGCCTTTAAGGAGAGACGTTTGAGACTTGGGGTCTCTTTCGGCTCCTCTCCAATAATCATACTGTTTAGATACTTTTCGGCCTAAAGTAAAAGCCATTTCTTCTCCCATTTGTTGTTGCTTAGGATTATCGCTTTCATAAAGGCTAACCATGTTGTATATATTAACAGCTTCCGCCTCCGTCATCCCTCCTAAATTTACACCTTTTCTACCAGATTTAAACTTCTCTATTTTACCTCCGTCATCCCTTTCAATAAAAGCTAAAGACCTAGTCCTTGCATATATAGAACCAGCATCTCGGCTCATAGATTCTAATGAGGCTGACCTAGCTGCTTCTATAGCCGTCATTGCATCTTCTCGCTGTCTACCCTCTTGTCTAAACTGACGTTCGGATTCATATTGTAAAGCACCTAATGCAATTTGCATTTCGCCTAATCTTGTCTGCCTTTCGGTAGATACAACGTCCCTGATAACGCTTAATACATCAGACATTCCTACATCAGCCATTTTTAACCTCCAAACATTCTTGTAATATCACTTTTCCCCCATCCTTCAGCGCGATATTCTTCTAAATCTGCTTCTAATCTTAATCGTTCTTGTTCAAGGCCAGATTGCTCTCCACCATACCATTCTTCAATACCCATTAACTTTTCACCTAAGACATCCTGCAATCCTTGAGATCCAAACCCATAGTCTTGTCTGGCCATTCTTTTCCCCATTTGAGTCATTTGGTTGGCACTTCCTGAAAAAGCCATTCCAGACTGAGAAGCCGCTTGCTGTCCTTGCATCCCTATATCATATAAAGACCTTCCAGTCTGAGCTCCAAGTTGGCCCATTTGAGTCCCAAACTGCTCTTGGGCTAACCCAGTCTTCATCCCATAAGCTTCTGTCAGCTGTTCCCCAGCTCCACCAAGAAGGTCTATCTGCTGTTGGGTATAATCATATTGACGCCTAGCTTGTTTCCCCCTGCTCTGGCCTTGATACAAGCCAGTTGCGAGAGTAGTTCCCACACTAATAATGCCTAGAGCTACAAAAGACATATTACTTAATTAACCTTTCCATTCATAATATCTATTTCATTAAAATCTTCAGCTATAACTTCTTTTTCTATTTTACTAATATCTGTTTCTTTAGTAGCGTGTATAGTTACAAATACACAATCTTCATTGCAATATATAATACGCTTAGTGCCAGGCTGTGTAATATTATAATGCGGAGCCTTTATCCTTCTAATACCATCTTCTGTAAATATAGTCATATCTCCTCTAAGTAGGAAAAATGGATGTTTAACTTTGTGTATTTTAGTAATTAAAAGCTCTCCTTTGGGATTAAATATCTCTCTAATATACAATCCATCTGCAAATAAATGCTTTAATGGATTAAAACGACCTATCTCTTCAGCCGTCTTTAATGAGTCATCTCTCTGCTTAATTCTATCTTCAACTTTAACTATTTCTTCTCTAAACTCCTGTTTCGTATATTGAGGAGGAATAAAGTCAAATGGCTTCTGCAGAGACTTGACAGACTGCATATACTTAACATAAGACCACGCTTCATCAAAAGAAAAAGTATGATCTATATTAAGTTTTTCAGTTAAATCGTTAAACTGTTTTTTAGCGTCTTGTCTATTCATTTAAAAAATTAGGAGCTATTAAAGACGAGGTTGCTGTTCTTGGAGTCCTATATGGCTCTGGAAATAACTTTGATAATATTCTACCAGACCTTTTCTTTCCTATTTGACTAATCCACTTAGCCTGCTCACCTGTTTCCATATTAAACATTGCCTCTTGATTGGCTAATTCCATATTACCATCTTTTATAGCTTTAAACATTTTTGGCAAGTTATTTTTAGTAGCACCTTCGACCCCCATAATATATCCGATCTCTGTTAAGGCGCCCCTCTGATCTTTACTAAGCATATTCCAAGATTCCTCGCCAAGAAAGTTAGAAACTCCAGACTCAGACACTGATATGCTACCCCTCATTCTTTCAACCGCAGTGCCAAATTCAATAGATGTTTCTCCCCCTTGCAAAGCAGTTCCAAATCCAGAGGCCGGTCTTACCTCCCCAGTCGCCATAACCGTATCGGAATAAACTCCTCCCTCAGCTCCCCCAGATTCCCAAAATGCCATATTTTCAGACTTAGCTATGTTTCTTTCAAAATCGCTCATACCAGCTTTTATACTTGGTATTTGAAACATATCCCTATCTTCAAATTTCATAGAACTTATAATCCCACCTTCTACTCTCCCTTGATGTTTAAGTGCTTTACCCTCAGATGTGGCGGGTTCAATGGCTGACGTGCCTTGACTCATTAATTCAGTTGTTGCCTTTAAAGCAGATTCCTCTGCCCTGTCTCTCTTATCAGTAAGGTTTTCTTTAAGATTTTCCAAAGAACCTTCTACTGTTTGAGTCTTGTCCCCAGATTTCTCATCAGCAGTAATGCCTGGTTTTTCTAAATTAGATGGATCACTATACTTTGTTTCTATACCTATGGACTCTTGATATCCTATTGCCCTCATGGCCTCAGGAGATATGTTTCTGCCAGTATAAGCACTTTTATAAA
>Ga0233437_1001302_pt1 | contig 46618 bp, 46 predicted proteins | sample SI_122_August201_FD_182714 | JGI IMG/M metagenome (GOLD analysis project Ga0233437, IMG submission 182714) | Seawater microbial communities from Saanich Inlet, British Columbia, Canada - SI_122_August2016_200_MG | ecosystem: Environmental > Aquatic > Marine > Inlet | place: Canada: British... | reverse complement strand
CTTCGTTTCTCTTCTGGTATCTCATCTTTACCAGAACAAAAACCAAGCAGGACATCAAGAAACTATGGGGCGTGTGGAAAAGCCGGAAAAAGAACAATCTAGCAACTGTTTATTACCCTTAAACTTAGAAAACCATGTTCCTGATCATAATCATACTTGCCATCAGAATCTAGAAACATAGCATATGTTGATATATCTCCTTCTGTATTGGAAAACTCGAGTCCACAGAAGAAGAAACTATGTGTACGCTTTTCTTTACTAGTTGGTACGGTAATATTACCCCCAACCACATGTTTTCCTAAACAAGCTGTTTCAAGTTTAATAGTGCCCTTAAAATCTTTTGGCATCATCATGTTAATTAATGTAAGGAGCTTTTTGTTTCAACTGCTCGAGACTATCTATAACTTGGACGGCTTCTTCAAACTGTTGAAGAATCTTATTAACATCAGCGTCTGTCAGACATTTGTTGGCCAACGTATCAACTGTGATTCCATCATTATTAGAGAAAACAGCAATACCATCATTAACCACCATGTCGGTAGGTGTATACGAACTAAACGCGACCTCTTTACCATCTGGGTACATTTCATGACCTTTTGGGAGGGTGATAATAACTAAGTTTCCTTCCCTTCGCCAAGAAATTTTTGATTGAGTTGCCATGTAAGACTCCTTCTTATTGGGATATCGAAATACTATAAAAACAAGTTAATGTACAAGACCTTCAATTATACTACTTTCTACCTTAAAAGTCAATTCTATAGGTCTCGTATTCCCCTACTATCCTTGCCACTCTTTGGCTGGAGTTTGGGTATGAACCAGGTGTATTAGAATGCCTCTAGAACGGCTCCTGTGTAGTGGTTCTTTAGATTAGCCAACTTAAGATGTTTTTGCATATATTTAGCCTGGTAATTAGTCCGAACATCGTTCCATACTGGACCCAAAGGATTTTAGGCATAAAAAATGCCCAGCCAATAATGGCCAGGCATAAATCTAGTTGGAGAAAAACTCCTTGATAAACCTGCGTGCTCCATAAGGAGCTCGTTTGCACAAATGGAGACCGGACTCGTAAGTCGTTTCGCTTGCATCTTTACCGCAAACGATCTGATTACCATTGAGTCCAAAAGTCATATCTTCAAGATTCTTTCGAGAAGATGTTCCGACAGTCCAGAACAGATCGTGTTCTGAATGGTAGACAACACACCCATACTTTGGATGCGACATAGTCATAAACTCAAATCGGACGGCTTCGTTGTACGAAGATCCGATCAGAGACATGTCTTCCAATCCTGGCATCAAGCCAAGAATGTAAGCCATTGCTGAAGGGCAAATAGTCCACATACACTCCTCCTATATAAGAATAAGGTTTTTATTTTTTAAACTACCTTACTATCTTACACTTGAACACCTTAAATAGCAAGTCTATAGGTCTCTTGTGTTAGATTGTTAAGATTGGTTAGCTGAAGATGTTTCTGCATGTATTGAGCCTGGTAATTAGTCCGAACATCGTTGCATAAGGGACCCAAAGTGATGATATAGATTGATATATCATGATATATTCTGTTTATTCCCCTCTCCTGCACAGACAGCGATTTGCCGTAGAGTTTCTATGGACTGTTAATGAAATTGTTCGACTATTCCTAGCCTTGCTCTTAACATAGCTAGTTCATACTCTTCAATGTCTTTCTTACTCAGTTTCTTCCCTCTTTTTTTTGCGTTTATATATTTTTGTACAAAATAATCATGGTGTTGTTGCATGGTTCTAGCTACAAACTTTTGAGGGTCTTTTAATTCCGATTTTCTAACAGCCTCATTTCTGGCAATAGCATACTCACTATCGATTGTAGGTGAATATGTTTGGTTTACATTAGTCATATTTTAGTGCTCCTTATTTATATCCTTGTGCCTGAATATTGAACAATTCTGCGTAGACGCCGCCTTGTTTCATAAGATTGATGTGGTTGCCATTTTCAATAATCTGTCCATTGTTTAAAACTAAAATCCGATCTGCGTTTCGCACGGTAGAGAAACGATGCGAAATGATTATTACTGTCTTATTTTTTTGTAAATTTTGCACTTTTTTAAATATTTCAAACTCAGCTTTAGCATCGATGGCGCTGGTTGGCTCATCCAATACTAGTATTGGTGCATTTTTAAAAAAGGCACGGGCTAATGCCAATTTTTGCCACTGACCTCCAGACAGGTCAATACCTTTATCGAACATTTTACCTATTACTTGATTGTATTTCTTAGGAAGTGTATCTATATAACCATCTGCACCAGATTGGCTAATGGCTTTTTTTAAGAGAGATATATTCCCAAGCTCATCTTTATTACCGTAAAATACATTTTCTTTGAAAGTAAATTGGTATTTTATGAAATCTTGAAATAGGGCTCCAACCATTGAATACCAAGAGTCTAGGTTAATATCTTTTATATTTACCCCATTAATTAGGATCTCTCCACTAGTTACATCGTAGAATCGAAGCAGCAACTTGATTATGGTAGTTTTTCCAGCTCCATTTTCTCCGACAAAAGCGATCTTCTCTCCAGATTCAATACGTAAATTAAAGTTATTTAGAATATACCTCTTTGTCCCCGGGTATTTAAATGAAACTTGTTTAAATTCTATTACTGAAGGGTTTGGCTTATTTGGAATACTAACAAACTGTTTTGGAGATTCAATATATTTCTTTGTCCTCATGAATTCAAAGTATTTTTCGATAGATTTATTTCTCATGGTAATACTAGAATAGTTATCTAACAATCCTTCAGCACCGATCATTAAGTTTTGAGTTTGTTGAAAAAAAAGCGTAAATTGACCGACTCCAAGAGTACCAGCAATAACTGCCCGCAAATTGACAGCTTGAGTATAGATAAAGGCTGCTAGCTGAGCTGAACCGGCTAAAACAATAGCTGGCAGGCTTGATTGAGAAGCTCTGGAGAACTTTTTAGTGTAGCTATTTTGCGCTTTTTGCACTTTTCCATAAAGGATGTCGCCAGTTTTATAAATAGCTATTTCTTTTGATGTTCCATCTTGAGATAGTAAGTTCCTAACGTATTGATAAGTTCGAATTAATATAGATCTTTCTTCCACAAAATACTTCCACACTTTGTGTCGATATCGGTCTAACACAAAAAATGAAGGAATTGTAGATAGTAGGATTATGGGTACAAAAATAGGGAAAGTAATCATGACAATGATGGCTGCTGATACCAATTTGAAAGCCGAGTCAGTTAATGCTGTGATCCTCATAACGTTAACATTAATAGCACCTTTGACACCCTCTAATTGTGCTAACAAGTTTTGAAACTCTGGATTCTCAAAAGTTGCAGTATCTAACTCAGTGAGCTTTTTGTCTATCTGCAATTCTAGATAATTGTCCATTCTTATTTCCAAAAGTGTCTGCTGTGTATCTAGAAAGCTTTTGACGACCATACGTAAAAATGCAGAGATGATAAAGCCAATTAATAGCCATTTTATATTGGAGAATGAATGAATTTGTTCTGTGGCTAGTAAATCTAATAAGCGTGAGAGGATTAAAATTAGAATAAATGGGTGAATGGTACTTTCGTATATTCTTCCTAAGATGGAAAATAGAGCGTAGTATCGATTTGCTCGCCAGGAAAGTAAAAGAGTTTGCCAGCAATAAACAAGGGTTTTCTTCATGAAATCATTATAGCAACAGTTTTCGAATCTATTAACCCTTTTGTAGCTATTAAATTATTACATGAGTTTGCTGCACACCCTACTCTCCATGATGACTGTTTGATATTTATCTTTGAGGCTGGCTAAGGCTAGATGCTTCTGCTTATACTTAGTGGTGTAATTAGTTCGAACATCGTTCCATACTCCACCCTGAGGTTTTAGGTATAAAAAAAGAGCCGGCAGCGAGCTAGACTTCTTAGTCTAAGTGTATTCAAATGAGGGGATGATGAAAGTCTCTTTGCAGGTTAGTTTTTCAACACAGATGCCAAGGCTGATATCGTCCTTGGATACATTTTGTGGTATTCAGTTTCTGTTCGCTTGTCATTTTTAGTTGTATTCTCAAAATCTAGATGATAACGACTCATCATGAGTGCAGAGCGAATGACACCTAGAGTAAGAGAGGCTTGAATCATATTGGTATCTTTGTAATATTTTTTACCTACCTTGATCATTGCTTTATCAAGCATTTTTTGAAACGAAGGAGAAGACCAGGATCGAGCCCGTAGATTTCCAAAATCATACATTATAGCGATAACTGGATTGTCACTTTTTCCAACCCACTCAAAGTCGAGCAACTCAAACGAACCATTTTTATGTTTATAGACATTGTCAATCTGCATATCTGCATGAACCAAATAATGCCCTTTATCTATACGTGAGCTATGTACATAAGGCCAATTTTCTTCTAAAATTTTAATGATCTCCTTTTCAACATTTGGTATCTTTAGGTAAGAATGAAGTAGCTCCTTGACTGTTTTATTAACTGTTGATCCGTCTTTAGATACATGGGTAATCTTTTTATTTAATCGTTTCTTACATTCTGCTTTATAGTGCTCAAGATTAGAGGTAACGTTTCGCACGTATTTTGAGGTGTTGTGATCGATATGTTGTCCAGATAGATGAAATTTGTAAATGGTATTTACTAGATTATCCATATCTTTTTCTGTAAACATTTCATAGAAAGAAGGTTGATCGTGCATAAACCCAAAATCCTCTCCATCCTCGAGTGTTTCAAAAATACAATAAGGAAGTGGTGGCGAAAGGAAGGGTTTGATAGCGGCTATGGTAGAAGCGTCAAGTAGATTGTTCTTGTGCAACATCTCGCTTACCTTAACTTGCCTACGAAATAACTTAAATGTTTTCCAGGTACCGTCAAGAACTATCTTTAAAAATCGTTTTTGATGAACCTCTTTCTCTTTTTGTGACAAGACAATATTTCCATACCTGGTGCCTTTTTGATTTCCCTTTAGAAGATTGTCAATGTCTTGTTGGCAGTAGACGAAGCCTTCATTTTTCAAAATATGTTCTATGCGTGATCGGCTTGCTTTCTTAAGAAAAAGGCGTGTGAACAAGTCTTTTAACATATCATATAATATACCTTAATAGTGCGCCTGCGTAGTTATCTTTGAAATTTGATAGTATGAGGTGTTTTTGCATATATTTAGCCTGGTAATTAGTTCGAACATCGTTCCATACTCCACCCTGAGGATTTTAGCTGTAAACAAATTACGGTTTCTATACTAACTTTACCAGTTATTAGGTTTACGAGCTCGGTCGTTGATACCAAATAGCTTGCGAGTAATTGTTCCAGGCCATAACAATCCTGCTTCTCTATTTTTCTCACCCACACCTTGAATATTTGAATGAGCTAGATATATGTCTAAGTACATTTCTATTCCAAAATCATCAATTAGTTTGCCTGCGAGTTTCAATGCGTTTGTCTCTGTTTTGTCGGAGTAGCGATTCTTGAACATATCAAGTAACTTTGTATCATACCTTATGATCTGGACAAACATTCTTCCTATATCTATATATAGACCAGTATTGTGTATTATTCTTTCCAAACCATCTTTAGTTTGCTCCTGCCAGTTAAAACTAAATTTGTTATTGGTTTTCACTCCAGCGTCAAACTCAGTCATTATTTCATTTAGGGCTGTACCTAAACTTTCTACTCGTAATCCGGGTTTTGTCAAATGACTTTTCTCATGATTAATAATCTTTTCATTAGCATCTTCTTGCACCAGTACAAATCCAAAATCTATTAGAGCTAAGGCAGTAACTACATGACGCTTGTCCTTTGGGGTTCCACACTTATTCCAAACTGTCTCAAATACTCTCTGATAACCTTCATAATCTTTTAGTGCACTAATAGGTAAGGTTAATACCCCATCTTCTACCTTATTTTCTGATATCCATTCTATGAACCCGTCTTCTCCGCTTTCTAGAAACTCTTCTTTCCAAAAATGCTCTATTAGACCAACAAATACTTCGTATGGGAAACCATCTCCTGTTTCTGGCTCAAATTTGCTGTATTCAGGGCTACTAATCTCACTTGAGTATATAAGCGCTAGCTGTCTTTTGATTTTATATTCATCTTCTTCGTTAGTGTTGTTTTGATCTTTGTAAACCATGCCCATTGCTAGCACTACTTTTTCAATATTCTCTACTTGGTCTAAATCCAAGGCACTAGCGTTCAGCTTTAATTCCTTTAATAGCTTTAAGGTTCTATTTTTTACTAAATCTATTTGTCTTTTGCTTTCATCACTTAGATGTGGGTTCAGTTTATCTAGTACTGACTCAACAAATAATTCTTCTTTCATGCCGAATGCTTCAGCTCCGCTACTTGTTTCAATAAAATCAACCATGACAAAATCATACCATTACTACTTTCCTTCTATCTCCACAATCGATAATTTGAGTTTAGGTAAGAAATGGATATGTTAGATATCTCTAGAATGGCTTTTGCATGGTGGTTCTTGAAAAGGTTGTTGGCTTGCTGGGAGTTCGAACCTTAAAGAAGAATTGTGGCTGATTTGTATTTTATGCTCTCTAGTAGCAAGTGTTTCTGTAGATATTGTGCCTGGTAATTGGTTCGAACATCGATTTCTAGGGGACCCCTGGTATGAAATAGGCGGATATATAGTTGTTTTCATGAAAACTCCGTCGAGCTCTGGTGAGATCGACGGATAAATACAGTTTTCAAGCAAAAATGGTGTTTATCCAAATTACTTTTTCATTTCTTTTTCTAGCACAACAAGAATTTCTTTTACCTCACCTTGGATTCCGGAGACATCGCCTCTGAGTCTGGATACATCACCTCTGATTCCAGAGACATCACCTTGGATTCCAGAGACATCACCTCTGATATTGAAGGTATTGCCTTTGATATTGGATACATCACCTTTGAGTTTTATGACAAAACCTTTGATTCCGGAGACATTGCCCCAAATATCGGATACTGCACCTTTGATTCCGGAGATATCACCCCAAAGATCGGAGACTGTACCATTGATATTGGATACACCACCTTTGAGTCTGGATACATCCCCTTGGATTCTGGAGACATCACCTTTGATATCTGTTACATCGCCTTTGAGTTTGGAGATATCACCTTTGATATTTGTTACATCACCTCGGAGAAAAGATAAACTACCTTGGATTCCGGATACATCACCTTTGATATCTGTTACATCACCCCAAAGATCGGAGACTGTACCATTGATATTGGATACATCACCATAAAGAGTGGATACATCACCTTTGATATCTGTTACATCACCCCAAAGATCGGAGACTGTACCATTGATATTGGATACATCACCATAAAGAGTGGATACATCACCTTTGATATTTGTTACATCACCTCGGATATTGGAGGCATCACCTTTAATATTGGAGGGATCACCCCAAAGATCGGATAAATCGCCTTTGATATTGAGGACATCCTCTTCAGGCTTAGGCTCTCCAAGTTGTTTCATGACCCTGTTAATCATTTGTTGATCCATAATAGATCCTCCTTTTGGTATGTGAACTTAAAGTTTCATGGTAGGTTGGTAAATGAATTAAACTGTAAAAGTACTAGAGAGTGTCTACTATATTAAATTTTTGCTTAGAAATCAAGTTATGGGGTGCTTCATGTGGTTTTGAATTGGTATTCTTGTTGTTGTTTAAATTGGATCTCGAGGATTTTCATCTCACCTAATGAGCGACCAAGTTCAATCTTTTGGTTGTGGAATATGTTTAGTAATCCACCCCAAGGATTTTTGGTATAAAAGCCGACAGGATCGTAGGCTCTATATAAATTTGACTTTTATCTTATAATTTGGTATTTTATGATTATGAGTTTGAGAGCAGAGAGAATAATTAGGTTGTCTAAGAAGCTTGCTGATGATCGTGATAGAGTTGCTGAAGAGAAAAGAGTTTTGCTAGAAGTTAATGAGCAGACTAGGTTTGAAGTGGAGGAAGCCAAAAAAAAAGCTAACAATGAGCAGTGTGCTGGAGTATTAATGGAAACTGGAGTTGTAGAGATATTTGAGGAATTGCAAAAATGCTTTCCTGGGTCTGAAGTTCTGAAGGGTTGCGAAGGGTCTAGAATCTCCTTAGTTTTACCTGCAAAAGAGAAAAAACTGGAAGCTCGATTTGAGCATATTAGACTATATCACTATACTTATAGGCACATAACGGTTAGAGTGGTAAATGGTAAGAACTTTTTTGAGCATCAACGAGATAGTGAAAAAGGCCATGATTATGGTTTTGTGGGTCATAGACGGAAAGATGGATTATATGTAGGAAATGAACGTGTTGAAGATGTACAAGCCCTGGATGAGTATGTTGCAAGGAAACTATCTCTAATTGACGATGTCTTTTATGAGGATATTTTAAAGACGGTTAAACAGGCAGATTTTGAAGACTGATTTTTAGCTTGTGGTTCTTGGATCAGGATTGGTTTGAACATCATTGTATAAGGAACCCCAAGGATTTTAGCCATAAAAAAAGAGCTGACGATATGCCAGCTCTTAGTAAAAACAGAAATTCATAGATTATTACCAAATACGGTCTACTCCTCACACCAACTTCCAGAAAAGGAGTGTTGCTGATCAAGTATGCCTTTAGTAATAAAATATCCATAACACGGTCCTTTTCTACCAGGAGGTGCAAGTAATTGTTTCCAGTCCAATTCTCTCACTTCTACATTTACATGAGGACCACCATTTACACATTCTACTGATGAAAAAGAGTGCTGCTGATCAAGTATACCTTCTGTAATAAAATAACCCCAGCAGGCACCAGCAAAATCAGATGGAGAAGAAACAGGCTCCCAGGTCAGTTCCTGAGTTTCTGGTGTGAATGTTGTACATGCTGTCAAAATAACTGCCAACAAGATCAATAATAATAAAGATTTCTTCATTTATTTCTCCTTCGGATGATTAAATAGACGATTGGTTAAAATGAAAGTACAACTAATTGTCGACAACATCTCTTTGATTCATGGCTACGTAGAAAAGCCAGCCAAGGAAACCAGTGAATATACATAGTGGAACAACTGTCCAGGCAAGGTTATCAGCGGTGATGGCCATCATTCCCACGGATAGTCCTAGTCCGCAAGAACCACCTGGAAAATTTTTTGATTTCTCGACAGTGAGAAGATAGCCTGTGATAATGGCAACAACAAAGCCCGCTAAATACGCAGCGCCTGCATAATATATCATTTTGATCACTCCTTTTTAATACTTAAGTAAATCAATGTACAAGAGCTCAAATTATACCACTTACTACCGTAGATAGCAAGCTATAGGTCTCTGTGCTAGATTGTTAAGATTGGCTAGCACAGTATGTTTTTGCTTATATTTAGCCTGGAGATTAGTTCGGATATCGATTACTATGATGCCCAAAGGTTTTAGGCATAAAAAAGAGTCGGCGTCGACCTATAGAATTGACATTTATATGTCTTAGTAGTATAATTGTTTTTAGTTAGTTACTGATATACGCCCTTGCATTCGCTGGGATTATGTCAGTTTTTACTATTGCACATTAATATTCTGTGAAAGTTGATTGATTAAGTGAGTGGCTTTTTAGGTGTCTAGTATAGACATTCAAAAAACCACTCATTTGGAAGTGGTCTAAACCTGACAAGGAGATGATTAAGTGATCACGAATGATTCAACTTTAAAGACATCTAAAAAGGAAGTGTTGTCTGGGCTCGGAGCAGTCTCTGCCCTTGGACTTTATTTTTCTCTGTTATATATTACGATTAATGCTGGTGTGAACTATGCTGCTGTTTTTAACGGAATTGCTCAGCTTGTAACTGGAAACGTTGCTTTGATCAATAATAACGGTGAAAGCATGCTGCAGATGATTTTGGTGATTGTTTCAGTTGTATTGATTACACTTCCAATTGCGGCTATTGCCGGAATGCTTACCAGTAGTGGCGCCAAGAGTTATGATTTTGAGGCAATTGATAAGTTGCTAGATAATGGCCCTTTTGCATTATTTAGCATTGTTGCGATAGAAGAAATACTGACTCGTGGCTTGTTCTTGGGACTTCTGACAAAGGTATTTACAGGAGACTTTGGTTTTTACGCAATGTTTCTGATTGGTAATGCTTTGTGGGCCTTTGTGCATATGTATAACTTCAAGGATGTGAAGGAGCAATCTATATTACGTGTTGTACCCCAATTTATTGGTGGAATTGCATTTACGTATCTGTATGTCCGCTATGGACTTCTTGCTTCGATCATGGCACATTATCTTTACAATACCATTCTCATGGCTATGCGAAAAGAGAAGATGCCAAGTGCTGGTACATTCTTTGCTTTTATTTACTACATTGTTCTTCTAGTTGTTACGTGGTTTATGATGGTTAACCGTGGTATTGGCATTCCAGATTTACTGATTTGGGTGACAGAAGCCGTGGTTCCTCTATCCGGTTATAACTTTTGGGATTATGCTATTGTACTTCTGGGATTTGACGCTATTGTGGGCATTATTGCTGTTGTACTTTTTCTAGATACAACTGACGGTAAGCGTGAAGCTTTAGACAAGATGAGTGAGGACGGTTTGTTCACTTTTGTACTTAGTGCACTCATTATTGCTTTATTGAATGCTGCTATGATTTTACTAATGAATTGGCTTTTAGGATTTTTCATTGGTTCGATAATTGTCCGTTCAATTGTTATCACGATAATATTGGCAATGACGACGAAAAGCAGTAGTGGTTCATCGCTGGCAAGGGCTACTCTTGTAAACTTACCAGACTCATTCTTCACTGTAGCTGCATTTTTAGTTTTGGGCTTATGGGCCGCAATGGGACTAAGCTTGGTTTTCTTGCTTGTGCACTACCTTCCCAATTATGTCAATTCTGACTAAACTTTACCCCCCCCGCAAATGCGGGGGCTTTTTTATATTTATATGTTGTGTTTGCATATTTATTCTTTAATTTTAATAGTTAGTGTGTTTTAAGAGCTTGAACAAATACATAACTACATAAGACTACTTAGAAATAAGTAGTCTTTTTTATGTTCTCAGGATTATTCCTACATACCTATCTTTGAGATTGACTGGGTGAAGATGTTTTAAGTTACTATATTTGTTGTGTTTAGCTCTTTAACCTTGGCCACTAGGAGAGCCACTTGTTAAAATCTTTTTGAACCTTTAAATACTCTTTTTTGCCTGTTTTGTATTTGTCTTTTAGGTTAGTGACAGCAAAAGGAGAGCTTCCTTTGCCTGTGAAGTTGGGTGCGAAGATGTAGACATCTTTATGAGGAGGAATGTTGTGTTCAAAGGCATTGCGCATCATTAAGTCCATTGAGCGCGTAATAACGGAGGTTATGGTTGGGAAGCTTGTTTGATTAGAAGCATTATTTGAAAGAAGGTTAATGCCAATTACTTTGTTCATCCCTTGTTTTAGAAGAATTTTGTAGGGGAAGTTATCTGAGACTCCACCATCTACATATAGTTTGCCATCTATCTGTTGAGGCGGAAAGATGCCTGGGTAGGCAGATGAGGCCAGAACTGCGTCTAGTAGCTTACCTGAGCGAAAGTGATGAGGAAGTCCATTATGTAGATCTGTAGCAGAGACTATTAGTGGGGTTTTAAGACCTTTGAATGTAGTGTTATGAAACATGTCTTGGTATAGTTTGTGGAATTTTTTACCCTTGATTAGTGATTGCTTGTTTCTAACTGAAGGGTCTAAAAATCTGAACCATTCTTTTTTACTGAAACCCAAGAGTGTGTTTTTTAGGGTGGTTACTTCACCATAGCTAGCTAGGTAAGCACCAATAATTGCTCCAATGCTGGTACCAGAGATGGCGGAGAACTTGATTTCTCTTTTAAGAAGTTCCTCAACAATAGCTATGGCTGCTACTCCCTTAGTTCCTCCCCCACCAATACAAAGTCCAATTTTTTTAGGTTTTGACATATGTGAATTTTATTTAGTATTTGGCTAGTATACAAGTCTTTATAATTGCTGTTCAGTTAGTTGTGGGGTTTGTGCAAATAGTTTTTCCACCAAAGCTTAAGCTTTATAACTAGTTGCTTCCAAATACTTATATTTTCATTCTTAAAATCTAAGGGTTTGAAAACATTAATGGTATGTTCTTGACCATTAATACTAATTTTATATTCAGCAGACTGAGTACCGGTAATTATTTCAAAATCCATTTGGATTTCTTCACCTGGTTTAACCAAATTCTGGCCTTTTTCTAAATACTTAGTGTCTATTTTTAACCCAGAGGAAGAACTTTCCATTGGCACAGCAAAACCTTCTCTTTCTCCTATGATCCACTGGCCAGTATTTTGGACTACTAACTTACCTTGATAGGTATAGTTGGTAGGTAAAAAGTCACTTAAGACTACTTGTTTTAAAATAAAGTCTTGTTGTTGTTCTGGTAAACCGGCTAGCTTATCTTTAGCTATTAAACTGTTGGTTTGAGGGTAGTAGCCGCCATCTTCTTTAAGCCAAGAAAAATGATCAAACGGCTCAACTGGATAGCTATAAACAAACGGGGTAATGGCCTGGACATGATCATCTTTTTCCCAAATTGAAAAGGCGTCTTCGGTTAGCTCTGCTACCCGATCTGCATTGTAAAGATTGGCATTTGTGCTTACCCCTTCTTGATGCGGCCAACCAGTTTCGGTAATGAAAACTTGAAGATCTTTGTTTAGACCTAGTTCCTTTAATAAGCTTAATTCCCATTGATAACCTACAATTGAAGCTTTGCCAGTGTCCTCCGCTGTACCAATAAAACCGTGATTGGGGTAACTATGACTAGCCCAGCCATCTAGCTGGTTGAATATATCTGGTTCTTCTACCGCCATCCAGCGTAAGTAACCTGCTTCATCTAGGGTATTAGCTGTATTGCCAGCGGCTTGGTCCATACCAGCATTTAGAATATAAAAATTTGGATTTAGGTTCTTAAATCCTTTAATTAAAATGCTCAAAAACTTAGCGTACTCCTGGGGCTGTAATTGGCCACCCCATTCTTTAGCATGGTTTGGTTCGTTGAAAACAGTGACTATCTGCTGTTTTACTGGCCAGTTTAGGGAGTTTAAAAATTCTGGCCACTTACTTAACTCTTTTTCTTGCGGCCTAGCCCAAGAGCCATCCTTTTGCATACTGGTAGCAATTCTTATAATGGGAATTACGTGGCGAGTTCTACATTCGTCCATAAATGCTTGCCATTTCTTACGATCAAAATCATCTTGCCTTAAGACAATGGTCATGTAGCCCCAATCACCACCATTGGAGTTAACAACTTTGTCGGCTGTTTGTATTTGGGTAGTTTCTAAAATATGAATTCCAAACTTGTTATTTTGAGCCCGGGCAGGTTTAACCATAATAAGACTTAAGAGGAAACAAGTAAAATAGATTGACCACGTTTTTTTATGCATATATGCTTAGTAGACGTAGTATTATATAGGATTGATCACGAGTTTAATCGCGGAACTTCATTCTTGGTCTTTGGCTGAAGATTAACTAAATCTGCAAGAGAGTAAAAACTTTAAACAGTAAAATAGCAGGCCAGAATATGGCTTTTCCTATGGCAAACATTACTGCTCCAAAAGTGCTGGCACCTTGTACGTAGTATATTAATGCTCCAACAAAACCAAATCCATAGATTGAACCAGAGTTGGTCTTATTACAGCCATGGTGTTTCTTGAATAACATTTCATTTTTACAGCAGTCTGAGGGTTTTTCTTTTTTCATAAATGCTATTATAAACCAATTGTTGTGCCCACACTCAACCTATTCGCCTGTGGATGTAGTTTGTGCTCCTATTTGATCAAATTATTGCAATATTACTTGACAAACTATAGGCTGAATGGTATACTGCTTATATCTAATTCATTCCTGGTCTTAAGCAGTTAGCTTAGAGAATTACAGCATACTGTGTACCCGGGATTAACTAGCTCTTTGATAGCACATAGCGTAGTGAGAAAAATGTTGATGACAATCTGAACATAGCAACTGCTGCTGGTTCATAATTGATAGTCACTAACACATTTCTCGCTACTGACTAGGTATAGAGAAAGGAAAGCAGATGATAAAGAATGTTTTTAAGTACGGTGTACTGTTGTTTGTGCTTTTTACCCTGTTGGCGTTAGGCTTATTAGGCTTAAGATACAACTGGAGTCAAGAAGTAATTCGAAACATTGTTACGTTCGGAATAGTTTTTAATGTATGGTGGCTGTTTATTTTGCCTACCTCAAACTGTTTCGAGATTGCCCTGTCTTTGTTGGTTGGAGTCATTCATTTTATGTTTGATTTTCCCGGCAAAGGTGTAGTGGTAACAGGACTATTATTGGTTTTAGTAGCAATTTATTGCTTGAAGCCAAACAGTAGGACCTACATCACCAAGAACGGAAGTAAATTCCGTTCATAGTTCATTTAACCTAGTCAAAGAGAAAGCCGCGGTAGGTTATGTCAATTACCTATCATCCTAAACCCCCTTAACAAGGGTGAATAGTCTAATTACGCCGGTAACGTCGTAATTGGTGGAGAGGCAGATGAAGAGAAGGAGTAGCAAACTCCGTTAGGTGCTTTCGCACCCAGAACTTCTATCCGTACTATACTGCCCCACATTGCGTGGGTTGAGCAGCAAGGCGTGGATCCTGAACATGACATATGTTCCCCATGACCGGTTGGATATCTCTAAAGTAGCGTTCTGTTGGATCTGTGAGAGTACTTGCACTAATGCAATTATCTTTTTTCTCTCACAGGTTCATTACTTTCAATTATTTATATTATAAGAAATCACGAATTATTTCACTGACTTTTTCATTGGGTTCACCTATTTTTCTACTAATTTCAAACAACAATTCTGTTGGACTTGTTAATTTTTCATCAAAGAATATCTCTGCCAATCTAATTACATCAACCGGATTATCATGATTATTAGTGGCATACATTGCTAGTAGCAATTTGTTCATTGAATCCAAATAACTTACCTTGAGTATTTGAGATTTAGCTGCACGATATACTTCATATGGATCTTTTAAGCCTGTTATATTGGCTACCCTTAAAATTTCGATTACTGCGTCTTCTAATTTCTCGTACTTACCATCTGGTGTGGTCCAGCTGTTACCAGCTACATGAAAGCCTTCATGTTTTAGTACTTCGCTTTTATCAAGTGAAGGATTTTTGTTGATTAATACCTTACATTTACCACTAGCATACTTTAGGGTTAACCCCTCACGCCCCTCTTGGCCTGGATATGAATCAATCACTTTTTGAGGAACTACTTCAACTTCTGCAGCTTGAAGTCTTTTTATTGCAGATTTAGGAATCGGGAATATCCATTTTTCTGGTGCAAATAGATCTACTAACTTAGTGTTTTCAACACCTTCTACTTTTGGTAAAGCAGAGTCATTTTTTTCTGCTTTTTTAATTGGTAGTTCTGAAGTAATTTCCATGTTGTTTTAATTATAACTTTTTGAGAGTTATTTAACTGGGACTCTGGTTACGATATCCTTTTTGTTTCTACCGTGATGACGTTTATACCTCTAATAGAGCTTCTGATATCTAGGCTGATATAATTGGACATCTTAGGATGATAAAACGTTTTGGATTTTTGACTTTTTTAGCACTGCTCTTCTCTGCAGCTATTTTTATTGGAATAACTAATCAGCAAAATACCATTGAAGGTGGGAGAGTTTTGGGTGAGCTGGTGTCACCGGAGACAGATTCAATGGGGCAGGTATTTACAGATGCTGCACCAGTAGTTTCTAAAAAGACAAGCCTTAGCTTTATTGCAGGAGGAGATTTAATGTTTGATAGATATATAAGGCAGGTGGCTAATGAAAGCGGATATGAATATATTTTGGAAGAGTTAAGTGAGTTTTTAAAACAAGTTGATTTTGTGGTAGGTAATTTGGAAGGACCGGTGACTGACTCTTCTTCTATTAGTATGTATAGCGAGTTTGGAAGTTATGAGAACTATATTTTTACTTTTGACTCAACAGTAGTTAAGATCTTGAAAGAGTACAAGTTTTTGGTGAGTTTGGGGAATAACCATATACTAAATTTTGGGCAGGATGGTTTAAGTAAAACGCTTGAGTATCTTGATAAAGGAGAGGTTGAGTATTTTGGACAAGCTGGAAGAGAAACGGTTAAGAGCTATCTGGTTTATGAAAAGAATGATCTGAAGATTGGATTAGTTAACTACAACCAATTTATTGATGGTGGTAAACAAGAAGTGTTGGATATGATTACTAATTTTAAAGATGAGGTTGATTTTGTGGTGGTGTATACCCATTGGGGAAATGAGTATACAACCAGGGCTGGTGAAGTAATTGAAGAGCTGGCGCATGAGTTTGTAGATATGGGAGCGGACTTGGTTATTGGTTCACATCCACATGTGGTCCAACAGGTTGAGGAGTACAAAGGTAAAAAGATATATTACTCTTTGGGTAACTTTGTGTTTGATCAGTATTTTAGTGAAGACACCATGAAAGGACTGTTGGTAAGGGTGGATATAGAAAAGGAGTCTGGGCAAGACCTGAAAACAATGTACAAGGAGGTTCCCATTAAGTTGCTGCCTAGTGGGAAAAGTGTTTTAAGAGACTAGGAGTAGTTTTTATTTAATTGGGACTCTGGTTACGATATCCTTTTTGTTTCGACCATGCTCCCCCGTGTCTATTCCATAGCCTTCTACCCATAGGTCTGGTATTTCGAAGCCTTCATAGTCTATGGGTACTTCTATCTCTCTTCTGTCTGGTTTGGAGAGTAAAGAACAGGTTTTAAGTGACTTGGGTCCCCTAGCGGTAATCATGGCCATGAGGGTAGCAAAGCTGTAGCCTGTGTCTACTATGTCTTCTACCAAGATGACATTTTTATTTCTAATGGAGCTTCTGATGTCTAGGCTGATAATTGGCTCTCTAGTAGATTCTGTATCTGCACCGTAGCTAGAAACTGAAATAAACTCAATACTTAGGTTGGAGTGGGAGATTTGCCGGGCAAGGTCTGCCAAGAATACAAAAGAACCTTTGAGGACGCCAACTAAGACCAGAGTTTCCTCGTCTTTATAGTCCTCCTGAATTTCCTGGCCTAGTTCTTGAACTCTTTGCCTAATGACTTCTTCTGGATAGAGAGTTTCGAATCTGAAATCTGGTTGTTCGTGTTCTTTATTTTTGCTCATTACAAGACATATGTATAGCATAAATATATGTGTTCATCTGATAGAATATGTTTTTAATGCATGAAAAAGAAGGAGTTTCGAAGAGATATATTCTAAAGGTTAGTGGTGAGTTGTTTTCTGATGATGTAGATCATATAAGTTTTGCAAGATATGATGCGGTGTCTCAACAGATTATTGAGATAGTAAAGAAAACTGGAATACAGTTGGCAATGGTGGTTGGTGGAGGTAATATTTTTCGTGGTAGGGAGAGATCTGGATACGTTGATTCTAACGAAGCTGACTCTATAGGCATGATGGCTACGATAATGAATGGAATTGCTTTGAGAGAGGCTTTGGTAAGAAATGGTGCCAGAGATACAAGACTGATGACTGCCATTAACATTCCTGAGTTTGCTGAGCCGTATATTCGGTTAAAAGGACAGCATCACCTTAATGAAAACAGACTGGTGATCTTGGCTGGAGGACTAGGTAGGCCAGGTTTCTCTACAGACTCGGCTGTGGCTCAGTACGCGGGTGAATTAGAGTGTGGCATGGTGCTTAAGGCTAGTACGGTGGATGGTGTGTATGATAGTGACCCAAAGGATAACCAGGAGGCTAAAAAAATTGATAGTTTGACATATAAGGAGGTGCTTTTGGCCGAACTAGGAGTAATGGATCAGACAGCCTTTGCTATGTGTAGGAAGTCTGGAATACCAATTTTTGTTTTTAATATTGAAGACTTGGATAGGTTGCCAGAGATATTGGAGGGAAACTACTCTTTTGGAAGTTTGGTGTCATAAAGGTGTAAAATAGGCACATGGGTCTGTAGCTCAGCTGGTTAGAGCGTCTGCCTCTTAAGCAGAATGTCGTGGGTTCGAGTCCCACCAGACCCACATAGGTGTCTTCGGAACATTTACATTGACTTCGAATACTTATCTTCTTATACTATGTTTAATGAAGAAAACATGTCCACGATGTAAACGAGAATTGAAGGAAGATGATTTTAATTGGAAAATCAAGAATGTCCGCAGAGCATATTATTGCAGAGATTGTTCTCGTCAATATGTTAAAGACCACTATAAAAACAATAAAAGATATTACTTGAGTAAGGCAAAGAAAAGAAACATCTTGGCAAGAAAGGCAGTATTTGAATACATTGGATCATATTTGAGTCAACATGCATGTGTTGATTGTGGGGAGGATGATATTCTTGTGTTAGAATTTGACCATAGAGACAGGAATGAGAAAACTAGTGAAATAAGTAAGATGATACGACAAAGGATATCAATGAAAAGGGTTGCAGAAGAGATATCAAAATGTGATGTTCGTTGTGCCAATTGCCACCGAAGAAAGTCACAAAAAGAAAGTGGAAGTTGGAAACTAAAATATGCGCCCGTAGCTTAACGGATAGAGTACTTCGCTTCGGACGAAGTGATGGGGGTTCGATTCCCTCCGGGCGCACATAAGAATGATGATGTTTGTATCAGTTGACAAGTTTGCAATAGTTGCTATACTTTTAGTTAGTCTTTTGAGCAATCATTAGATTAGAACCTTACGCAAGTAAGCTCTTCCGAATAGATCTCAGCAATGAGATCTTTTTGTTTGCATGATAAGAGAATTGATTTAGAGGGTTTTATATAAAAATCCCTCGCGTATTGCGAGGGATAGATTGATTTATTGTTGAATCTGTTCTGTTTCTTTTTCGGTATTTGCCCAACAAGCAGCTACTTCTTCTTCGGTGTAATGAAAAGCAAAGGCTATTTCTGAGAACTCAGGTTTGAAATGATGCTTTTGGCAGGCTACACAGTAGCTGTGTAAGGAAAAACCTGGCTGGAGGTTAGGATCATAATCATCTGGCCGATTCCAAATCCAAGCATTGAGGTCGTCACCGTTTTCTTCGAGGAGTGTTGTCCAAAAGACAAGACGATCACTGCCCGCCTGAAGTTCATTTAGTCTTATTTTGGAGTAAATTAGAGATACTTGGTAGCCTTCAGGCTCTATAAAAACTCCGACTTGACATCCTGCTAGATTGAGTAAGGTTGCTTCATTGCATTGCTGAAGGTGTTGAATGCAGTAGAAGCCATGAATCATAACTTGGTTGTGAGCCGTATCCATACAGGTAGTCAAGTGTTCAATGGGGTTGTTGTAATTCCAGGTGTTGAAATCTAATTTCCGTTGGAGAAATTCCACGGGAGAGAGTACTTCGCCTGGAGTAGGTGTAAATGGATTTCGAAAGGTGGTCGACTTGGCTTTTCTTTTTCTGTTTAGGTTTTGCCACAGTAGTGCAGAAACTGCGGTGAAGAGTATAAATAAGGTAAGAACTGCGTATACATCAGGCATAGTATTTCCTTTTCTAGAAGATCAGATGGGTATTATCTTTCAACGAGCTATGGGTAATTATATCATTTTGGAGTTTAGAATACTAGTTATGGGTCTTTATTATGATCTGGTTCTAATTCTTGCTTGTTAAACATTAGATAGTTGAATAGTCTTAACAATTGGGTTTGGGAATAGATTTGTAAATCTTGGGGCAATGTTGTTCGAACCTGCTTGACAGGGTGTTCCAGTTCAAAACCACTTGGCGTGCATTTCTACTTTATATCCTATAGAGTTGACTTACTATGTTAAGTTTGGTATAAGAGGTATCGGTAAAGTATCTTGCACAATGAAAAATAAAATAGGAGCATGTGATGAGTATTTTGAACCAAGCTAGGGATATAAGCAAAAATGCTGAGCAGGCCAACATAAAAGATTCAAAAAAAGGTGTTTTGAAGGAGTTATAGCTGACGAAAACTTGGCCTTAGATACAATTGAAAGACTACCATATAGAATCAAGAGAGCTGCTCGATCTGCTGAAAGAACTCTCGATGTGATGAAACTTCAAAGAAGCATTCATTGGGATAGTTCCTTTACTAGAACTGAAATGGTTGAGTATGCACGCCAAGGAACTCTTGTGTGCAACCTTCGAGGGGCAGCTTTGACTGTTGTTCGATATTTGGTAAAAGAAGGTTTCGACGTTTCGCTTCGTGTGGATCATCAAGGTGATTCAGGTCAGGGACGTGCATGGGATGAGTTACATGTTCACATAGTCTGGTAGTTTTTGAAAAGCGATGAAATGAATTTGGACCGCCGACAGTTAGTCGGCGGTTTTTTATGCTGATAGAATAAAAAGTTGGTCGATGTGGTTGTGATATTAGATAGTTCTTCGGTGATATAATTTAGGTTATGAAAATATTGTTTATGCGTCATGGAGAGTCAACGGATGATATTGATAGCCAGTATGGTGGTTGGGCGGACTTTGAATTAACAGATAGTGGGGCAAGGCAAGTTGAAGAAAAAATTGCTTCTATAAAAGAGTTGAATGAGAAGTTTGAGGTTGTATTGTGCTCACCTTTAAAGAGAGCCAAGGCTACTGGAGAAATTATGGCTAAGGGCCTGGAGCTAATAACTGAGATGTTTGAATACGCCAAAGAAAGGAATACCTATGGAGTACTGTCTGGTATGAAAAAGGAAGCTGCTAAGGAATCATATCCTGATCAGGTGGATAAACTGGATAAGGGTGAATATGTAGATGGTAGTGAAAGATATGAGGACTTGACGGTTAGAGTTAAGAAAGCAGTTTCTTTATTAGAAAAGTCAGGACGTGAAACTGTCGTAGTGATTACTCATGGAAATTTTTTGAAGTGTTTGTTTTCTGAGGCAATGGGCAAAAGGCTAACCAAGAAGGAGGATGCTGGTTGGGTGCTGGCAGAGCTTGAAAATAATCAACTGTCCCCTATTGTTGGTAACGGAATTGAGTGGGAATAAGTAAAAGATTTAAGATCTTCGATTGCGTCTTCTTTCGACGTCGGTAAGGAGCTTCTTTCTTAAACGGAGTGATTTAGGGGTTATTTCTAAAAGTTCGTCTGACTCTATAAAATCAATTGATTGTTCTAAACTTAGGATGATTGGAGGAGCTAGCTGGATAATGCCGTCTGATGATTTGGATCGCATGTTGGTTAGTTGTTTACCTTTACAGGCGTTTACTTCTAGATCTTCTCCCCTAGCGTTTTGACCAATGATTTGGCCTTCGTATACTTGTTCGCTTGGAGCAACAAAGGTATCACCTCTTTCTTGAGTGCTGCGTAGACCATAAGCTAGAATACTACCGGTGGTTGAGGAGATTAAGGCTCCTGATCTTAACTTAGATAAAGGCTTGCCAATTGGTTGATAGTCTAGAACATGAGAGCTAAATAGAATGGTGCCTTTGGTTAGAGTTAGAAGTAAGCTTCTTAAGCCAATGATATTTCTGGTGGGTAGGTGAAAGATAAACTCTGTTTCTACATCTGAAATGGGTTCCATTTTGATTAGTTCGGCTAGTCTTTTGCCTAAAGTTTGGCTAATAACACCAACATACTCTGAAGGGACAATGAGAGATAGTTCTTCGATTGGTTCTAGCTTAACACCATCTTCTTCTACTATTATGGCCTGGGGGTTACCTACTTCCATTTCAAAACCTTCTCTTCTTAGGGTTTCTAGGAGTACGGCTAGGTGAAGCTCTCCCCTACCAGACAACTTGAATTTACCACTGGGAAGCTTGTCTACTTTTAGACTTAAGTTTGATTCTAGTTCTTTACCTAGTCTTTGTTCTAGTTGCCTGCTGGAGCCTAGATCACCTTCGTTGCCTGCAAAAGGGCTGGTATTAGGGCCTATGGTCATGTGTAGGGCTGGCTTGGTGATTTGTATGTTGGGAAGGGGTTCTGTTTTGGGATTATCCGAAATGGTGGCACCAATGGGAGTGTTGGTTGAACCGGAAATGTAGACTATGTCTCCGGCGGTGGCGGTGTTTACTTCTTTTCTAGTTAGACCCTCTGAAACCATGAGATGTTCTAGAGAGAAAGCCTTGCCTGGTTGGTTAGAAGAAAAAAGTTTTTGACCTACTTTTAGCTCACCTTGTAGTAGTTTGCCAATGAGGATTTGACCCAGATGTGAGTTGTACTCTAAAGATGAGGCTTGGAGCACAGGTGGTAGGTTGGGGTCTGTTTGAGGAGCGGGAATGTGGTTGATGATTTCATCTAGAAGTGGAATAATATTCCCTTTTTGATTTAGGTCTTCAGGCAAGGAGGCAAAGACGGCTCCGTTTCTGCCGACAGCGTAAAGAACCCTAAACTCTAGTTGGTCGTTGTTTTGGGCCAGTTCTAGGAATAGATCGTCTGTTTTGCTTAGAGTCTTGGCTATTCTGGCAAGTTTTTTATCAATTTTATTGACAACTACTATTATTTTTAGGTTTAAAGACAAGGCTTTTTTAAGTACAAATCGGGTTTGAGGCATAGGGCCCTCTTGGGCGTCTATGATTAACAAGGCTCCATCGGCCATACTTAGAGTTCTTTCTACTTCTCCGGAGAAATCTGCGTGGCCAGGAGTGTCTATGATGTTTATTTTGACATCTTTGTACTCAACCGAGCAGGTTTTGGCGGTAATGGTGATACCTCTTTCTTTTTCTTGGTCGTTACTGTCTAGCAAACGCTCTTCGGCCATTTCCTGTTGATTGTCTCTAAAAGCATGGGTTTGCTTTAGAAGGGCATCAATTAGAGTGGTTTTACCGTGGTCAACGTGAGCGATTACGGCTATATTTCTGATTTGTTTGGGCATATGTACAAAATAAAACAACCTGTTCTTCAGGTTGGTATACGGGAATTATACCATTGTTTGATGTAGGTTGAGTAAAACTGCAAAATGAAACGGTCAGCTTTAAGGTGATTACTTAATGATGTAGTTCAAGGAGATGTTTCTTTTCCTGAAAGACTATCTTCGAAAATAGGTTAAAGAATCCCTTTCTTCCAAGTAGAACGGCATCCGTATCATAGGAGAAATCAATATTGGTAGAAAGCTTGGTTGTGCCAACATAAATATAGAGCTTGTGTCTATAAGCAGTAATTTTGTTACTTATACCGCCTACTGTGATTTTTGCTTTGGTTTTTTTAATTTTTATTCCGATAATTTCACCTAAATATGCTGGAAACAAACTTCTGTCTGCACCAGAGTCTACCAGAGCACTAATTATTGGAGATATTTTTCCACCATAAGAGAGCTTTAAGTCGAAATGTGGTCTATAAACGTAGCTGATGTTTCCAGATGGAGCACGATAAGGTATGGAAATGTATTCTACGGCAAGTTTTTTCTGGCTCATGCTATGGAGCAAAAACCATATTGAAAGGTGGTACTTTCATTAAGATTAAGTTTGAAGTATTTTTGGCTATTTTTTTATGTAGAGTTTTTAAGTTCTTACTGGCAAATAAGACCTTTTTCTTATTAGAAGTTAAGGCCACCCACTGATTCTCGTAAGGAATTAGTGGATTTTTTTTGTTTTGTTTATTCATAATGACTTTAATTGTAGCAAAAATTGTAGTTTTTGGGTGGTTTCGGGGTATATTTGGAGGGTAGGAGTGGTGTAGACTAGTTAGACATGAAACTAGATATAAACGAGCAGTTTGAGGAAGTGTTCGATGTTTTAGAGAATACTAATCACCATGTGTTTCTAACAGGTAAGGCAGGCACGGGTAAGTCTACCCTACTGGATTTGTTTAGAGATAAGACTAGTAAGCAAATAGCGGTAGTGGCTCCAACTGGAGTGGCGGCGGTGAATGTAAAAGGTGAGACAATTCATAGTTTTTTTGGTTTTAGGCCAGGAACTACTTTAGTACAAGCTAAGAGGCTAGCTGGAAGGAGTAAAAACAAGAAGCTGTATAAGTCTTTGGAAACTTTGGTAATTGATGAGGTTTCTATGGTTAGAGCTGATTTACTGGACATGATTAATGTGTTTTTACAGGTAGTGAGGGGAGATAACAGTGTGTTTGGTGGTGTGCAGGTGGTAATGGTGGGAGATATGCATCAACTACCCCCGGTAGTGACTAGAGATGATGCAGAGAGTTTGGATATGATGTATGACACACCTTACTTCTTTTCTGCCCAAGCCATAACCGAAATTGGGCAAGACCTGTTTAGACCACTGAAGTTTATGGAGCTTGAGAAGATATATAGGCAGGAGGATGAAGATTTCATAGATTTACTAAACGATGTAAGAAGCAATCTGGTAGATGAGAAGAAGCTGTCTAAGCTAGAGGTACTGGAGCATGGTTGGCAGGACATAAAGGATCATGTAATTTTAACAGCGGTCAATTATGTGGCTGATCAAATTAACCAACAGAGGTTGGCTAAATTAGAAACTGAAGGAAAAACGTACTATGCCACTAAGTCTGGAGAGTTTGATGGCAAAAGACTACCTACAGATGAAAAACTAGCCTTGAAGGTTGGAGCAAGAATAATGACGCTGAATAATGATGTGGAGGGAAGATGGATAAATGGCACTATGGGAACAGTAACTAAACTTAAACATTCAACAGTAGAGATTGAGCTAGATGATGGTGTGAAGTATGATGTAACGCCGTTTACCTGGAGTATGTACAAGTCTGTGTATGACGAGAAAAGTGGAGCAATAAAAAAAGAAGAGAAGGGGTCTTTAACCCAACTACCTATTAGACTGGCTTGGGCCATTACGGTTCATAAGGCTCAGGGTAAGACTTTTGATAAGGTAATAATAGACTTAAGTAGGGGCATGTTTGCTCATGGACAAGCATATGTGGCTTTATCACGCTGTACTACTTTGTCTGGCGTGAAACTAACCATGCCTATGCAGACAAAGCACGTAATTATGGATGAAAGAGTGCTTAAGTTTGTGGAGAGGATAAGAAAAGAAAAATAGGATAAAATAGGCGTATTAGCGGGTGTCGTATACCGGTATTACCTCAGCTTTCCAAGCTGATGAAGGGGGTTCGACTCCCCCCACCCGCTCTGAATATAGGAATTAATGAGCGTTTTTAATTTTCTTCTTTTTTGTGGGTGGTTTTAGATGATATAGATATAGTGGGCCGTAGATAGGACCGTTTGGGTGGATCTTGACTGGTTTCCATTTGGGGAAATTGAAGGCCGAACTTAAAACTCTAGTGCCTGGCTTTAATTCTTTGGCTAATTTACTAAAAATTTTATCGTTGGTTTCTTGTAGTAGGTAGGTTGTGACTACATTGGCAGATGAAAGGTTAACATTAAAAATATCTTGTTGGATAATTTTGGCGCGACCACTTAATCCAAAAATAAAGATGCAGAATCTTGAATACCAAACACGCCATGGATCTATTTCTACTCCATATGCTTTAGCTCCTAAAAGGGCAGCAGCAATGACCATACGACCATCTCCTGATCCTAGATCATAATAAATATCACCCTTTTTAATTTTGACTAAGTTCATGATTCTGCTGACGACATCTGGTTCTAGAGGAACAAATGGAGCACCTAAGTGAGATGTGTGGTCACGACGCTGGGCATAACCTATTAGCAAAAAGATAGTGATGATTAGAGCAGGAATAACTATGTCATACATATGTTTTTAATTATAGACATGATAGATAGAATTTTGTGTATCCTTGGCAGTGCTGGATTTTTATAGGTGGTGTAGATTAAGTGGTAAAATGATATAACAATGGTTGAACAAGCAAAGCATGAAGGAGGTTCAAGGTTTGAGAAAAAGATTCACCAAACTCATTTTACTGTTTCAAAAATTGAATTATCTGATGAAGAATATGAGAGTGATTATGAGTGGATACGTTGTGGACCTGGATGCATGAAGTTGGTCCGCAAGAAGAGGAATCAGGTTGAGATTAAAAAAGATTGATTTTGTGTGGTCCGGGCGGGGGTCGAACCCGCACCTGCGAAAGCAGACAACATTTTAAGTGTTGCGTGTATACCAATTTCACCACCGGACCTACTAGGGATATTTTACCCTATGTTCGGTTATTGTTGGAGCGCTTGACAACTTTGGCTGTGTAAACTATTTCTCTAACCTGACCTTCTTCGTCTTCAAATTGATTGGTACCAGATATTTTGCCGTAGTTTTGAAGGTGGTTTGAGAGGGAGTCTTTCATGGTTCTTAGTTGGGTCATGCCATCTTTAACGTCTGAATATATTTTTTCTACTTCTGGTTGCCTAATGATTCTGGCTTTTTCTTCTTGCTTTTTTTTACCGGCTTCCTTGGCTAGCTTGGCAGCTTCTTGGTAGTTTGGGTCATTACTTAAGTTGCTTTCAAGCATTTCTTTTTTCTCGCCTAAGATTTCTTTGTGTTTTTCTATTTTTGCGATGTAGTTAATTATTAGGCCTTCTAGGGCAACTAGATCGGCTGCTGGATTACTGTTGTCTATGGTTGTTTGATTGTTAGGGGTTGGCACAAGAGATAACTATAGTGGGGTTTGGAGTTTGAATCAAGAGGGAGTTGCGGAATATTTACTAGTTGTTAGTATAATGAGCAAATATGTTAACCAAATTTTCTTCTTGGTTTAGGTTGTTTGTTATTGTTTTAATTGTGGTTGTACCGACCGTGTTGGTAGTTAAAAAACCGGCAAAGACTTTGGTTGATCCCATTCCAGATTTGGAAAGTATGCCTACAATAAAGCCAATTCTTACAACTTCCCCAATAGCTTCAGTGACGGCTTCAATTACCTTGTCTCCCACTGCCTCTATTACGGCAACTCCGATAGTTGAAGAGGTACCTGAAAACAACTATAGTTCTGAAGATATTCAAGGTTTTTTGAAGGAGTACTCTGATAAATATGGTCTGGATATTGATAACTTAAGACATGTGGTGGTGTGTGAGTCGGGTTTTGACCCTTTGGCTACAAATAGTGTTTATGCAGGCTTATTTCAGTTTGATGAGAGGACATGGATTACTTATAGAGAGATGACTAATGAAGATCCTGATCCAAAGTTAAGGTTTGATGCCAAAGAAGCTGTTAAAACTGGGAGCTATCTTATTTCCATAGGTAAGACCAGTCTCTGGCCAAACTGCATTCCTTAAATGGTTTGCTTTTAAGAATAAAAATTGCGTGTTATAATGTAGATATGCGTAATTATTTACTAGGAGTTGTTTCGGTTTTGATGTTGGTGGTAGTTGGAGGAGGAGCTTATTTTCTTGGTTTCAAAAAATCTGTGTCTGATAGGCAGGAAGTATCTGTGACCTTGCCCGCAACAGATGAAAGTTTAACGATAACACCTACCTTCACACCTTTTTTGACACCTGAAGCAGTGCCGGATAGTTATGTTTCTGAGCAAATTATTGCAGCTATAACGGTGAAAAACACTCAACCAATAGAGGGATACATGGCAGATACGGTTCATGTGCGACTGGAATCTTCTAGTTGTTGTGGGTTGATTACAAGAGCAGAGGCTATGAGTCAGTTGTCTTATCTAGACCCCGCTGTGGATTGGAGCTTTGATCCAACAGATCCAATTCTGATTGATTTGGCTGCAGCAGCTCCGGACTATTATGGTAGTGGTTGGATTGTGGGAGTGGCAAGTAATGAATACGTATTTTCCTTTAAGCTTGATAGTCAAGATGAAATTGAGGCTTATAATATAGCTGCAAGTTACAAAATACTAATTCCATAATTTTGTTGCCGGGTTAGGACGATATTAGAATTTTAAATCTATGGGAGAAAAAGATACTAGGCAGGTAGAACAGGATGTAGAAACAGAGCTTGAAAAACTTATTAATAACGGAGCAAGGGAGTATCATGGTATTTTTGCAATAGATGAAAAGTTTGATCAAGAGAGATTTGACGATGAATTTAGTGACCTTTTAGCACAGATAACGGAGTTGATGTATGAAAAAGAATTTATTATCCTGAGGTTGAACATTTCCTTTGTGATTTAATAACAGTTTTTGACGAAGATCATAATGATGCCATGAGTGGTTATATTGAAAAAATATTGGTAGAACAGTTTGGTGTTGATATGGAGGACGGTGGTAGTGGTGTGGATGGTGTTGAAGTTGAGACTAGTTGGCCCAAAGAAAGCCTAATTGAGTATGCAGTAGAAAGGTTTGTGTCAGAGAAGATGATGGTGACTGTGTCAAAAGATGTGTTTAAGAGTATTGGTGGTAGAGTTGGCCAAGTTGTTTTTGCTGAAAGGAAGCCTTGGTTTGAGGTTCTTGAAATTAATTTAACAGAGGAACCATCTGATTCGGAGGAAGTTGAGGTGTGGTTGATGAATAAGGTCTCTAAAGCTGTAGGAGAACATTTTAATAAGAAGCAAGCGGTGTCTATTAGAAAAATGTTGAGGTATTTTGTAAGACAAAATAGTGCGAAGGGATTACCTGAGGATAATGAAGAGTGTGTGGCGGATGTATTGACCTCTATGACAGTTGCTCTTAAGAAAAATGAAGTTGAGTTTTCAGGTAGTAAGTTGGCAAATGAAGACTGGGGTTTTATCAAATATGCCAAAGAAAAGACTGGTGGGAATTTAAGAGATTTATTTGAGGTTTTGACAAGTAAAGATCAAAATTTTATTGATGATGAATCTTTTTTACCTGCTGATGACACTAAGTGTCGCTTAGTAGTTATCAAAGCGATGGAGATTTATTTGGGCTCCAAAAAGTAAGTCACCCTTCTTGTTGGCGAGCCTGGACGATATTAGAACCTATTTTATTAAATCAACCAATGTCTTCAAACAGAATTTCCTACAACAATCTCTTCTTAAGTAGATAATATTTCTCAAGTGACATAACCCCGAATGAATGGAGTGGTTCTTTCTCAAGCGATGAACAGAAGTGTTGATTTTTCAAAATGTAGTACCAACCTCTTTGGGTTCGGATGTTTGGAATTATATATGTGAAAATATGCTATAATTTTTTTATCTGATGTATCAGTCGTTAAATATAAGGGAGTTGCTAGGCAAGATTAAAAAGATGATGGAAAATGAATAGAGAATTTATAAAAACTACACCAAAACATTTGTCTGATAATTTCAAAAATCAGGAAGAGACTAGTGGGCTTGAATTAAACTCCAGTATAGATATCCCCAATGGAACAAGAGACTCCCTAGATAAAAAAAGGACATCGCAAAGGAAAATATTTATTATAATTGCAGTGATTCTTTCCTTGATGGCTGGTTTTATAGCTTTGAACATCAATAATTCCCCAACTAAATCAAAGGCTTTAGAGTTTTCTATGCTATATAACGAGAGACCTTTAACCCCATATAAAGATGACTGGCAAATATTAACTGAATATAAAGATAGAAAGAATGTAACTTTTAATATAACTTTAGGGGATGACTCAAATTATCAAAATGATATTGAAAAAGCTTTTGAAACAGGCAGTGTTCCTGATATTGTTCTAAAAGTCTGGCCCAAGGATATTGAAAAATACGCTAACTCAGGACTTTTACTACCATTTAGTGATTATGAAGATAAGATGCCTAATTTCATGTCATATATCAAAGAAAATAATCTAGATAATGAGCTGGATAAGATTAGGCTAGATAATGAGAAATATTATATTCTTCCAGGTTTCCAACGACAAATTCAAGTTCAGCAATGGATCTACAGACAAGATATTTTTGAAAAGAACAACTTGGAGATGCCAACTACTTACGATGAATTATTCGACTCATTAGTAAAATTAAAAAAAGTTTATCCAGAATCAACCCCGATAACTACCTTGTGGGGAGGTGCGCATTTATTTGCTATGATGGGGGCTGGTTATGACACTTCTGCTGGCTGGTCTGGAGTAAAACACTACAATTCTAAACTCAATAAATGGGAATTTTCTCCTTCAACAGATAATTACAGAGAGCTTTACAGGTTTTTAAATCGTTGTTATGAGGCTGACATACTAGATCCTGCATTTTTCACTCAGACTGATGATGAATTTTATGAAAAACTTTATACCAACAAGGGTTTTGTAACTGTAAGCTGGATAACATCTGGGTTCGATAGTTGGAACAAAAATCTGCATGACAACGGAATTATAGGTGGTGTATGGGCTCCTTTTCCGGTTCCTGAAAGTACTATGGGAATAACAGCTCTTCCAGCCATTGATTCATTTAGAAAAGGCTTGATTGTTCCTTCAAAAATAATTAATAAGCCATATTTTAACGATCTTATTGAATTCTTGGATTGGGCAGTCTATTCAGATGAGGGGAGAACCTTGACCACCTGGGGAATAGAGGGGGTTACTTACGAAGATACGGCAAAAGGCAAAGTATATCTGACAAATATTAAAACGCCTAAAAATGAATCTGGAACGATTAATGTTTCCGAGGAGTATGGTTACGATTTGATTTTTAACTTAGTTGAAAATCAAGAATTTGAAGATTATAAAAAATCTGAGAAAATACTATCTTTCCTGAATAGGTCGCTTTCTGCGAAAGAAGCATTGGAAGTTGGTCCAAAAATTACGCTTGATAGTCAAGATGTAGAGTTGACAACAACCATAAGCGAACAATTAACAACTTATGTCTCTGAATCCAACAGAAAGTTTATTACTGGTAAATTAGACATCGATGCTGATTGGTCAGCTTATATACTTGAGTTAAATAAAAGAGGATACACCGCATTGGAGGAAGTATGGAACAGTGCATGGATAAATCAGGGCAAATAATATCTATTTTAATATGCTCATCTTGCATACAATAAAACTAGTTAACGTTTTTGTATGAAAAATATATTTACCTCTCGATACCTTTTAGTAATTGTCGCAATCATTTTCTTCACTTTATCAATGGAGGTATGGAAAACTCAAGAAACAAATAGTGATCGTCAGTTACGTACTCAAGTTGAATCAGTGGTTAAATACTACTCTCAAACAATAGAGGATAAATATAGAAACATCCATAAAGTCATGGATCATTTAGCAGAAGACAGTGTCTCAAATTTTCAAGAAAATGATAAATTTCTAATAGAATCAGAGTATTATGTAAGTTCCCTTGAAGGAGTAGATAGTATATTTTGGGTGGATAAAGAATTTTATGTTAAGCAGGTATTTCCTTTGACCAGACAACTTGTTGAGGTAAATGCAAAAGTTGCAAAGAGTGTTTTAGACGCGAGTAACATGCTTGTTTGGACTCCTATTTATGACAACATAGTCTTTAAAGGATTCATTGTAGTAGAGGTTAATATTCCTACCTTTATTGCATCAATTGTTGATGATTTAAAAAATGAGTATGTTGTACAAATATTCAACGAAAATGAAGAGGTGTTTACCTCAAAAGATTGGGCGAGTTCAGATAAGAAAATTATTTTTTCGAAAACAGTACCTTTGCAAAACAAAGCTGAGCTGAAAATATTTATCACTCCTTCTAACAGCCTGATATCTAGTATAGAGAAAGATTTATGGCAAACACGAGTTTTTAGCCTTCTATTTTCTACTATGACCTTGCTTGCGATTTACTATGCTCAAAGCGCCAAAATTCAATACTCAAAACTCAAAGAAGTTCAGGAAAAACTGCTTAGATCAGAAAAACTATCCGCAATCGGCAAGTTGGCCGGCGTAATGGCTCATGAGATCAGAAATCCACTTGGGACTATTAAAAACTCCGTCTACTACCTTAACTTAAAGTATAAGGATAGTTTGGATAAAAAGACTGTAAAACATATGAAAATGATAGAATCTGAAATAAAGATCTCAAATAAGATCATTTCGGATGTTCTTGATTTTGTTAAGGCAAAAGCACCAATCTTAAAAGATGAATCTGTTAATTCTCTTATTGAAGAAACTCTTTCCAAGACAAATATTCCCAAGACAGTAATAATCAAAACTAAACTAGAATTAAAACTTCCCAACCTAAAACTAGATGCAGTTCAAATCATGCAAGTTTTATTAAATATAATTACAAATTCTATTCAAGCTATGCCCAAAGGGGGTAGTCTACTTATAACCTCAAAAATGGTTGATAAATACATCAATATTGATATTAAAGATAGTGGAGTTGGAATTACAACAGACAATCTCAAGAAAATATTTGATCCCCTGTATAGCACAAAAGCTCGTGGACTTGGACTGGGCCTATCAACCTGCCAAAGTCTTGTAAATGCTCATAAAGGGAAACTTGAGGTCAAAAGTAACGTGGGAAAAGGAACAACATTTACCATCAGATTGCCAGTGGGGTAGGTAAAAATTAAAACAAAATGATAGTCACTAATGTAAAAAGATAGACAAAGCTCAAAAGAGTACTACTGAGCTGTTGGATTTATAATTGACTACTAGGTATAATGATGATAACTCACTAAGTGAGGTGTTAAAAATAAGGAGCTAATATGAATCGAATACTTATAGTTGATGATAATGTAAATCACGCAGAATCCATGAAGGATTTGTTGTTGACTAAAGATTATGTTGTGGATACAGCTAATGGTTGCGGAGAGGCAATTAAATTGATGAAAGACAACAAGTATGACCTTTTTTTAATGGATCTTGTAATGGATGAAAAGGACGGAGTAGAGACATTTAAGGAAATTAGAAAGATTGACCCCAAAGCTAATGCTGTATTATTTACAGCATTTGGAATTCAAGAAGATGGAGAAGCTGGCCTTCTTTCGAAAGCCATCATAGCAGACATACATGATGAGTATCTTAGAAAGCCGATTGATGCAGAAGAGCTCTTCAATGCCGTTGAAAAACATATAAATAATTAAGAGCAAGTTGGAATTGTTGATTTTGATGAGAGTGGCATTTAAAGAATCACTATTTTCAAAGAAGACCATTTTCTCAGTCTCCATTTTGTGAAACAAAAGCCGAACTTAGTGTGTTGCCGGGCTAGGATTTGAACCTAGATAGATAGCTTCAAAGGCTACAGTCCTACCATTAGACGACCCGGCAAGATGGGTATATTTTACCAGGATAAGGCTAGTTACTAAAGATGTAGGCTAAGCGCTTGTTTAGCTGGCAATCTATGGAGTTATTTAGATCTAGATTAAGATTATTGGCTAAGTGTTTTTGATAGCATTGGGCAATTTCTACAACGCCTGGCCTGATGCCTTTGGTGATAGGTTGGTGTTTTGCCAGCTTGTTTGAGTTTGTTAATCTTAAATTAGTTAATTTGAAGCTTGATAGTTGGTGATGTTTTAAGAGGCTTGTTGGCAGTTTTAAGTGATAGACTTTGACAGAGACATCGGCAATATTGATAGTCATAAATGAGCTTATGTTTTCCGGAATTAGTTGGTGGGGAAACTCTTGGTTGATCACTTTGTTTGTAAAGACCTCTCTTTCCAGTATTCTTCTAATAGAAACAGTTGAGTCTTCTTGGTGTTTAGAGTAACCCATGGGGAGTGAGAGATCTCCTTTATGACCAAAGTGGGTATTGGTGAGGGAGATGTCTTGACCTACCAAAATTTTTGAAAAGTCATGGTGGGGAGTAATGATAAGAGCAGTGCCTAGGCGCCTAATGACACCCTCCTTGATTTTTTTTACAACCCGATGTGTAGTGCTAAGAGTAGGTTTGAGAGAGGCTGGAACATGCTTTCTAAAAAAAGTTTCAATGGGGAGTTGAGTGTCTAGTAAACGACTAAGTATAAGTAAAACTTCTGAGAGGTTGCTGTTGGGGCCGGCTGTTTTTACTAATCCTACTCTACCCCAGTTGTTGATTAATCGGTGGTAAGTTGGAGTGCTTATAGGAAGATTGTAGTGATGCTTTCTAAATACCTTGTCTACAGAGCCTAGTTTAAGATACTCGGTAATGAAAAATTTGTCTGTCCAAATGTTTTTGTTGGGCTTAGCCATGAGTGTTAAATATTATATACTTAAAAGATATGATACAGTCTTTAGTGAGGATTCTTCTGTTGGGTGTTTTAGGTTATGGAGTGTATAGAGTTGTTCCGGTAATGGCTCCGGCAGTTCAAGAAGGTTTAAGTAAAACTGAAGTTTCTAGCTTACCGATTGTTAAGCAGGGGCAAAACTACTTCAATAAAATCTCTGGTGGTGAGGTGGCTGGTGATAGTACTTCTGTAACTAATGAAGAAAATGAAGTAATTGGAAACTTAATTGAAAAAGCTAGAGAGTCTGTAGCTGATAAGATTGAGGAGGATGTGTCAAAGGCCAAGGAAGGGGTGAAGGACGTGGCCAACGAGCAGTTTTGCAAAACAATTTTGAAGACCTTAGAGGAAGAGTGTGGTCAGTTTTATTGTAGTGAGTAGATGGTTTTTTCTTTTTTGGTTTACTTGAATTAGATCTTTGGTAGTATACTAATTCAAATTCAGATTAATTAAGTGCCTAAATGAAATTATGAAAGTTGATATGTTTGATTCTGTAATTCTGGCTAATAAAAAGGTGTGTGAAACACCTTTAGAACTAATTAAAAGAGTTGCGCCAGACAAGTCCCCCATTACCTATGCTGGCCGCCTAGACCCAATGGCGGAGGGTTTAATGGTTCTATTAAATGGTGATGAAGTTAAGGAAAAAGAAAAGTACCTGAAGCTTGATAAGGTGTATGAACTGACTGTTTTATTGGGCGTGTCTACTGATACCTACGACACACTGGGAATTATTGATGAGGTAAGTTTTAAAGACTTACTACCTTTTAGTGAAGTAGAACAAGCTGTTAAGGCCATTCCTAAAAAATACTCTCAACCGTATCCCCCATTCTCTTCTAAACCAGTGAACGGCAAGCCTTTATGGTGGTGGGCAAAGAATAAGAAGTTAGGTGGTATAGAAATTCCAAGTAAGGATGTTGAGATTAGTAAAATTAGTATTTTAGAAATTAAACAAGAGAGTCTTGAAGATGTTGTATTGGATATTGTTGGAAATATTAAGAAAGTAAAAGGTGATTTTAGGCAGAAAGAAACTATTAAATTGTGGAAGAAAACGCTTGAAAAGAATGAGGAAGCGAAGGCAACTACTATTAAATTATTGATTTCATGCTCTAGTGGTACTTATATGAGGTCTATGGCCAATAGCTTAGGAACTAGTTTAAGCATACCTGCTTTGGCCTTAAGAATTAAAAGAACCAGGATTGGAAAATTTAAGATTTGAAGGTGGAGTTTTTAGGTATAAAAAATGACTACTTAGTTTTCTAAGTAGTCATAGTTGGTTCTTGAATTGCAGGATTGTTAAAGTTTTTCTGCACAGGTTTTGCATATACGTTTGTGGATATGTTTTTTACACATCCACTTTAAACAAGACCGACACTTCTCTAAATCTCCAGGAGTATTCCAATCAGTCGAATTCTCATATCCTCCACCCCAAGCATCGTGGCTTTTATAATCCCTTGGTTTTTTAGATGGAGTTCTACAAATATTACATTTGAATTTTCTAGCCAGAGTCCTAAGTTTCTTTTTGTTTTCTTTTTCTCTTTTTTCATTCTCTTTTCTTTCACTTTCTTCTCGCTCACCTTTTTCTCTTTTTTCACGAGCTGCATCCCAACCATCATTTATTTCATTAGCCTTCGTTTTCCAGTCCATGGTACCTCCTTTATTGTTAAGGCAATCGACCAGTATGAGTACGGAACTCTTCTAACATGACAGAGAGGTATACATCTGGCTGTATTTGTATTATTCCTTCTAACTGTTGTGGAGAGGCTTCAAAACCGGTCCTATTCAACATCCCTAGCATTTGCATCTCTGTAATCCCTACATGGCATTCTTGAGCTAAGGAGTCATATCTATGGCGGTGGCCGACACTGAAATTTATGTATCTAAATTCTGTGGTTGATATGGCAAAAGTGAAAAATACTAACACACCAGGACCTTCATACATTGAGAATCCTATGTAATTATGAGTACCATACGTAAAGGCAATATTCATACGGGATATGATAAAGCCCTGTGGGTTTAAATCATAGTCGCTTAGGTAGTTATCTAGCTTCACTTCACCCACACCATCATAAAGATCCTCTTTCATTTTCTCTAAAGCTGCTCTGAAAGATTCAACATGTTCATTCCAAAGTAATATTTTTGATTCCTGGGCGCCATCGATCTTTTTTCGTAAGTCTTTAAATGTGTTGGACATTTCGACCTCCTATGTAAATGTGCTTGAATGATACGGCGATTGTATCAAAAAACACTACGAAAGCAAGTTATGGGGTTTACTCCTTGGTAAGGAGGTTCTTAAGAATATGCGTATTAGATGCCGTGACGGCTAACCATCTTCATACACATATTCATATTATTTTGAGTGAGCGGGAAAAGGGACTCGAACCCTCGACCTTCTCCTTGGCAAGGAGATGCTCTAGCCAACTGAGCTATTCCCGCTTATTAACTTTTTAATTTACTTAGTGTGGCAGGACTCGGACTCGAACCGAGATCTACTGATTTTCAGTCAGCCGCCGTGACCATCTTGGCTACCCTGCCAGGTAGACTTGATTATAACCCATGAGTGGACTCGACAGGGATCGAACCTGTGACCTTTCGGATGTAAACCGAACGCTCTAACCAGCTGAGCTACGAGTCCATGATGTGTATTTTATCATGAGCATGAATTTAAGATGATATTTGTGTAACTATTTGCCGGGGTACGACCCTCTCCTCCGAAGGCCCGTCGTTTGGAAAACTCCTCCTGTTGGGGTCGGACCCCTTGGATTAGCTAGAGACCGTAGTTGGAAAGGTTGGCATTACCAACTCTGATTCTAGGTAGGACCAAGCTTTGTTGTGAGCAAAGAGTAGAGCCTGGTTGGGTGGTAAAGGCTAGCAGGAACTCATTAGCTTGTAGATACTTAACGCCTCTACCAACAATTCCATAAGGATAGGCGAAGGTTTTAGGACTACCTAAGCCTTTTTCTTCTAGCTGGGTCTGAGCCACACCTATCTCGGCCTCTATGGTTTCGTCACTGCTTTGGGTGTTTTTGTGTGACCAAGTATGATTGCCAAAGCTGATATTGGAGGAGTTAATGCCGGCTATTTGATCCCAAGTGAGGTAGTCTGGATTGTTTACTAAGCCGGTGGAGAGAAACATGACCGCTTTGTGGCTAAATTGGTTGAGTATGGGAACAGCGTTGGAAGCGAAATCGGCGTAACCGTCATCAAAAGTGATCATAACTGGTTTGGCTGGTAAGGGAGTGCCGGAGCTAAAGAAATTGATTAGTTGTTGTGGAGAGACGGTGGTATAGCCTTTGGTTTGCAGGTATTCCATTTGAGGTTGGAAGAATTCTGGGCTAACTGAAGGGCTGGTTTGGCCGGCTGGGTCTTGGATGTGGTGGTACATTAAGGTTGGTAGTTTGACACAGGGGCCGTACTGAGCGTTCATCTGAGCAAAAGTAAGGGGTTTTGGAGTAGGTGTGGCTGATGGTGTAGCTGTGGGAGTAGCAGTTGGAGTGAGGGTAGGGCTAGGTTGGGGAGCAGATTCAGACGTGGAGGTTGTAGATGGAGCTTGAGGTGAAAAGTAGTTTCTGGTTTTAACTATAGCGAAGATTGATAAGCAAATAGCTGAAATCAGAAGGATGGTTGTAATAACTTTGGACTTCATTTGGTGATTATACAACTAAGGCTTTTTGTCTGGATTTTTTATGTAGTGAGGTGGCCAGTCGGTGAGACTCATCTCGTAAAAGCCTAAAAAGATTTAAGACTGGACTAGATAGAGGTAGGTTGAGGTTAACCAACTTGCCTTGGTGGTTGTAGAAATGGAGAGTTTCTTTGCTTTTGGATAGGGCAATGGTAGCGATTGGATCTGGAACAACCGGAAAGACGGTTGAGAGTTGACCTACTCCCCCATCTAGAACAATGATGTCTGGTGTGGGCCAGTCTGTGTGTTTTAAACGTCTTTGAATTATTTCTTTTAAGGCCTGAGGGTCTCCTTTTGGTTGCCCTTTTAGCTTGAATAGTCGGTACTGATCTGGGGCTAACATGCCGTTTTCTACTACAGACATGGAACCGGTATAGTGAGTGGTTTGTAGATGGGCGGCGTCGTAGCACTCAATTCTTTGGGGAGTTGAGGTAACCAAAGGGTGTTTTAAGATAGGGGCTATCTTTTTCATTAAGGCTTGGTTTTGGCTGGGTAGCGAAAAAAGCTGGCTGGTTTTGGGGGTGTTGGTGAGGTATTCCAGGTTGGTCAGCTTTTCTTTTAAGGTACTGGCTAGCTCAAAGTTTTCTTGTTTGGCAGCCTGATTTATATGCTTAGTTAAAGTTCTTTTAAGACCGCTGACCTTGCCTTGGAAGAAGCTTTTAAGAAGTTTCATATGTTGCTGATACTCGAGCTCTGATAGCTGACCGTTGCAAGCACCCGGACAGGATTTAAGATGAAAGTAGAAACAGGAGGTAGAGGTAGAGTTGAAGGGTTTTTGGCAGTAACCGAAAGTGTGCCGGGCGGACTTTAAGATTTTGTACACCTGATGTTTACTTAGAAATGGCCCAAAGACTTGAGTTTTGGGATTTTTGAAGTTTGATCTTAGTAGATCTTGACCCCTAACAGTGAGGATTCTTTGGTGAGGTAGATTGGTAATAACTATGTAAGGAGCGGATTTATTATCTTTTTGAATGGCATTGTATTTGGGAGTGTAGAGTTTGATGAGTTCGGCCTCTAAGAGAACGGCAATTAGATCATTAACTGTGGTGGTTATGTTTATGTACTTAGTTTTTTGGGTAAATATGCTTTGTTTGCTGGTAGAGTCTTTGGCAGCTTGAAGATGTTGTTTTAGACGGTGCTTTAAACTAACGGATTTGCCTATGTATAGGGGAGTTTTGTTCTTATCTTCAAAGACGTAGACTCCAGGCAAACTGGGGATTTTTGCCCAGAAGGTTTTGTATTTGGGTTTAAAGAGAAATCTTTTTGATTCGTTCATTATTTTGAGTATACGCTAAGGTTCAACCCTCTCTCGGCCTTTTGGCCGATAGGCCCACGGCCGTAGCCGTTCCTTTTAGGGTTGGACCTTTTTTAGTTCTTGAGCTGTGGGTGTGTTATGTTTTTTAACAAATTCTTTGGGAGTACCTTCCGCAATTACTTCTCCACCCTTGTCTCCACCTTTGGGTCCAAGATCTATGATGTGGTCGGCATTTTTTATTATATCTAGATTATGCTCAATAATAATAACGGTGTTGTCATGATTAACTAAGCTCTTTAGTGTTTTCAATAGCTTGTTTAGGTCGTGGAAATGAAGACCTGTGGTAGGTTCATCTAGGATGTAGATGGTGTGGCCGGCGTTTGTTTTGGCTAGCTCGGCTGAGAGTTTGACTCTTTGAGCCTCACCACCTGAAAGAGTTGGGGCTGGTTGACCTAGTTTAATGTAGCCTAAACCAACTTCTTGAAGAGTTTTCAGTTTCCTTTCGATAATGGGAATAGGTTTGAAGAACTCATAGGCTTGGTCTATGGTCATGTCTAGAACTTCTGCGATATTCTTACCTTTGTACTCTACCTCTAAAGTGGGTTGGTTGTAACGGCTGCCGTTGCAGGTTTCACAGGTTATGTAGAGGTCACCCATAAACTGCATTTCTATTTTTATCTGGCCATCACCTTGGCAGGTTTCACAGCGACCACCCTTAACGTTGAAGCTGAATCTACCCCCGTTGTAGCCTCTAAAACCGGCTTCTTTGGTGCTGGCAAAGGCTTGTCTAACGTAGTCGAAGATCTTGGTATAAGTAGCGGGGTTGCTTCTAGGAGTTCTGCCAATTGGGTTCTGAGTGATTAAGCTAACCTTTTTAACGTTATCCGGAATGTCTATTTGATGAAAAGGAATGTCTATTTGATGATGGCGATTGTTTAGTTGCCTAGACAAGGCTTCGTTTAAGGTATCAACAACCAGTGAAGACTTACCTGAGCCAGAAACACCGGTAACGGCTATAAGTTTATTTAAGGGAAAACTAACATTGGTGTTCTTTAGGTTGTGATGACTGCAGCCAGTGAGTTTTATTTTGGTGCTGGTTACCTGGTGGTCCTCTAAAATTTGATAGTTCTTGGTTTTGGGAACCTTAATGGTTCTCCGACCGGATAAATATTGGCCGGTGATACAGCTATGTTTTTTCATTTCGCTTAAACTACCTTGGAAGGTAATTTTTCCGCCGTGCTCCCCTGCTTGGGGACCAAACTCTACTAGATGATCGGCTGACTCTATGGTGTTTCTATCGTGTTCCACTACAATGACGGTGTTTCCTATTGAAGCTAGGTCTTTAAGGGTGTTGATGAGCTTTTGGTTGTCTTGTTGGTGTAGACCTATGGTTGGTTCGTCTAGAATATATAGAATACCAGTTAGACGACTACCAATTTGACTGGCTAACCTAATTCTTTGTAGCTCTCCTCCAGAAAGACTGCCTGATTCCCTAGAGAGACTTAAGTAGTCTAGACCGACGGATGATAAGAAGGCCAGTCTGGTTAAGATTTCTTTAAGAATAGGTTTGGAGATTGTTTTTTCATTCTTACCAAGAGATTGCTTGATTGTTTTAATGTCTGTTTGAAGTTGGTCAATGGGCAACTTGGAAATTTGAGCAATGTTTAGATCATTAATGGTAACGGATAGAGACTCTTTTTTAAGCCTGTTACCTTGACAGTCGGAGCATTCTTTCTTAATCATGAATGGTTCTAAACCACTTCTAACGTGCTCGGAGCTGGTTTCTTGGTACTTCTTTTCGAAGATGTTGGTAAGACCTTTGAAGGTGGTTTGCCAAGTTCTGTTGGAGTGCTTGGGGTTGCCTTTAATGGTGAACTTTTGTTTGCCTGTGCCTTGGAACAGGGTGTTGTATTCTTGTTCGGTGAGTTTTTTTAGTGGGGTGTTGGCGTCAAACCCAACAGTTTCCATGGCTTGAGTAATTAGCTTGGCTGTCCAACCTCTGTGTTCAAACTGGCTAGCTAAGGGGATAATTGCGCCCTCGTGTAAAGTTAGCTCTGGAGCAATAACGGACTGTTGGTTTAAGGCTAGTTTGGTACCCAAGCCGGTGCAGACAGGGCAAGCTCCATCTGGAGAGTTGAAGGAGAACTGTCTGGGTTGGAGCTCTAGTAAGGAAATATTGCATTTAGGGCAAGCAAGGTTTTGAGAGAAGAGGTTGTCTTCGGTTTGTTTGGGGTTTTCTGGGAAAGAAAAGGAAGGGTCGGTGACAATGGTGATAATGACTTCACCTGAAGCGATGTCTAAGGCCCTCTCGATTGACTCGGTTAGCCTTTGTTTTTCATACTCTGGTTTGGATTGAACTGAACCAATGACTAGCTTGTCTAGAATGGCCTCAATATTGTGACGATTGTTTTTAAACAAGGTTTGGGTAGTGTTGGTGTTGAAGATTTGACCGTCTACTCTGCACTCTAGAATTCCCTTTTTATGTAGATTGTTGAATAGGTCTTTAAACTCACCTTTCTTGTTTTTAATAATTGGGGCCAGAATCATAATTCTAGTACCTTTTTTCTTAGAGTATTCTGGGTGAGCAACGCAGAGATCTACTGTGTTGCTCACAATTTGAGTAATGTCTTGTGGTTTAACTACAAGACCGCATTTGTGACAGTGAGGATGGCCAATACGAGCATACAGTAGTCTTAAGTAGTCGTAGATTTCGGTAACGGTACCAACAGTGGATCTGGGGTTGTGGCTGCCTTGTTTCTGATCTATCATGATGGCTGGTGAAAGACCCTCAACTTGATCTATATCTGGCTTGTCCATGACGCCTAAGAACTGTCTGGCGTAGGATGACAAGGACTCAACATATCTTCTTTGGCCTTCAGCGTAGATAGTGTCATGAGCCATACTAGATTTACCTGATCCAGATAGGCCTGTGAAAACTATTAACTTGTTTTTTGGTATGGTTAAGTCAACGTTTTTTAGGTTGTGTTCACGAGCTCCCTTGACGATTAAATGGGTTAAAGATGAAGGTTTTTTCATAGCAATTATTGTGATCCGTAAATTTATTAATTTTATTTAACGGATCAAGTATAGCAGAAAAATACCCGAAATTGACTCTGGTAAGTGAAAAGTGCTATAATACCTATAGTTCGCACTATTAACATAATCAAACTAAGGAGTTTAAAATGGGACCAAGAATTATTTCTGCAATTGATGGGGAATACAGAATAATGAGGAATGGTACAAGACACGAGATAGTTTCCCTTCAGGAAACGGATATTGTTTATAGAAGAAACAATGAGACGTGCCAGGTTCAGAATGGCAAGCTTGTCCTAATAGCTTACGCACCACGACGTATTTCAAACAATTTGCGAAGAGCTGCTTATGCTAAGCAGCTTGGGTAAATAACCTGTGCGATTGATATTTAATTGGGAGTTGGGCAAATGCCTGACTCCTTTTTTTTTTGCACTATCTAGTTGGGAAGAAGGAAACTAAGTAAAGAGTTTTAGACGGTCTCTGATTTCGGCAGCTTTTTCGAAATCCCAAGTTTTGGCGGCTTGGTTCATGAGAGTTTTTAGTTTGGTAGTTAGTTTTTTCTTGTCTTTGGGGGTAAGGCTATTGGGGTCTACATTTAGTTCTGGGTCTTTAATTGGTTTACTGGCTTCTAGTTCTTTTTTAAGTAGTCTGTCTCTAATGGGTTTGATGATTGTTTTGGGAGTGATGTTGTTTTTAAGGTTAAATTCCTCCTGAACCTGCCTTCTTTGTCTGGTAATGTCCATAGCTATCTTCATGGAGCGAGAGACTTTATCAGCAAAAAGAATTACCTGACCATTGGCATGCCTGGCTGCCCTGCCCATGATTTGAATAAGAGAGGTGGGAGTTCTTAAGAAGCCTTCTTTGTCTGCATCTAAGATGGCTATTAGGGATACTTCTGGTAAGTCTAGACCTTCTCTGAGTAAGTTAATGCCTATGAGGCAGTCAAACTCTCCTTTTCTCAAGTTGTCTAGAATATCGGCTCTGTCTAGCGTTTTTATATCTGAATGAAGATACTCGGCTTTGATGCTATTATCTTGTTTATCTAGATACTCGGCTAACTCCTCTGACATTTTTTTGGTAATGGTAAGAACCAGAACTCTTTCGCCTTTGGTTTTTCTATCTAAAATTTCTTGAGTTAGTTTTACCATTTGATTTTTGGTTGGCAGAACGGTGATTTCTGGATCTAGGAGGCCGGTGGGCCTGATAACTTGATGGGCTACTGTGGGAATTTTTCCGGTTTCAGATAGGCTTAACTCGTACTGATTTGGTGTAGCTGAGGTATAGAGGGTTAAAGGGGTTTTGCCTTGATACTCTGTAAAGGTAAGCGGGCGATTGTCTAGAGCGGCTGGAAGCCTGAAACCAAAGTTAATTAGGTTGGTTTTTCTTGATTGGTCCCCCGCATACATGCCTCTGATCTGAGGTAAGCTAATGTGGGATTCATCAACTACGGTTAAGAAGTTTTTGCTTTTAAACTTTTTAACGTTGTAGTGAAAGTAATCTAACAGGGTGTGTGGTGGAGAGCCTGGTTCCCTACCGTCGAAGTATCTGGAGTAGTTCTCTATGCCGTTTACATAGCCCATTTCTTGAATCATTTGTAAGTCATAGGAAACTTTTTGTTCTATTCGGTGAGCCTCTAAAGGCATGTTGTGGTCTTTGAAGTACTTGATCTGCTCTCTTAAGTCTTGGCGGATATGTTTGAAGACTTTCTTTTGATCATCTGAGTTGGCTAGATAGTGTTTGGCTGGATAGATGGTGATGACATTGGTGTGAGAGTGCTCTTTCTTGTCTGTGGGAGTAAAGTTTCTAGGGTCTAGAGCTTCTATGCTATTTATTCTAAGCTCGTCTAGCTTAATAGAGTAGATAACGTCGATTTGAGAAGGATAGATCTCTAGATGGTTACCAGTAAGTCTGAAGGTGCTTCTGGTAAGAGTGGTTGAGGTTCTTTGGTATTGTAAGGAAATTAGATGAGAAATTAGAGTATGGCGATTGATAACCTGACCGGCCGTGAGATAGAGTAATTGACCTTCTTGGCTGTCTGGGGAGCCTAGACCATAGATACAGGAGACACTGGCAACTACTATGGTGTCTGGGCGAGTAAGAAGATTAGAGGTGGTGGTAAGGCGTAGTTTGTCTATTTCTGGGTTAATTGAGGTTTCTTTTTCAATATAGGTGTCGCTGGTGGGAATATATGCTTCTGGCTGATAGTAGTCGTAGTAGCTAACGAAATATGAAACGGCATTCTTGGGAAAGAAGTCTCTAAACTCTTGGTAGAGTTGGCTGGCTAGAGTTTTGTTGTGAGAAATAATGAGAGTAGGTACTTGAAGTTTTTGGATAACGTTAGCTATGGTAAAGGTTTTACCTGAACCAGTAACACCAAGTAAGGTTTGGTGAGGATTGTCTTGACCAATGGAGTTAACTAGTTTATCTATGGCTTGAGGCTGGTCCCCTGCAGGTTGAAAGCTAGTTTTTAGTTTGAAGTTCACGAGAGTAATTGTATAACAATAAACCGAAAATTACCCCAATTAGATTGTGCCGAGGAGAGGAATCGAACCTCCACGCCCTTACGAGCACTACCACCTCAAGGTAGCCTGTCTACCAATTTCAGCACCTCGGCAGGTGTTTGGTTATTATAGCCCAAAATTTTGAAAAAATGAGGGAGGGGTACGACCCTCATTTGGCCTGATTACCAATGGGCCCGTGGCTGTAGCCACTCTTTTTAGGGGTGCGACCCCTAATTGTGGGGCAGGAGAGGAATAGGCAATCCGCAGGCGGGTAAATCTACCAGTTTCGCCATCTGCCTGAAGTTAGTTGCTCCAGTAGGTGTTGATTATGTCTGAAATCTGTTGATTTCTAGATAAGTTAACACTTTGAGGATGAAATAGAACTATGGCTGGTAACTCTTCTGCAAAGACTCTTTGGAACTCATGGTAGGTGGTTTTTCTGGTATTGTGATCTAGATTGGTTCGGCCGTCTTCTAGAAGCTTGTCTAGTTTCTCACTGGTTGATCCACCCACATTGCCTGGTTGAGTAGAGTGCCAAAAAGGATACTGATCTGGATCTTGAGGAATATTGAAGGTGGTTAAGAGCAGTTGGAAGTTTTCTGGAGTACTACTGACAACCTTGATATTTAATTTTAGATTAGGAATGGTAATTGAGTTTTTGATTTGTTCGGCAACGGAAAGAAGTTCTGGTGTGGTAGATAGTTCTAGTTCTAGCTCATTGGAAATCAACTCACCGGCTTTTTTTGAGTTGGGTAAGTATTCTTTGACTAATGGATTGTAGACCCAGGAGTCTGGATTGATGATAGTAAGAGCCTTTTTTGTTTGAGTGTAGTTTAGATCTAGGCTATAAGCCAAACCTTGTCTAACTGATTTACTAGACAGACTTGAGTCTTGGTGATTTATAACCAAGAGAACTAATTTTTGCTTGTTTTGGAACTGATTGGTAATGCCAAAACCGGCAAAATCTGAAGAGAGATTGGCCAGAGGTAGGTCGACAATAGCGTCTATTTGGCCTAACTTGTAGGCGGTTAAGGCTTGAGAGGCTGTGGGGTAGATGCTAAAGAAAGTTTTATATGTACCGTTGTTAACAATTACTTGAGTTAAAACTCCTGAAGATTTTTGTTTTAGCTTGATATCAAATGGGCTAGGTAAGAGCCCTTTTTGGTTGGTGATAGGAAAGTTAAGAATGGAGGGGAAAGGGGCAAACTTGGCAGGTAAGATGAACTTGATGGTTTGCTCATCTGGAGTTTCTATGGCGACCTTAGGAATGGAGATATTTATATCTTGGGCTTTAATTATGGTTCCGTCTGACCAAGTAAGCCCAGGTTTCAGTTTGTAGGTATAGCTTTTATCTGAGTCGTCTATATCTTGGGTTTCGGCTAGATTGAGAATGGTTGTTTGTTGTTTTCCTTGGGTAGTTAGACCAGCGTTTAAAAACTGAGTGATTTGGATAGGCAGGTTGGTAACGGAGTGCTGCCCTACTAACCCGATATGAACATCTTTGTTTGATAGACCAGGAAGGATTTTCTGAATCTTGGTTAAGATTAAGCCTAAGACTACCGAAAGAACTACTCCAGTAATAATTAGGTATTTGTATTTGGCAGTGAAAGCACTTATGAACCAAAGATTTTTCCTGATGTTTTTTATCATGGGTTAAAGCCTGATATTGAGAACGGAAATGACTACAAAAATAATAACGGCAAAAATGGTAAACATGTAGATAGCTTTTTCGGGGCCAGTTTTGGTTTGGTAACCAGTTTGGGTAGCTCCGAAAGGATTACTTAGGCCGCTATCTTTTGATTGCAACATAACTAGAGCTATGAGAACGATGGAAATGATTATTTGGAGAATTAGTAGAGGTTTCATTGATTTGTTTTAGACCTTTTTAACAATAAGCTATTCTACTACAAGAACAGGTTCTTTATTTTTTAATTAGCCAAGCGATTATGGAGTGAAAACCATTTATTAAGCTAGAGGTAATGATATATGAAAAGAGGATGTTTATGTGAAAAGCAGGAATAATGAAGCCCTGATATGAGTAGCCGGTGAAAAAATTGGGTTGAACAGTAATACCAACTATTAGATATTGAAGCAAAAATAAGGTAATAACACTAACAACCCAGGAGAACAAACCCAAGGTAATTAGGTTTATAGGCAACAGTAAAAGTTTAATGATTGGCTTAACAATTTTATTTAGGAGTAGCCACACAAGGCTAGCGATTAAGATTACTTGAAAACTATTGGTTATAGAAAAACCAGCATAGACATTGAAGCTTAAGAATAGTGATAGATAGTTGATAGCAACTTGCCTTAAGAGGGTTTTCATTACCTTAATTGTAGACCAGAAAGGGATTCTGGACAAGCCAGAATGACGGAGAGATGGATCTCGGATCAAGTCCGAGATGACGTGGGGGGGTGTCCGAGATGACGTGGGG
>Ga0233437_1001300_pt1 | contig 46671 bp, 47 predicted proteins | sample SI_122_August201_FD_182714 | JGI IMG/M metagenome (GOLD analysis project Ga0233437, IMG submission 182714) | Seawater microbial communities from Saanich Inlet, British Columbia, Canada - SI_122_August2016_200_MG | ecosystem: Environmental > Aquatic > Marine > Inlet | place: Canada: British... | reverse complement strand
TCTCAGGACATACTATCACATTAAAACGTGGTAATAACGTTACTGAGACTGTTACAGTTCCTGATAATAACACTACTTACTCAGTTGGTGATGGTGGTTTAACACAGAAAAACTTTACTACTACACTTAAATCTAAGTTAGATGATATTGCTTCTGGTGCAACAAATGTAACTACTGAAAACATCCAAGATATTGTTGGTGCAATGGTATCTGGTAATAGTGAAAGTAATATTACAGTAACTTATCAAGATGCTGATGGCACATTAGACTTTAGTGTAGCCGCAGATGTAAACACATGGCGTGGTATTGATGATACTCCAGTAAACGGACAAACATCGGAGTCTATTAGTTCTAACTGGGCATATGACCATCAGAACGACACTACTGCTATCCATGGTTCAACGTCAAGCAATACTGCAAATCGTATTGTACAACGTGATGCATCTGGAAACTTTAGTGCTGGTACTATTACAGCTACCTGTACTAATGCACAATATGCGGATTTGGCGGAAAAATATTCTGCTGATGCTGATATTGCACCTGGAACAGTTGTATCGTTCGGCGGTGAATCAGAGGTAACTACTAGTTCAGTTGATGGTGATCGTAAGATTGCTGGTGTTATCTCAACTAATCCAGCTTACTTAATGAATCACGAAGCAGAAGGTGTAGAAGTTGCACTTACTGGTCGTGTTCCTTGTAGAGTAACTGGTAAAATTGAAAAAGGTGATATGTTAGTATCAGCTGGTAATGGTATGGCAAGAGCTGAGGAAGATCCAAAACTTGGTTCTGTAATCGGCAAAGCATTGGAATCAAATGAATCCGGTGATGCTGTTATTGAAGTAGTTGTAGGAAAATTATAAGTTTTTAACTAAGCAAGTAATTTAAATACTGGAAGGGACTCTTATGAGTCCCTTTTTTATTGCATAAATATAATTAAATATAAAGGATCTGTGTATATGGGACTGATAAAAGGGAATGATGGTTTCGCTAGGAGCGTAAAAAACACGATAGATTTAACATCGGGTGTTGAAGAGCACACCCACGCCCCTAGCAGTATCATAGGACTTCCCGAATATACTAGGAATGAAGTCGGTGATATGGTAGCATTGAATTCTGAAGATGGGATTCAAGTTGTATATAACGGTGTAACACAAAAACTTGACTTTGCGGTAGATGCATTGGCAACAACTTCGTTATCAGATTATCCTGTGGGAATTCAAACAGTAGTGGGCAGTATGTTTACTGGAAACTCAACTGAGGGGATTAGTACTGAATATAATAACGATACTGCTAGAATTGACGTATCCGTGTCTGATTTCGATGTTATTCTGCAAGGTGACATCTCCGGCACGGCAACAGTCACTGATTTTGATTCTAATATCGTAATCAATACTAGCGTAGATATTGCTACTGGACTGACAATTCGCGATGATGGGGTTGACTTAGGCACACAAAAATCAGTAGATACCTTGAGTTTTGACGGAAACAACCTTAATGTCACTAGACTGGGTGATACTGTGAATATAACAGTTTCGGATGGGTTATCATCGCAAGATGTGCGTGATGAGATAGGAACTTCGGTAAAAGGCACGGTTCGTGATCCATCTACGCAGATTGAAACTGAAACAGGAATTACTGTTAACTATGACAGCACAAATAATGCAGTAGAACTAGGTGTCAGGGAATTTGATATTAGTTTATCTGGTGATATTACTGGAACTGGTACAGTTAGTCAATTAAATGATGTTAATATCGTCACATATACCAATTTTATTGAAGGATTGACGGTTAGTGATGATGGGGTTACACTAGGCACAGATGAATCAATTACTGCCTTAAATTTTGAAGGAAACAACCTTGATGTCACTAGACTGGGTGATACTATTAATGTATCAGTGCCTAGTGGTTTATCATCGCAAGATGTGCGTGATGAGATAGGAACGTCGGTAAAAGGTACGGTTCGTGATCCATCTACGCAGATTGAAACTGAAACAGGAATTACTGTTAACTATGACAGCACAAACAACGCCATAGAACTAGGTGTCAGGGAATTTGATATTAGTTTATCTGGTGATATTACTGGAACTGGTACAGTTAGTCAATTAAATGATGTTAATATCGTCACATATACCAATTTTATTGAAGGATTGACGGCTAGGAAAGATAGCTTAGCGGTTAGTGATGCGGAATCCATTCGGGTATTGAATTTTGTCGGGGATAATATAACAACTGCACTAGATCCAACCAACGACACGGTGTTGGATATTTCTGTGACATCAGATGTCACAGAAACAGATGTAGTGGATATAATAAAGCCTAAATTAGTGGGAAATCATGATGGATTGGTTGTGGAGTATGACCATATTAATCAGGGGTTTAATTTGGCGGTTGATCCTATTACTATTAACTTGAACGGTGCAGTGACGGGGACAGGTACGGTTACATTTGATGGAACATCGGTTGATAGTCAGATAGACATTACGACTAATTTAGGGGGTGGCACAGCTGAAATTACGGTGTCGGATGAGGGCACGACCTCTGGTAATGTGACGTCGCTCAATTTCGTTGGTGGAGGGATATCAACTGCGGTGAGTTTAGATGGGCAGGTGGCGACTGTGTATGTGCCAAATAGCCCAGCGAATGAAACGTTCTTAACGGCGGACCAAGGCAGTGACAATATACCAAACGCTAGAAGATTGGTTGCTGGGTCTGGCATTAGCATCAATGATGGGGGTGGTAGCGGCAATTTTACCATTAGTGCCAACAGCGATGCTATCTTGGCTAAGAGCCAAATCGCCAAAGATGCGCAATTGGTGGGTCAGCAGATAGAGATAAACTTCAATAGTTCTCGGTTTATTGCACCGATAGTTGAGAATGATGAGGTAAATGGTAGGATAAATATAACGATGTATGACATTAGAGAATTGTGGTATACCCAACCAGAACATGATTGTGGTAGTTTGAGTGACAATGAAGGGCCTATACTAGACATGGGCAGACTAGTTTCTGGTATTCTAGAAACCAAACCAGATTTAGGAAACATATAAAGGAAAACCAATGGCAAGTCAATTACAGCACCGACGTGGCACATCAGCCGACACATTATTATTCACTGGGGCAACGGGTGAATTAACATTTAACACAACAAACAACAGCATACATGCACACGATGGTATTACTGCAAATGGGTTTGAACTTGCAAGAACTGATTTAAATAATATAAGCAATGATGCATTTGCTGCCAAGGCGAATGCAGCTGGGGTTGGTGGCGGTGGCGGTGGCGGTGGTACATCTTCTGCTGATGTGCATAATATTACACAATCATCCCCTGCAATTGTTACTACTATAATTGCACACGAGTTTAGTGATGGTGATCAAGTAACATTCACCGACATTGGTGGCATGACTGAACTAAACGGGAATGCGTATTTTGCAGATGTGATAAGTGGAACTACATTCGCAATCTATGCTGACGAAGCAATAACCACTCCACTGAGTACATTATTATATAGTGCATACTCTGCTAGTGGTTCAGTGACGGCAAGCGAGCCACTTGGGGCACCGGCGAATGCATCGTATGTAGTCATTAGTGCCAATAACACATTACAGCATGAAAGAACGCTACAGGCTGGGGCGGGGTTGGTATTAACTGATGGAGGTGCTGGTGGCGGGGTGAGCATCGTGGCTAATTTTTCAAACTCGGTCACCTCGAATTTGGGGTCTGCCACCGCGGGCATTTCAACTGATGTTTCAAGAAGTGACCATGTGCATGCAATGCCGACTCCAGTGGATATTGGTGCAGTATTGGTATCACGGAATATTACTGCGGGATCTGGGTTATCGGGTGGTGGGCAGCTATCAGCAGACATTGTGCTATCACTGGATGCCACATTATCTGACCTCTCCGACGTGACGGTAGGTACATTGGCCAATGGTGATGCATTAATCTATAATTCAGCAACCTCGCGATTTGAAAATTCACAGAATTTAGCCAAAATAAGTGTCCAGCGACAAGGTTCTGTTGTTGGGTTAGCAACTGCGGTTGATGTGATCAACTTCACTGGGGTGGCATTTACTGATGGATCGGTTAGTGTTACGGCCGCGCCAGGTGACAACACACTAGTAAATGTTAATTTGCCAAGAATACATTCAGAAGAGCAGATCCAAGATATCGTGGGAAGCATGGTATCCCCGGTCAACACCGAAAATGGCATCACTGTAACATATGATGACTCATCTGCCCGGCTTAATTTTGATACTGCTGATTTTGCAATCACATTGACCGGTGATGTGCAGGGTAGTGCGACCGTTACTAATTTAGGGGATGTTAGTATAACTACTACGATGGCAACGGATTCCACGGTGCTAGGTACTAATACACAGGGTAATTATGTAGCCATGTTTGGGGTTGGGTCCGCATTAAGTTTAACAAACTCCACAGGAACAACAGAAGGTGCTGGGTATACAGTATCGTTGGATACTAGTAGCAATAGCTATATTGAGTCAGTCCAAGATATTGTGGGAAGCATGGTATCCCCTGTAAATGCCGAAACAGGCATTGCAGTAACATATGATGATAGTACTGGGAAACTCAATTTCAATACAGATGATTTCACGATTACATTAGGTGGTGATTTATCAGGCACAGCTACGATAACTGATTTAGGAAATGTTACATTAACTGCACAGATAGCAAACGATGCAGTGGCATTGGGTGAGAATACAACAGGGCAATACGTAGCCACATTGACTGCTGGGGCTGGGACTAGTTTAACAAACTCTGCTGGAAGTACCACAGAAGGTGCCAACTACACAATCTCAATGGATACTAGCAGCGATGGTTATATTGAGTCAGTCCAAGATATTATGGGAGGCATGGTAACTAGTAATAATGAAACAGGCATTGCAGTAACATATGATGATAGTACTGGGAAACTCAATTTCAATACAGATGATTTCACGATTACATTAGGTGGTGATTTATCAGGCACAGCTACGATAACTGATTTAGGAAATGTTACATTAACTGCACAGATAGCAAACGATGCAGTGGCATTGGGTGAGAATACAACAGGGCAATATGCAAGTACTATTGTGGGTAGTGGCACTGGATTAAGCATTACGCAAATATCAGCATCAGATGCAACAGCGTACACGATAACGTCGGATGCAACTAGTGCAAATACTGCTGGCACGATTGTGTCACGTGATGCATCAGGCAACTTCACAGCGGGCATAATCACGGCTAGCTTAACAGGTAGTGCAAGTTTGAATGTGCTGAAGACAGGTGATGTGATGACTGGTGCATTGACATTGAATGCAGCCCCAACAGCTAATATGCATGCGGCCACTAAGCAATATGTTGATTCTAACTCCAACCTATTAGATGATGAGGCAGTACAAGATATTGTTGGTGGCATGGTGTCATCCAATGCGGAAAGTGGAATTGCGGTAACATATGATGACAGTGCCGGGAAATTAAACTTTAATGTAAGTGATCCATCAATTACATTGACTGGTGATGTGACTGGTTCTGCTACTATGACTAACTTAGGCAATGTTAGCATTGCCACATCAATGGATGCTGCACCAGCCGCCCATACTCATACTGATTATGTTGCGAAAACAGGTGATACTATGACTGGTGCATTATCATTAAATGCTGCACCGACATCTAATATGCATGCTGCTACTAAGGCATATGTTGATTCAGCATCTTCAACCGGTGCCCCATCGTCGCATTCGCATGCGACCACTGATATAACAAACTTCGCTGAAGAAGTAGAGGATGTGATCGGTGATATGGTATCAGATAACACTGAAAGTGGAATTACGGTGACATATATCGATAATTCATCTGGTCAGGGGAAATTAAACTTTAATGTAAATGATCCATCAATTACATTGACCGGTGATGTAACTGGTTCTGCTACCATGACTAACTTGGGTAATGTTAGTATTGCTACATCAATGGATGCTGTTGTATTAGGTACTGGCACTACTGGGGATTATGTTAAGAAGTTAGTAGCTGGCAGTGGTGTTACTATAACAAATAATACTGGGGAAGGTGCAACCCCAATCATTTCGGTGGGGCAATCTGTATCAACATCAAGTAGTCCAACATTTAGTAGCTTAACAGTAACTGGCAACCTAACGGTGAGCGGTGCTACAACTACAATTAATACGGAAACTATTAATTTAGCTGATAATATTATGAGACTTAACAGCAATTATCCAAATAATTCAGCCCCAACCGAAGATGCTGGGTTTGAAATCAACCGTGGAAATTTAGACAGTGTCGCGTTCGTGTGGGATGAAACCAACGATAGATGGTCTGTAGGCACTGAGACAATGCATGCTGGGTTGTTTTCTGGAACAGCTTTATCTGCGCAATATGCCGATATTGCAGAAAATTATACGAGTGATGAAGAATATGCCCCTGGAACAGTTGTGATGTTGGGTGGACAGTGCGAAGTGACGCGATGCACTGAATATGCCAGCAGAAAAGTGGCTGGGGTAGTTTCAACGAATCCAGCGTTCACTATGAACGATGAGTTAGATGGACAGCATGTTACCGTGGCATTGATTGGACGTGTTCCATGCAATGTAACGGGTACTATTGAGATTGGTGATTTAATAGTGGCAAGTGGAGTACCGGGGTTTGCTGAATCCTGGAAAGATGATGACAGTGATCCGCGGATGGGCACAATTATTGGCAAGTCATTGGAGAATAAAACCACACCAGAGGATGGTGTAATTGAGATAATAATAGGATTACGATGATTCCAGCACGATACCGAAGCGACTATGATGGCGAGTTTGTTATTACTAATACTATCTTTAAAGATGGGAAGAAAGAACAAGAACGTGAATGGGTAGACAACCCAATCAATAATAAGCACATGGGGCGTGCTACATGCATCGCCCATGGCCCGAGTACTGAAAATTTTAAATTTAATACACTAGAAAATCATCAAGGTGGGTTGCTCGCATCGAATGCAATGCAGGTGTATGGGGTTGATGATATATTTAGAGAATTAAAATGTGATTTTTTGGTTTCGACTAACCAGAATATGCTAAATGAAATAAAAGAAAAAAATTATCAAGAAGACACCATTGTTTATACTACTCCAAAATTGTGTATAAACAATGAAGGTGAATTTTATCTAATACCACACGGGTTTAAATCAACCCAGCATGCAATAGCATTGTGGTTAGCTTGTTTTGATGAACATAAAGAAATTTTCTTGTTTGGGTATGATGAAGTTGATCAATATGGGAATGAACAGCTAAAAATAATACAATCAGTGAATGAGGTTATAAAAGCATATCCAGATGTTCAGTATTATTTTGTGCATAAGAATAGCAGTATGCCTGAGTTATTCAAATATCATTTGAATATGAAATCAATGACTATTCCTGAATATGTATCGTACACCGACACTTAAATTGCGTATAGTTTTTCAATAGTTTTTATTTTGCCGTAGATGTCATCTATATTTAATGTCGCCCATAAACCGGGATGCAATGGATTGGGTATAATGCCTCTGTCTATCCAGCTATAACCAGTATGTTCATGGTTTAACTTAGGAATAAACTCATCATCTATTAAACAAAAAAATGTATGATAGCAGAATTGATTATTGGGTGATGTGAAATGCTCAATGGGAACCATTTTTGTGTATTTTGGCATAAAACCCATCTCTTCGGTGCATTCACGCTCTATTGTTTCAAGCAATGTTTCGTTTTCGTCTACTTTGCCACCAGGTAATCCCCATGATTGTGGGTGTTTTTCATCATTCCGAAGCAGATACAAGTATCTATTCGTCTTTGCTGTAAAAAACCACACACCCAACGCTGTTATAATATTATTGCCCATTCCCCACCACGATATATTCCTTCATATGATCGTAACCATTGTACCCCTGTCCATTTGTATTGTAATCCCGTAGTCACGTTGGTAACATATTCGACATCTGTGACCACTTCGGTATTTTCACTAGTATCAAAGATTACGTTCCACGTGGAACCATCGTATTCAATGATATCACTGGTATTGGCAATGAGTTGTGACCCGTCTGTACCTTTCCATGCTTGTGCAACATCATTGCTGTCAGTGTTGCTAGAATGACCAGTGCTTTCTGTTAGTAAATAGCGTTGTCCTGTGTTTGCCAATGGAAATGTTGTTTTACCAGTTACAACACCTGGACCACTATGCAATGGGTTTACTACTGCATCAACAGCAGATAATGTATTCTGTGGCAGTGTATCCGTGTCAACGGTGTATAATAAAAACCTATCATCGGTTGGGTGATATGATACCGTGCCAACTATTTCATCACCTGTCATGGTGTTTTCTAACCGAATTTGACTAATCCCACTTTCGAACTGTTCTGGTAAATATTCATCTGTTACTGCATGCCATAAGATATTGCTATCTTGTGTTGGGATAGGGTCAAATGAGTTATTTTTTGTATCTTCAATCGCACTATCTTTTAGTATTTGTAATTGGTTATCCAATAATAACAACTGATATCCATGTGGTGCAATCTTCATTCTAGTACCTAGTAAAAGGTCATCATTTGAGATAGCATCAATGTGATTCCCATCATCATCGTAGATACTTGCTATAATCTTGTGAATAACCCCACCTTTTGTGACTCTTGCCGGTGGACTAATCCAGATAGGTAATGTAAACATAAGTGATGTAATATCAATTGGTTCATCAGAACCCCTTGGAATGCTTCTTGATGTCCACGTGGTTGAGTTTAATTCAACTACACTTAAACTTGTCCAATCTAAGTAATTATCGGTGCTTTGTATTTCAATGGATGGATTATAGTATGGAAGAATTTGTTCTAGTATTTGTAATTTTTGGTTTGTGTTAGTAGTCCATATATCCAATGTAAGCCCTAAATTGTATGGGACTGGCATTAAGCGTTCAACTGTGAATGCATTTCCTTGTGTTGTGCTGTATGTTTCGGATGTCGCATCATATTGGCGTTGTCTGACCTGAACCTTATCAGTAAAATATGGTTCTTGCACTCTGTCCCTTGCGTAATCCAATGCATTTACATAGAAAGACATTAATGGTGCAGCTGGCACTTTATTGGCAGAGTTTTGTTGCATTATAGTTTGTGCTTGTCTAGATGAATCACCATACCTAATAGGTACAGTTTGGTAAACTGGATCACTTCCATCCGAAGTTCTGCCATATTCGACCGAAAAATGGCTAAACATTCTCGTAAATTGCAATAAAAACCGTCTTATTTGTTCATCGTAATGAAATGGTATTGCCATAATATATCCTAGTTATCGGCGCGAGGTTCTAACAACTCGCTTAATCCTTGGCGTGAAGGTATATCTCCACGATCATTTGTGTTTATTGTATCATTGTTATTTACAAATTTATTTCGTATAGTCCTATTATTTGCTTCGCCAGGAGTTAATTCAGTCCTTACCCCATCTTCAACTTTAACCCAATGATTCCCATCAAATCTGAATAAGCGGTTGGGGAAATAATCTAATCGCAACACATAATCACCTGATAATGCATTTGGTGGAAATTGAGTAGCTGGTGTGACTGGTAGCCCATTCGGTGGCATATTATTACCAGTTAAATAACCACCAACCCAACCATTTGATTCTGGTGACATCTTCCCTCTGTCTGCTTTAATAACAGATGAATCCGTGAATAATGCAATAGTATCAGCAGATATTCCTGTGCCATCTTGTGGTGATCCATCAGACCCAACAGGTGCAATATAGAACTTACTAACATCATACCCACTAACAGGTAGTTCTGCTTCTGCTTGTGTAACAATAGCATCATTTACGGCAATATCATTGTTGTATGCTGTAATCAAATCAGCCAATGTAGAATCACCACCATCATTGTTATCTGATGTGTAATCAACAGTGCTTCCTAAGTGGTCTGTGTCATCAGCAGTTAGTTCATACACATTATCCAACACATCTTTGTATTCTTGTGATCCAACTAATGGGGTTAGTTTAACACGCCATAAATGGGGTGACCATGTGGCTGTAAACCCCTCACTTGCAAATGAAGCATCCTGAATTGAGTATAATTTTGGCAATGCTTTGTGTAATGTGGAATCTAATGGATTATAATCTTTTAAATTTGGAACTTCAACAACATCCCCAGACATAAGTTTTCGGTTAAACAATGAAATCATATCATTGTAGTGGAATGTCATAAAAATAGTATCATTTTGTAAAAATAATCCAAATTGGGACATTTCAAAATCTATATCTTGTACATTGTATACACCACGGAGTTTATATATGGTGTCATCGTAATCTCTGTCACGATTTTCTAGTAAGAATAAATCCTCAATGAATAACGGATCGGTTGTATCTCTTCCTGGCTGAGTAGCATCATAATCAGCATCTTGTGAATCCTCTCCCTTTGTCATTGGCCCCAGATATTTGTGTATATAAATATCTAAACCACCAACCGTGTATTGTTCGCTGATTACATTGTCTAAATAGAAATAATCATCCTTGCGTGATTCTTTATACATGGAAAGGTGATTTTCACCTGAACTTTGTGTGGTAGGTACATAATATGTACTCATATTTAATCCTTTAAAAACATATTTAATGTATTTAGTTGGTTTTTGATGCTGTGTCGTCTATAAAACGATTGACAGCATTAAATAGGTGAACTACAATATTAAGATATCAACAACGAAGCGGAGAGACATATAAGTGGGAAGAAGAAAGACAATAGATGAACGGTACATGGGATCAGAACCGATATGGGATCACCCAATTAATGATATCGAACGCAGAACGGTGATGATGGGTGCATTCAATTGGTATAATTATTTTCATAATCATAAAGATGCCAAATCAATGCTATTATCTTTTTTAACTAAAAATGGAAGAACAGATGATGCTAATATTATCAATAAGGTATCAGATAGCAAGTATCACACTACCATTGGGTGGTTGGCTAATATGATTATCAAAGGATTCCAACCGAATGACATAGATATCAACACCATAGAGAGTGAAATTGATCGTCTAAAGGCATTGGCAATTACGTCACCGAATGATACCAATGAACCCAAGAAAGAAAAGCCAAATGTTCAGGAAATAATGAAAGAAAAGGCAATGGAGATTGGTGGTGAGCTTGAAGGGATGTATGATGATTATTACATTCAGGAGGCACCATCAAATCATGCATTTATGCCTATACATATTCTGAAAGCATCCACTATGTTGCCCCAACATGTGCCGTTATTGATTGAAGCATGGGAAGATAAGATTAGCGAACTAACATTAGCATATGATGGCACTGATGCATATATCAATGAATCATACGATCATATCGGAAAAGCAAAACTTCGCAGACTTATTAAGTTTTGTGGGTTAGTGATTGAAGATTTACATAGTTATGTGGTATACAAGAAATCAACAAGGGTAACACCGAAGAAAAAACCAATCTCAGCAGAGCAGTTGGTGTCTAAGTTGAAATATATGAAAGAATTTCCTGATTTTAATCTTAAAAGCATAAAGCCAATTAAGATACTAGGCGCAAAAGAGATGTATGTGTATGATTCTAAAAAAAGAAAATTACATTATTATGTGGCAGATCCCCGATCTGATGGATTGGGAGTAAAAAATAACACGATTGCTGGGTTCAGTGAAGCCAAATCAGCTGGTAAGACTTTACGAAAGCCAGCAGATCAGCTTAAACAGATAATACAAGTGAATAAGGCTAATGCAAGAAAGATATTTACTGGCATTGAAACGGTAGATATCAAACTAACCGGTAGATTTAATGAACATCTAATCATATTAAGGGTGCATTAATGGTTGATGCACAAAAGGCGACGTTATTGTGTCCATTAGAAGAAATATTATTTTGGGATTGGAGTGATTTTTCTAAACCTATATCAGATCAGATTATTAAATACTTTTTCTATAAAATTAAAGATGCAGTTAATGCCTGTCAACCAGTGTCTAGCTGGGTATCACATAAAGAAAATATTCATATTATAGGAACGTTATTTTGGGAATATCTCCCTGAGAATTTTGAAACTAAAATAAATCAAATAGTTGATATTTTATCTAATAATGGCATACACTTTACATTTTTAATAAATGCTGATTATAGTCATAAATTTAATAATATTCCAAATGTGGTCTTCATAAATTATTTTTTATTAAGGACATATTGGTATACTCAAAAATACAGGAATCAAGAAATAAATCGAAGTTGGAATCACGAATCAAAAAAAGGTCTGTTTTTAACTGGAAAAACCAACAAAATACATAGGGTGGGGTTATTGTATAGTTTATACCAACGCAAGGTTCTGATGTCTGATTTTGTGTGGTCATCGTTTATTAAAACCGAGAAAATAAAAAAAGAATGTAATGATATTGTAGAGGATATGACGCAAGAACATGGGTTATTATACAGCGATGATCTATTTGGTCAGTTTGTTGAAGACACCAATGGATCAGCAGAAGACACGATTGATGTTATAACTGGCCCAGAAGGGCATACATTTTATTCTGGATTTCCGTATGATTTGCAGTTATTTAGTGATACAAAATATAGTGTGGTATCTGAATCATATTTTAGTACTAGCAGAGTAGGAGGTGATAATGATGCATTCCCGTTTATTACAGAGAAGACATGGAAAACAATAGTGAATAATCATCCCTTTGTAATGGTAGGTATGCCAAATACCAACCTGTATTTGGAAAAGTTAGGGTTTAAAGTATTTGATGAGTTTATGCAACATCCGAATTATCAAGCGATGACAGATGACAATGTATTCCGCGATCCATATAAAAGGCTGGAAGTTATAGTTGAAAATATCGCAGAATTTGCCAGTAATTTAGATGATAATAAAGAGATAGTTTCGCAATATATAACCCATAATACCAACCATTTCTCCGCAATAGTTGATGGGGAGTTGAATAAAATAATGACATTTTTATCAGCTAATAACATACGAATCACCATCAATGGGTTTTTGTCATTGATCAACGATACGGCAGATGACCACAATGAATACCACATTCTGTTAGCAAGATAGCATAAATAATTAGAATAATAGGAATATAAATGGCAACTCTAACAGAATTAAAACAAGGTGTGTATGATTATGCTGCAATGCGATTGGGTGCAGGAATAGTCGATGTTGAAATGACGCAGGATCACTATGCCACTGCATATGAACACGCATTGGGAATGTATAGACAGCGAGCACAAGCATCAACTGAAGAGAGTTATGCATGGGTAGAATTACAGAATAACCAAAGTGTTTATACATTGCCAGATGAGATTACACATGTTAGGCAAATATATCGCAGAACAATGGGTAGTAATATGGGACCATCTAGTACTAGTTTTGATCCGTTTAGTTCAGCAACATTGAATGTATATTTATTGAATTTCACTTATTCTGGTGGATTGGCAACATATGAGTTATATACTGGATATGTTGAGACAGCCGCAAGAATGTTTGGTGCATATCTGAATTATACATTCAATGCTGTTACAAAGGAGTTGCAATTGATCAGAAGTCCCAAGGGATCGGGTGAAGTTATTTTGTTATGGACATATAATCATAAACCAGAGACTACATTATTACAAGACAGTATGACAAGTCAGTGGTTAAAGGATTATACATATGCAGCTTCTAAACAAATATTAGGTGAAGTTCGTGAAAAGTTCGCAAGTATTGCCGGTCCACAGGGTGGAACTAGTCTTAATGGGTCACAGCTAAAATCAGAAGCACAGGCTGAAATGACACAATTGATAGAAGATTTGAGAAATTATGTTGATGGATCACAGCCATTGACATGGGTTATTGGATAAAAATGTTCAAATAGGCAGGTCATTATCAGAAATCCGCAATTAGATCCCCTTGTCGCCAAAGTGAATCTTCTTTCTGCACTTCTATTATACAATTAAGGCATACTGACCTTAAATTACTAATTACAGTATTATTTAGATTGCCATCTATGTGAAATACAACAATTTGTTCATTGTGTACTGATCTGAACCCACACTTATCACATACTTTTTTCTTCCTATAACCTGATTTCCTCCATTTGGGATTCAATGAGGGTTTCTTTTTTGTAGCACAAGGGTCACATTTAGTTCGGTAATGTACGTTCCCATCATTATCGTAATAGTTTATAGCGCATGGTCGTTGCTGACACCTGTTACACAATAGTCTTTTATCTTTCATAATCAAGTATTTATGGCAACCCTTTAAAAGGGTTTTTAAAAGTGCAAAAATCACCATAATCTAATAAATAACTATAAACATATTATATTAAAGGAATTTTTAACCATGGCTATTTTAGTTTCCCCAGGAGTCTCCGTCTCAATAGTAGATGAAAGTGCATATCCATCAGCATCAGCTGCGACTGTGCCTTATATCTTGATTGCTACTGCACAGAATAAAGTAAATGGGGCAGGCACTGCTGTAGCCCCAGGTACATTAGCATCAACCACAAATGATACATATCTAGTTGCAAGTCAGCGCGAACTAGTCAATACATTTGGCAATCCGTTCTTCTACAAAACATCAGGTGGCACATCGCTACATGGTTATGAATTAAATGAGTATGGATTAATGACTGCATATTCTACATTAGGTATCAGCAACCGTGCATATGTGCAACGCGTAGATATTGATTTAGCAGAACTATCTGCTTCGTTAACACGTCCTGCTGGAAATCCAGATAATGGCACATATTGGCTAGATACAGCAGAAACCGAATGGGGCCTATTCGAATGGAATCAAACCACTGCTGCTTTTGCTAACAAGGGACCAACGGTTATCACTAATGCAAGTGACATTGATGTAGCTACTAGCTACCCACTGGCAAGCATTGGTGCAATTGGTGATTATGCGATTAATGCGACGAATGCAAATACACCGCTTTTTTACAAAAATCGTAGCAACGAATGGATGCTAGTTGGAACGAATGAATGGCAAAATAGTCTTTCTTCGGTAACTAGTGATGCAAACCCAGCAAACCTAACATCGGCGGATGTCTTCTCCATTAACGGAACCAATGTGACATTACCAGTAGCACCAACCGTGGCTAATATTGCATCTGCGATTAATACAGTAGCGGTTACTGGTGTGACAGCAGCTGCTGTGAGTAATAGATTGGAAATTTATATTGATTCTACTGCTACCGATGCCGCTGCTATACTGGCAGAAGTTACGCTTACCCCATTGGCTGATTTGGGTATAGTACCAGCTACATATTATGCACCATCACTGCAACAGAGTACACATACACAGAATCCAACGTGGAGATCAACTGATGCTATCCCAAGACCTACTGGGTCATTGTGGCAAAAGACGACGGCTGTTAATTTAGGTGCTAATATTTCACTTAAACAGTATAGCGCAGCGGTCGCAAGTTTTGTTGGTCAATCATGTCCAATTTATGAGAATGATCAGACTGCGAATAAAGAATTAGACCCATCGGCGGGCGGAAGCACGATTGCATCAGGAACTACATATGCAATGTTTGATTCAGAAGAAGATGATACAGCTAAATTAAAAGTTTACCGCAGAACATCATCAGGTGCAACCGAGATTACAGGAAACCAGACTTCCCCGTCATTTACAATTGGCGAAACATTTACAATTCAAGCAAGTACAAACAATGAGGTTGCATTAACTAGTGCAGTTGCCGTCACTATGACAGGAACAACAGCACAAACATTTGCCACTGATATATTGGGTGCTGGTGTTACAAATGTATCAATAGCCGTATTGGATTCGGGTGCTATTAAAATTACACATACACAGGGTGGTGTGATTGTGTTGAAAGACACTTCTGGTAATCCAGTAGCTGATGCTGGCTTCCAAGATTCTGTTGATAATGTAAGAACAGGAAATGATAGTGATGTTGTATTGAGTAATTGGGAAGTATTGGCAACAAGCACAACTAGCCCGTATAGTGCTGGCAATGTTCAGCCAGGACAAGACCCAATTGAAGGCACAAAATGGTATTATAGTTCAGTTGATGAAGTTGATATGATGATTCATGATGGCACTGGATGGAAAGGATATCAAAATGTATCCAATGATGTTCGTGGTTTTGATTTAACTGCAACTGACCCTGCTGGTCCATTAGTTGGGGCTTCTGCACCGACAACACAATCAGATGATACTGCATTGGTCTATGGTGATCTTTGGCTAGATACTAGTGATTTGGAAAATTACCCAATGATTAATCGTTGGCAATCAGTTGAGGGTGTAGACCAGTGGGTATCCATTGATACAGCCGATCAATCAACCGAGAATGGTATCGTATTTGCTGATGCACGATGGGCTGGGAATAGCAATACTGATCCAATTAGTGATGATATTCCAACAATTGCGAGTTTATTAACAAGTGACTATCTTGATTTAGATGCACCAGATGAGAATTTATACCCAACTGGAACATTATTATTTAATACCCGTAGAAGTGGATATAATGTTAAATCATTTAAGTTGAATTACTTTAACTCTGCTGATTTTGAAGGTGCAATGCCAACTGAAAAAAATGCATGGGTTACTGCTAGTGGATTAAAGGATGATGGTAGTCCATTTATGGGTCGTTTAGCACAGCGTGCTATTGTTATTCAAGCACTAAAGGCGGGGATTGATTCTAATACTGATATCAGGGAAGATGAACGAAGATTTAATCTTATGGCATGTCCTGGATATCCAGAACTAATTCCTAATATGGTTGCGTTGAATAATGAACGAAATAACACAGCATTTGTTGTTGGTGATTCTCCTATGAGATTACCAGCAACTGGTTCAGATTTAATTACATGGGCTACTAATAATAGTGGCTTAGGAACACCAACTGGCGATGGTTTACCGGCAAATGATGAATATTTGGCTGTATTCTATCCAAGTGGCAAAGCAAGTGACTTATCTGGTGCTGAAATCATAGTACCTCCTAGTTATATGATGTTAAGAACTATGATTCATAGTGATGATATGTCATATCCTTGGTTAGCACCCGCTGGTGCAAGACGTGGTGGAATTGATAATGTTTCTGCACTGGGGTACATTGATGCAGGTGAGGGTGAATTCCGTCAAACATCAATTCGTCAAGGTGTCAGAGATACATTATATGAAAATAATGTAAACCCATTAACATTTATTCCTGGCACAGGATTGGTAAACTTTGGTAATAAAACCACTGTCTCTGGTTCAGCGTTGGATAGAATAAATGTATCACGCTTAGTTGCTTATATTCGCCTAATGGTTGATTCAGCAGCGAAAGGATATTTATTTGAACCAAATGATGAGATTACCCGTAATGAAATTAAAATGTCAATGGAAGGGATAATGAATGATTTGGTTGCCAAGCGAGGGGTGTATGACTACCTGGTAATTTGTGACAAAAGTAACAACACTCCATCTAGGATAGATCGTAATGAATTGTATGTTGATATAGCAATTGAACCAGTAAAAGCTACTGAATTTATTTACATTCCTGTGAGAATTAAGAACACTGGAGAAATATCTGGTGGGTAAATAACTCACTCACATCGGTAAAAAAGGGATTACATTTTGTGTAATCCCTTTTTTATTACATCATCTCTCCCTTTGCCTAAATAGTGTCATGTGGTTTAATTGCTATATCTATGTAAAGGACATAATATGAAATGTGGAGTATGTGGGAAAGAATTCAAGGCAATAACAGGAAAGCACTTAAAAAGTCATAATATATCAAGTGATGAATACAAAAATACATATGGTGAGATGTTTCCCGATGAACTAAAGAAACGAATACGTGATCGCGTTTCAGGAAAGAACAATCCAAATTATGGTAAGAAGCACACCGAGGCAGCTAAACAAAGAATTTCTGAATCAAACAAAGGAAGAGTAGCACACAATAAGGGGATTGCACTGTCGGCTGAACAGAAGAAGATTCTATCAGAGAAAGCATTAGCACGAAATAGAGTTTGGAGAGAGAATGGCACTCATCCGAATGTAGGTTCAAAGCGATCACCAGAGGTGAGAGACAAAATAAAAAAAGCTAGGGCGAATCAGGCAATAACCACCGAGTCTGTAATGAAAGCTATTCAGACAAAAAAGGATAGAGGATATGACCTAGCATTCTTTCGTGGTAAAACACATTCGGATGAGTCGAAGAAACTAATTTCCAAAAAATCCATTGAACATCACAAAATTCGCACGGCACAGTCACAAAAAGAAGCAGTATTGCGAATGGGAGAATATGGGTACTCAGTTATCAAAATCGAAGATACATACATGGATGTTAAGTGCAATCAATGCGATGCCATTTTTAACAGAACATATCAATATGCATCAAAGAGTAAGATTACCTATGAATTGTGCCCAAAATGTTACCCACCCTTGATTGGCACAAGCAAAGCAGAAAGAGAAATAGCTGATTGGTTAGAACAGTATACCAATGTATCAAGAAACGACCGGAGTATAATACCGCCACTAGAGTTGGATATCTATCTTCCTGAGTACAAGGTTGCAATTGAATATAATGGCTTGTATTGGCATAATGAATTAAGGAAGGATAAAAACTATCATCTTGATAAGACCAATAAGTGTTTAGAAAATGGTGTGAGGCTAATTCATGTATTTGAAGATGAGTATGAGAATACGCCTACCATAGTAAAAGACCGATTAAAGAATATGTTGGGTATTAATAAAAGAATATATGCTAGGAAATGCGAAGTCAAAACGATTAAACCAACGGAGGCTAATGCATTCATAAAGAGATATCATATACAGGGATCAGGTCGTGCAAATGTGCATCTAGGGTTATGGAATGATTCTGAATTGGTAGCTGTTATGACTTTTTTGAATGGGGATATTAGCAAAGGGATTACTGATTGGGAACTGAACCGTTTTTGTAATAAATATGGGGTTACTGTGGTTGGAGGTGCATCTAAATTGTTCAAATATTTTACACGCCATCATAATACAGAAACAGTAATCTCATATGCTGATAGGCGATGGAGTGCTGTTTCTCCATTCTACGAAAAGTTAGGATTTGATCATACCAAGGACACTGTTCCCAATTATTGGTATATATTGCCTAATGAGATGAATAGAATTCATAGGTATGCATTAAGGAAACCAAGTGGTTGTGTTGATACTGAGAGGGAATTGAGGTTATCAGAGGGGTATTTACGGATATATGATTGTGGAAGTTCCAAGTATATATGGAGGAAATAGTGTTTTTTATGACCTGTAATTGTATAAATACTAATTAAATATAGGAGTAATAAGATGACAACAGCATCATTATCAAAAATGACAGTACCTTTGGCTAGTGACCCTAGTGACCAATCTAGTTCTAGCCAAGGATTATTAATGCCAAAACTAAAATATCGCTTTAGGGTGATATTTGAAAACTTTGGTGTAGGAACTCCACGCACAGAATTGACTAAGCAAGTTATTGATTTCACACGGCCGAGTGTTTCATTTGATCCAATTGATATTGAGATTTATAATTCACGGGTGAAGTTAGCAGGCAAACATACATGGGATGATCTTACTGTTAATCTTCGTGATGATGCATCTGGTGCAGTTTCTACATTAGCAGGTGAACAATTGCAGAAGCAATTAGACTTTATGGAACAAGCTAGTGCAGCGAGTGGCATTGATTATAAATTCAATACTAGATGTGAGATCTTGGATGGTGGAAATGGAGCACACGAACCAACAGTTTTAGAAACTTGGGAAATTTATGGATGTTATCTATCCAATGTAAACTATGGTGATTTGAACTATGGTGCAAGTGAACCAGTAACTATTGCAATGACTATGCGATTTGACAATGCAGTACAGACCCCGATTGGAAATGGAGTTGGTGCGGATGTTGGCAGAACGTTGGGTGATATTGTAACAGGTTAATATGGGTTTATTAGACAAAGTTGGTGATTTTGCTGGTGATAAAATCAGCGGAATCGCTAACAACTTCGGTAGCCAATTAGGTGACCAATTCAGCGGATTTGCTGGTGGGGTTGCACAAGGCTTTTTTGGTGCGGATGATTTAAAAGATTACAAGCATGCATCTAAAACATTCGTTTCGGATGGGTATGCGTTAGCACCGAATAACAAATTTCTTTTTCATGTTTACTTTAATTTAAACACTGCCGGAATTCCTGGATTATCAAAGATAATGGGAAGTCCAGTTGAAAAAGCAACATTGGGTATGTTAGTTAAAACAATAACATTGCCGTCATTTGATATAGAAGTAGATGAAGTAAATCAATATAATCGTAAACGATACATCCAGAAGAAAATAGAATATAAACCAGTGCAGGTTACAATGCATGATGATGGGAGTGATAAGATTAGATCAATGTGGTATAACTACTACAATTATTACTATCATGATTCTGGCAGTAGATATGAACCTGGTTCGGGTGGACAAGCATATACAGCACGTGATATGTATGATAATCATCAAGTCGAGACTGATTGGGGTTATAATGGACAAGGTCCAAATAATGCGATAGGTGGAGGGGATGTTAAACCTCATTTTTTCCAAGATATAACGATATATGGTTTTAACAGGGGCAACTTTGTTCAATATACATTGGTAAATCCGTCTATAACATCGTGGGAGCATGATACCTATGATTATTCTGCTGGCGGTGAAGTTATGCAACATACAATGAGTATGGTGTATGAAACGGTGAAATATAGTCGTGGTAAGATTGGCGAAGGTGTTATGGGTTACCAAGACCCAGCGATGTATGATACCTCTCCTAGTAAATTATCTAAACCTGGGTCAACTGCTAGTTTATTTGGACAAGGGGGATTGGCAGATGCAGGATCTGGAATATATGAAGATTTAGCAAATGGTAATATATTGGGTGCTATTCAAAAAAGTGGCAGTGTATATGAAACATTTAAGAATGCTAATCTAAGTGAGGTAATAAGCACTGATTTAGTTAATGAAGGCATCACCCAAGGGTTAAGTATGCTAAAAGGACCAGGTATTAGCAATGCGGCTAGTAACTTCTCTTTTGGTGGATCAATGCCTGATGTGTTGAAGAGTGCTAAATTACCTGTGACCCCACAAACCCCCCAATTGAAGAATTTCTTTGGTTCTAGTGAGATGAAGGATTATAAACTTGGTGGAATGAGTATGGCTAGCGTACAAGGCAATCTTCCATCCAAATGGCCGAGCATGGATGGAGATTTAACTCAATCATTGGGTAATATGAATGTTGGTGGAGATCAGGCATGGACTAACGCAGATGGTTCTAAAATGACTGATGCAGAAATTAAGGCAAGTCAATCACAGTATTATTAAATTATGGCAACTATTAATATTCCTTCGTTCCAAGACAAAAATGTATTGATCTACAATGATTTTTTAAAGCAGGCTAATGCTGATGTTTTTGATGATGAATTTATGTATGACATAGATTATAATCCAGTACAAGCATCAACCCCATATCAGGTAGATGATTCCCAAACAGACAACTCCCCAAAATCTGGTCCAACAGGCACAGGTGCAAATGAATATGATATTATAAATTCATTCTTTAAGCAGAAGATGAATGATGATACCATTGCTGATGTTTATACTATGTACCTATTTAAAATATCAAAGTATTCGCAAACACCAGTTATGTCTATAGTTGATACTATGAAAGATCAAGATAAGTTATCAATTACAGGTATAATGGCTTATTTTTTGAATAAGCTAAGGTCAAAACATGTGTTATTTGGGGTTCATAATATAATTACACCAAATCATTATACAGCTAGAAATATCGTAATCTAATGGGTAGGTTTTCCCAAGGGGATTACACAGTAAAAAATACTAAAAAATATGTTGGTAAAGGAGTACCAAAGTACAGATCATCGTGGGAATTGGATATGTTCAGATTTTGTGATACTAATCCGCATATTTTAGAATGGGCAAGTGAACCTATAAGAATTCCATATTTTAATCCGTTCAAGGGCAAAAAAACAACATATGTTCCAGATTTGCTTATCAAGTACAAGAACAAACAAAACATTATCGTAGTGGAACTGATTGAAATAAAACCAAAGAAGCAGAGTATGATCACTGAGAAATCCAATAGCAAGGATCGGATGATAGTTCAATTGAATCATGCCAAATGGGAACAGGCGGTGAAATGGTGTGCATTGCATAGCATCACATTCCGTGTGGTAACAGAAGATCAGCTTTACCATAACGGTAGGAAAAGTTACTAAATATCAGTATGAAAAAATTAGAAGAATTATTTAATTTGCCAACTGATGTTTTGTTGGATGAGGTAGTTCCTGAATCGGAGAAGGTAAGTGAGATAATGTCGGTGGATATATTATCTAGCATAGATAAAATTGAATCAGCATTGCCTATGGTTCGTGGGTTAGAATCAAGCGATTCAGAAATGGACGCACTTGCCACCCTTGCTACAGAAAGTTATAAAGACTTGATGGACTTGGGAATGAATGTGGAAGCAAGATGGTCTAGTGAAATATTTAATTCTGCTGGTTCTATGCTAGGGCATGCTATTACTGCAAGAACTGCTAAAATAAACAAAAAATTAAAAATGATTGATTTGCAACTTAAAAAAGCAAAATTGGATCAAACAGGTGTGGATCAATTCCCGACAGAAGAAGGCACTATATTAGACAGGAATGAATTGTTGGAACGATTGATTAACGGCAAAGGGGATGCTAGTTAATGAATTTATACAAGTATCACAATGACAAGGAATCATTACTATATGACGAAGGCAGTGTTATGGCAGGGATGCTAGATAGCATGATTGCAGAATACAAGGCTCAATCAGAATTAGCAATGCAACATAATTATTTCTCCGATTACGATGCGGAAAGAGATTACGATATTGAAGAGTGGCTATTAAATGGGGATAACTCCACCCAAAAGGATTTGTATATGGATGATTATGCACTTATTACTGGGGTAGAACAAGCAACATCAGATAACGGTGGAGGAATTGTGTTGGTTAATTCATATGGTGACTATGGTGACGCATACGATGAAGATTGGTAAACAAAGTATTAAACTAATGCTAAATATAATATAAGCATTAAACAGACAGGATTTATAAAAAATGAAATCATTAAATGAATATTTAATAGAATCGAAACAAGATTATAGTTATAGAATAAAAATCGCTGGTGATTTATCAGACGAAACAGTAGATCAACTGGAGAAAGCATTTGCGGCATTTGATTTGGTTAACCTAACTGGACCAAAAAAGACACCAGTTACTAAAAAACCATTGGGGTTCAACGGTTTAGAGAACGAAACAGTTAATATATTAGATGCAACATTTAGTTATCCAGCTTCCACCGAACAATTTGTAGAAATTGCAAAACAATGCGGTGTGGCAGCGAATAGAATTATTGTTCTTAACAAAGCATTCGATGATAGTATGAATGATGAAGAATCCAATAAAGAAAAATCAGACAACGATGGTTTGCTAGGCAGAGATTTGCCGAATGATTCAGCAGAACACAAAAAAGCTAATAAAGACTATGGTGATTCTTATCAAGCTGATGCGATACAAAATCGTGCCAAAAATGAATATACAGTAGCTGGTGGCAAGACTCCTAGGGCAAAGACCACTAATGACCTACCGCAAGGAACTAAAAGTCCATTTACACAGGACAATAGAGAAAAGGTATAATGCAACTTTTTGAAACACCAACGGTAACAAGTGACATCAATGGACATCATGTGAAAGATCAGGATGGGAAGACTATACAATCATTTCCGCGTAGTCCAGAAGGATTAAAAGCATCAAAACAGTATATGTATAAACATCACAAAAATTTAAGTGTTTCGCAAAAAAAAGCAGCGGAACAACAAACACAAATGCAACAAGCATTAGCGGCTACCGAATTGCCGACAGAGAGCAAAGAACAGGATAAAACTATGACTAAATTAGAAGAAATGTATGAAAATGCATTAAATGAAACAATTACTATTACTACAAATACAAGTGATAACCCAGATGAAATAGATGGTATTAAAGTAAATGCACAAGATGCAGATGCAAATGAATTAATGAGTATGCTGAAAATGGCAGGGATTGGAACAAGCAATGAACCGGCATACCAAGAGATAGAATTTGAACCAGACACATCTATCGCACCGATGGATGCTGTTGGTGATATGTCAGGGTTGCTTGATATAGTTGACTTGGGCGATGAAGGGTGTACTGATTGTGGATGTGATATGGATGAAGACACTGACTATGCAAATGCACCAGATGAAGTATATGGTGATGCAGATTTACAAATGAGTATGTCGGGTGGGCTGAATAGTCCTTCAAAATCATACCACCCTGTTGCTGGGGGTGATAACCCAATGGCATTAGAAAGTGATGGATTAAATGAAGATGATCCGTTTGGCCCTGACTGGGAAGCAAACCAGCCCCCAGAATATCACGATCGCAAGGCAAGCAATACAAGAATGATGCAAAATAAGGCACGTATGAGGGCACGACACCTAGAACAAATGTCAGATGGGGAAAGGGGTAGGTATCTTCAACGCAAAGCGGATGACCAAGCTGGGCGTAAAACGTGGGTAGGTCCGGAAACTAGAGTCAAATGAGTATTGAAGCAGAGTGGCTATTAGCATTGGTTGCTTTTCCAGTAATTGGGTTCTTTTTTAAAATGTTTATGAACAATTTCGCTAGACATGATGAAAGATTAGACCAAATGGAAAGAGATTTAGTTTCTAAAGAAGAATGGGAAAGGGAATTATCCAGAACTAACAAGATTGTAGGTGAACTGTATAATAACAAAGCCGACAAAGAATTATTGCATGCAATCAAGGAAAAATAGAAAATGAATGAAGCCGACATGATAAAAAGATATCAGGATATAATCAATCGAGATGAAATTTTAAACGAGAATCCGACATTTTCGGAAATAACGGAAGATGATCTTAATCCAGAATTAACGGAAGCATCACGCGAAAAACGGTATGTTGTTGAATTCTCGATGCGTATGTGGGACTCCGATGATGAAGCAATAATGGCACAAGCTGAAAAGTTTGTTCAAGAATTAGACCACAAGTTTGATAATTCACCAGTACTACATAGTGTATACGAACAACCATTTGGTACATTAGGTAATAGAGAAGTTTTTAACAGAGATTAAATATGAATAACCATGATAATATGAAGCAATTGATGGAAACAGTAGATCCATACCAACCATTAAATGAAGCACCAAGGCACATCGGCGGCAACGAAAGATATTCTTCGAATAATACTATTGATATTAATATCCCACCGCGCAACCCGAAACATAATGCTAATGCACCCGATGCATATGCAGAATTCAAAGAATGGTTAGAATCATCGCCAGTTCAATGGGATATCAATGAAACTATGAGTGGTGAAGTTGTAGTAAGATTTAAAGTTTAACCTTGGGACCGCTAGGGTTATGACGGTGCTAACCACCACATAGTACGCTTTCGCTACCAGCAGACTTGAAAAACGAGACTGAACCTGCTTTCTAGTAGGTTTTTTGTTATTTGATTAAATAACCATATGTTACTAGTTAATGATATTGCCCGTATCCACCTTGAACTTTCATCATTGTGCAATGCGCGATGCCCTGTATGTCCTCGTAATTTTTATGGACAGCCATACAATGATGGATATATTGAACGTAACCTAACATTGGCTGATGTCCAGTCAATATTTGATAATAATTTCCTTGACCAAATAAAACGGATAAGAATTAATGGTAACTTTGGTGATTTTATAATGAATCCAGAAAGTGCCGATATTATAGAATGGTTATTAAAACAAAATGGCAATATTGCTGTATTTGTATCTACTAATGGTTCAGGGAGAAGAACTGATTTCTGGGAAAGACTAGGTAAATTAGGAATAACTATATCGTTCTGCATTGATGGGTTATATGACACACATGTAATATATAGACAAAATACATCTCTTAATGTTATTTTAAAAAATGCCGAAGTATTTATAAATGCAGGTGGTAAAGCTATTTGTAGTACAATTGATTTTGCTTATAATAAAACACAACGCAATGAAATCCGCCAAATAACTGAAAATATAGGATTCAGTGCGTTTAATTTAGTGCATAATACAAGACATGATTTGAATGTGCATAATAAGAGGGGGGGGACAGATTCATTTGATACAAGATAATGAAGATAATGAAGATGTTAACTATCCTTACTCAATAGAACATCGAAAAACCAGTGAAGTCCTGTTGGAAGATATAGTGGATAAAAAAACTCCTAGAAAAATAGACTGTGAAATTAAACATACCAATGAAATATATATATCATCATTGGGAGATGTTTATCCATGTTGCTATTTGGGGTTTGAACCAAAAACATATGGCAATGGCATTTACCATCAAGCAGCAAACAATCAATTTAAGCATCTAATCCAGTATAATAATGCTATTAAGTATTCGATAGGACAATGTATTGAATGGTTTTCTAATGTATCTAATACTTGGACTAAAAACACATTTGAAGATGGAAAGCTAGTAATTTGCAATGATAATTGTGGTGGTTAGGTAAATAACCGCATGAAATCATTGGATGGTGTATTAACTAAAAAAGCACATGTCAAAACGGCATACACCGATGGCCAAATTACTGACTTTGTTGAGTGTGTTAATCCAGTAAGTGGACCACATTACTTTATGAAGAACTTCTTCTGGATACAGCATCCCACTAAGGGAAAACTAATGTATGATCCTTATCCATTTCAGATAGGATTAGTAGATACATATCATAACTATGATCATTCGATAGCGTTACTTGGCAGGCAATTGGGAAAAACTACAGCAGCGTCTGGCTATTTGTTGTGGTTTGCAATGTTTAAACCATCATCGACTATTTTAATTGCAGCACACAAATACGATGGTGCTTTAGAAATTATGCAACGTATTCGTTATGCATACGAATTATGTCCAGATCATATCAGGGCTGGTGCTACCAGTTACAACAAAGGTTCAATTGAATTCGATAATGGTAGCAGAATAATTTCTCAAGCAACCACAGAGAACACAGGGCGCGGGCTATCTATAACATGTGTTTCAACGCAGAATAGCAAAGTTACAGTACGAGATAAAGAAACTGGAAATGTTATGCAAATTACCATTAACGAGCTTATCCAGTTAAATAGAGGTATGCAATAGGAGAAAGTATGGAAAATTATGGATATGTTTATTTAATAACAAATAAAATTAATAATAAGAAATATGTAGGAATGCGGGCATCATCTACCTTTGATGATTTTTATTGGGGCTCTGGAAAAGTAATTAAGAATGCAATTAACAAATATGGAACTAACAGCTTTGAACGCAGTATACTTCATTGGTGTGCAACGGCTACTGAGTTATCTGATACAGAATATGATGAATTACAAAATCGGAATGTAGCTGAATCAGATGAATATTATAATATAATAGCATCCAAAACACCTATATTATTTGGGGAAGATAATGGTTTTTATGGAAAGAAACATACATCGGCTACTAAAAAACTAATATCTAAAAAATTGTCTGGAAGAGTTAGAAGCCCTGAAGAACAACAAAAAAGAAACGAATACTGGGATACTGAAGCTGGTATATTACGCAAAGAATTACTATCAAAAGAACGATCTCGATGGACACTATCTGAAGAACATAAGAATAAAATAAGCAACAGTTTAAAGAAAAAGTCTGATATCATATCTAAACAAAAGAAAGAGTTTTATCAAACACATAAAGGAAAAAAATTAAGAGAAATTCTTGCAATTAGTGCCAAGGAGCGGTTTAGTGGTGTCCCTAAAACCCAAGAACATAGAAAAAAGATTTCAGATGCATTGGTAGGTATTAGCAGAAGAAACCCACAAAATACAGATCCTGAGAAAATAAGAAAAACAGCAGAAAAACACAAAGGAATGAAGAGAAGTGCGGAAGCTAAGAAAAAAATGTCTTTAGCCGCCAAAGCAAGAGGACCTAATAATAAAGGATGTTTTTATATCCATTCAGCTAGCACATTGGAAGTAAAGATGCTGAAAAAAGGGGAAGTAATTCCAGAAGGATATAGGAAAGGTTATGGTCGTAGAAAAAAATAGTAGATTCGAAGTACTAACAGATGATGGATTTAAAGATTTTGAAGGAATATCTGTAAGTGTAAAAGAAACATATAGGTTATTATTAGAAGAATCATCGATAGAATGCACGCAAGATCATTTATTTTTTTCTATCACATCAAATGAATGGGTTGAGTTTAATGATATTTCAATAGGTGATAATATAAAAACTGCGTCAGGTCAAGAGAGATGTATTGGCACTGAATATGTCGGTGTGCAAGAAGTCTCGGATTTGTTAAATGTCAAGGATACGAATTCGTTTGTGGCTAATAATATAATTGTTCACAATTGTTTGTATCTAGATGAATTTTCCTTCGTGCCACCAAATATTGCCAAATTATTTTGGACTTCTATTTCGCCTACATTGTCAACTGGTGGTAAATCTATGATTACTAGTACACCCAATAATGATGAAGATCAGTTCGCTACTATATGGAAAGGGGCAAACAAGCAAGAGGATGAATACGGAAACCCAACCGAATTGGGAATTAATGGATATAGACCGTATTCAGCGATATGGAGTGATCACCCTGATCGAGATGCTGCTTGGGAGAAAAAAGAAAGGGCTAAAATGGAACCTGATCAATTCGAACGCGAACACAACTGTAAATTCGTGTCGTTTGAAGAAACTTTAATAAATTCAATGGTTTTATCAGAGATGCAAGGCATTGACCCAATCAGAATGCAAGGACAAGTTAGGTGGTATAAAGAACCCAGAAAAGATACTATATATTGTATATCGTTAGACCCCAGTATAGGCACTGGTGGGGATTATGCAGGTATACAAGTGTTTGAAGCTAATACCACAACACAAGTTGCAGAATGGAAGCATAATATGACACCTATTCCAGCACAGATAAAGATAATGAGTGATATAATGCATTATATTGATGAAAAGACCCCTGTCAATAAAAACAATATATATTTTAGTGTTGAGAATAACACGGTGGGTGAAGCTGCATTAATTTCCATTAATGAATTTGGTGAAGAGAATATGGGTGGTATTTTTGTATCAGAAACAAAAAAAACACGTAGTACTAGAATAGCAAGGAAAGGATTCAATACAAATAAAACCACAAAAACAGAAGCATGTTCTAAGTTAAAATCGTTAGTTGAATCAGATAGATTAACCATTTATAGCAAACCGTTAATAAGTGAATTAAAGGTTTTTATTAGCAAGGGTGTTAGTTACGAAGCAAAACAAGGGGAAAATGATGACTTGGTAATGTCATTGTTGATAATTGTGCGGATGATGCAACAACTAAAAACGTATGATTCTGGACTTAGTGCCCAAATGCAAGATCATGGGGATGTTTCAATATCCCCAATGCCATTTATTATGTTTTAGGTAAATATCGGTATGCTTATTGAAGAATTAATACCACTGAATGAAATGATCATTCGCCACCGCACAGCCGGTGAAGGAACCACGGTAGTCGCACATCGTGGCAGTATATGGGTTTTTGATACCAAGTAAGTTCTTTCTGGAGATAATAGCTAATATGGGGATGGAAGAATCCGATGACTGGATCACATTTGATAATTTAGCAGATTTTATGGTTGCAAACAAAATTTGGGATGACCGTGGATACTATTATGAAGGAATGGAAGATGAAGACTATGAATAATAATTTAGCTAAATACAATTTATGAGTGATAGTATATCCAAAGACTTATTTGATTTATTAATAAGCAAAGATTTTGAAGTAAAGACTTTTGATTCTGGTGGCAAATCCGTGCTAGATGTAGAGGATGCTAGTATATTCAGGTTTGACTTCACGGTTGGCAAGAATAATTATGGCACTGCTGTAATTCTAATAGATGATGAATCAAATTTTGAGTTATTCTTCGGTGATAACATTGGTAAGTCAATGCGTGGCAAAGACAAGAACTATTGGTATGATTTTCTTTATATTCTGAAACAGTTCTCAATACGGCATCTTAAAAAATTCAAACCATCAAATATGAATAAAATGAAATACAATATGCAAGGCATTGCGGCTATTAAAGAGGGCTTGTTTGAAGGGAAATGGACTGGAACATCTAAAACAAGTTATAATCCACAATCCAAAAAAGTTCGCATTATTGCGAAACATAATAAACGACTAGGTGAAGAAGATGCACGGTACCGTAATATCAAATCACTATTCGTTGAAAATGGCGATGGTGAACGATTTAAATTACCGTTCGTGAATGTAGGTGGTGCTAGAGCAATGGCACGGCATGTATCAGAGGGTGGAAATCCATATGACCAATTTGGTGTTCATATATCTGAAACAGTAAAGGATATTGCTACTATGGGTGGATTTTTGAGAATAAGATCACTTAATGAACAAGAGGGTGAAATTAACCAGATTCGTGAAAAATGTAAAGAACATTATAATGGGTTGCGAAGCAAGATGAGATCGTTGTCTAGTAAGCGTGGCTATAAAAAATATGCTGAATCGTGGAAACCATTGCAGATAGAAGAAAATGAAGCGATTACTGATGCGTTGCGCAATGTATTCATTAAAGATCCAGTAAATGAAAAGATTGAAAATGCATTGCCATTGATATCACGATTGCAACAAATGGCAGAAGGTGATGTGATGCCGGGGCAGTTAACAACTGAACACACAAGAGAGAACAAAGATATGAAGCAAATAGATGAATTTAACGACTGGGCGCACAAAGTCACAGAAGGTGAGGTAATACAGGGACCGTGGACTAATAACAGAGTAGTAAATCCACCTGCTTCTAATGTTGAAAAATTAATGCCAATGTGGAATTCGAACACACAAGAGGTAGTAACAGCAGATTCTGAAATGTCAGGGGAAGTAGAAGATTTCGAACATTTTGAAGTGGTATATTTTGATAAAGATCCTAATGTTAGTGTTAGAATAGTCGGTGTTACAGCAGACAATCAGCGTGTAGCAATTGGTAATATATCTAGAGAAAAGGCTGAAATGTATGTAAATCGGTTTAATCACCACTTAAAGAATAAAAATATAACAGAAGGAACTTGGGTAATACCAAAAACAAATACACAATTAGAACAATTACGTCAAGTATTGAGTAAACCAATTCCTGCGTCAGATGCGGGAACCATAATATACCATATCATTGGTGATGATGACTTGTTTGATGAATTGGATGCGTTAAATGAGATAGATCCCACTATGGATGTAAGACCTACTATAATAGAATGGATTAAAGAAAATAACGGAAAGTTCAAAGGAATGGTAGATTTATCTACCGTAATAGATGAACCAACCAATGAGTTATCCAATGCATTAAAACAAATTGGATTGGGTGAAGATATTTCCAATACCCCATTCCCCACAGAACAATTAGCAGAAAAGTTCAAGGAACCTATCCCAGTTGGTGTGAATGCATTGAATGTACAAGAAATGTTAGATGAATTAGTTGACGAAGAAGAGTTAATGGCACAATTAGCTGATGTCGCAGAGAGTGATCCAGAAGCGGATGCACGTCCTATTATAGTAGATTGGTTATATGAGAATGGGTATGATTATGTTGCTGATCGATTAGGATACGAACAAGATCAAGAGGTTGCTGGTGGTGATCAGGTAGATGATTTAATAAACGATGTTGAATCGGATGAAGAGGGTATGCAGGAAGGTTTTGATAATGACCCCTCTTTGGGTGATTGGATTACCTCGCCATGGGATTCGTTTAACAAGAAAGCAGATAATGATAACGAGAGATGGGATGCTGACATGAAACGTTTGCGAGGCATTGCTGGTGATTCATACGAAGCACACCGTGCAGAACAGGGATGCTTGGGTGATCCGCGTGATTGCTTAACGGATTTTAACAAAAAACGTGCAACCAAATCAAAGTCGTTGGGAGAAGATGCTGAAATCAATGATATGCTTAGGCTAGCAGGGTTAAATAAGACGACTCAAGTAAATCATTCATCAGAGATTAACCCAAAGGCAGTTGCTGCCAAGGACTACCATTCAGGTCAGTAGTTGAAAAATTATGCTGAAATAAAAATTAGAGTAAAGAAACCGTCTAAGCACACCCATCTTTATGTGATATCAGCGGGTAATTTATTTAAAATAGGGGTTACTAACAATATAGAACGTAGGATGAAAGCGTTGCAAACTGGTAACCCTTGTCCATTGCAGTTAGAATACTTAGATGAACGAAAAAACCCACATAAGGCAGAGAAGTATCTACATCTGCAATTCCAAAAAAACCATGTTCGTGGTGAATGGTTCGAGAATATATCATTAAAAGATATTAGAACCAAATTGCTATTATTTTTAGATCAAGATTAAAGTACAAAAACTAATTGCAAGATAAATAGACTTATGCTATACTTGGTAACAAGGAATGCATAATTGTTCAAACAACCAGGAAGGTTGATTTGAACTAGGCAAAACTTAAAAAGAAACATAGGTCTAATATAGGAGAAAATTTATGGCAAATTTAGCAGATATTCGTGCTCGTTTAGCAGCACAGGAAAACACAAAATCATCAACCTTTTCAGGTGATAATACAGTTTATGCACATTGGAACATTGACGAGGGGGATACGGCAACATTGCGGTTCCTACCGGATGGAGATACATCCAACCCATTCTTTTGGGTAGAACGTGCAATGATTAAGCTACCGTTTAATGGTATTAAAGATGGCGATGGTAAAAAAATACTAGTGCAAGTTCCGTGTATGGAAATGTACGGACCAGATGAAACCTGCCCAGTGCTTGCTGAGGTTCGGCCTTGGTTTAAAGTAACGGGAATGGAAGATATGGGACGTACATATTGGAAGAAGCGTAGTTATTTATTCCAAGGGTTGGTTCATCAAGATCCAATGGGTGAAGAATCCCCACCTGAGAATCCAATTCGCAGGTTTATGATTAGTCCGCAGATTTTTAAGATTATTCAAAGTAGTCTTATGGATCCAGAAATGGAAGAATTACCAACTGATTATTCACAAGGATTAGATCTTCGTATTGTTAAGACTAGCAAGGGTGGATATGCTGATTATTCAACGAGTAATTGGTCACGCAAGGAAACGGCACTTACTGAAGTAGAACTAGGTCATATTGAAAAATATAAACTAAATGTCCTTAGTGACTTCTTACCTAAAAAACCTGGTGATGTTGAATTGCAGATCATTAAGGAAATGTTTGAAGCAAGTGTTGATGGTGAAGCATATGATCCAGACCGTTGGGCTCAGTATTACCGTCCGTATGGAATGAACAAACCTGATGTAACAGCAGTGCCAAAACCAAAACCAAAACTAACGCCAACGCCAACGCATCCAGCTCCAGTATCTCCAGTATCTCCAGCATCTCCAGATGAAGTGGCTGAGACGGTAGATGAAATTCCTTTTGAAACGGTGCCACCGGTAGAAGAAAAGCCAGTAGCAACTGCATCAAAAGCGGAAGATATTTTAGCACAAATTAGAGCTAGACAGAAGGCATAATACACAATGCAAGAAAGTACGCTAGTTGAATTTAAACGAGAGCGCCTAGATACTATAAGCACTACCTTTTGTGCAGCAAAGTGGTTCTCGTGTGATGTTTATCTACACACTGGTGTAACGTCAAGTTGCAATTACCCTTCACCCCACCATATAGATCTTGATGCGGTGAAGGGTAATTGCTTAAAAATTCACAACACCGATACTAAATTAAATGAACGTGAGAGTATGTTAAATGGCACACAGCCTAGTGGGTGTAATAATTGTTGGAGAATTGAAAATACAGATACAAATGTGATGAGTCATAGGGTTTATGCAAGCAAACGACATGAGACCAATGCGTTTAGTCAATTGTCTGCCAGTGATATAATTGTACCAGAACTGATTAGTGTTGTATTTGACACATATTGCAACTTTAAATGTGTTTACTGTGACCCATCTCAAAGTAGTAGCTGGGCATCGGATATTAAATTACACGGTAATTATAATTTAAAATCAGATGAGCGGGAGACATATAATACTGATATATTAGATAATGTGTTGCGTGATGTGGATTATGATTCATTGTATTCATCTTTCGTGAATATGTTCGTTGACAATATACATGGTATTAGGAAAATAAATATCTTGGGTGGTGAACCGCTTATGAGTCCTAAAATTTGGAAGTTTTTAGATAGTATCACACAGGTTGATTGCAAACATATTACATTAGGTATAGTCACAAATTTGAGTCAATTGCCGTTAGTTAAACGTATAATAGCATACGAAACACATTTTAAACATATACAACTATCGGTGAGTATTGACGGCACAACCAGAAAATCAGAATTTATCAGGAATGGATTGAATTGGGATAACTTTTTAGAATGCATTGATTATATATTTAAAAGGTCGCAGATTGAAATATGGTTGCTAGGGACAATAAACATCTTGTCGTTAGATGGATTAATTGATGTTTTGAAATGGCATGAACATATACAGCAAAAATATAATAGAAAAGTCCCATATAAAATTAGCACGTGCAGATGGCCTAGTTTTCAAGCAATAACCATATTACCTACCTACATAAGGCAGTACTATATTAAGCAAATACAATCTTGGCTGGATATACATAGCACCCCTCTAGAAGATGACTTAGCGGATGAAATAATGATTGAAGAATTGAAACAACTATGTGTTTTGCTGGAACATGCCCCATCGTCAGCAAAAACCTATTTGTATAGGCAAGATTTCAGGTATTTCGTTGAAGAATTTGCAACGAGGAATAAATTAAGTATAAATGACACGTTTAGTGATGTATTATGTGAATGGATTAAGGAGTAATTGGATATGACAAAACCGTTTGATGTAAGTAAGTTTAGAAAAAGTATTACAAAATCAATTGATGGATTATCAGTGGGGTTTAATGATCCCACTGATTGGGTTAGCACAGGGAGTTATGCGTTGAACTATCTTATTAGTGGAGATTTCCACAAAGGTATTCCGCTAGGTAAAGTCACAGTTTTTGCGGGAGAATCCGGCGCTGGCAAATCGTATTTTGCATCGGGTAATATTGTAAAAAACGCACAAGATCAAGGCATTTTTGTTGTTCTTATTGATAGCGAAAATGCATTAGATGAATCGTGGCTTAAAGCACTGGGAGTAGACACTGCCGACGATAAATTACTAAAACTTAGCATGTGCATGATTGATGATGTTGCTAAAACTATTAGTGAGTTTATGGATGGTTATAAGGCAATGGACGAAGAAGATAGACCAAAGGTATTGTTTGTGATTGATAGCCTAGGCATGCTTCTTACACCAACCGATGTTAAACAATTTGAAGCTGGTGATCTTAAAGGTGATCTAGGGCGCAAGCCAAAGGCACTAACCGCATTGGTAAGGAACACGGTTAATATGATCGGTGCATATAATGTAGGTATTGTAGCAACCAACCACACCTATGCTAGCCAAGATATGTTTGACCCTGATGATAAAATATCTGGTGGATGTTTAACAGCCGGACATAAAATATCAATGTCTGATAATACATTTAAAAATATTGAGGAAATTGTAAAGGAAGATAGTGTTATCACGCTTAATGGTAATGTTGCAGTTGCCGAAACATTTAAGTTTGATAATAAGGAAGTATTTGAAATAGAATTGGAAACAGGAGAGGTTATACAAGCTACCGCAGAACATAAATTTTTAGTTTCAGTGATAGATAATACATTTATATGGAAAACAGTAGGTGATTTAAAAAAGGATGATTTTATTTTATATGAAATGAACCTTAAAAAAATTAAAATTAAAAATATAAAACCGATAGGATTGCATACCGTGTATGATATTAATGTTCCTGGTGAACATCATTATTTGCTTGAAAATGGTATTATTAGTCATAATTCTGGTTTTATATATGCTAGTTCTATCGTCGTTGCGATGAAGAAGTTAAAGTTAAAGGAAGATTTAGATGGTAATAAAACCACAACAGTACAAGGTATTCGTGCAGCATGCAAGGTGATGAAAACTAGATATGCTAAACCATTCGAGTCAGTCCACGTTAAAATCCCATATGAAACAGGTATGAACCCATATAGTGGGTTAGTTGATTTGGCAGAAAAGCAAGAATTACTTACCAAACGAGGTAATCGTTTAGTCTATATTAATAAAGAAACTGGCGAAGAGCTGTTGCAATTTAGAAAAGCGTGGGAAAAAAACACCGATGGGTGCTTGGATATGATAATGGCGGAGATTAGTATTGGAGTGCTAGATACTGAAATAAATAACCCTAAAGAAATTACAACAGAGGAATAGAATATGAGTTTAGATTTATCATTGGAAATATGGGAAGCATTAAGACCGCATATTGCAGGTGGGTTTCAAGAAGCAGCAGATGATTTCGTGGTGGTATTAACTGAAAATATGCTTGATCCTGTGGATATAAATGAATATAATACTGATCCTCACATAAAAAAATCATTACTAGATTATATTGATGTTGAAGATTATGAAGAGGAAGAGGATGCATTCGGTGGAATAGAAGATGAATCCTAATGGGATATTCCCTATACAAACTGCTAGTGCATGTAAATTAAAATGGACATGGAGTACGATTCGATTATACGATGGCACAACATGCTCGTGCCATCGTTGTAACCATCATACTTTTAATATAGATACTTTTGACTTTCACAATACAGCAGCAAAGCTAGACCAACGCGCAACAATGCTTGATGGTGACTGGCCTAACGGGATAGGTTGTGAATTCTGCCATGATGTTGAGCTAGTGGGTGGCACCAGTGATAGAATGTTCCAAAAAGGTATCACAGGATACCCATCAGAACTAGATTTAGATAAAAAATGCACCGAAGTAACACCAACAACTGTTGAGGTTTATTTTGATAATAAATGTAACTTGGCATGTGTGTATTGTGTGCCAAAACTCAGTTCTAGAATTCAACAGGAAATTAGTAAATTTGGTGGTTTCAGGCATGGTTTTAACCGATCAGAATACTCTGGTTATGAAGAAATATTCCCAGTATACAATAAACACGAGGAATACGATTATATTAAGCGTAAATTTTGGGAATGGATGAAAGAACATTCATCCAATTTATTAAGATTTCATATATTAGGTGGCGAACCATTCTACCAGCAGGACATGGATAAATGTATTGACTTTTTCAATGAAAATCCGAACGAATTATTAGAAATGAATATAGTGAGTAATTTATCAATCCCACACTCAAAATTTTGTTCTTATATTGATAAATTGAAAATTCTGGTGCATAATAAGAAAGTAAAAAGAGTAGATATAACCGCTAGCATTGATTCGTGGGGGAATGGACAAGAATATGCGAGGTATGGAATTGATCTAAGTTTATTTGAAAGAAATATGTATTATATGTTAGGTCAAGAAGATTGGTTAAGGATTAACGTTAATCAGACTATCAGCAACCTGTCTATAAAACATATGAAGTATCTTCAGCACAAACTCATTGAGTGGCGTAAATTAAAAAAAGTATCGCAATATTTTGGCTTAGTTGTGCATTGGGATTTCTTGCATCCTCGTATAATGCCATGGCAAATGTGGGAGGAAGATTTTGGTGAAGTATTGGATTTAATGGGTCAGGATTTGGTAAATGCGGATAATAAAGAGGCATATAAAATGATGAAAGGCATAACGATGCAATTGCGACAATATTCAGAATATGAAATGGGTAAAATTGAACAAATGAAGTTATATTTGGATGAAATAGATCATAGACGTAGCACTAATTGGAGAGAAGTATTCCCGTACTTAGATATATAATATGTGGTATTCAAAGATAACAAATGATTTATCCAATATACCTAAATTTATTGAATACTTCAATAATGAATTAACCAATGCGAAAAAAGAAGTTAAGATAAATGGCAATGTTGAGGTGAATATTAAGGAGTTGCCAGGTATTACAGAACACCGCTTTTATCAATTGCAAGAGATAGAAGCGGTGTTAGCATACTTGGATATTCAATTACGGCAGATTAGACGTAAATACTTTAAGAATTATCTTGAAAGTTATAATCGTGCATTAAGTAGTAGAGATGCAGAAAAGTACGTCGATGGTGAAGATGAGGTCGTGACTTTTGAAATCCTAATGAATGATGTTGCATTATTGCGTAATCGTTGGTTAGCTATTCTAAAAGGATTAGACCAGAAGAGTTTTATGCTTGGTCATATTACCAAACTTAGAACAGCAGGAATGGAGGATGTTACCGTATAATGTTTACATCAGAAGAAGAAAGCCATAACCATAGTCTAGAAGTATTGAACTTGTTATACCAATACAATGATTTCATGGATAGTGTTAGTTCATTGTGCGATATGGGATGTGGCACTGGTGCTGACCTAGAGTGGTGGGCAACTAGAATGGCAGAAGATGATAATGAAAATTATATCCCATTGGAAATAAATTGCACCGGCATTGATACATTAGATCATATTAATATATCTGAAAAATATGATAACATTGAATATATTTCTAGTGATTTTGAAAAATACACAACTGATAAAAAGTATGATATTATTTGGAGTCATGATAGTTTCCAATATGCATTAAACCCGATACAAACATTGAAAAATTGGAATAGTATGCTTGATGAGAGTGGTATGCTAGTATTGATATTACCACAGACCATTAATATTGAATATAATAGACAGCAAATCTCATTGCAAAATAACCAGTTCTATCATCATTCATTGGTAAGTCTTATTCATATGTTGGTTATTAATGGGTTTGACTGTAGTACTGGGTTTTTTAATATACAACTCGATGATCCTTGGATTAGTGTCGTGGTTTATAAGAGTAATATTACACCGTTATACCCTAGATTACCGAATTGGTATGAATTAGCCGAAACTGGTTTATTGCCTGTAACTGCTGTAAATGGGATTAATGCACGGGGATATTTGCATCAGGATGATTTAATATTGCCTTGGTTAGATAAAAGCACAACGGGATTTGGGAATCTATGATTGTTGTACTAGTAACTGGTGGATTTGATCCCCTGCATAGTGGTCATGTAGCATACTTAGAACATGCGAGAAAGTTAGGTGATAAGCTACTTGTCGGGGTGAACAGTGATGAATGGCTTATTCGTAAGAAGGGTCGGGGATTTATGCCATACACAGAGCGTGAAACAATTGTCCAAAGTATTGGTGTAGTTGATGCTACTATACCATTTGATGATGATGATGACACAGCAAATGATGCGATTAACGAAGTTAAAAACCATTATAAAGGTTGTGAAATTATTTTTGCCAATGGAGGTGATCGGAAATCAACGAACATTCCTGAAGTAGATGCATTTAGGGATGATGCAACAGTGACATTCGCATATGGGATTGGTGGTGGATATAAGAAGAATTCATCAAGGTGGATATTAGATGAATGGAAAGCACCAACGACAGACAGAGATTGGGGATATTATCGTGTGTTGTATGAATGTACTGGGTATAAAGTAAAATTGTTATCTGTTGATCCCGGTAAGTCATTAAGTACGCAAAAACATCAATTTCGCAGTGAACATTGGTTTGTATCGGGGGGATCTGGAACGGTGATGATTGGGAATGTTAAATATGATAATTTAAAAAAGTTTGATCAAATTAAAATCCCACTGGAACATTGGCATAAACTAGAGAACAATACTGATGAAAGGCTTAATATCATCGAAATTCAGTATGGTGAAAAATGCATAGAAGAAGATATAGTGCGAAGAATATAAATAAAGCATAAATACCGATATGATTTTTTTATACTTTGGAGAAAAAAATGGCAAATAGAACAGTAAAATTTTATGGAAATGCACACGCCGAGAATGGCAATGTGTCTGTTGTTGTAAATTACAACGGTGTTGAGGTATACAATGGTGAGGTAGTAACATCACCCACCCCGATTGATCAGGTGTCAGAGATGGTTGAACTTGGGTCGTTTCAGTCAGATACATTGATAGAGGGCACAGTTCCTGTATCAATGACTGTAACCAATGGCACGCTTGCGGTGCAAGCAATGGAAGCTGATCACAATCAACTCATCGGCACATACGGAGACACTATAATCGATGAGACTAGCGCAAGTTATGTAGCCTTTGCCCCACTGCATGCTGGGTTTGATGATAAGAATACGATTCGGATCGATGATGTTGCACATGCAACTGATAATTCCTACATGGGGTCTTGGGTTTTTCTCGTAAATGATGGGCAACGGATTGAATATAACCAACTAGTAGATCCAGTTCAAACCCCACCAGTGGTATAATAGAATCCATTAATCCATTCTAACCCATGCATTGCTGTATACGAAAGTATTTGGTTGTGCGGTTTGTTGTGGTATTATACACCCTTCTTTGTTTAACCAATTAAAGAAGGGTGTATGATGTCGCACCTTCGTATTTTTCCAATGGTTCGTGCCGTACTCATTCTATCAACGATGAAGTTTTTGAAATGATTCACCCAATCGGAAAGCATTAGTGTAGATCAAATGTATGCACAATAGTTTTTGATTTATGGTATAATACATCTATGAAGCAAGCTATAATTACTGTAAAAGATGAAGTGAATTGCAAGATCACAGGACTAGATCTTGGGACTAGAAAAAAATTAGTCAATAAATTAAAGTATCTAATCCCCCACGCAAGGTATCTACCTTCTGTTAAATTGGGTAGATGGGATGGCAAAATAGCATTTTTCCAGCTAGGTGGTAGCACATACATTAATCTGTTGCCAATTATATTGCCTATTTTAGATAGCGATGGTTACGCAGTTGAATTAAATGATTTGCGAGAATACCAAACGACATTCCATTTTGATGAAGTTACCGAAAATAGTTACAAGGGGATTAATTGGCCAATGAAGCACACATGCGCCGATCAACCGATTCAAATGCGAGATTATCAGGTGGAAGCCATAAATGCATTCTTGAAAAACCCCCAATGTTTACAAGAGATTGCTACTGGATCTGGCAAATGTCAAACTTATGATTCCGAATTGGATATTATTATTGATGAAAAAAGTGAGTTTGGTCTCTTTTTGCTAAATACATAAAATAGCAACAGGGGCAGCATTATGGATGTGGAGATGTTATGCAATACATATCAACGAAAGATGTGGAAATCAATGATTTCCAGAAAACAATTAAACATTAATATATGGGATGCAATTGAACATAGAAATGAAACCGTTTATTACATGCCATACAGTGGATATCATAAATTCAAGGTGAATACACGCTTCTGTTTTCAGTGCAATAACGAATTAATCATTGGGTTTAGAAAAAATGAATTTATTGTGGCAACGTGCAAGTGTTCAGCGGATAATGCAAATTATGCAACCATAGAGAAATTGTCTACTATTTTTCCTATCAGCAAATCAACAGAGATTTTAACAGCATTTTCCGATCATAAGACACGAAAGTTCGCAAATAGAATAATACATTGGACTGCATTGGGTTATTCCAAAGAAGAGGCTAAAATTAAAGTATCCGAGGCGCAAACAGTGAGATCAGCAAAGTCACCAGCCTCAGCAAAGGGAGCAAGAGGGTATTCAGTAAGAACGGAGGAGTATTGGGTTAAGAAGGGGTATACCATCGCTGATGCGAAGAAAAAAGTATCAGAAGTTCAGGTCAGAAATGGGTTGGAGTGGTATGCAACGAGATATGGAAAAGTAGAAGGATTGCGGAAGTATAATGCAAGGATCGCACGATGGCTAGAGTCCTATAACAGAGCATTGGAAAATGATCCTACCATAAATGAACGGAAAATGGTTAAACTCTCCAGAGCTTCCAATCAATCATTGATGGTATTTGAAAACATTTATGAAAAATACAAGGATATTATTCCTATATACTTGGGTGTTGATAATAACCAGGAGTATTTCTTGCGAGATGATAAAACTTTATATTTCTATGATTTCACAATCCCGTCGTTAAAGATTATGGCTGAATTTAATGGGTCGAAATTTCATCCTAATTTAGAATTGCTCTCGGAATCAGATAAAAGTAGATGGACATCTTTGTTCAGTGAAGAATCTGCTGATGTTGTGCTAGCTAGGGATAATGCTAAAATTAAGTTAGCAGAACATCGAGGGTACACGGTAATCATCGTATGGGATACCGATGATTACACCAACGCAAGATGCAATATAGAAGAATTAATAGAGGAAAGGATGAATGAATCTTAATATACAATTTGGACAGTTAGCAGATGCAATAGAAAAGCACAAACACGTAAGTCTCAAGCATAATGAAGAAGTAGATATTCGGGATTTGGGATGCCATATTAACACTCCAACAGGTGTTACGTTGATAAACCATATCATTAAAAAGTATGATCTTGATGGAATAGAGATTGGGTTGGTTAATGGAATGAGGGTGAAGTGTGCTAATAAGCATATTTTACAACAAAACAACAACGATGTATTGGCTGATACACTGATTGAGGGTGATATGATCGATGCTATTGGCGGGGCAGTGCAAATCAAAACCATTCGTCCAATTAATGATACAGTATATTATGATATTGGCATAGATGCCCCGCATCTGTATTATGATAGCCAAGGGGTATTACATCATAATACATTAATGACAGCCTCGTTATCGGAACGGGTTGAACAATATGGCAGAAGTATTGTTATCGTGCCAAACAAGTCATTGGTAGTGCAAACAGAAGAAGATTACATTAATATGCAATTGGATGTTGGTGTATTCTATGGGGACAGGAAAGAGTATGGCAAACAACACACTGTATGCACCTGGCAAAGTCTTAATAGTTTGCTGAAACAAACTAAAAACCAATCAGCCGATATTACAATTGGTGAGTTCTTGGAGGGGGTGGTTTGCGTGATAGTTGATGAGTGCCATGGAATCAAAGCTGATGCATTGAAGGGATTGCTTACGGGGGCAATGGCACATATACCGTTGCGGTGGGGTTTTACTGGTACTATGCCAAAGGAAGATTTTGAATTCAAAGCATTGGAAGTAAGTATTGGTTCAGTAATAAATAAAATTAGTGCTTATGACTTGCAGAATCAAGGAGTATTGGCTAAATGCCATGTGAATATAGTGCAACTAATAGATCTTGTTGAACATACTAACTATCAGAGTGAATTAAAGTATTTGTTATCAGATGAAAGTCGCCTAGATGCAATGGCTGATTTAATAAGAAAAGCAAATTCATCTGGAAACACGTTAGTATTGGTGGATCGGATTAGTGCTGGCAAAGAATTGGTTGAACGATTGGATGGTTCAGTATTTGTAAGTGGCGCAACGAAAGGAAAGGATAGACAAGAACATTATGATGAAGTGGCTGGCACAGATGATAAAATCATTATTGCAACATATGGCGTTGCTGCCGTTGGTATTAATATTCCTAGGATTTTCAACCTTGTGCTTATTGAGCCTGGTAAGTCTTTCGTTAGGGTTATTCAGTCAATTGGCCGGGGAGTTCGCAAGGCAAAAGACAAAGACTTTGTTCAGATTTGGGACATAACAAGCACATGTAAATTTGCCAAACGGCATCTAGGAAAACGAAAATCCTTTTATCGTGAGGCAGGGTATCCTTTTTCTATAGAAAAACTTGATTGGAAGTGAAAAATAGTATATACTAACAGAATGAGAATACACACATTAGATGACAACCGTAGTTATAACCTAGACTCCCTGCCAGAAGAAATAGATGATTTGCGATTTGCAATATTAGATAACAGTAACCCAAAAGAACCAGATTATTTTTATATTCCCCTTATATTCTTAGAGAGTTTCGCTAGTCCATCACTGGTGCTTAAAATAGGCAACCATGTGATCAAAATGCCATTGGATTGGCATGTGCTAATTGGTGAAGAAGAGTTGGGTGACTTAGAAGCAATGCAATTAACTAGTATAAATGATAGAGATTTCAAGGTATTTGAATTTAATAGTCTTAGTAGTACAAGGGCAGAGTTTTTACCAATTGAAGTCGTTGATATATACAATGAAGTTCAGTGGTATTCACCAAAACTAAAAAACGGGCAGTATCTAGCTGTGCCACTAAGTGACGAGCCTGGTGCACCTGTGGTATATTTCATTAGTACGGTATCGCGTAATTGTGAAGTCGTTGATTATAGCAAGGCATGGTAAAATGGCACATAAGCTAGATATTTTTAAAGTATTGGCATCATTGGATAAGAAAGATTATACATTGTATGATTCTTTATCTGATGAAGAGAAGAAAGGGTTCACTGCATTCCTAACTAATAAATGGATGGCTAGTGTTGATGGGTCAAATGAATTACAGCACTATTATCTAGCAAGTACCAATCATTACAGCAATAAACATTTATTTGATATTGGTAGACATCCAAAATTACAATACCTATCATTGGTTGCTAGTAGTCCAGGTATAGGCAAACAAAACCACACTTGGATTAAGGCTAAGAAAAAGGAAACCACCAAAAGCAAACAAGATATTAAACGGATATTAACTGATATGTACCCCCTATACAAAGAAGAAGATATTGAAGTATTAAGTAATTTCGTTACTAAACGGGAGTTGACAAAATATGCAAAAGACAGCGGAAGTTGAGGTCTATGCTTGTAAATTTTGTAATAAAGATTTTAAGCGTGAAAAATCATTAATCGTTCATTTATGTGAACCAAAGAAAAGATACAATGAACGAACTGAAAAAGGTGTTCGTAATGGGTTTAACACATACCTAAAATTCTATGAATATTCACAAGGGTCAGCTAAATTAAAATCGGAGGAGGATTTTATAAAAAGTTCATATTATAATGCTTTTGTAAAGTTTGGTAGGTATTGCAATGATATCAATGCTATTAATCCAGCTAAATTTGCCGATTTTGTGATTGGAAGTGGAAAAAAATTAGATCATTGGGCAAAGGATTCGACGTATGCTGAATATAAGTTAAAATTATTACATACCGAACATTCAACCGATGCATTAAGTCGTGGGTTACGGCATGGTGTTAACTGGGCAGAGTTAACCAATAACGTATACTCAGATTTATTGCGAAAAGGTGGCACTAATGCGATATGTCTTGCTATTACAAAAGGTGAACTGAGTGCGTGGGTTATATACAATTGTGACAGCGGACAGCAGTTTTTAAATGGTTTAAACGAGGATCAAATGGCAATCATATGGGATTACATTGCACCAGATTATTGGCAAAAAAAGTTTAATGATTATGAGGAAGACCAGGTATATACCAAAGAAATGTTAACTAAGGCGGGTTGGTAAATATGGCACATAATGCTGATATTGACATTGATTTTGCTGACCGTGAAGATATACTTAATTTGATTAAACACATACCAGCAAGACAAGAAACTAATACGGAATCAAAGCATCATAATAGTGGTGTATATGTTACTGATATTCCGTATGATCCTGTGCATGATTGTGCAAGTATTGATTATAAAGAAGCTGATACTCGTGGATATTTCAAGGTTGATTTCTTGAATGTTTCAGTATATAAACTCATCAAAGATCAAGATCACTATGAACATTTACTCGCACAGAAACCACAGTGGGAGAAATTACTAGATAAGGATTTTTGCGAACACGTAATACACATTGGGAATTACAATGATTTAATATGTAGATTGCGTCCTGATAGTATTCCGAAGATGGCTATGTTTTTAGCACTAGTTAGACCAGCGAAGCGGCACTTATTGGATAAGTCGTGGGGAGAAATAGCTGAGGGTATTTGGGATAAGCCGAATGATGGTAGCTACTATTTTAAGAAAGCACATGCAGTATCATATGCGATGTTAGTAGCACTTCATATGAATATACTGGGATGATTAAACTATTATTCAACTCGACGAACGAGAATAATTGATTTTCGTTTCTTCTTCTGTATTGCTATTTCGGTTAGGCTAGTGTTTGGACCACATAATATTTTAACATTCTTGTTCGTGAATACACGCTTGTAATTTTTAAATACATCCCATTCGTGTTTTAAAAAAAGATTGATTGGTATATTCCTACTAGATTCCCACCACCATGTTTCACCCAATTCTAAAAAATGCTTCTTTAATTCAGGTATTTCAATCATATCATAGTCATACATCGTAAGAATACTCTTGTCACGATTCATTATGATACCAATATATTCATCACCTGCGTATTGGCAGATTGATAAGAAAGGGTATTTCTCCTCTATTTTTTTTATTAGATCATCAGACATAGGTATTCAAGTATAAACTTTATTTAGTGTATTGAATTATATACTGATATTATTCAACTATATTAGTGCTAAATATTTTTACAGTCACAAGTCTTTAAAGGGAGTATAACGGTTAGGTTAGCAGAAATACAGAGATAAAAATAGTAAAAATAACAAGGAATCTATATGACAAAGAAACAAAGACGTTCTTTTCTCAGAGAACTAAAGCGGGGCAATTTAGATAACAATAATGCGCAATATTTAGAACAGGCACATGAAGTAGTAACGCTGATACAAGATTACACAACACCGAGGGTTAATGAACCATTAAGGGCATTGACACCAATGCAACAAACATACATAAATTCAATCAACGACAACTTAATTACATTCGGCTGCGGACCA
>Ga0233437_1001298_pt1 | contig 46727 bp, 30 predicted proteins | sample SI_122_August201_FD_182714 | JGI IMG/M metagenome (GOLD analysis project Ga0233437, IMG submission 182714) | Seawater microbial communities from Saanich Inlet, British Columbia, Canada - SI_122_August2016_200_MG | ecosystem: Environmental > Aquatic > Marine > Inlet | place: Canada: British... | reverse complement strand
GGACTTAAGGCATCGAAAGAGGATATAAAAAAACTTAACATTAAACGACATGAATTGAATCCATCGTGGAACTATACACTTTCTCCACGTGGGTAAAAAACCAAGTTATTTATTTCCGAACCCTTAGGCCATTTCATAAGAAATCACCTGTCGACAATAAAAAACAACAAAATACTTTGCTTTAAACCAAGCCTTTGTTATAGTTTACCCGTGTTTTCATTGAGAGACTGAGTTTTAACGGTTAGCGTTCAATGCGTAATCATTATTTATTTTTCTATAATGAGTCCAAGCTTTTTGCGCGGCACAAATCCCCTTTAGGGATCGTACAAAAATAACTTGGCCTAAAGCTGCCCGCAAAAGTCCCTAAAAGAGAGGACATTTTGCTGACAGAATGCCAAGACAACGTGTTTCCTTTTCCGTTAATGGGGAAAACACTTGAGTAATTTTTGAGCCGACCCTTAAGGGATTAACATGTTCCCCAGAAAGGGCCATAGCTTGTTCAGGAGGTATTCCTTGATAAAAATCGATTCCGTATCGAAACATTTTGGAGGGATTCGGGCGATTGATAATGCAAGTTTTTTAATCGAAAAAGGTAGCATTACTGGCCTGATTGGTCCGAATGGTGCCGGTAAAACCACAATGTTCAATACAATTGCCGGACTTTTTGAACCGACCATTGGTAAAATTTTTTTACAGGGCGAAAATATTGTCGGCTTACGGCCACATCAACTTTTTGAAAAAGGCGTGCTGCGCACGTTTCAAATCGCCCACGAATTTACAACCATGTCTGTGCTGGAAAACCTGATGATGGTGCCGCCTAATCAGATTGGAGAACGTATTTACAATACCTGGTTACGACGCCGCCAAATCAAAGAGCAAGAGCGCGGAATCCGTCACAAAGCAGAAGAAGTGACTGAATTTCTCAAAATCAGTCATCTCGCCAATGAGCTGGCAGGCAATCTATCCGGGGGTCAGAAAAAACTGCTCGAACTGGGGCGTACCATGATGGTTGATGCGAAGCTCGTGCTCCTTGATGAGGTTGGTGCCGGCGTGAATCGCACTTTGCTCAAAGAGATTGGGAAGGCAATTGTGCGGCTTAACAAAGAGAGGGGATATACTTTCTGCATGATCGAACACGATATGGATTTCATAGGCAAGCTCTGTGACCCAGTCATTGTTATGGCGGAAGGGCAGGTGCTTGCGCAAGGTACAGCCAAAGAAGTGACCAGCAATGAGGAGGTGATCGAGGCTTACCTCGGGCGACGTTCGAAGCATAGAGACAAGATCGCTGACCGTTCAGTGGAAGGCGGTGTATGAGCTACTTAATTGGAGAAGGCTTAACCGGAGGCTATGGCGGCCCGGATATCATAGTTGACTGCACAATAGCTGTCGATCAAGGTGAAATAGCAGTCATTGTCGGTCCCAACGGTGCCGGCAAATCCACAGCCATGAGAGCTCTGCTTGGCATGCTCACAATGCATCACGGCAGTGTCAAACTGGATGGTAAGGACATCACCGCATTGACTCCTCAAGCCCGCATTGGAGCCGGTCTCAGCTTTGTACCGCAGAACGATAATGTTTTCACAACAATGACTGTGGAAGAAAACCTGGAAATGGGGGCCTTTATCCGTACAGATGACATTTCAGGCACGATGGAAGAGATCTACGAACTTTTTCCTATCTTAAAGGAGAGACGTAAGCAGATGGCAGGCTACCTGTCCGGTGGTCAACGGCAGCAAGTGGCTGTGGGTCGTGCCATGATGACAAAACCATCTGTGCTGATGCTGGATGAGCCAACTGCGGGTGTGTCCCCCATTGTCATGGATGAATTATTTGATCGTATTCTTGAAGTCAAGGACAAGGGAGTTGCTGTGTTAATGGTGGAACAAAACGCCAAGCAAGCCCTGCAAATTGCCGATAAAGGTTACGTCCTGGTCATGGGAAAGAACCGTCATACCGGCAGCGGGTCTGAATTGCTCGCCAACGCCGAAGTGCGCAGATCATTTTTGGGAGGCTGAAACATGACGGAGGGGCCAGAGTTTTTAAACGCACTGATATTGCTGAGCAATTATGTTGTTCTACCGGCTATCACCTACGGTTCGCAGCTGGCGCTGGGAGCCCTGGGTGTAACGCTGGTATTCGGTATTCTGCGTTTTTCCAACTTCGCCCATGGTGATACAATGGCGTTTGGTGCCATGGTGACGATTCTTTTCACCTGGTGGTTTCAGTCCCTGGGGATCAGCTTCGGACAATTGCCTACGGCACTGCTCGCCCTGCCTGTCGGGATACTTTTTACCATCGTTATACTGTTACTGACTGACCGGTTGGTTTATCGTTATTACCGGCGAATCAAATCTAAACCCATTACTTTTGTGATGCTGTCGGTGGGTGTTATGTTTGTTATGACCGGTCTGGTGAGATTCATTATTGGCCCCAAAGACCAAAATTTCGCTGATGGCGCGCGCTTTATTTTTAAGGCCCGTGATTTCAAAAAGTGGGCTGGTCTCAGCGAAGGTTTGGCATTACGCAGCTCCCAACTTATTACAATTGTAGTAACCATGCTACTGGTTGCGGCTCTTTTCTGGTTTTTGCAGAAGACCAAAGCCGGAAAATCAATGCGTGCCTATTCCGATAATGAGGAACTTGCACTGCTATCCGGTATTAACCCGGATACGGTTGTCAGAGTCACCTGGATACTAACTGCAGTCCTGGCAACAACCGCGGGCCTACTATACAGTCTGGATAAGAGCTTCAAACCCTTTGTTTTTTTCCAGCTACTTCTTCCAATTTTTGCTTCGGCAATCGTTGGCGGTTTGGGAAAACCGATTGGCGCGATTGCCGGTGGATTTATCATCGCTTTTTCAGAGGTCTGTCTGACTTATGTATACAGGAAATTCCTGATCTATTTACTGCCGGAAAGTATGGAACCTGAAACCCTTGTACAACTGTTGTCTACTGAATATAAGTTCGCAGTTTCTTTCATAATTCTGGTGCTGGTATTGCTGATTGCGCCAACCGGCCTGTTTAAGGGAAAAGTGGTATGAAACCGAAGCAACGTCCTTTTATCGTATTTGCCATTATGGCCGCCATGCTTCTCATTGTTGGTTTTGTCCAATCCTGGTCAGTGGCGTTGGTCATACTCAATCTTTGTCTGGTTTCTGCAATCATGGCCCTGGGTGTCAATATCCAGTGGGGATACGCGGGATTGTTCAATGTCGGAATTATGGGTTTCACGGCGCTCGGTGGCGTGGCTGTCTTATTGGTATCCATGGCTCCTGTTTCTGCTGCTTTGGAAGTCGGGGGGGGGCAAATGGCTCTGGCTGCCGTTACCCTGATTGTTGGTTGCATTGCAGTTGTAATATTATATCGAGCGTGGGGTGAGCGTCTGTTTCGGAAAACCGTCACCTGCCTGGCCGTCATAGCAGTTTTTTTTCTTGTTCATTCTTTCTATGGTCCGGCAAGCGATGCAATCGAAGCGGTTGATCCAGCCAAAACCGGCTACCTTGGCGGCCTGGGCTTGCCCGTAATCCTCTCGTGGGTAGCGGGGGGTTTGTTAGCAGCGGGAGCCGCCTGGTTAATTGGTAAGATTACACTTGACCTTCGTACAGACTACCTGGCTATCGCCACGCTTGGGATAGCGGAAATAATAATCTCACTGTTGAAAAACGAGGATTGGCTGACCCGTGGGGTAAAGAATGTCACCGGTTTGCCGCGCCCGGTACCTTTCGAACTGGACCTACAGGAAAGCCCGTGGTTTATCGATCTGGTCGAAACATTCAACAGAGGTGCCCTGGCTGGTCTGGGAAATACCGAGCGTGCGGATGCCTTGAGGATGTTGAGCATGGAAGGCTCTGGCATTTTTGTCAAACTCTGTTATGCAGGCCTGTTTATGATCGTGCTTACGATCATTTTTACGCTTTGTTCCCTGGCGCTACATTCACCCTGGGGACGGATGATTCGAGCGATCAGGGATAATGAAACGGCTGCGGCGGCCATGGGTAAGAACGTAACAGGTCGTCGTTTACAGATTTTCGTTCTTGGCTCAGCTGTGGTTGGAATTGCCGGAGCCATGCTGACGACTCTTGACGGGCAGTTTACTCCCGGCACCTACAATCCACTGCGCTACACTTTTTTGATCTGGGTAATGGTGGTCGTTGGTGGTTCGGGTAATAATCTGGGGTCGATACTTGGCGGCTTTCTGATCTGGTTTGTTTGGATAGAAGCCGAGCCGGTGGGTATCTGGTTAATGGATGTATTAACCAGTGGATTTGACCCGGCCAGCGAATTTCGCGCACGGATGCTTGATAACGCCCAATACATGCGTTTGATGGTCATGGGTGTTGTGTTGCTCTTGGTCATGCGCTTTTCGCCTGGTGGTATTTTACCGGAAAAAACAGGACATCGATAGGCACCACAGACGCGGGTAATCCATTCGCGTCTGTTTTTTTACCTACAGTCGGTGCGGAAAGATGGGGCTGTAGATCTGATTAACCTGCCCTTTGGGCAAATATGACAATCATACCCGGAGAAAAATGATGAAAAAGACTTTCTTGACCGCAGCCCTTGTGGTTGTGATGACAGCTACCGGCTTTGCTCAAAGTTCTGTTGTTAAAGTTGGTATCATCCTTGGTTTTACCGGACCAATTGAATCCCTGACACAGGATATGGCGCCAGGGGCAGAACTCGCTTTTAAAGAAGCATCCGACTCCGGCCTGTTTCTCGGTGGTAAAAGGATCAAAGTGATACGTGGAGATTCCACCTGCGTCGATGCCGCTGCTGCTACAGCTGTTGCGGAACGCCTCGTGACCTCCGACAAAGTAGTCGCCATTATGGGAGCTGCTTGTTCCGGTGCAACAACAGCAGTCGTGAATAATGTCTCCGTACCCAACGGTGTAGTGACAATCTCGCCGTCGGCGACTTCCCCCGCTTTGTCAACGATTAAGGACAAAGGCTATTTCTTCCGCACAGCACCGTCTGACGCGCGACAAGGTCAAGTTTTGGCACAGGTCGCTATTGATCGTGGTATTAAAAAAATCGCGGTTACTTTTACCAATAACGATTACGGAAAAGGTCTTGCCGATTCGTTTGTATCGGGCTTTAAGAAACTCGGCGGTAAGGTTACGATCAATGCCCCTCACGAGGACGGCAAAGCGGACTATTCAGCTGAGGTCGGGGCACTGGCAGCTTCCGGTGCAGACGAATTAGCCGTCTTAGGCTACGTAGATCAAGGCGGCCTGGGTATTATTCAAGCCTCTCTGGATGCGGGTGCCTTTAAACGCTTCGTGGTTGGCGATGGCATGATAGGCCAATCCATTATCGACAGAATTGGTGATGATATGATCGGTACTTTTGGTACACTCCCCGGCGGTGTGAGCGAAGGCAGGGCAAAGTTCGTCCAGATGGCAACCAAGGCCGGGATTAATGGTGAAGGTCCGTACGTGACAACTTCATACGACGCCGCAGCCTTAATCGTACTTGCCATGCAGGCAGCCGGTTCTACCAATCGTTCCGCAATCAGGTCCAAGGTGATGATGGTCGCCAACGCACCGGGCGAGAAGATTCTGCCGGGTGAACTTGCCAAAGGACTGAAGATACTCAAAGCCGGTGGTGACGTCGATTATGTCGGTGCATCCAGTGTTGAGTTTAATGATGTTGGTGAAGTTTTTGGAACCTACCGGGAAATGGAAATCAAAAAATCCTTTCAGCTTATTCAAGTCCGATAGGTTTTTGCTGTCATAAATGGAAGCCGGTATGAAGACTCATACCGGCTTATCTAAGCCATCCCACCAGGCCAGCCTCACAAGTTTAACGAATGACTTTAAAGTGACAGGAAAAATGTCTAAGGTATTTGGGTTGGTAGGTAATTTGATAGCCTGAAATACTTCCACGATTTTTCCATACCTCTTCAATCACTTCGATCAGATAGTCAAAGTGACTTTGAGTGTACACCCTTCTTGGAAAGGCTAATCGCACCAATTCCAAAGCTGCCGGGGTTTCCTTCCCTGAATCATCAATTCGGCCAAACATGACACTTCCCAATTCCACTCCACGGACACCTCCTTCAATATAGATAGAATTAACAAGGCCAATTCCCGGGTACTGGCTTTGAGGAATATGGGGTACAAATTCTTTAGCATCCAGAAATACCGCATGACCACCTGCGGGACGAACATACGGAATGCCTGTTTTTTCCAATCGATCACTCAAGTACAAAACAGTTGCGTGCCGGTATACCTGATAATCCAGCTCCAGTGCTTCCATTAATCCGACTGCGATAGCTTCCAGGTCCCTTCCTGCCAGTCCACCATAAGTAGGAAAGCCCTCTCTCATAATCAAGGCATTTTTAAACTCTTCTGCCCATTGCTCATTATTACAGATCAAAAAACCACCAATATTAGATAATCCATCTTTTTTACAACTCATCGTTGCTGCATCGGCATATGAAAAGAGTTCCTGGGCAATTTCCAGTAGACTCCTGTCTGCATAACCCGCTTCTCTCTCTTTGATGAAATACGCATTTTCAGCAAACCGACAGGCATCAATGACAAGTGGAATATCAAACTTGTTTAGAACAGCCTTGATGTTTCTGATATTCTCCAGAGAAACCGGCTGTCCGCCACCGGTATTATTGGTAACGGTAATCATACAAAATGGGATTTTTTCTCTCCCATGAGTCGTGATGCAATGTTCCAGCTTTTTGACATCCATGTTTCCTTTAAATGGGATATCGAGTTTTGCATCCAATCCTGAATCACAAACCAAATCTACCGCTTGTGCCCCTGCAAACTCAATATTTGCCCGGGTTGTATCAAAATGATTGTTGTTAGGGATAATATCACCTTGGGTGATTCTCGTCTGAGCCAGAATACTTTCTGCTGCTCGCCCCTGATGTGTCGGCAGAACATATTTTATATTCGTAATTTTTTTTATCGTACTTTCGAATTTCTTCCAGGATTTACTGCCCGCATAACTCTCATCCCCCAGCATCATTGCCGCCCATTGCTGGACCGACATTGCACCGGTGCCACTATCCGTCAGCAAATCAACACAGCAATCTTCTGCATCCAACAGGAAAACATTGTGATACGCTTTGTCCAAAGCCTTGATTCTTTCTTCCCGAGAGATCAGCTTCAGTGGTTCAGTCATTTTTATTCTAAAAGGCTCAATAATTGTGCGCATGATTTTCTCCCAGCTCTTCGACGAATTGATCCTTCAAAAAAAAATTCTTCTAATGATATCGTCACACCAGCAAAAGGTTCAAGGTTTTCCTGCTGTTTTCTGGAAAGATACAGGGTAACCAACCAAGGATGAGGAAAACATGGGTATAAAAGAGAACCCATCATAAATTTTTTAGCCGACCCATAGGGCCGATGAGAAGAGCAGAATAGAGAGTGATATATTCTGCTAACGAACAACCAGGACGGGGCAGGGTGCAAGATGCAAGACCTGATGGGTCACGCTGCCGATGACTAATCCTTCAAGATCGGTTTTGCCCCGAGATCCGATAAGTATCAAATCAGCTTTTTCGTTTTTTGCGATCTCAGGGATGACTTTACCCGCCGGTTCTTCAAAGAGCAGGATCTGAAACCTGATTTTCGTTTGGGTGAACAGTTCCCGATAGGGTTCGAGCAATTTATTGGCTTCACGTAGCGTTTTATCTACCACTTTCTGAAAATATGGTTCTCCCAGGTAAGATGGGAATGTTTTGTGGCAATGGATCAGCAGAACCTCACAATCAAATTTTTTAACCAGATTGATTGAATACCTGGCAGCATTCATGGCGTGTTCCGATCCATCAACCGGAACGATTATTTTTTGCAGTTCCATGTTAACCCCATTTTTTAAGGTTGTCCTGTTTCACACCATCTGTCCTGTGATGGTTCCAGGAATGAGATCAGATCTATTGCTCTACAACATCAAGCAGAGATCGCATCGGTTAACAATTTTGTAAATTAATTCAGCCCATGATTGGGTTTGATGTCAACTTTATTATATCAAACAATCTTATTTTCTGCAAAAACTAAGCGAATAACACAAAAAGATGATCGATAAGTAAACCCTTTTTTTGATATCAAACGGCGGTTCTTAGAACTCTTTGATAATTAGAATTCTGTTCTTGAGCATCATTTTCATATTTTTGAAGAATTGATAGCTTTTAAAAAATATCGGCCAATGGTCCAGGATTATGAGGGACATTTTAATTCTCAACTTCATAATCATGCATCTTTTTGGCAAACCACTTTCTTTGTAGATCGCTTCGGTCTCGTCATCTGCAAGTACCCCATCGAAATCAAATGCTATTCTTAATTCTTCATCTTCCAAAATATCTGTAACTTCAAACGGTAAAACTGTTCCTGAGGGTATGCCCAAAACAAAATCCTTCGAATCATACTTCCCCCTCAACTTGCAGAGGATCAGTGCGTCTGGAATTTGATATTTTTCCATTTAAAACCGATTGACTGGAGGAACAACACGCCATTATTATAAATATCTGAAAAACCGTGCATTTCGATGCTTTAGGCTGCTGAAAATCTGTCATTTTTCAAAGAGGCAGTCGAACGGTAAATCTTGTTAGTGGATTTAGGGGTATGAATAACCTTGACATTAAGAAAAACAAGAGCATACCATTTAGAACGGCAGAAATGCGTCATTGAGATCCGATCGACGATGACAAGTCGTGGCTGGAATGTTAGTAACGTGGGTTTTGCCGGGTTTAAACCTGTTTTTTAGTGATGGCAATTGGCATCGTTATTATTAATCGATTTTGGGGGAGATTCATGTTTAAAAAAATAAAGATTGCAATGATTTCAAGTTTGGCAGTTGCTGGTCTTGTTATCAGTGCTAATATGGCTTTTGGTGCGGAATTCGTTACCATTGGAACCGGGGGAGTAACCGGTGTTTATTATCCAACAGGCGGAGCGATTTGCCGTTTGGTGAACAAGAATAGAAAACAGCATGGAATCCGTTGTTCAGTTGAATCTACAGGTGGATCTGTATACAACCTGAATACCATTCGGGCGGGTGAACTCGATATGGGTGTCGCCCAATCTGACTGGCAATATCATGCCTTTCATGGTTCAAGTAAATTTGAAAATCAAGGTGCAAATAAGAATCTCCGGGCGGTTTTTTCAGTTCATCCCGAGCCTTTTACGGTTGTTGCTCGTAAAGATTCAGGAATTCGGGATTTTAAAGACCTGAAAGGAAAACGAGTCAATATCGGAAATCCAGGCTCGGGACAACGAGGGACGATGGAAGTTCTGATGTCGGCACTCGGTTGGACTAAGGCAGACTTTAAACTCGCGTCCGAGTTAAAATCTGCTGAACAATCAAAGGCCTTGTGTGATAACAAAATCGATGCCATGGTTTTCACAGTTGGACATCCTTCCGGCTCTATCAAAGAAGCTACGACTTCTTGCGATTCAGTTCTCGTAAATGTTACCGGACCGGAAGTTGAAAAGCTGATCAGTGATAACGACTATTATCGTAAAGCGACTATCCCGGGTGGTATGTATCGAGGTAATTTACAGGAAACGGTAACCTTCGGTGTTGGAGCAACATTTGTTTCTTCCACAAATACCTCTTCCAAGGTCGTTTATCAGGTTGTCAAAGCTGTGTTTGAAAATTTTAAATCTTTCAAAAAATTCCATCCTGCTTTCAATCATCTAAAAAAGAAAGAGATGGTTAAAGATGGTCTTTCCGCACCGCTTCATGCCGGCGCTTTGAAATACTATAAAGAAGCTGGACTTAAGTAGAAAAACAAGGCAGGCTTTCAGGCCTGTCTTAACTCCCTTGCATATTCAGTCAAAAGCCGACCAGTCAGCTAGACTTCAGGGTCTGACTATTCAATGAAGGGACCTCAAAAATGATTTCCATTGATTCCGTTGAGGAACCAAGTGATGAAAAAAAATAATACTACAGACAAGACTGCGACTGAACCAAAAGTTGAACAATTGATGGTTGATTCTGAAGCAGGAACGCGCAAACCAAAGGGACCGTCAGGTAAAATGCTCATATTTATACCTTTTGCCTGGTCAACATTTCAACTTTGGTTAGCCTCCCCATTACCTTTTATGTTCAATTTTGGCGTTTTTAACGGAACCGAAGCTCGTTCCATACACCTTGCCTTCGCTGTTTTTCTTTCATATACGGCATTTCCGGCTTTAAAAAAGTCACCTAGCAACTATATACCGATTCAGGACTGGCTGTTTGCATTTGCAGGTGCGTTTGCTGCCGGATATATGTATATATTCTATGAGGCCCTTTCAGATAGAGCTGGACTACCAACCACCCTGGATATTGTGATAGCGATGTGTGGTATGCTCCTGTTGCTGGAAGCAACGCGACGTGCTCTCGGCCCCCCTCTGATGGTTGTAGCTATGGTCTTTCTGGGTTATACATTTGCCGGACCTTACATGCCCGATATTATCTCACATAAGGGGCAGAGTCTCTATAAAGTTGCGGCGCATCAGTGGTTATCAACAGAAGGTGTTTTTGGGGTTGCTCTGGGTGTTTCCACGAGTTTTGTGTTTCTGTTTGTCCTGTTTGGATCGTTGCTGGAAAAAGCAGGAGCGGGGAACTATTTTATAAAAATGTCTTTTTCCCTCCTCGGCCACATGCGAGGCGGACCAGCAAAAGCTGCTGTTCTTGCATCTGGAACAACTGGAATTATATCCGGATCATCCATTGCCAATGTAGCAACAACAGGCGTTTTTACTATTCCGCTGATGAAACGTGTCGGATTTCCAGCTTCCAAAGCAGGAGCAGTTGAAGTTGCTGCTTCAACGAATGGTCAGTTAACGCCGCCGGTTATGGGAGCCGCTGCTTTTCTGATGGTAGAGTACGTCGGCATCACCTATCTTGAGGTTATAAAACACGCCATCCTTCCTGCACTGATTTCCTACATAGCCCTGGTGTATATAGTACACCTGGAGGCATGTAAGGCGAATATGGTTGGATTACCCCGCCGGGTAAAGCGAACTTTTTTACAGAGTATGACATCTTTCGTAGGGACGATATTAGGTTTTTGCATCATGGGATTTGTTGTTTACTACGGAATTGGCTGGATAAAGGATTTTACAGGAGATGCCTCAGTCTGGATAGTGGGCGCATTGGTATTAATTGTCTACATCGGGCTGCTTAAATTTGCATCCCGTTATCCTGCATTAAAAATGGATGATATTGATTCCGATATCCTGGAACTGCCGGAACCGGGTCCTACCATTAAGGTAGGTCTTTACTACCTGATTCCATTAGCTGTTTTAATGTGGTGTCTAATCGTTGAAAGGTTTTCCCCTGGGCTGTCAGCTTTCTGGGCGACTGTATTAATGGTTTTTATCTCGCTGACACAGCGTCCGATTCTCAATTATTTCCGAGGTGAGTCCCATTATGAAGAAGCTTTTAACAAGGGTTTTAGCGACGTTTTTGATGGAATGGTGAATGGCGCCCGCAATATGATTGGAATCGGAGTTGCGACAGCGGCTGCAGGTATTGTTGTCGGAACCGTCACTCTGACAGGAATTGGCCAAGTCATGATTGAATTGATTGAGTTCATTTCCGGCGGAAACTTGCTGCTGATCCTACTCTTTACGGCTGTGATCTGTTTGATTCTTGGTATGGGACTACCAACGACGGCGAATTATATCGTAGTTTCCACATTGATGGCGCCGGTTATTGTTGAGTTGGGTGCTGGAGCCGGACTTGTGGTACCGTTGATAGCTGTTCATATGTTTGTCTTTTTCTTCGGCATTCTGGCGGACGATACGCCGCCCGTGGGATTGGCGGCTTTTGCCGCCTCTGCAATAGCGAATAGTGATCCCATTAAAACGGGTATTCAGGGCTTTGCTTATGATATTCGAACAGCAATTCTGCCGTTCATGTTTATTTTTAATACGCAGCTATTGCTAATAGGCATCGACGGGATTTTTGAGTTGTTGCTGGTTATCGCGAGCGCTACGGTAGCGATGCTGTTGTTTGCTGCAGCTACCCAGGGGTTCTGGTTAACCAAAAACAGGAAGGTAGAAACAGTTTTACTTTTATTGATCGCCTTTACACTTTTTAGACCCGGTTTCTGGTGGGACAAGATATATCCGCCTTACTTTGATATGGCCCCCACCAAAATCTACGAAGCTGCTGAAAAAATTCAAGCAGATGGTCGCTTGCAGATTGTCGCTTCAGGAATGAATATTGAAGGTGATTTTGAACAAAAAGCTATTACGTTACCTATGGGTGCATCCGGACCTGGTAAAGCAAGATTGGAAGCTACGGGGTTGATGCTGAAATTTGAAGATAACGGCAATATCATCGTTGATAATCTCGTATTTGACAGTATTGCTCAAAAACTGGGACTCGATTTTGATTGGAAAATCGAAAAACTGCAAGTTGAAGCGGATCGTCCTGCCAAGCATATCATGTTTATTCCAGCACTACTGCTGCTGATTATGATATGGGTCTTGCAGAGAAGACGAAGAACCCCGGCTGAAATAGAAGCCACAAAAAAAACTTATTTATAAAGTCACAGGAAAGATTTGATTGTATCCAGTCTTAAATCTTTCCTGGGCTCATCTCAGAATTCCGACTCTGGTTAGAGTCCCGACATTGATGCATCAGCCGCTGGCTCCAAAGTGCCCCATTAGATAACTGCACTGTAAGTGGGGCCAGAAGCCCGGGAAGTCATGGTTTACGTCAGCACCGCACTCCTCCATGAATTGGATGGCTTTGTTCATCTGTGCGACGGCTTCGGGTAGAGAGTTAGGTTTTTTGTTTTTTAACCACATCGGGGCACGGTTCAAGCGCATATTGAAGATGGGCCTGGAAATAGGAGATGATTTCCGGCGGAACGGATGTAAATTGGATGAGCCTGTGGCGCTCTTTACTTTCCGAGGATTTGACAACCTTTGCATAGAACGCTGTGCGGGCCAAACCTTCATAAGCGTTTTCAAGGCTGATTTTCAAATTTATCAATGTCTCCAGCGGCCGATCAGATACCATTTCGGCGCTTTTGCTTGAGAGTTTCACAAAGTGACCATCATGATCCATTCTTCCAACATGCTTTCCTTCGAGGATGGTGTACTTCACGGGAATTTTTTTTGCCAGAATTTGTAGATTCAAAGGCTCTGATTCCAGCGAAAGGTTATAATTGCCGGCAATCCCGCCAATGTCATAGATTTTCAAAGGTAAGTCAGATCCCTTGGGGTATACTTCAAACTGCTGATCAACTCGTAAAACCTTACCGTTTTCTTTAAGTATAGATTCTGAAACGAGTATCTGACCACCAACCGTATAAGACTCAATTCTGGCCGCCTGGTTCATTCCAGACCCGATAGCGCCGTATTTTGTTCGTTTGCTGGATCCGATGTTGCCAACAATGACTTCCGTTTCATTAAGACCTATTCCCATCTCCAGTTCCGGGAGTTCCAGAGCCCGATTCTGTCTATTGACTTCCTGCATGGCATTTTGCATCTCAATGGCACAGGCGATGGCATTTTGTGTCTGATCGGGAGTAGACTTCGGTGCCCCGAAAATGACGACCAGTCCATCCCCAATAATTTCGTTTATGGTACCATTATATTGGAATATGATATCCACCATCATCTCAAAATAATTATTGAGCAGAGTCACAACCTGCTCTGGTTCAAGACGTTCCGATAAGGATGTAAAACCTCTCAAATCGGATATCATAATGGTTACAATTCTTTTTTCCCCGCCCAATTCCGTCGTTGAAGGATTTTCGATAAGAGAGTTCATGACCTCTGTGGAAATGTAACGCCCGAACATTTTTTTTAAAAATTCAGACAATTCGGTAGCCGATTTTTCAGCCAGGCGCAGTTTATCTTCCACTTCTTTGCGAACAATAATTTCCTTGTGAAGATCACGGTTCGTTGTAGTCAGTTTTTCGTTGGTCCCTTTCAACTCTTTTGTTCGTTGCTCAACGATCCCTTCCAGATTTGTGTTGATCTCTTCCAGTTCTTTCTGAGTTGCCTGCAATTGGTGCATGGTCTCCTGCAACTCGCTATTGGATCGTTGGAGCTTTTCAAGCTGTTGCTTGATGATCACCTGAGACCTGACATTCCCGAGCAACGCACCCATTTGTTGGGTAAAGACTGAAAAAGAGGGTAACACTTCCTCTCTTATCTCATCATAATAGTCCTTATTGTTGACTGACCTGCCCCCCAGAAGAAAACCCTGCAATATCTCATTTTCATCAAAATAGGGACACACGATCGCCTGGCACAATCCCATCGAATCCCAGGAATTTTTGTTCCCACTGAACTCTTCGATAAAGGGCTTTCCTTTTTTCAAAGGGCCTTTTTCATCGATCCAATGCATGTCCAGGGAAGCCTTTCCAGGAGGTTCTTCAAAACCAAAAGAGTTGAGCACTTTGACATTGTGAGTCGGTTGTTCATATTTGAGCAAAGCGCTGCATTCAAATTCGAAGGCTTCGGCGATCGACTCTACCGTCAGACTACCCAACTCTTCCATATTTTTCGTATGAATCGCATTTTCACTTTACGCCTGTATTATCTTGAAACGGGCCATTTCCTGATCGAGCAGATCCCTGGTTCTGGCGTGGGAACGTTCGACAGACAGAAAGCGCGTCACCTGTTTTTGCAGGTCGTCATATTTAGATTTTAGGATGTCGTAAGAAACGTCTTCCGTTGTCATGCGTACTTGGTTTTTTTGTTTATGATTCACGCCGAAGAATCACATTCAGCGAGGTGGTAAAAATATGGAAAAAATTCCGGCCACCCAGCATTGCATATTCGCCCCCCGAGTACATCCCCAGCCACGGAATGCCTTCATCTTTACAAAGTGGATATTGCATATGACCGACCAGCTCCTCTTTGAGAATTTTATTAAAAGATATTTTGCCTCTAAAAGCACAGTCGGCATGGAATACTGCCAGCGGTTTTCTGCCGTCACAGCGTTTGACAATATCACCCATCATTTTATCCAGGCCACTGAATATTTTTTCTTCATCATGTTTTGCCAGCCAGAACTTCATCCCCTGCGGAGTCTTTCTTACCAACGTAATTGAAGTGTCCGGATTTACCAAAGGCAGCCCGTGAACAATATATGAGCTGCCATATTCTTGATGATATTGAGAGGGCAATTCTCCAACAAACAATGTTATCTGCATCGCCTCTACTACTGATGTTTTTTTTAATAGACCCAGTTTTTCATGAATGAACGGCCCTGCTGGTTGACCATCCAATTCCAATAAAATTGCTACCTCCGAACGCGTTACCTCAAATGGCGATCCAACCACATCAAATCCATGATTCGCCTGACTGACCAGCTCAAGAGTTGGATCTGCAAAGCCAACCGCCACCGCTCCCCTTTCTATCACCTGGTCATTCACAAACTGAAAATTGTTGATTAGTTTCATATTATCAAGGGACACTCCTCCAAAGATCGGAACCTCGGGCCCAAAAACAGACTCAATCCCCGCAATGACAGTATCCTGCCAGGTAGTCGTCATGTTTTGTATTTCCTCCAGTGAAGGCCACCCTATGGTATAATGAATCATGTTAATGCCCGCATTCTTCTTTTTCAGATCTTGAGCTATTTTGGAACCAAGCTCGAAAGGATTCTGACGAGTTCTGCTGGAATCATAGGCAATTGCAAATTCGTTTCTATCACCTTTGATAGCCATAATGGCCAGGGCTCTCATGGCTTCGCTGACAGTTTCCTTGCTGATAATCCCGGCACAAGTACATCCTACAATCTGAGCGCCGGGTGAAATCCTGTGGGCTTCGGAGAGAAGATCCTTGAAATTATGCCCGATGGTTGTATATAAAATAATCAAATCACAATCAAGATTGTTTTCATTTTCAAGGGCCATCTCCAGGCACTCGGACATGGCTCTCTTCGAATTCACGGCTGTTGAACTGGCTGAATAGAATTCCAACATAATCATCTCCGAAATAGATGCCGTTCGATTACGCTCTCATGATAACAAAAATACAGAAATTTTTAACCTTTAACGCCTGTATTCAGATGCAATCTCCGGATTTGTTTTCCAGCAAGAAACCTGGCTCAAAAATCGGCAATTCGATACAGGTTAGGTTCATTTTTATGAGGAGCAATCAATCCCGGAAATCATTCCTCATTGATCAGGAAAAAGCCTTTGGCGGCAGGTCAATCTCAGGTAGGCAATCCAGAGCCCTTTACTCAAAAGCTTATAAATTCATTTACTTGAATTGGAGGGGGAAAAGCAATACAAAATTTTGAGCCAACCCTTATCTCGGTTTTCAGGTTTAACGGTTACAAAGATTCTTCTTCAAAATTGGCCTCAAACTCAGAGAGCCTATTAATCCCTGTCATGGGATTCATCGATGCCTAAAGACAGAATCCTACCGATTATCCCTTGTGACAATCCTCTCTCTATTATTCTAAAAAAACGAGTTATCAGACTTCTGGTGACTAAATTAAAAGGGGAATATCTGGTTCCCGGATCAGCAATATCACTGATCAACCCCTGTGCATCGTCCAAGAAAAGATAGATGTTATATTCCGCACAGCTATGAAGAAACGTTGTTAACATCTTTTCAAACCCATCATTCACCAGGGTGGAGTTCTGTTTGCCGTTGGGAATGTTTTTATATTGACGGAGAAAGGCCTCAATTCCCTTTTTAACGGAGTGTGTTAATGTCTGTTCTGTTTTTTGAAGATTGACTAGATCAAGGTTACAAAGATCAAACGCCAGGATGTAGTATTGATTAGCTTGAGCTGTTTTTTTCTGGCCGATGTAATAGCGCTTAAATAAAGTCTCAAACTTGCTTCTATATTGAATACCGTAATAGTAGCCAAGCATTGAGATAAAAAGTTTCCTGTCGAATCCGTTAGGCCGGCGAAATAGCACCAGGCGATCCTTTGATCTTTCCAGTTTTTCAATATATGGCGTCCGATCAATATAGTAGAATCCTTTTTTTACCAATTCCTGGAAATCATGGATTCCATGTGGAAGTTTCATGGGCGGATAGTGATAGGTCGCCAAATACAAGTCGATTTGTTAAGTAAAATTTTATCGTCTTTTGTCAAGGCAGGCAATCATGGCTGATACAAAAACATTAATGCGATGTTGCTTTCACCTTCTCCAGTTGCTCCAAATCCCACTCCAGATCCATCTCTTCAAACAGGACCCTGGCTTTCTCTAAATATTCTTCGGCAGTGACGCCATTGAGTTGTTTGTATTTGGATTTTGAATCCGATAATTGCTTGCCGACTTCGAAATAAGTGCGGGCGAGATCTGGCCTGGCTCCTTGCCGTTCACCTTGTTTAATGGATTTAGCGAACCACTTGAGTGCTTTTTTCTGTTTGCCCAACAGCCAGTAATAAGAACCGGTCAGGCGAAACACTTCCACTTTCATAGACATATCAAGAAACAAGTTTGATAGAACAGTCAATCTGCAGGACCAAGAGGTGGTTTTAAACAAAAACGACTTTTTAAGTCGTGAAATATCCAACTTATCGGTTGAGTCCATAGTATTCTGCAACTTGCAGAGATGATACATTATGGCTCCAATCTGAAAGTAAGAAAACCAGATGGGGACTATAGCGAAAAAGCCGCTTTTTTCAATCAGTTTAAGGGCTTCGGCAAACGTTTTTTCACCTGCGGATAATTCGTTCTGCAATATTTCAGCCTGCAGCCTTAATCCCAGAAAACTCGCCTTTCGGCCTTCCTGAGCAACCTTTTCCATAAGCCGAATCCCGGCATTTACATAGAGAAGCGCTTCCTTCGGTTTATATTGCTTTATCAGCAAGAGGGAAGATATCTCATAAAAATCCGCTTCAGCGTGGGCATCATCCAATTCGGTGCTGAATACTTCCAGCTTTTGGCGGATTTTTCCGGAAGTTGCAAAATCACCCCGGGCTATGAATGATTGTCCCGACCATAACAAATAGGCTGAGGCAGCATATGCATCCCCTATTTTCAGGGCATCATCCGCAAATTTCTCATCATAATGCTTTTGAGCTAAACCTATGTCTAGATAGTTGCTGCCATTTAATTTCCACAATTTGTAATAATACAGGGAAATACGACTGTTTTTTTCGTTCAGACAATTTTGCACAAAATCAAATGTTCTGCGGGTGATATTGGGTGATCCAGCACCAACTGACAGGATGCCTAGATGAGATAAATGATTAAACATCAGCTGTGATTTTGAAACATCAAATTGGAGCAAGGCTCTTAAGTCCATTATCATTGAGATATAAGCCTGCCAAAGGTTAACAGGCATCAAGGCCTTGGTTTTTTCATATGAAATACCGAAGATCCGTATATCCAGGTCGGTGGGTATTTTCTTTGGCTTTTTTGAAGGGAAGTAGATGTTTTTGAAAATAATAAACAGATTTGTCAAAATACGGACAGCCAAAGCTGCTTTTCCCTTTGGTTCTTTTATCCCCATATTCATGAGGGCTCTGTTGGAAAACTCAACCGCTTCAACGTATAATCCCCGGTTAAGATAGGCCAGGGCGATATTGGCTTCCATACGAGCGATCTTTTGGGGATCGACCTGATCTCCATATTTCCCGGTATACAGTTCAAGAGCATTTCTCAAGAAGTTGACAGCCTCACTGGAGGCAGATATTTTCATGGCTTCTTCACCGGCTTTGAGCATAAACTCTTCCACCTTATTCAGATCCTCACCCTGGCTATAGTGAAAGGCCAGCATTCCGTAAAATTCATGGAGTCTTTCGGAGAAGATCCTCTCGATGGTTTCAGCCACCTGCAGATGAAGCGCCTTTCTTTTCTGGAGCAGGATGGATTCGTAGGCCGCTTCCTGGGCCAGGGCATGCTTGAAGAGGTATTCGACCTCTTCCATTTTTTGGCTTTGGCGAATCAGCTGGATTTCCTTGAGATATGTTATTTTTCCTTCGATATCCTCCACCGAACCTGCCACTTCCGTCAGAATTTTATGAAAGAAATTGCGACCGATTACCGAGGCGATCTTAATCAAGCTCCGGGTCTTTTCATCCAGCCGGTCAATACGGGACATGATCAATTCCTGGATGGTATGTGGAATAGAGAACGATTTGATCTTTCCGGTGATGGAAAATTGACCTTCCTTTATCTCAACCGCTCCTTCATCGATCAGGGAACGGACAATTTCTTCAATGAAAAAGGGGTTCCCCTCCGAGCGTTTTTTGATCAGTTCTCTCATCTCAGTGGGCAGTCCTTTGATATTGATCAGATTGGCGATCAATCGGTCACTCTGATCCATCTCAAGACGGTGCAGGAAAATTTCAGTGTAACATTCAGCAAATTCCTCTCTCACTTCCAGCAGCAGCTTTTCCCCTGTATCCAGATAATGGGGTCTGAAGACGTTGATAAAGACAATCCGGAAGTCTCTAGCCAGTTTAAACAGCGATATCATAAGGTCAAGGGTACTGGTGTCAGCCCAATGCAGGTCGTCAATGATAAGAATAAGCGGGGATATTTCGGTCGACTTGATCAGCAGTTCCCGTAAGTTTCTTAAAATCAGTTTGTTCAATGCATCGCCTTCAATTTCCTTTACTCTTTCGGCATGTTTACCGGCTAGTTTCATGCCCATCAGAGTGGCGGTGAACGGGAATATTTCATCCACCTGCCCGGGGTGAATGTCCTTTATGGCGGATTCAAGTTTACGAAGCTGTTCAGTTGCAGAATCATCCTCACCAATACCTGCAAATCCCTTCAGGATTTCGATGATCGGATAGAAGCTGAGATTACGTCCCATGGAAAGGGCTCTGCCTTCACGAATAACAGTTCTTTTAACAACATCGTTAGATTTTAATTCAGCAATCAGCCTGCTTTTACCGATGCCTGCGTCTCCGATAATATTAACGATAGACCCCTCACCGTTTTTAACCTTGACCACAGCCAACTCCAATTTATCCATCTCTGCTTCCCTGCCTACCATTGCGGATTGGATTATTCGCTCTGAGGTGTGTCTACGGTGAATCTTCTCTTTTTCTGATAATACTTTAAACACTGAAACCGGTTCTTCTTTGCCTTTGACCGTCTTTTCTCCTAAATCCTCAAAATTAAAATACAGTTCCGCCCGTTTATGGGTTTCTCCCGTAACAGCTATGGTTCCCGGTTCTGCCAGTCCTTCCATTCTGGACGCCAGATTGACGGTGTCCCCAACAGCAGCAAAATCGACTCGCAGAGAGTTGCCGATTGTTCCTACCACAACCGGACCTGAATTGATGCCAATTCTCATTCTTAAAGGCGGGATATTTTTTTCTTTGGTAATCTTATGACTGAATTCGGATATGTCTTTGTGCATATCGATTCCAGCCCTGATAGCTCTGGATGACGCATCTTCAATAGCGAGAGGCACACCAAACAACGCATATAGACCATCTCCCAGGAGTTGATTAACTGTTCCTCCATAATCGTGAACCTTATGAATGAGGATTTCCAGCACCTGATCCATGATTGAATAGGTGTCCTCTGGACCGAGCTTTACACTCATTGAGGTATACCCCACCAAATCACAGAACAGGACGGTAACTTGTTTTCGTTCCCCTTCGATTCTCTCTTTTTGATCCAGGATCTTCTCTGTTAATCCTTGTGGCAGATATCGTTGGATTTTATCTATTTTTTCGTTGAGGGTGGTTAGAGCAGATGTTGCGGAGGAAAGTTTTGTCCCGCATTCCTTGCAGAATTTAGAACCATCAGGAATGTCAGATTGGCAGTTCAGACATTTCATTGTCTCTCTCCCTTTTAAGCCTCATAGTTGATTAAAGCATTTCAACAAATATCACAGAGGTTATGCGTCTATCGGACTCTTTCTTCATGTTATAACCCGCCTATCACAATCAAAGACATTTGTCGAGAAATAGAAAAGGTTTTAATCAAGAAATTGCTGGTGAGGCTGTTTCCCTAAAGAACGCGCTGTCTCCTCAGTGATTATTGACATGAGCCATGGATTTCGGATGATATCGATCCTTTTTTACGTTAGGAATAGCCATAATAGCTTATGACGCTTCCTGGAATGCACATACAATTTCATGGACCTCTCAACTATTTTACAGGATCGCCAATGCTGCCGATATATGTGGACATGGACGACGTTATCGCCTCGACTGTCAAAGCCTTTATAGAGATTGTAAAGCGGGAGTTCGGGAAGACCGTAACTCACGAACAGATCACGGATTTTGATCTTAAAAAGTCCTTTCAACTCACTCAATCCGAGTATGAGCACCTGTTTGAGGTTGCCCATCGGCCAGATGAAATCCTGGCCATGGATGTCATCGACGGTGCTATTGAGGTCCTGACCTCGTGGTCGGACAAGGGACATCCCATATCTATCGTTACGGGCCGCTTAACCTCCACTTACGATGCATCATTGGAATGGCTGTCGAAACATGAGGTCCCCTTTGATTCGTTTATTATTGTCGACAAGTATTCCAGGCCCGGTATGGATGACAATATCGCGATAACCCTGGACCAGTTATCTGGAATGGTGTTTCAACTGGCTGTGGAAGACTCGGCCGCCATGGCAGCCTTTCTTGCAAACGATATGGACACACCAGTGGCACTGCTGGATCGTCCGTGGAATAGGGAAATCAATTCAAAACCGAACCTGAAAAGATATTCAGACTGGCAGGACCTAAAGAGTTTTGAATTGTGCTGACTGCTGCATTTTGTCAGTCGGGATCAGGTCCGATACGAGTCCAGCCCGAAAAGGAAGTTTGCCATGCTACAAAGACGAGCGAATGAACTGCGAGACGCTCTCCTTGCCGTTGAAAATGCCGTATGGACCCGTTTCAAGACGGCAACTCTCCATCCAATGGTAAGCGGATGATGAATCTGGAACCCTTTCCCTTTTCAGATTGAACTTCCATGGTACCTTTATGGTTATTCGTAATAATCATATAAGAAACGGATAGACCTAATCCGGTTCCTTCACCAACCGGTTTAGTTGTGAAAAAGGGTTCAAATACCCGTCTACGAGTTTCCGCATCCATACCAGGCCCATTATCTTCAATTTCAATTTTTACCAAGCTTTTTTCACTACAGATGCGTACCATGATTTGAGGAGGGTCATCTCTTTTTTCATTTGCCATGGCCCAGGCAGCATTGTTTAATACATTCAGCACAACCTGTTCGATTTCTGTCTCATTGCAGGATATCAGCGGCAAGTCTTTCTCAAATTCCTTTATTAGCTTGATGTTTCTAAAATCAAACTTTTTTTTCAGGTCGTAATCCTTTCCCGCCAGATCGAGAACACGGTCCACCAGTCCTTCAAGATCGATTGGAGCCATCTTGGATTCGCTCTTCCGGCTGAATTGCAGCATATTTGAGATTATCTGAGACGCTTTTTTGCCGGATTCCCTGATGCCATTAAAAGAAGAATGGATTTCTCTCTTTTCCATATATGATTGCAAATTAGTGAGATCGATTCCAAATTCTCTGGCAGGTTCAAGGTTGGATTTCAGGTCTGGCGAAAAACGGCGTTGGATATTCTGAATTCCCTGTAGTATGCCACCCAGCGGGTTATTCAGTTCATGGGCCATGCCTGCCGCCAGACCGCCGACTGACATCATTTTCTCCGTTTGTACCATCAACTCTTCGATGCGTATGCGGTCTGTTACATCTCTAGAGACCCCGTGAAAACCGATCGCATGACCATCGGTGTCGTATCTTAAAGATGCCGAGACTTCCAGAGCTCTCTTTTCACCGTTTTTACTGATGACTTCGTAAGACAGATATTTTTGCGATTTACCCGTCCTATATAAATTGCTATACATCTCGAACACTTTTTTTGATGCTTCTGGTTCCATGAGTTCTTTATTATTCATTCCAATCAGTTCAGATTTTGAATAACCCAGCGTCTCCTCAACTGATTTGTTTACAGTAGTAAAATTTCCTGCCAGATCTGTTTCAAAATACCCTTCTTCCATGTTTTCAAGAACGGACTGATAGTGCTTTTCGCTTCTCTGTAGCGCATTTTCAGCCTGGCTGCGTTCAGTCAGATCAAGACCTGTGCACAGAAGATACTCGACATTCCCATCCGCTCCGGTCAAGACCGTGTTGAACCAGTGAATTTGACGTTTTCGCCCGTCCTTGGTCAGCCAATAGTTTTCATTTTCTGATACAAATGAGGTTGTATCTGCACTCATGATAGCGTCTTTAACTGAGTTTCTTTCTTCAGGCGGGACTAAAATCTCCCAAAACGGTTTTTGCTGTACCTCATCAAGTTTGTAGCCGCTGCATTTTTCAGCGGCTTGGTTAAACTTCTGAATATATCCGTCCAGATCTATCACCACAACGATGGATTCAATCCAGTAAAGTATGGCTGCGGCAAAATCCCGTTCCATTTTAACAGCCGCTTCGGACTGTTTGCGTTCAGTAACATCAAAAAAAAGAGTTGCCATTTTTCCAGGGGTCATCTGAAAAGCATAAACTTCAAATGCACCTTTGATCTTGCCGTCTTCATAACCTATCTGCTCAGTTTGCCAGGAAATACCTTCTGTCGCTGCCAAGCGATACTTTTCGGGCACCTCGGTTGCGATGAGAGGCGGAAAAGCCTCTTCAATCGTCTTACCTATAAACTGAGAATTATCAACACCCAGAATTCTATCTGCTGCCGGATTTGCCCCCATAAATACAAGTTGATCATTTGACTCGACATCGTACATATGGATACCCATTGGGGATGATTCCACCACGCTTCTAAAGGTTTCCTCTGAAGATTTCACTTTTTCTTCAGCTTGTTTTCGTTTAAATATTTCTAAACGTGCCATTCGGTATAAAGTAATGACTGCGATTCCGACAATGACACAGATGATGGCAATTATATAACCCGACAATCTGATAATAGGATCAAGGGTTTCTTTTGAGATCTTATCAAAATTGATCAAGCTCAAAATCGTCCAGCCGGGAAGCTCTTCAATTTTAGTTTGATGATACATATATTCATTTCCAGCCTTGTCTACGATTTGACTGTCACTTTTTTGCGTTAACCCGGTCCAGCCCCAGGGTCCCTTGCCGAACTGCTTCGTCTCAGTAATTTCACCAATCAATTTGGAGTCCAGTTCAAATAGTGATTGGTAAAGCCAGGATTTGACGGTGGACATAAAAATAATGCCCTGCGGAGAGATGATTAGAGCAGTAGCTTTATTGTAACCAAGAGTTTGTAGTGTTTTTTCCAGGGAATCTGCAGAAGTCTTTATAACAATAACGCCGCTTGGAATTTGATTATCTTCTTCATAAATCGGTTGACTGAAATAGGTTCCCCGTTTCCCAGAAGTTATACCTAAAGCTAAATAGACTGCTGAAGATCCTTTTATTGCTTTTTGAAAATAGGGCCGAAAAGCATAATTCTTACCGACAAAACTATTAGGATCATCAAAATTGCTGGATGCAACCGTCTGCCCTGTTTTGTCCATCAAATAGCAAACATCGGATTCCAGAGAATTGTTGAAGTGAACCAACATAGAATTGGCCGTTGTTATGGCTGTTTTATCAGGGTTTTTTAATGCCTGTCTCAATTCACTTGTTTTGGATAGGGCCTTAATTTCTCTTAACTTTTCAGTTAATAAAAATGAAATATGCTCTTGATATTTAGATACACTTAGTTCATATTGCAATTTGGCTTTTTCAATTACCAATCTTTTTAAAGATGAGTAGTAAAAAAATCCTCCGGTGAGCGCGGAAAGGAAAGCCAGTATAGCCAGGATCAAAATAATGGTTCTAAGTCTCATCAGGTTGCCCGATCTCTTATTGATTAATTATTCAGGTAAATAGACAATGTTATTAACTTAAGCATCAAGTCCAGTGTCTGATATGAACCCTTTTCAATTGCGGATACGTTTTAAGATGATCTATTACTCATTTCACTGAAATCCCGAACTCGCGTTGCTCAAACAGAGGGATTTCGGGTGCTCAATTTCGTTAAGATCATCTAAAAACTCCTCCAAGCAATTGAAAAGGGTCCATAACAGACACTCTGTTTTCTAATAATCCTTAAGTTAATGACATTGGGTAAATAGAGCATTTCACAACTTCCCTATTTTCTTTCCGTCCTTGTTAACATTCCATGATATAAATATGACTTAGGGTCGGCTCAAAAATTACTCAAGTGTTTTCCCCATTAACGGAAAAGGAAACACGTTGTCTTGGCATTCTGTTCGCAAAATGTCCAGTCTTTATGGGACTTTTGCGGACAGATTATGCCAAGTTATTTATGAACGATCCCTTAATAATCAGCGTAAATTACCAAACAATAAAGAACGAAGTATGAAAGACAGATGAAGAAGTTGTCAAATTTCGGCTAAGGATTATGGCTATGACTGACTTTGAGAGGTTTTTAATCTTCAGACAGGACGACATTTTCAAACAGATCGATCAGCTCCGTTATCTCTACCCTGTTGACAGTATCTACCTCCTTGCTTTTAATTCTTTCCAGGTATCTACGCATATCTTTTCGGTGCATGTCCAAATACAGGCTTTTATAAGCACTTGCCGCTATCATTTCCAGGTATTTTCTGACAGCATGGTACTTTTTTTTGTCCAACAGCGGGTATAGTGCAATCTCTGTTATGGTAAACAGGTACAGCTCATCATATATTCCTTGTGAGGGCTCAAACCTGAATTTCTGATTGTAGTGTATATGTTCTTCAATAATACGGGTCAACATTTGTGCTCTTTTTTGTTCGACAGCGTTAAGGTATTTTCCGAGCAGGTTGTTTAAACCTGTATCTCTCGTGATTTCAAGTTCCTTGTAGAATGAATAGAGTTTTCCGATAAAGCCTTCCTTGCCGGACACTATGTAGTTGGGAAAGAAGATTGAGATCCCTGACGGCGGACTTTGCGAAAGCGTGTGAATGATTGTTTTTGCATGAATGAATTTGTTCCGGTTATTTAAAAAGGATACCAGTTTTTCTGCACTTTCAAGACCGCTGATACGGTGGATAATTTCGGCGAAATGGGCAAGATCGATATATCCCACCGGATCGTAGAGCAGATGTGCCTTAAGCAGTTCTCTAAAAAGAGCTTCGAATAGTGCAGGCCTGTAGACGGCCATGGCAGTGAATTCCTTGACCATACTTGTAAGATAGTCCCTGGCAGCTTCTGCATGGGACAGGTCATATAGTGCCAGTGAGCTCTCCGGGTAATAAGTTTTGCCACTTCCGGAATGATGAATTCCGAAGCCTTCATAGTTATCCCTGAATCGGGTGACGATCCTGCGTCCTGTTTTTCTGATGTTGTCATCTGGATATCGTGAAAGCTGATCTATGAAGCTGTCAACAGGCAGGCCGTAAGTCTTGTTCTGCTGAAAGGCATTACTGTAGGTTATCAGATATTCGGATGCAATCGCGTAATTCGCTACTGGCGACAAAGTCGTCAGGGTCTCAAAGTTTCCCATCAAGCACGAGTCAAAGGCAAAAATATCGATCTTTTCTCCCCGGTTATATTTTTTCAAGACCCCGCCCAGCTCGGAAACCATCTTCTCCTGATCCATGTATTGCCAGTAACCGTCGTAGGAGAATGAAACAACTGAAGAATGTTGAGCGCGACCAGGAGGAGATATCCTTCTGGAACCATTTTTAGGAAGATTGAGTATTCCCATACCGTGGCTGGCCATGATCACCGCAATCCTCCTGGAAGGAAAATTCTCAATTCCCCAGGCTGTGAAGTCCGCCAGTGTTTGGGGGTCAAGCATGTCATACTCAATATTTTCCATACAGACGATGTTTCCGGAGGCTTTCGGATCGCTGCTTCCCCTTAAATAGATTCGCTTGGAGTCATTCAATGACTGACCGTCAAACTGGATCAGGATGTTCAGGCTTTCTCCTGAAACGGCGGTTTTTATTTTTTGGACGCGATTGTTAATAAAAACGCCCAGGTCGTTGTCGGCGTTAAGATAAACAAGAACTGTCCACGGTTTGATCTCTTTTACAACTCCTGTGCAGTTGTTTCGGCGGTGGACATCTGAACGGGGGGCAGCATATCCACAGCAGCCATGGCATAGAAATGCAAGGCATGCAATGATGACAGTAGAGGATACTAATCCTGGTGATTTGATTTTCATTTGCTGAAAGATGGGTCACCGATTTTTTCTTATCTGTATATGCCAGCCTATGTCAGTTTCAATCATAAATCAAGTTGTGATCCCGTTTTTCCAATTTTTCGGAAAAAGCAACCTTTCACCTTATCTCCAAGAGCGCCAATTTACTTTTTTTTACCAGTGAGGATCAGTAAATTTGACGAGATACACTGTTTCATGTCAGATCTTATGAGGCAGAATTGAGGTTCTCAGGCCGTTTGACCTGTTTGCCCGAAGAGAAATAGATTGCCTGCTGTTCATTTCTTGTTCGGCTCTGAGGGTAGAGCCGTACGGAACTATCCTTGTTGTGGTTGGAGTACAGTCTTTAAACGTACCTATGATTATGTTTGTGTGATAGGTAACGGTTAAAATTTAATTGAATTAATAAAGGAGATTAAATGAAAGCAATTCGTATGATGATTGGTTTGGTGTTTGGCTTCATGTTCATCATGTCCTTTGCGTATTCGGCAGAGTGGAATCCTTCAAAACCGATAAAAATTATCGTTCCCTGGGGGGCTGGCGGAGTCACAATTCATTAAGGATAATCAGGCCGATGAATAATCTCCTTTTAACTACTGGAACAGGTCAGCGATGTCCGGTTAGGTTTTTGCAGAAAGCTGAATGATGAAACCTGGATCACGCTTATAAGGATTTCTTAGATTTTCTTAGTTTCGCGTAGCGAAAACGAGCCTTGTTTGAGCGAGGTACGAGCAAGTTTGGCGGTTTTTCGTGAAGCAAACTTAGAAAATCTTTAAATCCTTATGCGAAGAGACAGGTTTTATCGTTCAGCTTTTAGCGCGCAAAAACCTAACCGGACACTGCTGGGAACAGGTCAATATTGTTCTGTTCAGGTGGATTCGAGCGTAAAAAGAGGCAGATAATAATTAAGAATAGATCTATCCAAATTTTTTGTCTAAAATTTCTTTTACTCCTCTAATCAGGGTTCCAAATTCAATGGGCTTTGAGTATCTTGCTACAATACCCGTGGATTTCAATTCTTCATCGGGTATCAGTTCTCCTAATCCTGAGATAAGAATGACGGGCATATTATTATTGTATTTGTGGATTTCTCTACTCAGTTCAATCCCATTCATTTCAGGCATGGTATAATCGGTCACAATCAGATCGTAAGCGCATGAATTTTTGATAAATCTATCCAGGGCATCTCGACTGCTTGATGTTGTTTGAACCCGATAACCCTGCGATTTGAGCATTTCTCCATAAACGTCACAAAGATCAGATTCATCGTCGACGAATAAAATGGATTCTGAACCGGTTGGAAGCTCCGGTTCAACTTCTTTTTCCGTCCCCTCGGCATCGTTTATCCATGCTGGTAAATAGATGTCGAATCTAGTTCCTAAATCCTCTTTGCTGTCCACATTGATAATGCCTCCGTGTTTACTGATAATGCCGTGGGCGGACGATAATCCCAAACCTGTCCCTTTTCCTTTTTCTTTGGTTGTAAAAAAAGGTTCAAAAATCCGTTGCTTTGTTTCATCATTCATCCCTTTTCCAGTGTCACTTACCGTCAAACACAAATAATCACCCGGATCAAGATTCCCCGTTACTACTGTCTTTTGCTTTATTTCGAAATTGGTCAGGGCTATTTCAAGTGTTCCTCCTTTTTCTTCCATGGCGTGGGAAGCATTGGTACAAAGATTCATAACCACTTGCTGAATTTGAGTCGCATCACCATAAATGTTATTTAAATTGGGATCAATACTCAGTTTAATTGATATTGTGGTGGGCAGGGTGGACCTCAAAAACTTCATCGATTCTTTTAATAATGGCTGTAAATCCATAAATTTTGGATTATAATCGCCTTTACGGCTGAACATTAAGATTTGATCGATGAGTTCTTTGGCTCTGCCACTGGCAGAAAAAATCTTATCCAGATATCCATTTAGCTTTTTATGTTCAGGAGAGTCCGGTAGTTTTCTTTTTAAAAGCTGAGTGTAACCGAAGATGGCACCTAAAATGTTATTAAAATCATGGGCGATACCACTCGACAGGATACCAATTGCATCCAGTTTTTCCATCTGCCGGATCTGGTTCTCCATTTTGTTTTGCTCAGTCATATCACGCTTAACTGCCACGAAATTCCTTATTTCTCCGCTCGAAGCAAGCACTGGAAAGATAGTAGCAGACTCTTCAATCAGTTTTTCATCTTTGCGTTTATTAATAATATTTCCAGTCCAGATTCCCCCATTGGTAATCGTCTCCCACAAATTTAGATAAAAATTATCGTTGTGTTTACCACTTTTTAATATCCGTGGATTCTGGCCAAATACTTCTGTACGTGAATAACCGGTATTACGTTCAAAGGCGGGATTGACATATTCGATGTTTCCTTTGATATCAGTAATGACGATATTGTCGCTGGACTGCTCGATAGCTGAAACCAACCGAGTCCTGTCCAGTTCTGATTTTCTGCGCTCGGTTATATCCAGTACATAGGCAAAGATATACTTTTCGCCTTCGAAGTCGTGCAAATTTGTTGTGACTTCGACAGGTATCCGGCGGCTGTTCTTGTCGGTGCAGACACTTTCAAAGGTATAGGTCCCTCTTTCCTCAAGCTCCTGCCAATTTTCACTAAAAGTCCCTGGCGAAAAACTGTGATCCAGATCCCAATAATAAATATTCAGCAGTTCTTGATGGGAATACCCCGTTAGTAAACAGGCCGCTTTATTGGCATAGCGGAACTGCCCATTTTGCCTGATCCAAAATGTGGCGTTGGAACTGTTGTCAATAGAGTGTTTAGTTAGACGCAATTCTTTCTCTGCCTGGATACGGTCAGTAATGTCTCTTGAAATCGATAAAATATGTGGCTCGTTGTTCAGTTCTATCATACGGGCCGACAATAAGGCTGTTTTGAATGAGTCGTCCTTACATTTAAAGGTTGATTCCAGATTTTCGACATAACCATTCTTGTTCAGCCCTGTGATCAATCTTTCACGATCCTCTGGAATTGCCCAAATATTTATTTCCGAAGAAAGTTTTCCGATCACATCCTCATACGAATACCCGGTTAACTGAGTATATCCATCGTTTATATCAACATATAAACCATCCATGCGATTAATATTCACTGAATCTGGACTAGTTTTAAAGGCGGCTCTATATTTTTCTTCACTCTCTTGTAGCTTTTCTTTTACCTTTTTTTGTTCAGTGATATCGATGACGATACCTTTATGAATAGTCCTGTTTTCAGGGCTGATGCTTGATGAATAAATAATAATTGGAAATTTTTGATCCTTTTTTGTTATCGCTGTATATTCAATTCCACCAAATTGCTGACCGTCCATAACTAGTGATATATTAGTACCAGCCCGCTCACGGTCCTCAGGTGAGATGATTTGAAGGATGTTAAGTCCTTTGTTAAGGTCGGTTTCAGAATATCCGAACATCTCAAGTGCTGTACGATTTGCAAAAATCAAGTTCCCAAATTCATCTGCCTCGAACATCCCCTGGGGCATTAATTCGACAAGATCTCGATATTTTGCCTCACTTTTTTTTATATTTTTTTCTGCCTGTTTTCGTTCCGCTTCAACTTTCGCCACATACAACGCCATCTCAACGGTGACTTTCAAATCCCTGTCCTGAATCGGCTTCAGTAAATATCCAAACGGCATCGTGATCTTTGCCCGTTGGATTCTTTCCTCATCCGTGTAGGCAGTTGAAAATATAACCGGAACTCCAAATCTGGATCGAATAATCTCAGCAGCGTCTATCCCATCCATCTCTCCTTTGATCCGAATATCCATCAGGATGATGTCTGGTTTGTCTATTTCTACTTTTTCAATCGCTTTTTTACCTGTATTGACGACAGATGTTATCTCATATCCCAATGATTGCAGATTGCTTTCGATCTCCGCCGCGATAATGGCTTCGTCTTCGACGATGAGTATTTTGGCCTTTTCCATGGTTTACTTGGGGATTTCAGAATCAGAATTTGTACGACTGGAGCAGACAGTAAGCCACAATTGCCGATAGCGTATATCGGCAATTGCACTATAACTTTTAATACTTACCAAAGTCGTCATCATCCAATGTAATTAAACGCTTGGAATTCGTCGTACCACTTTGGCTGCTTCCAATTTGTTGTGCAGGTTTTAGTGAGGGTGGTTGAACAACTGCAGGTTCTGCTTGAACCGATTTATCCTCTCCGATATCTTCAGTTATCTCTATCCCTTCTGTCATACGCAGAAGTTGGTTTACCTGTGCTTTGAGCTCCTCAGAGGCTGAAGCATTTTCTTCAGATATGGATGCATTTTGCTGAACGACCGTGTTTACCTGTGACAGACCAACATTGACCTCTTCAATACTTGAGTTTTGTTCAAGAGAACTGCTGGCAATTTCACTGACAAGATCATTCATCTTTTCCATGGATGCATTTACTTCAGTTAGAATATTGGCAGTCTCATCCGCATTTCGAACTCCGGTTTCTACACCCTTTATGGATTGCTCAATCAGTTCCGTCGTGTCCTTGGCTGCCGCAGCACTTCGTCCGGCTAAAGCTCGAACCTCCTCCGCCACAACTGCAAATCCCTTTCCATATTTTCCTGCCCGTGCAGCCTCTACAGCAGCGTTCAGTGCCAGAAGGTTTGTTTGAAAGGCAATTTCATCGATAACCTTAATCACTTTTGAAACCGATGAACTGGTTTCACTAATTGTTTTCATGGATTCTACCATGACTTCCATCTGCCGGTTTCCTTTTTGTACCGTTTCTTTGGTTTCTTCGGACAGGTTTTTGGCTTGATCGGCGTTTTCACTATTCAATTTTGTTTGAGCTCCCACTTCATTCAGTGATGAACTAATCTCTTCAATTGATGCAGCCTGTTCTGTGGCGCCTGCTGAAAGAGTCTGGGCCGAGTTGGTCAGTTCCTGAGAGCCGCTTGCAACATTTGCAGCCGTTTTGCGAACATTCTTTGACAATTGATTTAATGACTTTTGAGCTGCAATATTTGTTACAATTTCCAGATGGCCTGTCTTCTCCCCTTGGCGGTCGAGCAGGTAATGAGTATCCACCCTGAAGTCGGTCTCCCATTGGTAGAAAAAAGTCTTACTCCTACCCCTTCTTAAACACGTCACACCACAGTCTTCGGTGTTGCAGATATTGGCTCCCCAATTACTACACTGCTGTCCAAGAATTTCTGATCGTTTTTGGCCTATCAAACCCTCAACTGTTTTGTTGATAAATGTCCAGTTCATGTCCATATCTGTGATGGACAGTGGGTTTTCCCAATGATCAATAATTTGCTCGTACCAATAGTTTTTCTCCAGCACCTCATTTTCTGTTTTGATCGTCATTAAAAACATTGTCAAAAATAGTCCTGCCAGCACGATAAGCAAAGCCATAATGCCTAAATTTATTGTCTGGCCGGATATAAAAACGAGTAGCAGACAAACAAGAGTGATAATCCCTCCTCCAATTTCTGTTACTCTGAGCTTTTTAAACGTGTTCATTGATTTTTCTCCTTTTTAGTTCATAGCAAAATGGGTTGTTTAATCTGCTGTGACCAACTCTGGTTCATTTTCATAAAGCACATTTTCAATATTGAGTAAGATCCTGACGTCTTTGCCAATCTTCCCAATACCGTTGATGTATTTACTGCCGACTCCTGAATGGGTTCGCGGGGGCGGATCATCAACTTGTGATCCTCTTTGCTCCATCGGTTTCACCTCTGGTTTGGTATATTTTCTCAACTCTTCAGCTTTTAGAGAGGTTAATATAAACACTTAATTTTTTAGATTGGATGTTTAAGCAGACATTGACTGCAAATTTTCGGCCACACTTTATTATAGCATGATTACAAAAGCATACAATGTTCAATAAGACACAAACATTTTGACATGATCGATTTTGATTTGTTTTTTGTCTTTTTTTTGAAATGAGGCTGTATAGTAATCGATTTTTATGGCTGATCCGCTTATCCTATCACCCACAAGCTTCTGATCAAAATTTATTTGGACACAGATGAAACTAAATTGGTGAAAATTGACAGACCTTTCGGATCACCGCTAGAACGAGATTTGTATTTTTTGCAGGAGGGGTAGAGCGGGTGTGTGAAGGCCTGACTATCAGGGGGAACTACTTTAAGTGGGTCCTTTTAAACAACTGCCTGATCATAGGGCAACACAAAACTGAACGTCGCTCCACCTGTAGAGTTGTTTTCTGCCCAGATTTTTCCATGATGGGCATTTATTATTTCCCGGCAGATTGATAACCCAAGGCCGGTACCTCCAGCTCTGGTTTTTGTTCTGCTGCTTTGTATAAACTTATCGAAAATCGTTTCCAGTTCGCTTTCCGGTATGCCTGCTCCTTCGTCTTTGACTCTGACAACAAGAGCGGGAGTTATTTTCTCACCAGTTCGTTTTCTACGGTCAGGTAATTCCTCAAGATCAAATGAAATGGAGATTGATTTACCGATCGTCGTGAATTTCAAAGCATTTGATATCAGATTACGTAATACCTGTCCGATCTTTAATTCATCACATAAAACAGTTGTCAAAAGTTCAGATTTTTTCAATTGAAAATCAATTGATTTTTCTTTTGCGACAGGTGAGAACTCAGAGATCAGGTTTCCAACTAGCAGAGCGAGGTCTGTTTTTATCAATTCAAAGTCCATCCGGCCTGCTTCCAGCTTCGAAAGGTCCAACAAGTCATTTATAAGAGACATCAAGCGCACACCTGAGATTCTGATTTGAGAGAAATAGTGCTGCAGCTTTTCTTTTTTGACTTTGTTTATCTTTTCCAGTCCATTTTTCGAATAGGCAAGTATATGATGCATTGGGGTACGTAATTCATGGGACATATTTGCAAGGAATTCGGTCTTCAATTCATTAGCGAGTTCTGCTTCTTCCTTGGCTTTTTTGTAAGCGATGGTTCGCGCCTTTACCTCAGTTTCCAGGAGATCACGTGACTTTAACAATACTTCCTCAGCCTGTCTTCGCGCTGTTATATCACTGATAAAGCATAAGATTGCTATCTCACCGGCCCAGTTTATGATGACCGGTTTGACTTCAACCCATGTCATATAGCCCTGTTTTCCAATAACTCTGATCAAATAAGTTTCATTAAGAATCTCACCACTCTGTCTACTGAAATAATTATCATTAATCGTCTTCCGGTCATCCGGGTGAATTAATTCAAGAAAAGGTTTTGAAAGGAGCTCTTGTTCACTATAACCCGTTAATTCGCAGGTTTTAGGATTAATAAATTTAAATTCGTATCCTTGAAGAATGATAATGGATTCGTTTGCGTTTTCGATAACGGTTCGATACTTTTCTTCGCTGTCCCTTAGTGCGTTTTCAGCCTGCTTTCGATCAGAGATGAAGCGAGCTTGTTGAACGTTCTGAAAGGCAGCTGTTGAAATCTGATTGGCAAGTGTGAACAGTGCCCTTGCGATCTTTTCAAAATTATCACGTGACATGACGGGGACTTCGTAAAAAGCATTCACCATTTCTGTTTCACTCACCCCAATTTCATACGCATATGCCCTGACACTCTTTTCGGATTGTGTCTCGTCTCTTACTTGACCTATCAGCCAATTGGCGATGTGTTTTCCCCCGACCGATATGGCAGCGCCAGCATCCCAAAGTCCACAACTCATACAAGGCTGGATATTAGGTCCATCAGGATTAAAGCGGCCAATGGTAGCATCTGATTTATGGCAGTTGACCTGCCCCTTGTCTGTCTTGCGTATAATGTCATTGCACAGGCGGCTAAAATTACTTGGAGCAGTGATGGGGACTCCGTTCAGCTGTGTGATAATCGACGCCACACCGGTAGCCCTGGCGAAATCATCTTGAATAATCTGGATATCGTCCAGGTTAAACAAATCTCCAAAGAGAACATTTCTGGTATCATCCAGTGGTCGGGTCAGTGCCAGAATTCTTTTTTCCAATACCTGTTCCGCTTTGATTTGATCTGTAATGTTCTGGCAAACGGCTGTCAGCCCTAAAACCCTACCATCAACATCCAACATCGGGGTGTTGAACCAATGGCAAGTGATGATCTGCCCGTCTTTCGTTTTGTTGTCATTGACCTGGTCTGAAACTCGAGGGTTCTCAGATAAATGTATTTTCTTAACAACGTCATATTCATAGTCGGGAACTAAAATATCAAAGGAGCTTTTTCCAATAACCTCTTCCGCAGAATAACCAAAGATTTTTTCTGCCCCCGGATTCCATGACGTTATCATAAAGTCATTATTGATCTCCATAACCCCCATGGGGGTCGATTTGATGTGAGCCGATAGTTTATGCTGTGATTCTTGAAGGGCTTTCTCAGCCTGTTTACGTTCGGTGATCTCATTTCTCAATCGTTCGTTGCCAGATAAAAGATCTGCAGTGCGTCTATTGACAATTTTCTTGAGCTGAAAATTTAAAAACAGCAAAATGATCAATCCTAAAGTAAATGATACAATTACAAATACGCCAAAATACACGATGCGCCAAATCCACGTTGAATATGTCTTATCTTCAGGATCATAGATAAACCCTTTCAAGGAGTACGCTGATGGTATTATCGAAGTTTCATTGTATATCTGTGCGATGCGGTCTATGCGTTGAGGGTTTATATGCCCCAGTTCAACTAAATCGGGCAAGATCAACTTTCGCAGCGCCCGAGCTTCGTACTGAAGCTGTTCACGCGACTTTTGCTGATTATACGTGTCTGTTATAATTCCGACCGTTTCATCAATATGACCCATTGCGTATGCCCAACCTTTCAAGCTTGCCTTTCTAAAGGCTCTTACTCTTTCAGGGTGTTGTTCTACTTCGTCTTCAGACGTAAAAATACTATCTCCATAAAAATCTATCCCATAAGTTATGGGTCGTATGAGATTAACGGCAATTCCCTTTTCTGCAAAAATGTATGGCTGATTGGCAATGCTACCATTCATTGCCGCAATCTCTTTATTGATCAACTTTTCAATCGCTTGCTTGTTTTTTGGAATTATTTTGATTGATTCTGATGAAATCCCTTCGGCATTCAGCATTGCTAAAAACTCAGTTTGTTCATTCGCATTCAACATGATCGTTCGACCTATTAAATCGGACGGAGAATGGATTTGAGAATCAGCTAAACTGATTAAAGCGCGAATTGAATGCTGCATAACCACGGCCAAAAGGACTAATGGCTCACCTTTAACCCGTTTTTGAATTAATTCAGAAGCTAGAATGCCAAACTCAGCTCTTCCAGACAGAACTTCCTCATTTACGTTTGTCTTCGGCCCGCCTGGTTTCAAATTAACTCTGAGACCAATATCCCTATAATACCCTTTTTCGACGGCCATGTAATAACCAGCAAATTGAAACTGGTGAAACCATTTAAGTTGAAGAGTTACTTCTTCCAGGATTCCATTTGATTGTGAAGTTTGCGAATAGCCTTGGAATGCCATCCCAACCCAGGCTATGAAAATGAGAAGAAAAAATCTGAACTTGTATGGCTTGGCAGTCGATTTAGTCATGCCGCAACTTGAACTCTTTTTCGAGGAGCTTCCATGTTGGCCTCTCTTTTGATTATGGGTTGGCTTAATAATTAGTTCACATTCTGTTTGCAAAATGTCCAGTGTTTTTAGGACTTTTGCAAATAGATTATGTGAAGTTATTTTTGAACGATCCCTAAGGGTCGGCTCAAGAATTAGTTCACATTCTGTTTGCAAAATGTCCAGTGTTTTTAGGACTTTTGCAAATAGATTATGTGAAGTTATTTTTGAACGATCCCTATGCATCGATTAATGGTATCTGCATTCTAGCTAATTGGAAGCCTCGTTTCAAGAGGGAAGACCCATTTCATTGTTTTGGAGAAAAAGAAACCGATTCGACGACACCTGCTTTCTCATAGAAGATTGCCGATCGTACACCCGAGGCCACAACAGCTAATCCACTGCTTACCAGGGATAGTTGAATGTGATGCTGGCGGCTACCCCTTCTTCCCCAAGGGCCACTTCGGGTCGATAAACAAAACCGGAAGCTGTCACCAACCGGAATCCAATGCCATAGTTGGAGCGGTAGATAGTCCCCAGGTCTTCCTCGGTGTCGGCCACAGTTCCGGTTTCATAAAAGAAGGCTACCTGGGTGCCGGTGCGGATATCCTTCCATATAAACCAGTTGAAGGGCTTAGTTTCTTCGGAAATATTCCAACGAAACTCCGCGCCATAGAAGCGGACGTGCGCCCCTTTGTATCGTCCGAAGGGATAGCCGCGCAAGCGTTCGTCTCCACCCAGGGAAGTCGCTGTACCATATTTGTTGCTTGCCCAATTGTTCTGCACAAGGTTATCACGGGCCGTTTCGCATTCGGAATTACCAAAGCATTCGATCCCCAGTTCCTGCTCTAGCACAGTCCGGTCAGTCTGACCTTCCCGGGTCACTTCGGCATCAGATTGGAAATAGTTGAGGGCGAAAGTGCTGATTTTGCCAACCGGAATGTAGACCGTCAGGTTGGAATCCCAGACATTGAATTCTGGCGCATCCGGATCATCTGTGGGCGTTTTGCTGCGGGAAACCTCCAACCGTGCCCCTACTCTCGGATCCTGCCGGTCATCAGTATAATCGATCACAGAGCCGTATGTGGTTGTTTTGGACTCGCTCTGATTGGCTGGGGATAGATCGGCAATCAGATTGCCTCCGGAATCAAGGATGCGACTGGTGGTGATCTCTTGATTGTATTGGACACCGAACAATTCAAAACGACGATCGAACAGAGTCAGGGTCAGTTTGGTTTCCAGACCCTCAAACTGTGTTTGCTCGACCAGGGTGTAGTCGTCCGGGTCGGAATCCATACCCCGACTGGCATAGTTATTAAACGTTACTTTGTTGAGGTTATGACTGAAGACACCGAAAATCAGCGTTTCCGGTAAGATGTGAATATCCCCGAATTCACCAGCATACCCTTCAGCATCCCCGGAAATTCCAAGTACGTAAGCATCCATGTTCGTACCGGCGATGTTCCCCGCCAGGACGGTTACCACTACCATCTCTCCTACTCCGGGAAGCGCAATGGGCATCGGAAATATCAAATAACTGGACTCCGCCTGGAACTGAGGCTTGCGCCGGTCAAGGGCCTGCCCGGCAATCGGGCGGAGCAACATCAGAAACAAAACAACACAGAAAAAGGTAGCGATATATCTTTGAGATTTTTTTTTCATGGCTGAAAATCTTTCAGGGTATTATTGTTATAGGTTATTATTGTCATTTAATGACTGGGTGATTATCAGAAAAGAGGGAATTCGTCCAGAATTATTGTCATGAGTTTTCTCCAGAAAAATCACTAATTATCGGAAGTGGAAGCCGAACAAAAAGCAAAAGATATTGCACATGATTTATATGAAAATCCAAAACTGCAAGTTCCGCTAAAAGACATGTCTATATTTGCCAATAACGGTGAACGTTGTAGTGCAATTAAAGTAAAATAGAGCAAAACTAAAATCCAATCCGGAAAAAATCTATAGTCGTTTAGAACAGATTTTTTAATGAAAATTTAGTCAACCCTTTTTTGCCCTCCTTATGGGTAAAAATTGGGAAAAGAATGTAAAGGAAGGGAACTGGGATATTTTCTCTTTTGATTTTACGAAACAAATGTTTGCCCATAAAAACTACCAGTTACCACACATGATTCACATGATATGGGTTCCATAGGGTGCATTTCGGGAAGGATGATGCCCCCCTCACTTAATTGTGGGATTCCGGGGGAAGGCAGACCATGAAAGGACCATTGTGGTGAAATGATCTTTTTTGGTGAACAGGTTTTCAGTTATTTTTAATAGGATTGTCTTACGAAACGTGTTTTGACTTCACAATGCTGACATCGGTGAGGCCTTTATCCCGCATGTTTTGTGATTTTACGGAATGTCAATTCGTCTTCAGGCAGTTAAAACAGCCCCCTTTTTTCATTTGAAATAAGCAAGTTGTCTTGGTTTCTGGTCATCAGAGGCGGTTGAATAAGGCAAAAACCGAAGTCAATAACCAATTGCGCATCCGTCTTTCCTTCTATCGGAAGCACCTAACAGAACATTTTCGGTATGGTCATGAAAAATAGCCTGGGCACCGCCAACTTGATTGATAACCGAATCGGTTCGCTGGATTCGGTGGCCTTTCTTTTCAAGGATTGCGGCTGTTTCCGGGGCGATACCGTCTTCCAGATAAACTTCAGAACCGCTCATATGTCTTATTCGCGGTGCATCGACAGCTTCCTGCAGGTTCATATTAAAATCGATGATATTCGCCAGAAACTGCACATGTCCTTGGGGTTGCATATCGCCACCCATCACTCCGAATGATGATAGAAACATTCCAGATTTGAAAAGCATCGCCGGAATAATCGTGTGCATGGTTCTTTTATGCGGCTCCAGCCTGTTAAGATGTTTCGGATCAAGGGAAAAGGATTTCCCCCTGTTTTGTAATACGATTCCCGTTCCATCGACGACCACTCCCGACCCGAAATGTCCGTAGACACTGCTGATTAGAGAGACGGCATTCCTGTCTTTATCCACAGCCGTCACTAAGACTGTTTCCGATCCTGGAATGAGGGACCGATACATACCTGGTTCCAATGCCTTGTCTGGGTCGATCATTTCCCTGCAATGTTGGGCATATTCCGTAGAGAGAATCTTGTCGACAGGAATATTTTCAAATTCAGGATCTGTGATGATATGATCCCGGTTATTATAGGCGATTTTTTTTGCTTCGACCAATATATGAATGTACTCCGGGCTATTATGACCCATACCTGCGATATCATATCCCTGAAGGATATTCAGCATTTCCAGTGCAGTCAGGCCCTGGCCGTTCGGAGGAAGCTCAAAAACGGTATACCCCCGGTAATCGAGAGAAATCGGTTCAACCCATGTGGTCGAATGGTCCTGAAAATCCTGTTTGGTCAATAAGCCACCATTTTCCTTGCAAAATTCAGTGATTGCTTCGCATATTTCACCTTCATAGAACGTTTCGATTCCTTCATCAACGATTTTTCGATAGGTCCTTGCAAGATCCCTGCTTTTAAATATTTGCCCGGGTTCGGGCGTTTTCCCATTTGGGAGATAGGTTGCTTCTGCACCCCGCTGTTTCTTCAGCAGACCTTTTTGATTTTTCCATTCTCCTGCAATCACTTCGGTAACAGGGAAACCGAATTCTGCGTAGTTTATGGCGTCCTCAAAGACATCGGCCAAAGAAAGTCGGCCGTATCTTTCTACAGCTTGAGCCCAACCAAGAAGGGCTCCTGGAACGGTAACGGACAATATTCCACGCTCCGGTATGGTTTTGAAACCTCGCTCCTGAAACCATTTTATGTCCGCTTGATAGGGTGCACGCCCGCTGGCATTCATTCCGATCATCTTCTTTTTTTTCGAAAGGTAGATCAATGCGAATGCATCTCCTCCGATTCCAACGGAATGGGGTTCCACGACATTCTGTACACTGGACATTGCTACAGCTGCGTCGATAGCGTTTCCGCCTTTAGACAGGATTTTGTATCCTGCCAACGTCGCCAAGTGTTGACTGGATACCACCAAACCTTGTTGCCCCATCACGACAGAGCGCTGGGCTGCACTGTTCCTTTCTCTTTTTTGAGTGTAATCAAAATTCATCATTGGAGTCATTCCCCCGTAATCACTACTTTATTCATCAGCTAGCCTTGGAATTTCCTCTCTGGACCTTCGTGTGATCAACATGGTAAATATTCCAACCAAAGCAATCGCCACTCCCAAAGAGTCCATGTTCCAGCCCGGGAGGCCCAGGATAAAGCCGCCTACAAACAATGCTACCGCAGAGAAAGCGCCGCTGCGGGTTTGGAAGTGAATTCTGCCGACGCCATAAAGATAATCTTCCAGTACCGATGCGATTAAAAAGACACCCAGGGTGGTGGAAACAGCGGCTTGGAGGGTTTCAGCCAATGTCCCCTGAAAGACCAGCGCCGGGTCAAAAACAAAGAAAAAGGGTATCAGATATTTGACGCCACCCAGTTTCATGGCCATCAGGCCGACCCGGAACGGTTTTGCGCCAGCGATGACAGCAGCCGGAAATGCAGCCAAAGCCACCGGTGGTGTAATATAAGAGAGCATGCCCCAATACATCACAAACAAATGACATGCCATTTCGTTCAAGCCGACAGCAATCAATGCCGGAACCAGTACCAGAGCCAGAAAGACATAACAGGCGGTTATCGTCATGCCCATCCCCAGCACAAAACTGGCGAGGGCTCCGAAAATGAGCATGTAAACCATCTGTCCGCCGGCCAGAGCGACGATCTCACGGGCAAAGGCTGCGGCAACCCCGGTCAGGGCCAGAGCTCCCAGAATCATGCCAACCCCGGAGAGGATGGCAACCAATTCACACAGGAGTTTTCCCGTGGATTGAATAAATATCATGAAGGAGTGCAGGGTGAAACGCGTTTCTTTGCGGAACATGGCAAAGACAAGCAGAATAATGATCGCATAAAACGGGGCCTGACTTTCCAACTGGATCACAAAGAGTACATATAGAAGCACGAAGATAGCGCCAAGGTAAAACCACCCTTCCTTCATCGTTTTTCTGAATGAGGGAAGCTCACTTTTGGGCAGGCCTTTGAGCCCCTTGCGGGCAGCGTAGCCGTCGACCTGGATCAGAAGGCCCACATAGGCTAGCAAAGATGGAATGGCGGCTGCAAGGGCTATTTTCCCATAGGATACCCCCAAAAAGGCGGCCATCACAAAGGCTGTGGCGCCCATGATGGGCGGCATCAAAACCCCGCCTGTCGAGGCGGCACATTCAATTCCCCCGGCATAGTGCGGGGGATAGCCACTTTTTTTGATGGCCGGAATGGTGATCGATCCGGTGGTGACCACATTTGAGATCACACTTCCGCTGAGAGAGCCAAAAAGGGCGCTCGATAAAACCGCCACTTTAGCGGTTCCGCCCCGCCTGGCCCCCAGAAGTGCGCCAGACAGGTTGAGGAAAAAGGCCCCTCCACCGGAGGCCTGTAAGGCGGCGCCGAAGATGATAAACCCGATCAGAATAATACCGAAAACCTTCATTGGTATTCCCAATATGCTGGACGGGCTCAGGGCGTGAAAGTTGGCAGTGTTTGCAAACGGACGGTGATAGCCTTCCAGAAATCCCGGCATATGCGCGGCATAAAGGGGATAAAGGGACAGTACCAGAATGATGATGGCCAGCGATGTCCCGGCGGTTCTTCGTACAGCCTCAAGAACGAGAATCCACAGCAGAATGGCCATGGTCATGATATGCGGGGGAGCAAAATATTCCCAGCCTCTGGTATTGATCTCAAGTCCGTGTACCGCCAGATAAAATGAAACCACCGCGGTCAGGAAAAAAAGAAAAACATCAACGGCAAAAATGATTTTTGCGGGTTCTCCTTTTGAAAGCGGGAAAAAAAGAAAAACCATCGACAGATAAAAGGTCATCAGCAGGTAGAGATATGCATTATCCATCAACATGCCGAAACCCTGGAAATAAAAGATGTGATAGACAACCAGCACGATGCCCAAAGAGGAAAAACAGATCGTCACCCATTTCCAGAAACCGTTTAGTGTCCTGTATTTTGATTCGATACTGATATCATGTTCCATAAAGTTCTTTGCCTTAAGTTGGAATGATTCAAGGGAGAACAGTCTTGTACCTTGCTTTACTGCTCTCCCTCAATGTTTTTCAGTTTCCTAACGAGTCACTACAGTCCAGCCTCGGCGCGTTTCTTTTTCCAGAAATCGGCGAATTTGCGCATCTTCATTTTCTTTTCCAGGGATTCGTTGAAGGCGACGTCCCAGAGTTTTTTCAACTTGGCCTGGTAGGCAAGCCGTGTTTGATTTTTAGCCTCCCGCTCAGCGTTCCACATGCCTTTTTCCTTGTAATAGCGGATGGCCCCTTTGTGCATGGGCAGCGGATATTGGTCAAAGAGTGCCATGCTCCCTTCCGGAGACCAATATGCCTTTAAGGCTTTATGCTTTGTAGCATAGTCGGGATACGACTCCACCAGAAGCTTGGTAGTTATGTATGCCCTATCGTCTGACAGAAAATCGTAGGCCAGGGCGATCGGGTAGGCGTAGGATGTGGTTTGTATCGGTTTATCTTTTGAGAGAGAAGCGCCGATTGTGGCTACGAACTTGCCATAGGCTGGGGCACGTTTTTTGACCCGGGCCCAGTTTTCAGCCAGATTATGCGGTAGCTCTACAAATTTGACGCCGTGTGGCTTTGCTTCCATCTGATAGGCCAGGGAAGCTGTGGGATTAATGTGTGTGCCATCGACCTGCCCGGCCATGACCATTTTAATGGCTGCCCCGTATCCGGCGCATTTTACCGCATTGACATCATCCCAGGTTAATCCGGCAAACACCAGGTGTATTTCGCTGATCAGAGTCAGTGCACCCGATCCCGGGAAGGTGCAGATTTTTTTACCTCTCAGGTCTTTCCAGGTTTTGATGGAGGAATCTCCCCGGAGACCCAGAGCCAATCCCGGATGCTGGGCAAAATAAAGTGCCCGGACCGGTTGGGGGCCCCATTCAGAAGAGGCATAGTCCCCCAGCCCTTCCTGCATCAGCCAGGATCCGTAGCCGTGGAAAGCCACATCTGCACCCTTGAGACGAACCGGGTAAACCCTGGGGATGTCGGTACCGGCCGGGATTTGCCTTATCTTCACGCCGTACTTTTCATACATGGTCGTAGAGACGTGCCCCACCAGCATGTAGCCGCTTGAGCCCACATCGTAAGAGGTCCAGGTCATAATCTTGGGAATAGCCACGTTGCCTGCAAAGGCGATTCCGTTCCCAAGCGTCAGAATGAGACCCAACGCGATTAGAAATCTAAAACGGAGCAATGCTCTTTCTATTATCATACCTATCCTTTTTGTCATCATATCAATCCTTTATTCTTAGAGTTGAAAAACATGAATAGATCGAAAACAGGTGCGGACTAATCTTAGGAAATTGGTTTTTTGAAGTCAAGTTATAATTGTCTTCTATTTCCGGAAATAATATTTATCAAGGCCTATAATGCTGATTATCACTTGCTTTAGACAAAAAAACCCTGACAATTTTATTGGGCCTAATATATCATACTATTAGTGAATATCCGGGTTAAACATGACAGTATATTTAAGAACAAATATTGTAACTATTCACCACTTTTCGGGAGTCGAGGGTATCATGATTCAAAACGATGGAAAACAGGACGTTTTCCAACAGCTCCAGGGACGGATTTATGCGTGTTTTGAATCATGATACCCTCGACGGAACTCATGCTGAATAGTTACGTTAAACCTTTTCAGCATGTTAAAAGTGGCACTTACAAAAACTATTATCTAGGATATGCTATCTTTATGTTTTTATTCAAGTATTAAACCGGACACTAGTGGTCTAGCATATCTAACATGAATTATTTTCCATTGATCACGGAATCTCAATGATTTTCTGATTGTCTATTAGCCACCTTTCTTGAAATGCTCGTCTTGCTGACGGATTCTGCTGGCAATAGAAAGCAATGACTTTTTGGACAATCTCAAATGTGATTTTTGGAGGGCGCCCGCTTCTTGCCAAGTCCTGAACTCCGCCTCCGGCATAAAAACGATTATTCCAGAAGGAGACTGTTTTTGGATGCAGTCGCAGTATTAAACTGACAGCTAGCTCACTATATTGGTTGTTAAGAAGCACCATCATTTGCATTAGGAGTAAATGTCGAGGCTGCAATTGGGTCTGCGACAAAAATATAAGCTGATTTGACAAAGTTGAGAGTTTCTCCTAATATCTGAATGAAATCAAGCATGCAGATATTAGGGAGATAATAATGCCTGAATCTATTGAAAAACTTGAAAAAAGAAGAACGGTGCTTTTCGCGGAACTCGCAGAAGTGGGCGACTTCAGACGCGGTTCAATATCTTCGAATTATAGAAAATGCGGGAAAAAGAACTGTGTCTGCTCGACAGAAGGACATCTTGGGCACGGTCCCCAGTATCTATGGACGACGACGCGAAACGGAAAGAGCTTGGCCAAGAAATTGACGCTAGGACCCGAGTTGGACAAATACAAAACCGAAACCGACGAATATCGAAAATTTAAAAACCTTTGCTCCGAAATTATCGATATAAGTGAGGAAATCTGCAATATAAGGCCGATATACGACATAGATGACGACGAAATGGAAGCACTGAAAAAAAAATTGCAGTATTTCTTCGAGAAGAAGTCGAAAAAGAAATGACCTTGATTGTTTCCGCCTGCATGAGCGACAAAGTGAACATCGGCCGTTTCGACCTGGAGTCCTCCGAATTGGCGATTCGCTCAAGCATGCACCGTATTGGCGGTAAAATGCTTGAGAAGATTCTCGATTTGGACGATGGATGCGATGAGGTCAGATCCATTGATGGCGACGATGGACGTTCATATCAGTTCGTCGAGGTTCGCGAAAAAAAACTGGTTTCCGTTTTGGGGCCGATCAAAATTAGAAGGGCATATTACTACGACCCGTTATCGAAAGAAGGATGCTGCCCGAAAGATGCCGCTCTTGATGTTGTCGGAACATCCTTCACTCCTGGCATTCGTCGTATTATGGGACGGGTCGGAGCATATAGGCCATTCGGTCTCGGCCACGAAGATATTCGAGAAATCTCCGGAATTGAAGTCGGTGCCAAGGAAATCGAACGATGTTCAAACCGATTGGGAGAAAGCGTCAAGGAGTTTTTTCAAAAGGACTCGTCGCTGATCGATGCCGACAACGTCATTCCGTTTTCCAAGTCTTCCGTTTTCTATGTCAGCATGGACGGAACGGGAGTGCCGGTAGTGAAGGCCGAAACTCGAAATAGAAAAGGAAAGGGGGCCGATGGAGCTGCAAAAACCAGAGAGGTGAAACTGGGATGTGTCTTTACGCAGACTACTGTCGACGACAAGGGCCGCCCTGTCAGAGACGAACATTCTACCAGCTATGTCGGGGCGATAGAGACGGCGGAAGAATTTTCGAAGAGGATTTACGCTGAAGCGTTCAGGAGAGGTGTCGAAAAAGCGGAAAACGTCTGCATCGTTGGGGATGGAGCCCGTTGGATATGGAATATTGCCGAAGAGCATTTTTACGGAGCCACTCAAATTATCGATCTCTTTTGTCGCACACCCGCTGCAATTGATTATAGGGAGTTTTGATAAAAGGTCTAAGATTATTGTCACCTTTCAGGGAGTTTAAGATCTTGACGATTTTTTTTTTGCCTCTTCCAACAAATGTGGAAGAGACGTCTTGATATCTCTTAATCCGAGTTTCGAGATATGATGCAGAATACTTCTTGATGAAAGCGTTATCTGGCATCTTTCTTCCAAGTTTTTGGACAACTGTTTCCCTGAAATAGGGCCTTTAGTAACGACATACCTAAGCTTTCAAACTTTTGCGAAAGCCCAATATCTCTGTTATCAAATCGAACCACATAATATCCATGATCGACTAATTGCTGGCAAAACTCTTCATCCCAATAAATCATCTACATTCCTAATCCCATAATGTCCCAGCGCTAGTCCGCTTCAAACTGGTCCAGGACCATACATTCCTGGTTGGGAAATACGGTGGTTGACGATCCAAATAGTATCTGATACCTAGTACCCTGGTTTGATTATCCTCTCCCCCACAATGGCAATGTGAGATAACCTGATATGAATCACAATAAATCCACAAAAGACAAAAATCTTTCTTTATTGACTTGATATTCAATAAATACTCGCA
>Ga0233437_1001297_pt1 | contig 46729 bp, 43 predicted proteins | sample SI_122_August201_FD_182714 | JGI IMG/M metagenome (GOLD analysis project Ga0233437, IMG submission 182714) | Seawater microbial communities from Saanich Inlet, British Columbia, Canada - SI_122_August2016_200_MG | ecosystem: Environmental > Aquatic > Marine > Inlet | place: Canada: British... | reverse complement strand
TATGAACGCCCGCATCAAAGCCTAGATTATCGGGTACCCGCTGATGTTCATTTCAGCTAATCACCCGACTCGTTTATCCACCTTAACTTTGTCAATTTGTGGTCTTGACAATGGGGTTCACTATAAATCCCAGCCGGTCCCGTTACTTATAGCAATGGTGGCGGAAGTGGAGTTTTCGTCGCGACAGTCACGGTCAATAATGGCAACAGCCTTCCCTTCGGAGAGTATCGACTGCATATTTGCGGAACAACATCCATTTTGGATTTAAATCTCATTGCATTAGCTGGAGATGGCGTGACTGCTGGTACCGATTTGGTCACCACCTTCAACATCGCCGAGGCAACGTCTTTGCCCACAACCGGCTTCCGGCATGGACGCATCACCTCGCTCCCCGAACAACCTGCCGCCAAAGCCTACACCGAAACAGCGATGACGCTCGAAATCCCCAAAATTGGCGTTTCTATGCCCATCGTCGGTGTGCCACAATCTGAAAACGGCTGGGATGTTACTTGGCTCGGCAACAGCGCGGGTTATCTGGCTGGCTCCGCCTTCCCCACCTGGGCCGGGAACACCGTTATCACCGCCCACGTTTGGGATGCCTATAATCAGCCGGGCATTTTCTCGGAGCTGAAAACGCTGAAATACGGGGACCAAGTTCAAATCCAGGCATGGGGCATGACCTACACCTACGAAGTGCGCGAGTCTAAACTTGTCACCGTCAAAAATGTAGGTGCTGCCTTCCAATCCGAAGAATATGATTGGCTGACATTAGTCACTTGTGAATTCTACAATCCCTTTACTGGAGATTATCTTTTCCGTCGCAATGTACGCGCGGTGTTGGTAGATGTGAGATAATTACCTTTATCAAGGATATAATTAAAGTGACTGTCATTTCCAAAATGACAGTCACTTTCTATAAAGGAGCAAAGAATGTTAAATATCGGCGACAAAGCCCCAGGTTTTACCCTCCCCGACGAAAATGGGAAGATTGTCTCAATAAGCGATTATGCAGGCAAGTGGTTGGTGGTCTATTTTTACCCAAAAGACGACACCCCCGGTTGCACGAAAGAAGCCTGCGATTTTACAGATAACAGAAATGAATTTGCAGGACTGAACGCTGAAATTGTGGGCATCAGCCGTGATGATGCAGATGCCCATCAGAAATTTATTGCTAAATACGAGTTGAACGTGACACTTTTGAGCGACCCCAACCACGCCGTTCACGAAGCCTATGGCGCGTGGGGAACGAAGGTCAACTATGGCAAAGAGATCGTTGGCGTGATCCGCTCAACCTTTATCATCTCTCCCGATGGCGAAATTGCTGCGCTCTGGAAAAAGGTAAGTGTGCGTGTAAAACGAAAAAGCGGCGAAGTGAAACACGCCGATAAGGTCAAAGAGAAATTGGCAGAATTGCAGGCATAATCAAAAAAGTTCCCGCTTACAAAAGCGGGAACTTTTTTATTTAATTAAATTCATATCATCATTTTTTTCGCTTCAAATAATGATCATAGTGTTTGGGATATTTGGTCCTAAATTGTTCATTTTCATACTGCAAATACATCTCTTGCCATTTATTCATATTTTTCTTACTTGAAAACATCAACATTATTTTCTCAGCTACAGGTTTAAACTCTCTCCGCTCTTGATATATAGAATTCATGAGTTGTTCTCTATGTGATAAGGTTTGTTTTAACGGAGAATAGTTAAACGGTTGCTGAGTGACAAAGCTTGTTATTCTATCAAGACCATACCATCCATTTTGAGCATCTTGAAAACTGCTAGTCAGAGGACCAATCATACATCCAGCCCCTTCTCCCCAAATGAAAAGAAAGTTGCAATGCTTGGTTTTTATGCCAAGCTCATATCTTGGATGGTAACGCCCTTTATATTTTTGAATATGCACCACTTCAGGAAAATATAATTTAAGAACAGTATCTATATACTCTTCTTGAATTAAGTTTTTAAAATCTTGAAATTCCATTGTTACCTCTAACCTATAACTTAGGGCTTTTGCTTATTTCGTTCTCACTAGAGTTGCAAAGCAGTGATTTTATCGTAAAGAGGGGGAAATCTTTTTCATGCTTTTTATAGAATAAAACTTAAATATACCAGAAGACTTTGTTTGTATAAATAATCGAGTTTAATTTGTATGAAAACACACAGAATCTTGAAATACCCCAAATGCTCCGTTGACTGACGGAGCATTTTCGTCTATAGTGCTTTGGAAAGAATTTAAACATTGATGCTTACGGTTCAAAAAAATGACAAAAGAAAAAATATATCTCCTCTCCCCGAAAAAACACTCTCCTGAAGTGATCGCAGTTACTTTTGCCAAAACTTCCCGCTCCCCGCTCTCTTTTCAAGAGATTGCCGACGAACTTAGTGACGAAAGCAGCGCAGAATTTCACGAAAAATGGGTTGTAGGCTATGGCCATGCTTCGGTTGCCGAACATGCCGTTTTGCATATCGCCATCGAAAATGTTTCGCGGTTGGCAATAGAGAGACTCCAGTCGAATCGGCTTGCCTCCTATACCGAAAAATCCACCCGCTACCAAAAATGGGACCTGAACGCCTTCGTCACCCCGCCAGAGTTGGACGGACATCCGCTAAAGAGCGAATATAAAAATACGATCAAGTTGCTTTTCAAAACTTATGCCGATTCGCTTGCTCCCACACGCGCCATCATTCAAAAGAAATTCCCTCGCAAAGAAGGCGAAGCAGATGAAGCATGGGATCGACGAATCCGTGCCCGCTATGTAGATGCCTGCCGCTTCTTGCTGCCAGCAGCATCTCACGCCAATGTTGGCATGACAGCCAACGCGCGTGTTCTCGAGAGCGCCATTCGTAAAATGCTCTCGCATCCGCTTGCAGAAGTACGCCAAATCGGTGAAAAAATAAAAGCCGCAGCACAAAGCGAAGTCCCCACGCTGGTTAAATATGCTGAATCTGTACCATATCTGCATGAGGTAGAAAAAGAATTTACCTCTTTAGCCAAAAAATGTTGTGCGCCTACCGCACCAAGCGGAAATGGCGTAAAAATGCTCGACCATGACCCTCTTGCAGAGAATAAAATTCTCGCCGCAACACTCTATAGATTTGGCGAAATGTCTTTCAGCCAAGCTCTACAATATATTGAAAGCCTTAACGTAGAAGAACGCGCCGAAATCGCCGAAAAATTACTCGGCAAACTCGGCAAATTCGATATCCCCCTCCGCGAACTCGAATATAGTTATTACACCTTCGATCTCGTCATGGATCAAGGCGCCTATTACGAATTCAAACGTCATCGCCTCATGACCCAAACGCCCCAAAATCTAAGCACAAATCTTGGCTATGCCACACCGACTTTGATAAAAGAAGCTGAGTTTGAGACAGGCTATACTGAAGCGATGGAAGCCGCCACCGAAACCTATCAGAAACTTGCTGCCTTCGACCCTCACCTCGCGGCATATCTTGTCCCCAACGGTTTTAATCGCCGCGTTTTGGCGACCTTCAATCTGCGCCAAGCCTATCATCTTTGCCAATTACGTGCCGCAAAAAATGCCCACTTCTCCATTCGCCGAATTGCCCGAAAAATCTACACCGAGCTGGAAGGCGTGCATCCGCTGCTCACCAAATATATGCGTTTCCCCGAAGGAGAAACATGGCAAGAACATTTAAATCTCTCCTTATAGTAGCGACTTCAGTCGCTTTTTTCTGGGGATTAACCGCCTGCACACCTAATGCAGATGTGGAGCCGACCCGCACGCCAAATTTGGCTGGCTCATTGCAACCCTTTCTTTCTCCGACCCCGAGCGTCACGCCGCTCCCAGCGACCCCAGCACCTACGCAGACGCCGCTCCCCACAGCCACACCACATCTTTATCATGTTTCTGCCGGTGATACGATGGGTAGCATCGCCCTTAAATTTGGTATCACAACCAATGATTTGATCGCTGCTAATCCCGATGTGCCGCCTTCCTCCATGTCTGTTGGGCAAGAATTACTCATCCCATATGGGGATGAAAAAGTAGCCGTTGCCCCCACCTTTGCGCCCCTTGCCATAGAAATTTCTGCGCCCAATTGTTACCCGACTCTCAGCGGCGGGATGTGGTGTTTCATTCGCGCAGAAAATAAAACAGGTGCATCGGTAGAAAGTATTTCGGCCAAGATCAAGGTTTTTGATCTTTCGGGAAACTTGCTAGCAGAAGAAGTTGCTTTTCCGTTGACAGATCGCCTTCTTGTTGATGCTGAAGTTCCCCTTTTAGCCTTTTTCCCTGATCTGTCTGCTGATACACGTGCGGAAGCCAGATTATTAACAGCTTTGCCTATTGCAGACGAAAATGCACGTTATCTCCCCGCTTCGCTGCAAAATGTGCTCACCGAAATCGCTTGGGATGGACGTAGTGCCGAAATTAGCGGAAATGTGCTTATAGAGGAAGATGCATCCCAAATTTGGGTGGTAGCTACGGCTTATGATGCAATGGGCAATATCGTCGGCGTGCGGAGGTGGGAATCTCTTTCGGGGGAGAAAAATGTCCGTTTAACGGTAGCAAGTTTGGGACATGCGGTCGAATCCGTTGAGGTAATTGTTGAAGCGAAAAAATGAGATGAATATCCACACCTTACAAGAGTGAAAAGCACCTTTGATTGACGCATCCTTTTCTGGGATGTTATAATCCTCCCGTTCTTGTCTCCACATTTTAAGGAATTTTTATGGCTCTAAACGGAAATCTTAGAGATTTTACGGTAACGCAATTACTTAATCTGGTTAATTTGGCTAGTAAGACAGGTACTTTAGTTGTCGAAGGTCCAAATGAAAGAGCTGAGGTTTCTTTTCGGGGAGGAAAACTTGCTTATGCTATGATCGGGCGGGAGAATGGCAGCTTGGCTTCTATTTTGCATAAAGGGAAAAAGTTAAGCGCTAACCAGTATCGCTCTATTCAGAAGCGTGCTGGGCATGTAACAGACAAGGAACTGGGGCTTCTTTTGATCAATGCCGGGTATCTTTCTCAGGAAGATATTTTGGGAGCTTTACAGTCTAATTTCATGGGGGTTGTTCGACAGTTATTTACCTGGGTCGAAGGTTTCTTCCGTTTTGAGAACGATAAGTTGCCAGAAGACCGGATCAATGTTCGTCTTGATCTGGAAAATTTGATTATTGAAGGTTCTCGTCAATTACGAGAATGGGAACAATTACAAGATGAAATTCCCAGTCTGGAAATGGCGTTGAAATTTGCAGATCGTCCTGGTGCAAATTTGAAGAACGTCAATTTAAGCGTAGAAGAATGGCGTGTTGTTTCGTATATTACGCCGAAAAATAAAATGAGCCAAATTGCCAAAACAACAAAAATGGATGATTTGGAGATTCGGCGCATTGTTTATGGGTTGATTCAGGCAGGGTTGGTTGAAATTACTCGCCCTGAAGGAGCTAAGCCAAAACTGGCCCAAGATATGTTCCCAACGCAAGATAAGCAGGAACAAAAGAATCTGGTTAATCGTCTTATCAATCGAATTAGTGGCTTTTAAATAAAGTTTTTCATCGAGGGTAGTGTTTATGCAAACAGTCAAAATGGTCGTTACAGGCCCCTTTAGTTCAGGGAAGACACAGTTTATTGGCTCTGTTAGTGAAATTGATGTTGTCGCAACAGAGCGCAAGATCACAGCAGAAGGCGAAAAGGATGTCAAAGACGCAACTACAGTTGCCATGGACTTTGGGCGTATTACAGTAGACGAAGACCTTGTCCTTTATCTTTTTGGTACACCGGGACAAAAACGTTTTGACTTTATGTGGGAAATCCTTTCAGAAGGTATGTTGGGATTTATTGTAATGATCGATAGTGCCCGCCCAGAAACTTTCCGCGAGGCACGCAGCATTTTAGAAACTTTCCGTGCTTATGCGCCAACGCCTTATGTTGTTGCGGCAAACAAACAAGACGTAGACGATGCTTGGGAAATTGAAGATATGCGTAACGCACTTCGTTTAGACTCGAGCATTAAGTTATTGCCCTGTGTGGCAACTGATTTGAAATCGGTTAAATCAGTTCTTTTAGAATTACTCTATAGCATTTTGGCTGAGATGGAAACAGGGGGGTAGTACCCTTCGCTGACAGGATTTTTTGTGTCTTCAATTACCACTGATCAAGGAATTGTTCATTACGAAGTCTACGGACGTGGCCGACCTGTAATTCTTTTACATGGTTGGCTAGGTTCATGGGGGCTATGGCAAGAAACAATGGCATATTTGGGACAACATTATCGTACTTATGCCCTGGATTTTTGGGGATTTGGCGAATCGGGAAAAAAACGAGAAACCTATGCTGTACAAGATTTTGTGAGTTTGGTTGATCAATTTATGGAGCATTTGGGCATTGTCAGTGCGCCTTTGGTCGGCCATAGCATGGGTGGAACTGTAAGCCTTTCTGTTGCCTTAGAGCACCCAGAGCGAGTGAGCAAGGTTGTGGTTATTGGCTCTCCTATTGTTGGCTCTTCATTGGCCTGGCCTTTGAAGTTGTCTGGGAACCGCGCGATTGCGTTTATGCTCTTTAATGCCATGTGGGCTTTTCGTACAGGGATGCGTGTCGCTTCACCCTTTATTAGCCGTGACCCCCGTTTTCCAGATATGATGGATAAGGACCTTTCTCGGACAACGCTTGAATCTTTCTTGCTCAGCATTGCCTCTTTGCACCGTACTGATCTAACGCCAATGCTTTCTGATCTTAGCATCCCCTCAATGGGCATGTACGGTGATTTGGACAATATTGTCAATCCAAATCAGTGGAGCCCGATGCTTGATGGCATCCCCTCTGCCAGAATTGAACGCTTCGATAATGCTGGTCATTTTATTATGTTAGACGAGCCTGATCTTTTTGCAGAAAAATTGAAGAGTTTCTTGGATGACAGCCCTTCAGAGAACTGAGATCTAAGTAATAAACGAATAAATCCCTTGCTTTTTCATAAATGCAGGGGATTTTTGTATATATGCCCACGTTTTCATTTCTAAAGATCACTCTTGACAAAAATAGAACATGTGTTCTATAATCTCCTTGCTTATTCATTTGGCACAATAGGAGATCAAAATGAAAACAAAATCTCGTAATTTAAATGCACCTACATTCCTGGGCGGTCGCACATTAGAGCGTGGCGCTGCTTGGGGAGTGATGATCATAGCAGCCTTACTCGCTTTCGAAATTTTCAACTTTAGTTCTACAGACTTTGCGTTGAGAGATGTTCTCGGAGAACTGCGCTTTATGGGCATTCGCTGGGCAACCATTCTAGCCATCGCCTTCTGTGGGATCGATTTTGCGGGTGTTGCGCGTCTTTTCACCCCCGAACAGGGGAATGACGAACCCGCAGAAGTCTGGTATCTTTTTGGAGCCTGGCTTCTTGCCGCAGTAATGAATGCCATGCTTACATGGTGGGGTGTTTCTATTGCTATCGCCCAAAATGACCATGTCGGGACAGCGGTCGTTAGTTCTGCAACGATGACAAAAGTCGTTCCAATCTTCGTGGCCGTTATGGTTTGGCTCATTCGTGTCCTCATCATTGGCACATTCTCCATTGCTGGCGAACGCCTCTTTAGCCAGGATGTACAAAAGCGAAGAAGAATATCTACAACAAAAGCGACCAGCAATAGAAGCTATCGCCAGCAGCCAGCTACCCGCACAGCATCTGCGCGCCGTCCTAGCCCTAAACCTCGTTCGCAGCAGCCAAGCTTTAACGCTGAGCCGACTTATCACAATCTCTCTGCATCAAGCGCAAGACAACAACAGAAATTTGATAGCAGAGATCGACATAACCAAGAATTCTAGTCTAGTGAAAGCAAACTATGTATGATGATGATTATTTCGAGGAGGAGGATTACTACGCCGAAGACGATGACTATTCTGATGAAAATCATTGGAATAGCGACGAAGTCCGTACCTCCTCCCCGACATTTTTATTCCCCCCTCTGATTTTTGTTGTCGTCGCAGCTTTGCTTGTATTTTTTCTAAGCGGATTAAATACATCGGCACAAGCGGGAAGTCAACCTGCTTCCCCTAGTGGGCAGTATGCCGATCATCCGGGCATTTCCCCTTTATTTACACCTGAAATCGATTTTTGGGGCGATAAAATTATGGCTTGGGCATCCCAAACAGGATTAGACCCAAACCTGATCGCCACCATTATGCAAATCGAATCCTGTGGCGACCCTCGTGCCACATCTGGTGTTGGCGCAATGGGACTTTTTCAGGTCATGCCCTATCATTTTGAAGACGGAGAAAATCCCTACTATCCAGATACGAATGCTTTGCGTGGACTAGGCTATCTGCAAAAATCACTGGAAACAGCAAGTGGAAATGCGCGTCTTGCCTTCGCTGGCTACAACGGCGGGATTGGCGTCATCCCCAGAGCTGAATCTTCTTGGGCAAACGAAACACAACGCTATGCCTATTGGGGTAGTGGCATTTATGCAGATGCACTACAGGGAGCCTCAACAAGTGCTCGTTTAGATGAATGGCTGGGACATGGTGGAGCGAGTCTTTGCGCACAAGCAAGAGATAGCCAATAATTTCAAAGTAGGGGCAATAAGATTTCGAAACTTGTCCCTTGCCCCTCTGTACTCTTTACATTAATTTTCCCCTTATGCTTTTCTATTATCCAATACGCGATAGAAAGCCCCAAACCAAAGCCAGCATTTTTTGATCTCGTTCGGGATTTTTCAGTTCGGTAGAAACGTTCAAAAATATGGGGCAGGTCTTCTGCCGGGATGCCAGGCCCGGTATCTTGGATCAGGAGACAGGCCTTTTTCTTTTTCTTTGACAGGCTCAAGAAAATCTCGCCACCTTCAGGGGTATATTGAACAGCGTTCGAGATAAGATTTAGCAAAACTTGTTTGAGTCTGTCTCTATCTCCCAAAATTTGGATTTGGTCGATCTCTGTCAACTTGATCTTTATTTTCCCTTCAGCCAAAACATGCATTTCTTGTAAAACTTCAAAAAGAAGGCTATCAAGTTCCAGTTTTTCTTTCTGAAGAGGAATATTACCTGTCTCTGCCTGTGCGAGAAGAAGCAGATCGCCAACAAGACGAGTTAGACGATTTGCCTCTTCATCAATACTGGCAAGCGTTTCTTCGTCAACGGCATCCATGCGTCGCATCAGCCCAACATTCCCTTTAATAACCGTTAGGGGCGTACGCAGTTCATGGCTTACATCTGCCAAAAAGCGTTGCTGCGAAGTGAAAATCGTTTCCAAACGTTCGAGTGTCTGATTAAAAGTTAGTACAAGTTTCCCGACTTCATCATTGGGTAAATGTTTATGGGGGATACGGCGAGAAAGGTCGTCAGCTCTATTGATTTGTACTGCGGTTTCCACAATTGTGTCGAGTGGTGCCAAAGAACGCTCAATGGTGAGCCACGAGCCAATCCCCACTAAAATGACAGCAAAAATAGCTGACATAATCAGAATATAGAGTAAGTCTTCACGCACAGCATCAATGACTGCCAAACTTGTAGCAACCTGCATTGTTCCTGCGCCACGTCCACCTACGCTAAGGGGTACGCTCAGAACACGCAGAGAAACACCGTGATATTTTATACTGCGAAAATCAGTTTCGAGAACCGTTAGCCCACCGATATTTAAAGGCTCAGAAAACTCTGAACGATCAAGCGATGAAGAAATGAGCCGCCCCTCACGGTCCCAAACCTGTACATAAATATTGGTAGTCATATCCAACGGGGGCAAATGAAGAATGGTTAATTCCCCCACAGAATCAACACGTGCAACTTCAAGAATTTCTTGCGCTGTACTATTTAGCAGCTTGTCAACTTGTCCAATCAAAGTGACATTAACAAGGGCATAGACAGCCATGCCAAAGAGCAATAAAACACCCCCTAAAAGCGTTGAATATAGTAGTGTAAGTCTGGCGCGTAGCATAATAAAATTCTCCCCCCCCCCGTTGCGAGGGGAGCTAGAAGAACTAGGGAGTTTCGCGAATTACATAACCAACGCCGCGCACTGTTTGGAGCAAACGATCTTCTCCCCCGTCTTCCAGTTTTTGACGTAAATAGCGAATATATACTTCAAGAACATTGCTCTCTCCGCCAAAATCATAACCCCAAACGCGGTCAAAGATCACTTCGCGGGTCAAAACCTGGCGCGGATGCCGCATAAAAAGGTCGAGCAACTCATACTCTTTGGCGGTCAAAGAGATCATTCGTTCGCCGCGAGAAGCCTGTCGAGAGCCAGTATCCAGTTTGAGATCAGCAAATTCCAAGACCGGGATACGTTTTACCTGTGTTCTTCGAAGTAAAGCGCGAACGCGCGCTAAAAGCTCATCTAAATTAAAAGGTTTAACGAGATAATCGTCGGCTCCCGCATCCAGCCCTTGCACACGATCCTGAATGGTGTCTTTAGCGGTCAGCATCACGATCGGGACTTCACCTCCGGTTCTTAAACGGTGGCAAACCTCAAGACCGTCCATGCCCGGCAACATCCAATCGAGCACGACTAAGTCAGGATGATTATCCCGTGCCAGCAACAAGCCGCTGCGCCCATCCGTTGCTGTATCCACAAGGTAGCCTTCATAAGCCAGCCCGCGTCGCAATAATTTTAAAATAGCAGGGTCGTCTTCGATAACTAAAATTCTTTCACTCATGATTTTCTCCTGCTGAAACTATACCATCTTTTTTGGTAAAATCAACGTATGCAAAGAATTTTGAAACGCCTTTTTGATCTGCTCGTGGCTTTCGTGGGTCTTCTTCTTTTTTCGCCTGTTTTGCTCATTGTGGCAATTCTTGTGCGTTTTTTTCATGGTACGCCGATTCTCTTTAAACAAGAGCGACCGGGATATAAAGGAAAGCCATTTTTTATTTATAAGTTCAGGACGATGACAAACCGTCTCGCGCCGGATGGAAGCTTGCTCCCGGACGCCGAACGGATGACGCGTTTTGGGCGTTTTCTCCGCGCAACCAGCATGGACGAATTGCCCGAACTCCTCAACATCTTGCGTGGCGAAATGAGCTTGGTCGGACCCCGTCCGCTGCTGATGCAATATCTGCCTCTCTACAACGATGAGCAAATGCGCCGCCACGATGCTCTGCCTGGCATCACTGGTTGGGCGCAAATTAACGGGCGCAACAACATCTCGTGGGATGAAAAGTTCAAGCTCGATTTGTGGTATATCGACAACCAGTCTTTCTGGCTAGATATGAGAATACTCTGGCAGACCTTCTCGAAGGTCTTTAAACGAGAAGATGTCAGCATGGAAGGGGAAGCAACGACGACGTTTTTCGAGGGGAATAAGTAGCAAAAAAAACGGGCGACTGTGATACAGTTGCCCGTCTTGATTCTAATTTCTAATATCGGTTTTCTAAACCTTACTCAAGGTTATGAAGACCATCGTCTTCCGCTTTGTTTCATTATATAAGAAGGAGCGGATCGCGTTCATAATCGTATTTCTATCATCCAAGCCGCCGTCAATCAGATCTACTACTTTTTTCTGCACAACAGGGATCAAAGCCTCAGCTTCCTCGGGAGAAACAAATCCGCGCGTGATGATTTCAGGATCGTGCATCAATTTTCCTGTAAATTTATCGATATTCAGGTCAATTAAGAAGATACCGCCTTGTGCAAGACGTTCACGTTCGCGCATTACCTTATGATCTATGTCGCCGATGCTGTGGCCATCCACAAAAACGTAGCCGCCGGGGATGCGTTCTCCAAGATTTAATTTGCCATCTGCAAGTTCTATTACTTGCCCGTTTTCAACGATCTGGATATTCTCAGGGTCCACACCCATTTCTTCAGCGAGCAGAGCATGACGCTTGAGCATATGAAGCTCACCGTGCATAGGGATGAAATTCTTCGGGCGCACGAGATTCAGTAAAAGTTTCATTTCTTCTTGACTAGCATGGCCTGAAACGTGGATAGGGAGGAGGGTATCGTCAATGACTGTTGCGCCGCGGCGTAAAAGGCTATTGAGTGTCTTATTGACCGATTCTTCATTTCCGGGAATAGGGTGAGAAGAAAGCACAATCGTATCGTCTGACTTTAAGCCGAAATGACGATTTGTGCCGGTTGCCAATCTGCCCATAATAGAAGAAGGTTCACCCTGAGAACCTGTCCCCATCAAAACGACATCTTTACCTTTCATCCCCAAAGCTTGCTCAAGGCTGACCAAAGTATTTACTGGCACATCAAGATAACCCATCTTAATAGCCAATTTTGAGTTGTCTACCATGCTCATTCCGACAAAGGCTAATTTACGCCCATGCTTTACTGCTGCATCTGCAACCTGCTGCATACGGGATATTTGCGATGCGAATGATGCTACGATGATTCGGGCAGGTGCATTCTCAAAAACGGTATCAAGCGCAGGGCCAATGACCATCTCGGAGCGTGTCCAGCCGGGGCGAGTAGCATTTGTTGAATCAGCAAGAAGCAAGTCCACACCACGTTGGGAGAACTCTGCCAACTTCGCATAGTCAGTAGGCCATCCATCCACAGGGGTATGGTCAAATTTATAGTCGCTCACATGAACCACTAATCCGGCTGGCGAAGTAATCCCCAAGCCAACACTATCGGGTATAGAATGGCAAACGTGGAACAATTCGACCTTAAATGGACCGATATTGACAGTATCACCTGCCTGAACGGTTTGGAAATCTCCCTGCCCTGCCATTTTATTACGCTTCATCTTGACTTCTGCCAAGCCCATCGTTAGGGGAGTGCCATAAACGGGAGCCGAAACTTTTTGCAAGATATGCGAGATCGCCCCAATATGGTCTTCGTGTCCGTGTGTAATTACAATGCCGCGTACAAGGTCAGCTTTATCATTCAAATATGCTTCAAAATCGGGGATGATGTAATCAACCCCTAACATATCATTCTCTGGGAACATAATGCCCACATCTACGATGAGAATATTCTCACCATATTCATAAGCCATCATATTCTTGCCCACTTCCCCGAGTCCCCCCAGGGGCACAATTTTCAATTTTTTACTCATTTTTTCCTCTTAAATAGTTGAATAACCGCCAATGGCGGATAAAGTTAAATATATAAAAAAAGAACCCAGGGGAATCTTTCTACCGAGGGTTTCTTACAGACTTCTATTTGTCTTCGCAAAAAACTGCCTTAAGGCAGTAAAAGTTAACTCCATATCTAACGAAGCGCAGTATAGCAGGGTGAGGGGGATTTGTCAAAGTAAGTGGGAATGATTCTGTGAGGAGCATGCTCTCGCGACGACGCAGTCTCACTCTTTTGGGAAGATGAAAAACCGCTTCGCGATTAATTTAGGTTTGCTGAGGTCTCCCAAGCACTTTCCTGTCTCTAGCTTCTTTTTGAGAAAGTCACGCTTTCAACGCAACTTTCTCATTATGGAAAACTCCGCTCCAACCAAATCATCGGATTAACCTGCACCTGATTGACCCACACCTCCCAATGCAGATGCGCGCCTGTCACACGCCCAGATGCACCGACTAAACCGATTACTTGCCCGGCTTCAACCGTATCGCCAGTTTGGACGTAACTCTCTGACTGATGCCAATACCCTGTAAAAATGCCCCTGCCGTGATCGATAATCGTCGCATTGCCGCGCACGATCGTATTCTCCGCAAAAACGACAATGCCATTTGCCGCTGCATCAATTTGAAGCCCTGTTCCACCGCAGAAATCTAGCCCACTGTGGAAGCTGAAATAAGGGTCAACACTCCCATCATCAGCGCGATATTCACGTCTGCTACCATAACGAGAAGTAAAACAATCTTCATAGACAGAGGGGTTTGTAAATGCTCCTGCCCATAATTGTTCTGGACTGGCTACTGAGATGGTGGCTATCAAATCATCTTGTTCTTCTTGTGTAATGCTCGCATCAAGGGTTGCGGGCGGGACAATCAGAAGCGGGTCGTTCGGGTAGCCGCCAGAAGTGACCAGAACCATTTGTTCGTAAGATTCCACGCTCCCATCTGGGTAAGTTGCTTCTAGTCTGAGCGGATACGCGCCCGGCTCTGTCATGGCATGAACACCTTGCAAGGCAACGAAACTATTCTCTCCGTCTGGGAAAAATTGCAAAGAATACTCTTTATTTGAAGTCAATGCTCCTGAAAGGACGACATCTTGGCTAACACTGACCCTGATGACAGCCGTGCTACCTTGAACAAGGGGTAGCGTGGAGACTGTGGCGGAGGTGAAGGCAGCAGGTAAACCATTGGCGTTATTTCCTGTCCCTTCATCGGCTGGGGCATATAAAACTTCGCCGGGTAAGGCAGTGGATGTATTGCCTAAGCTGTTAATTTCTGACAACGTCCAAATATCACTGTTTTGGCGAACAGCTTCTTCGAGCAGCGTATCACCTTCGTGTAAGGAAACTTTTGCCGCCAGCGTAGGGAGTTCAGTGTCTATGGGAACAATTAGGCTGACACCTGCATAAAGTTCTGTAGGACTAACAAGTCTATTTAATTTGCGGAGAACGCTTTGGGGAGCTTGTGTACGCCGCTGTAAAGAACGGAGATTATCTCCATAAGGAACAGTTTCTGTACGTAGGACACCGCTCACGCCTTCTAAGCCTGGAATGACGACCTCTTGCCCGACAACCAAATTCCCATCTTCGAGGTTGTTGGCTACCATTAAATCGTCCAAATTAACGTTGAAGCGTGAGGCAATATCCCAGAGCGTGTCGCCGGCTTGGACAATATAGGTTGGCCCTTCTTCTGTTTCTTGTGCGTGTGCGGGGCTTGTGCTGAAAAGGAGAGAAATTGCTAAAAAGATTAGAAAAAAACGTTTAAACATCTTCAAATTTGACCTTGTTTCCGATTTCAAAATCCCCTAGGCGGTCGGGGTGGATTTCTAGAATATATTGTGCGGCTTCTTTTGGCGCATAAGCTAAACGCCAGCTTTTTGCCAAAACTTTATCGACAACCTGCATGGATGAATTGATCCAGATCACAGCAAGATCAAAGCTAACACCAAGCATGTGGATAGAGGTGTCGATGCGAGAATCCTGTTTTTGAACGAGTAGCAAGCCCTCGGTCTGAGAAAGTTCCGCCCGAAAGGTTAATCCACGCAAACGGCAGAGAAATGAGTCACAGTATTTGATTTGTAGAGGCGTTTGGGAGGGGATATCCAAGTTGCGGACATGAATGATACGAGACATAGGCATAAAAAAGCAGGGCGACTTTTCGCCCTGCTTTGTAAGTTTTGAGATCGCTAAGAAATTGGTAGCCCTAAAACCTTTTGGACGCTTTCGAGAAGAGCTTGGGGGCTGAAGGGTTTGGAGATGTAGTCATCTACTTTTGCGACATGAAGCCCGAGCACTTTGTCTATATTTTGTGCTTTTGCGGTGACGATAATCACAGGGATGTGGTTGGTCTTTTCATCAGCTTTTATTTGCTGGTATACTTCCCAACCGTCTACGTCTGGCATCATTAAGTCTAGTAAAATCAGGCTTGGCGGATTTTTTTTGACTTTTTCAAGCCCTTCTTTTCCGCCATTAGCGCCTTGTACATTGAAGCCATGTCGACCAAGAATCAGTCGAACCAACTCGATCATTTCTGGTTCGTCTTCAATACAAAGAATGTTTTTTACTTCATCTTTCATAAAAATAGTCCCTTATAAAAATATAAAGCAAGTTTACCATAGAAGAGAGTAGCAAAAATGAAAATAATTACCTGGAATGTGAATGGTTTAAGAGCTGCGCTAAAAAAAGGCGTGCTTGAGTGGATCGTTGAACAGTCGCCCGATGCGATGTGTTTGCAGGAAACGCGTGTTTTACCAGAGCAATTGACAGAAGAACAACGAGAAATTTCTGGCTATGAGATTGTCTGGAATCCTGCTGAGAAAAAAGGCTACAGTGGCGTTGCAACATGGACAAAGGAAAACGCCCTTGAAGTGAGCTTGGGATTGGGAGAAGAGCGTTTCGATGTAGAGGGGCGCGTGATCCGTACCCGTTTCCCTGATTTTTATCTCTATAATATCTACTTCCCGAATGGACAGCGTGGTCACGACCGCGTGGAATATAAACTTGAATTCTACGAGAATTTATTGGAGCAGTGTAATGCCCTCCATGCAGCAGGGGAATCGGTCATCATTACCGGCGATTTCAACACCGCTCATAACGAAATCGATTTGAAGAATCATAAATCTAATCACAAAACTTCCGGCTTTTTGCCTGAAGAGCGTGCGATGATAGATAAATATCTCACGCATGGCTTTGTAGACCCTTTTAGAGAGTTATACCCGGAAAAAGAACAGTATTCGTGGTGGTCTTATCGTGCTGGAGCGCGTGCCCGCAATGTAGGCTGGCGGATTGATTATTTCTTGATCTCCGAAAACTTGCTCCCCCGTGTGCAAGATGTCATCATCCACGACGACGCGATGGGATCTGATCATTGCCCGGTAGAGTTAGAAATCAAGTAATTTTTTGTATCAAGAAAGCATCTATTAATAGTTAAATATTATCTTAGAAAAGTATATGAATATTAAGATAATGAGTTTTTTACGGTATAGATTGGTATAATTTTCAATCTATAGGAGGATTCTGTGGAATCAAAACGAAATCAATCATATTTTGTCTACGTTTTACTTTTCATTGCGATTATTGCAATGGTCTTTATGAACGTAAGGCAAGGCACTGGAACGGATGATGCTACTCTCACGATTAACGAACTTGCACGTGCTGTGCAAGACGGAGATGTTAACCGTATTATTGTTCAGGAAGATAATAAAGTTATTGCTGTTTATGGAACGGGCGAAGATGAAATAGAGCGTCTTTCTCATAAGGAGCCATCAAGCTCTTTTGTTGAACAGTTGCTTAATTTAGGTGTTTCTCCTGATGCTCTATCTTCTGAAAAAGTTAAGATAGAAGCGCAAGCTCCTAGCGCATGGTCTGGATTTTTAGCCAGCGCGCTTTATATTCTGCCTGTTATTTTTATGGCGGGGATTCTTTTCTTCATCTTCCGTCAGGCGCAGGGCAGCAATAATCAGGCGATGTCTTTTGGTAAATCTCGCGCTCGCATGTTTACAGGCGAGAATCCCACTGTCACCTTTGAAGATGTCGCTGGTGCTGACGAAGCAAAAGAAGAATTGGGCGAAATTGTCGAGTTCCTGAAAGAGCCGGAGAAATTTATCCAACTGGGAGCACGTATCCCCAAGGGCGTTCTCTTGGTCGGTGCGCCGGGAACAGGCAAAACTTTAATGGCAAAAGCTGTTTCAGGCGAAGCCGGCGTCCCTTTCTTCTCTATTTCTGGCTCAGAATTTGTTGAGATGTTCGTGGGTGTTGGCGCAAGCCGTGTACGCGATCTTTTCGAGCAGGCCAAGCGTCATGCTCCTACCATTATTTTTGTAGATGAAATTGATGCGGTGGGTAGACAGCGTGGTGCCGGATTAGGTGGCTCGCATGATGAACGTGAGCAAACCCTTAACCAAATGCTTGTTGAAATGGATGGTTTTGATACGGATACCAACGTGATTATGATCGCGGCAACCAATCGCCCGGACATCCTTGACCCCGCCTTGATGCGTCCTGGACGCTTTGATCGACGCGTAATGATGGATCGCCCCGATATGAAAGGCCGCGAAGCCATTCTTCAGGTACATTCCAAAGGTAAACCCCTCGACCCCGATGTCGATCTGGGCTCCCTCGCTCGTGGCACTCCCGGATTTGTAGGTGCAGACCTTGAAAATCTGATCAACGAAGGTGCGCTTTTAGCTGCGCGACGTGATAAGAAATCAATTAGCCAAGCCGAATTAGAAGAGGCAATTGAACGCGTAGTAATGGGACCTGAGCGAAAATCTCGTTTGATCTCGGAAGAAGAAAAACGAATTATCGCCTATCACGAAGCTGGGCATGCTGTTGTGGGCAATGCTCTCGCAGAAGCTGATCCTGTCCAGAAAGTGACAATTATTGGACGTGGACAAGCTGGTGGCGTAACCTGGTTCCGTCCGGACGAAGAGCGGATGCTTCAATCTCGCAAAAAAATGAAAGCTACTCTGGCATATGCTCTTGGTGGGCGTGTGGCCGAAGAAGAAGCTTTTGATGATATTACTTCGGGCGCATCCAGCGATCTTGAGCAGGTGACTCGAATGGCGCGTACAATGGTCACTCGTCTTGGTATGAGCGATGAGATGGGTTTGATGACTTACGGGCAAAAAGAAGAATTAGTTTTCTTGGGCCGTGAGATTTCAGAACAACGTGATTACTCCGATGCAATTGCTGAGAAAATTGATGCCGAAGTCCGTAAGATGGTGGACGAAGCCTATAAAACAGCAAAGAAAATTTTGAAGAAATATCGCAAAGAATTAAACGCCGTTGCTGAAGCACTCATGGAAAACGAGAATATCAGCCGCGAAGAATTTGAAGCTATCTTCCCACCTCCTTTCGAGAAGAAAAGCGGTACGCCGCAGGTTGCGTAAACAGTAGTCAGTATTCAGTAGAATCAAAAAAGGAGACTTTCATTGCGAAAGTCTCCTTTTTATTTCTGATTGCTAAGCTATATATTAAAAGACTTCCGAAGTTTTAAAATTTAAAACTTCGGAAGTCTTGTTTTTACTGAATACTGCCCCCCCCCTGAATATCAATTACTCTCCCGCTTCTTTATGCTGCCGCACCAACTCTCGGCGCAAGATCTTGCCAACAGTTGTTTTGGGCAACTCATCACGGAATTCAACATGCGAGGGGACTTTGTATTTCGCAAGTTTTTCTTTTGCAAAATCTCTAACTTCATCTACAGTTAGTGTTTCGCCTTCCTTTACGACAACCCAAGCCTTTACAGTCTCGCCGCGATATGGGTCAGGGATGCCTGCTACGCCAACTTCCAGCACTTTTGGGTGATCAGAAATCGTTTCTTCTACTTCGCGAGGCCAAACCTGGAAACCGCCGGGCTTGATCAATTCTTTTTTGCGATCAACGATATAGAAATAGCCTTCATCGTCCATGCGAGCAATATCGCCAGTGTATAGCCATGTTTCACCATTCCACTCACGCAAGGAATTTGCGGTCTCTGTAGGCATATTATGATAGCCATGCATCACTTGCGGGCCTTGTAGCACAATTTCTCCGATCTCACCAATCGCCATTTCGGTCTCACCGTCATCCAGGCTGACAATACGACAATCAACATCGGGGAGCGGCATACCAATGGAGCCGGTCTTATTTGCGCCATCAAAGGGATTGCAGTGGGTGGCTGTTGGCGCTTCTGAAAGACCATAGCCCTCGAAAACTTTTCCACCAGTTAGTTCTTCAAATTTATCTTTTGTTTCGCGCATGAGCGCAGCGGAGCCAGAGATGCAAGCTTTGATGGAGGAAAGGTCATATTTACCCGCCAACACATCAGGGTGATTATTGATCGCGTTATAAAGCGTTGGCACACCGGGGAAAATTGATGCGCGGTATTTGCTGATATTCTCTAAAACATCCTTCAAATCGCGTGGGTTGGGAACCATCACTAAAGTAGCGCCATTTGCAAAGCCAAAGTTCATCCCTGCGACCATGCCATAAACATGGAAAAGGGGAATGCCCATCAAGACGACTTCTTTTCCTTCTTCAAGATCGGTCATCCAACTGGAAATTTGCAAAGAGTTGGCAACGATATTGCGATGCAATGCAACCGCGCCTTTGGGCACACCAGTTGTTCCGCCGCTATACTGGAACAAACATGGATCATCGGGACCAATATCCAGTTTCGGGCGATCCGAAGGGTTATATTTGGCAAGCAGGTCCTGCATCCAGATATCGCCTTCAGCCAAACCGCCTTCAATTCGGTGTCCGCCTTTCTTCTCTACAGCCAAAGTGAAAAGAACGCGCGTTAAAGCCGGGAGTGTTTCCTTGAGATTGGTAACAATGACTGTTTTTAATTTTGTTTTATCTCGTGCAGACTGGATCGTTTCATAAAAATTACTCATCACGAGCATCACTTCGATGCCCGCATCATTTGCCTGATGCGCAATTTCAGTTGCTGTATAGAGGGGGTTCGATGCTACTACAACGCCGCCAGCTTTCAAGACAGCATAATAAGCCATCACAAATTGGGGTGTATTTGGCATAAAAACGCCCACGCGGTCGCCTTTCTTTACTCCCAAATCTACCAGAGCACCAGCGAGAGCATCAGTGATCTCATTCATCTCTTTATAAGAAACTTTCGCGCCCTTAAAAATAGTACATGCTTTGTCGGGGTACTTTTCGGCAGCTTCTTCTAAAAAGTGGAATAAAGGTTTCTGTGGGTACTCAACACTGTGCGGAACACCTTTATCGTAATTCTTTAACCAGACTTGCTCCATTGGGGAACCTCCTCCATATTCAATTGATTTTGACTATTGGCTTTGTCTATTATACAGGATAAAATCCCAAAAATTACATTTTAGCTAACCATTTGAAAATTTCTTTTTCTGTTTGGATGAAAAGCTCGGCATCGCCCGCGTCAAACCACTTGATGCGTTCGTCATCATCTTTGAACCAATTGGCTTGCCTCCGTACGAAAACCCGCGTTACCCGTTTCATCTGCACAATTGCTTCATCCTGAGACATCTTACCGTTTAATACCGCCACACATTGACGGTATCCCAAAGCAGACATACTCGGCAGCTCTGACGCATGCCCCGCATCAAGCAGATTTTGCACCTCATCCAATAACCCCGCTGCAAACATCTGCTCGATCCGCAAATCTACGCGTTCATACAACTCCGGGCGCGGACGTTTCAGCCCAATTGTTAGCAAATTATAAGGAGATTTCCCACTCTGCTTTCGTTGCGATGAAAATCTCTTCCCTGTTGTCAAGATCACTTCCAATGCCCTTATCGTCCGCCGCACATTACGATAATCAATTTTTTCAGCCGCAACAGAATCAAGCGTAGCAAGTTTAGCGTGTAGCCACTCAGCCCCTCTTTCCTCTTTCATTCTTTCTAGTTCACCCCGCAACCTTTTGTCTGCCTTAACTTCTGGTGGCAGCCAACCCTCCGTCACCGCTCGAAAGTATTGCCCCGTCCCGCCAACGAGAAAAGGTAGCTTGCCCCGCGCAACAATATCTTCAATAATTTTCGATGCCGTTTTCTGAAATTGTCCCAACGACCACGTTTCATCAGGGTTCGACACATCAATTAAATGATGGGACACTCGCGCCATCTCCTTCGCGGAGGGTTTTGCCGTACCTATATTCATCCCACGATAAAAAAGTCGCGAATCGGATGAGATGATCTCGCCGTTAAAGTGTTCAGCAAGTTGGAGAGATAATTCTGTTTTCCCAACGGCTGTGGGACCAATAATTGCAATAAGGGGGGGCTTTAAACCTTCAACTTTCAACTTTTCAACCTTCTAACCTATAAAATATCTTCAAAATGCGTGATCTTCGGTTTCTTTCCCGAAGGTTTCCCTTCTACAGAAATTGCATCAATGCGCCAATGTTCTAAATTCTTCTCTTGAGCGTAATGCTCTGCGCAATCGAAGATATGCTGTTGTTTTCGGGGTGTAATAGAATCTTCAGGATATCCGAAGCCAGCCGAAGTCCGCGTTTTGACTTCGACGAAGACGATGATCTCATCACGCTTAAGGATGAGATCGACCTCCCCATATGGAGTGCGGACATTCTTATCCACAAGTGCATAGCCTTCCTTTTGCAAATATTCAGCGGCGATTCCCTCGCCCCAGCGTCCGACTTTCTGATTATGAGACATAGCAGAATCCTACCATAAAAGGTACTGAGCATTTCAAAAATGCTCAGTACCTGCTCAACAATGGTAAAATCCCGCCCATGAAATATAAAACCACAATTGTTCTGCGTGACAAAAAATATGAAGTAAAAGCTGGCAGCACTTTGCTTTCTGCACTCAAAAAACTTGAGATATTGCCCGAATCTGTCATCTGCGTACGTGGTGGAGAACTCATCACTGAAGATAGCATTTTAAAAGATGGCGAAACCATCAAACTCGTCTCCGTCATCTCCGGTGGATAACCTTGTAAGGGCGACCCTTCGTGCTAATAATGTGATTTTTATATTGATAAGCACTCTAGTAATAATGACATTCCTTTTTATCAAAACGGGTCGCCCCTACGAAATTATCAAACTACCCAACTAACTATGAAATGTAAAAAATGCCGCGGCAAAGCCGTTATCAATATGCGTCACCACAATATGGGTTTATGCAAGGATGATTTCCTGCAATGGATCCCGGAGCAGACGCAGAAGCATATTGAAAAACAGAAGATGTTCACAACAGATGAGAAGATTCTGGTCGCCGTTTCGGGAGGAAAGGATTCTCTCGCGCTTTGGGATATTCTACAAATTCTCGGCTACCAAGCGGATGGACTCTACATCGCCCTCGGCATTGATGAGGGAATTAGTTACTCAGCTGAATCGCAGCGATTAACTTCAGCGTTCGCCAACGCCCGTGACCTGAAATTGCATGTCGTTAATATCGCATCCGATTATGGGACAGACCTCCCAACGCTCGCGAAAGGGACCAAGCGTGGACGCGATAAGCCCTGTTCCTCCTGTGGCCTCGTTAAACGTCATGAGATGAATCGCATTGCTCGCGATTATGGTTATGACGTTCTCGCCACAGGGCATAATCTCGACGATGAAGCCGCGACCCTCTTCTCAAATACTCTGCAATGGAATGGCGACTATCTCATTCGTCAGCATCCCGTTCTCCCTTCAAGGGATGGCTTGGCGCGTAAGGTAAAGCCCCTCTTCCGCTTTTACGAGAAAGAGATGGCAGCCTATGCCCTCCTGAGGGGTATCGAATATATTTACGATGAATGCCCCTTTGCGGAGGGTTCAACATCCACGCAGTATAAAGAATTGCTCAATGAATTGGAGAATAAACATCCCGGTGCAAAGCAGCATTTCTTTGTCAAATTTCTTTCTGCAAAAAAGAAAGGGCTTTTTGCAGAACCGACCGAAAAGATCGTGCCAGCGTTGCATATTTGCCCCGTTTGTGGGCAACCAACGTCAATGGAAGGTGAATGTACTTTTTGCAGGATGATGGGCGTTAGTAAAAGTTGAAGCCGCACCCCTTGTAGTAATCGCTTTAGCGATTTCTTCTCTCGCAAGGTTAAGGGCTGAAACCCTTACTGTAAAGGGAGAATTATCATGCTTTTTGCTGAATCTCTACTCATTAAATGGGAGCAAGCCACGGGTCACGTGCGCTCCGGTTTCTTATCTCCCTAAAAGAGTAAATAAAAATCCCTCCAAGATTTTCATCTCGGAGGGATTTCGTGTTTGTACTGAAAACTGTTTACTGGTATTACGCTGATTCCAGATAGCGTTCAACTTCCCAGTCAGAAACGTTCAGGCGATGTTCTTCGATCTCTGCCCATTTTGCGCGGGAGAATGCTGAATAAGCGGCTTCGCCCAATGCCTCTTTGAGCACATCATTATCTTCCAACTCACGCATGGCTTCTGCGAGTGAGCCGGGCAGCGAATCGATGCCTTTCTCTGCGCGCTCTTCGGCGGTGAGATGGTAGATATTGATATTATTCATCGGGGCAGGAACGGTCATTTCGTTGTCAATTCCGTCAAGTGCCGCACCAAGCATGGCTGCAAATGCCAAATATGGATTCGAAGCGGGATCAGGGAAGCGCAATTCGGCGCGGACGGCTTTGTCGCGCCCTTCGATGTGACGGGGGATGCGGATAAGCGCCGAGCGGTTGGTTTGTGCCCAGCCGATATAGACAGGTGCTTCGTAGCCGGGAACCAAGCGTTTGTAGGAGTTAATGGTCGGAGAGACCACAGCTGTTAATGCACGAGCGTGTTTCAACTGCCCAGCCATGAAGCTGTATGCGAGCTTGGAAAGTTTGAACTCATCGCTATCATCGAAGAAGAGATTTTCTCCATCTGCATCAAAGAGCGATTGGTGGCAGTGCATGCCGGAGCCATTTTCGCCGTAAATTGGTTTTGGCATGAAAGAAGCGATCAAACCGTTTTGTGCTGCAATCGCCTTGACCGTATATTTTAGGGTCAAGATATTGTCGGCAATACGCAGCGCGTCTCCATAGCGGAAATCAATTTCGTGCTGCCCAAGAGCAACTTCGTGGTGACCGACTTCAATATCCAAGCCCATTTCGTCGAGGGCTTCCATTAGCTCGGTGCGGACGCGTACAGCTTCATCGTTGGCTGAAAAATCGAAATATCCGCCAATATCATGCGGTACGGGGTGAACGCCTTCACCGTTGCTGCGTTTGAAAAGGAAGAACTCAGGCTCTGCACCGATATTCAGTGTCCAGCCGCGATCGGCAATTTTCTTCAACATTCTTTTCAATGTGCCGCGAGGGTCACCTTCAAAAGGCTCTCCATCGGGGGTATAAACATCACAGAAAACACGTGCGCGGCGACGTTCTTCGGGTGACCAAGGCAAGACAGCGTATGTGTCTTTGTCTACGATCAGGCGCATATCGCTTTCCTGAATGCGTCCAAATCCTGCTACTGAAGAGCCGTCAAACCAAACGCCATCTTCAGCGGCATCGGGGAAATTGCGTACAGGCATATCTACTGATTTGACCGTACCGCTGACATCGGTAAATTGCAATGAAATAAATTTAACGTTGTCTTTTTCAATTTGTGCGAGTAATTCTTTGGTATCCATTTTTTTCTCCTATAAAATTAGTTGGATAGATTGACTTTCCAAACTGCGCGAGTTGGTAACACGCAGATAGTGGATAAATTAGGTGGACGGGAGGACTTCCTCCGCGTCAGGTGTGGATTTTGGCTGGGCAGGCTTCGAGCGGCTTTTTCCGGTCGTGATCAGGATGACTGCCCCAAGAATAACTACTGCGGCGAGAATAGTTCTACCGTTTAATGACTCTTGGGCGATCCACGTGCCGAGCAAAATCGCAATGACGGGGTTCACATAGGCATAAGTTGAAACGAGTGAAATAGGCGCGTTTTTCAGCAAATAAGCATAAGCCACAAAGCCGCCCAGCGAACCGACAATAGAGAGATAAACCAGCCCGATCCATGATTCGCTGTGTACAGCCGCAAAGCTAAATCCGCTCCATTCGCTGCGTAAAACGCTCACAAGGAATAAACCTGCGCTGCCGACTAACATCTCCACGCTCGTAGTCATCAGCGTAGACTCGGGCAGATCGGAACTTTTGCTATGAACCGAGCCAAAAGACCAGAGCAAAGCGGCGGCGGGAAGCGCTATCAGCCCAAGCGGATGTAATGCACCAATTTCTTGGCTCAGTTCGCCGGGTCCGATCATTAAGGCAACACCACCAAAGCCAAGTACCAAGCCAATGATCGCTCTCACGGTCGGTTTCTCGCCGCCCGGGCGCAATGATTCTATGACCACCATCCATATAGGGACGGTGCTGATAAGCAATGCCGCGATCCCCGATGGAACAAATTGCTCTGCCCATGCGACTAAACCATTCCCGCCGACGAGTAGCAGTAAACCGATGATGCCCGCATCCCGCCATTGATTGCGTGTGGGGACAGAGTCGCCTTTGGCAATGCGCCACGCATATAATGCTACGCCTGCAACGATAAAACGCATTCCCATGCTCATAAAGGGCGGCATACTCTCGACCACATAGCGAATGGCAAGATAAGTTGATCCCCAAATGAGATAGATGGCGATCAGCGCGATCCAGATGAGTGTTTTTTTGTTGAGTGTTGTCATGTTTTTCCTTGTAATAATGGAGTCCAAAATCTCCAGATTTTGGCTTTAGTATCCCAACGTCAGGAGACGTTGGACTCCGTTACTATTTACGCTTGTGCCATCTCCCAACCGAGAATGGCTTTTTTGCGCGTGCTGCCAAAGGCATATTGCCCAAATTCGCCCGTCGCGCGGATGACGCGGTGGCAGGGAATTAGCAGAGGGACAGGGTTTTTGCCAACCGCACTACCAACGGCGCGCGATGCTTTTGGCGAGCCAATCGCGGCGGCAATGCTTTGGTAGGTGGTCACTTCTCCGGTGGGGATACGGAGGAGCGCTTCCCAGACTTGTATCTGAAAATTGGTGCCTCGCAAGTCTAGAGTTAAGGGCGTTCCATCGTTGCTCGAAGAAAATATCTTTTCGATGAGATTCTGCGTATGGGCAGCATCCAGGATGAGAGTCGCATTTCCAAAATCTGCTTTTAGGGTGGCGAGCGCATTTTCTACATCGAAGGCGAGACGGCAAATGCCGCGCTCGGTTGTGGCGATGAGTGCTTGCCCAAAGGGGGTGGGGTGGCTGCCATAACGGATTTTTAGCCCTGCTCCTTTGCCTTTAATCTCACCGGGGGTGAGCGCTTCGGTCTGGACAAAAAGATCGTGCAGACGACCGGCACTTGAAAGCCCGCTTTCGTAGGCGGCATCAAGCAGGCTGCTTTCTGCAAGCAGACGTTTGGCGTTTTCTTTGGTGAGAAACTGCAAAAAACGTTTGGGGCTGATGCCAACCCAGCGTGTGAAGAGACGCTGAAAGTGATATTCGCTGAGATTGACGCTTGCAGCGACCTCGGCGAGGGTGGGTTGGTTGCGTTGATGGCTTTCAATGAAACGGATGGCTTCTGCGACGATTTTATAATCGTTGCCTGCCTGGGTGAAATTCAGGGTCATGAAGACCTCCTTGGAGAAAAAATGGATACTCCAAGTATAGGTTTTGCCCCGTAAAAAGCGACCCGTTTCTTGCGGACTTGATTTTTTGCTTTCATTTTCTTTCCTTTCAATAGTTAAAGAAAAAAGGTATGCCTATACAGGCATACCTTAAGCAAACGAAGTCCGTTTAAATAAAGATGCCCTTCCAATAAATACAAACAGGAGTTTTCACCTGTACCACTGTATTTTCCTTGTGGCGCACGTTACCGCACGCTTTTCAGAGCATACTTTCTTTGGAAGGGAGAAGGGAGTTTGTGATCAAACTCCAAAGGCATCCGCTGATCTATCCGATTTTTTCCTGCATTTGCAGGATTAGCGCGTCCCTCGCGGGACGGAACCTTCACCTCGTAATCCCATGGTTTCGCGTTTGTCGAAACACGGGACCCAGCCGCTGGTTCTCCGTTATTCAGTTGTTAAACCCGATAAAGGGTAACCCCGCCGAAGCCGTGTGCCGCTATGTTTTGAACCTGCTTTCACAGGTGGGTCCTTACCGCAGAACTTTCGCCTTGGCTCAGGCCTATCGCGTAATCTCTGAGAGATCAGAACCCTTCATACAATTGTTGGTACAAAACTTTGAGTGCGACATCACCTGCATAGCAGGGTTAAGCACTTTATACCATAAAGTTTTGGGGCTGGGTAGGGAATTCTGAGAATCCAGTTGATAATTTTGTTTGGATGAAAATACAGAGGCTACAAAAGTCTCCTGGATGTGGTCTGTACCGAAAATCCACGCTAGAGTGCGCTGAGTGGAAAGGGATATTTTCTACACAAGCTTTTTTGCATAGCTTTCTTTGTCTATTTCACAGATTTCAACCGTTAATGAAGTCGAAGATAAACTGAGTTTTTCGAGTTCTGACAAAACAGCATTTGACAAAATGGCTCGTTGCTCTTCACTACGCCCAGCTAAAATTCTAACCGTGACGTGGATAAAATTAAGTTTTGTACTCCCCACTTGATAATCTTTAAAGGAAAGGATTCTGGTCTTTATATCTTTTTCTCGAAAAAGCCCAGCTTCGAAAGCTCCCTGATGCACAGCTATAATTAATTTCGCGGGAGAAATTGAATTTCCCAATTCTTTTGAGTGTTCGATAATACAATGGGGCATGAATTTTCTCCTAAAATAAGTAGGGGCGGGTCTGAGACCCACCCCTACTACGATAAATTAAGGATAAACCCTCTTTATCGTCCTCGGGAAGGGTATCGTCTCCCGAATATGATCTGTGCCACAGATCCAGGCGACGGTGCGTTCGATGCCCATCCCGAAGCCTGAGTGCGGAACGGAGCCGTATTTGCGCAGCTCGAGATACCATTTGAAGGATTCTTCGGGCAGCCCGTGTTCGTGGAGGCGTTGGAGGAGCAGGTCAGGGTCAGACATACGTTCGGAACCGCCGGTGATCTCGCCGTAGCCTTCGGGAGCGAGCAAGTCTACACTTTTGCAGGCTTCAGGGCGACCGGGCATCGGTTCCATGTAGAAGGCTTTGACTTGGGTGGGGTAGCCATAAACGAAGAGGGGTTTGTCGAATTGTTGGGTCAGGACTGTTTCGTGGCGTGCGCCAAAGTCCATGCCCCATTCGATCTCGAGGAAGGCTTTTTCTTCGGGATCTTCTGTTTGAGCCTGAATTTCTTTAATCATCTCGACGGCTTTATCGTAAGTGATGCGGGGGAATTCTCCATTCACTTTTTCGAGGGCAGAGATGTCTCGTCCCAGTGATTCGAGTTCGGGGCGATTCTTTTCAAGCACTTTTTTGACGATATGACTGACAAATTGCTCTTCGACATTCATCAACTCGTCGAGGTCGCAGAAAGCCATTTCGGGTTCGACCATCCAGAACTCGGTCAGGTGACGGCGGGTTTTGGATTTCTCGGCACGGAAGGTAGGACCAAAACAGTAGACCTTGCCAAAGGCGAAGATATTGGCTTCGTTATATAGCTGTCCGGTTTGCGCGAGATAAGCTTTGCCTTCGTCGAAATATTCGGTTTCAAAAAGCGTTGTGGTTCCTTCGGCTGCAGCGGGGGTCAGGATGGGGGTGTCTACCAGGGTGAAACCGTTATCATCGAGCCATTCACGGATGGCGGAGATTACCGTCGCACGGATGCGCAAAATTGCCCATTGGCTGGGCATTCGCAGCCAGAAGTGGCGGTTATCCAGCGCAAAGTCGGCACCATGTTCTTTTAACGCCATCGGATAATCGTCGGCGGCTGATTGGATGATGCTGAGGGCGCTGATCCCCAGTTCGTAGCCGCCGGGCAAGCCCGGGGCACGGTCGTCTTTCCGTACGGTTCCTGTGATGACGACCGATGATTCTTGCGGAATCCGCTTGATGGTTTCGAAGACTTCCTCGTCCAAATCCCCTTTAAAAGCAACACATTGTGCAAAACCCGAGCCATCACGGAGGAGCAAAAATGAGAGTTTGCCCTTGCCCGTGCGCTTATAAACCCATCCCTGGATGGTGACTTCCTCGCCCTCGTGGGCGTGAAGGTCTTTGATTCTGGTAATTGTCATAATTTCCTCGCTGTAGGGGTGGGTCTAAGACCCACCCCTACGATAAATTATTCTTTGATGTCAATATGTAATTCTACCAGTTGCTGATCTTCCACTGGCGAGGGGGCATCCCCCATTACGTCGCGGGCGTTTTGGTTTTTCGGGAAGGCAATTACTTCACGAATATTGGGGGCGTCGGCGAGGAGCATCACGAGGCGATCCATGCCGATGGCGATGCCGCCGTGCGGGGGCGCGCCATAAGTGAAGGCTTCGAGCATGTGTCCGAAACGCTCTTTTGCCACATCGGGGTCGAGACCGATCAGCTTGAAAACCTGCTCCTGCAACTCACCGTTATGAATACGGATAGAGCCGCCGCCGATCTCGTAATTATTCAGCACAAGGTCATATTGCTGCCCACGCACCTTCGCCGTGTCACTCTCGAGCATGGGAATATCTTCGACCATCGGGGAGGTGAAAAGGTGATGGGATGGGTCCCAGCGCTCTTCGTTTTTGTTCCAGAAAACAAAGGGGAATTCGGTCACCCAGCAGAAGCCGAGGACCTTGGGATCACGCAGATTTAGGAGGTCGGCGACATGCACACGCAATTTCCCGAGCGCATCGAACGTGGTTTCGGCTTGGTCGGCGACAAAGAGCAGAAGATCGCCACTTTGGGCATCTAGCCGTTTAATGAGCGCATCCTGAACATCTTCCGTTAAGAATTTTGCAAAAGATGAACGCATCTGTCCATCGCTGGTGAGCGCAATATAAGCAAGACCTTTCGCCTTGCTATTTTCTTTAACATAAGCCGTGAGCGCATCAATCTTCTTGCGGGAGTAATCGCCCAAACCTTTGGCGTTGATAGCACGGACTTCACCGCCAGAAGCAATTGCGCCTTCAAAAACGCCAAAGCCACATTCAGCAACAATATCGCCAACGTTGACAAGCTCCAGCCCAAAGCGGATGTCGGGATTGTCTTTACCGAAGCGTTCCATTGATTCTTGATAAGTAATGCGAGGCCAGGGCGTTTGGAAAACTTTCTTTTCGGGAGTCACTTTCTCAACCAAAGCCGTGAACATGCCCTCGGCGAGAGAGATCACATCGTCACGCTCGACGAAAGACATCTCAAGGTCAAGCTGCGTGAACTCAGGCTGACGGTCGCCACGCTGATCTTCATCACGGAAACAGCGAGCGATCTGGAAATAACGCTCCACGCTGGCGACCATGAGCATCTGCTTCAACTGCTGCGGCGATTGCGGCAACGCATAAAACTGCCCGGGATGCACACGGGAGGGGACGAGATAATCTCGTGCGCCTTCGGGCGTGGTCTTGAAGAGAATGGGGGTCTCCACTTCAAGAAAGCGGTCTTCATCGAGATAGTCTCGGATGAACTTCGTCGTTTTGTGACGCAATTCGATATTGTGGCGCATGGTCTCACGGCGCAGATCAAGATAACGGTATTTCAGACGGAGGTGCTCATCTACTTCTTCATCTTTGTTGATGAGGATAGGCAGCATTTTGGCTTTATTCAAAACCTTGACTTCTTTCACATCCACTTCGATCTCGCCTGTGCAAAGGTTGGGATTTTCAGCGCCTTCGACGCGCTTGCGGACTTCACCCGTCACCTGCAAGACCCACTCAGAACGAGCGGCCTTCAGCGGAGCGAGATCGGCATTCACTTCGACGTTCCCAACGATCTGGGTCATCCCGAAACGGTCGCGCAAGTCAATAAAGGTCACACCGCCGTGATTACGAAAATTATGTACCCAGCCAGCGAGCGTGATCGTCTCGCCGATATGAGATGGGCGTAATTCGCCGCAAGAATGAGTTTTGTACATGAGTTCCTCCGATATTTAGCTCACCACAGAGACACAAAGGGCACAAAGTTTTTTCTTTGTGGACACAGAGAAAACCTTTGTGAACTCTGTGACGCCTGTGCCCTTCAGGGCATTGTGGTGAAAATAGTCCTTATAATGAAAATCGCCCTTAGCTTTCTCAGCTTTGGGCGAAGGGTGTCTCGAAAATGAATTCGTTACTCAGGCAAGTTTTATCGCCCGTCCCATCGCCAGATGGTCGAATTATCATTATCGTTATTATTATTGTTGTTGTAGACGTTGTTTTTGAAGGTCATTTTTGCTCCAATGGGCGGTATTATAGCACAAGGTTAGGGAGAAGAGAACACAGATTGATCATTTAATCCAGTTCTACGCAATTTCGCCCCTTGGCTTTCGCCCTGTACAATGCAAGATCGGCGCGATTATAGATTGCATCAACATCTTCACCCGGTAAAATTTCAGCAACACCGATACTGATCGTAATTTGGATCTCTATTTCTTGAGACCCCATTTCGCTTTTGCTCACAGTTTCTCGAATACGCTCAGCCATAACTTTTGCCTCTTCTTTTTTTGCTTCGGGCAGCAATATACTAAACTCCTCACCACCTGTGCGAGCGACAATATCTTGTTCTCTGGCAGTTTCTTGCAAAATCTTTGCAAGCTTTTGCAAGACTACATCCCCTCTAGAGTGGCCAAAGGAGTCGTTAACTTTTTTGAAGTGGTCAATATCCATTAAAAGCAATGAAAATGGCCTTTGCTGACGCTCATACCGCGATATTTCTTTTTTCATGCTTAGGAAATAGCTGCGCCTATTGAAAAGCCCTGTCAAACTATCGGTGTTTGCCTGTTTTCTTAATTTTTTCTGCGCATTTAGTAGCCTTCGATTTACGTTTTCCATATCTGCTTTTGTTTTAGAAACGAGAAAGTTTTGATAAAAAATGATCGAAGACGCTAATAGAGAAGCAATCCCAGAGATGAGCGTAGTACCGATAATATCTGATGACGCAAGGGGTGGAGAATAGAGCGTCTCAAAAATATAGACAAGGATATTTGAGAAGATGATGCTGACAAGGGTGGTGATGAAGATTGCTTTGATGAGCTCCCACTTGGTGTTGATCTCAATTTTCATAATCCAATTGTACTTTGATTTGTAAATAAAGGTCTATTCCGCACGGAATTTGAAATGCTTTCCGTTATTTTTGCCTCCGCTTGACCTCCCAGGGTAGCTTTTCCCATTGCCTTTTCTCGATCTGAAAATATACAAGAAAAAATATAGTAAAGGGTATAACAAAATGGTAAGATAGTTATATCTTCTTTGTCCCCCTGTTTTTCATAAGGAGCGCAAATGGCTAAACCAGTTTATTTCAATTGGCAAAATGAATTTTTATGCAAAACGATCTATCCCATGCGGGAAGTGAAGTTGCGAGACTTTTTACGCTTCTTTGCCGAGATCGATAAATGGGTGCAATATAAAGATAAGACGGATATTGAAGAAGAGAGTAAGAAATATCTGAAAGCCCAGGAGAAATTAGCGCGCGCGGCTTATGATACCTATGCGGTACGAAAAGAATATTTCATGCAGCCGGATGCGCGTGTCAATTACAATGAATTTGACCCGATTGATGAAGAAGAGCTGGCAGAGATCAATAAAATGCACGCAGTTTTTATTCAGTCCTGGCCCAAGGATATTCGCGGAGAGAAAAATTTCGTAGAGCTGATCATCCGAAATTGGCGCAACCACCGTAAACGCGTTGCGGCGAAGATCAAATCCCGTAAACGTCGTCAGGCAGCGATGGACCCGAATCACGCCAAATTTGAGCCAGAGAAAAAGGAACTCGAATTTTGGGAAGGCACCACGCTCCCCATGCTGGATAAAGAATTCGATCTTTTGAAAGCCTTTCTCAAAACTTATGACAGTATCGAGAAGCCAAAGCTGGATTGGTATTGGATGGCAAAACGCGGTGAAACCCCCAAAGGCATGACCGAAGAAGATTTCCTGACCCAATTCGAGCCGGAAGGCGAGCCAGATGTCCGTGATATTGCTCTTTGGAAAGTTGCCGAATACGAAGAATCGCTAAAAGGAAAAGACCAATACGAACTCCTTGCCTTGATAAAAGAGCGTTTCGACAAAGAACCCAAGCGTTACCCTTACTGGCTTCAATATATGGTCGTTCACTTTTCAGGGATGCGTTACGCCAGCGCGCACGGCTCCTGGGCAGATGCACGCGACTTATTAATTCGTCTCCGCGAACCCGAACTGGAAAAAGAACTCAAAGCCCTCGATAGCGATGCGGTTGCTAAACTTTGTGAAGAAAAGATTGCCACCTACGATCACAAAAAAGGCAAGAATATTCCCGCTCTTGCTACGGCAACTGAGAAAAAATGGACACAGCAAGTTGAGTGGTATCTTCCCAATCTAAAAACAAGGGGCACGGGCTCACGTCGTTTGGGGCTTGAGCAATTGGGAAAGGGAGAAGTTGCCTGTGAATATATGAGAAAAACTACGCAGGAAGCGCTCGATATTTTAATGACGAGAAAAGATGAATTTCCTGACTGGGCATGGAAGGAAATTGTCAAACTCACCCCGCTACGTTTGACCGAAGTGAAATCTGATGGTTGGGAGAAGCTCACATCTGATGAAGAGCAGGAAAGCTATGCGTATGAAAATTACGCTTTGCGTAAGATTATCTCAGATTGGAAAAACCACAATACCGTTCTGTGGCGTGATGAACATGGGCGTTCGCATCAACTCATCGTTACGCGCGCCGTCTGCAATGAAACCGCAGAGCATTGCCAGCATATGCGCGGACACCTGCCTCCCGGTGGTTTGACGCCTAAGCCTAATTGGTATTTGTCTCACGAAAAATCCCAAACGATCAAAGGCGATCCTGCCCCTTATTTCACCAAAGCAAAAACAGCCGAAGAATATACGACCGGGGCGAGTGTGCTTTGGCTGCGCTTTGTTAATAAAAAGCCAAATGCTTGGCAAATTGCCAAATCCATTGTCACCAAAAACGGGGATGGTCTTTTGTCTGGAAATATTTCGGGTAATAGAAAACAAAAGATTAAAAAGAAAGGCAAAGATAAAGGGAAGAAAAGGAAAGGCGGCACCACCCCCTGGAAATATCATATAGGCGAAACTGTTATGCGTGAGCGGAGAGTGGCCTATAACGACCCAAAGAATCCTCGGAAACGGATCATGTCTAACCAAAGACAGTGGTTGCGCTGGATCCACGAAGCGACTGTGATCCAAGCCACCGAAACCGCAGAAGGAAAGATGATGTACACCTTCGAAACCGCCCTCCCCGACGACGATAAAGGCACATCATCCATTGGCATGTTTAAATCAACACAGAATTACTTCCTTTCTGATGGAAAAGAAGATACCTACAATCGCTCATTTGTCGGCTATATCCCGGAAGGAGAATTGCCGATGGAGCATATCAAGGAAATGTTGGATTGGAATAAATTGCTTCCAAAAGGATAAGGAAGATTCGCTCGTGATTTAGGCTGGCTCCTGTTAATAAGCGGGATGCCGGCCTTTTTCTTTTACCGTTCCCCCTATTTGCAGATGAAGCTAGGTTGGGAATAAATTAAAAAAGCCACCCTTTGATCTTTTTCTCCCAATCGGGGATCCATTTTACAAAATCTTCTCGCTGGGGCGGATTTGACATCCAGGATACATCTGGTTCACGAAGGTCGAAGCATTCTCGCACGGCCATCAATTTTGGCACAGAAACAGATTGTGGCTTACCGCTCCCACTTGTCCAGCGGATTTCTTGCGTTTCTTGAATATTTTGGGCTAATGCTAAAGTTTGCTCCACATCACCGCGTAAATAAGTCAGAACAGCCTCATATTCACTATCTGCCCATAATTTTGGTGCATGCCCACCATGCATATCATGTAAAATTTCCCCATTCTTAAGTTCCACATCATGAACTTTCCCCGCAATCTCGGCGCCTTTTAGCGCTTTGTCCAAACCCAGGAACCAGCCCTTTTTGAAAGTGACCAAGAGCATTAAGTCAACATGGTTTAACGCCAACTGACCGCATTCTTCAACCATCCCGCTCTCTTCTGCCAAAAGCCGAAAATCAAATCCGCACCCGTTCCAGGTCATGAAAGTATAGCCATCTTTGGCATAAGCCATCAACTCACGCACCATTTCCTGATTTTCTTCCCTGGACAATTGCGGCACAGCCTGCCAGAATTTGACTTCGTCATGGGCAACTGCGGCACAAGAAATGCCCAAGGGTGCATGATCAAATAAATTACCTGAGAATTCTAGCAGTATCTTTGATATTTCAATATCGAATGAGATCAGTTTCATGGCAACTCCTTTTTAGGAATAGTCGGATCGCACACTTTTTAGGCTTGATATCGTTACATTTACATTATCTACGCTGGGATTTCTGCAATGCACTCGATCTCAATCAGCGCATCGAGCGGATTTTGTCGTATCGCGATCGTGGAGCGGGCGGGTGTATGCCCTTCAAATACCTTCGCATAAGCGCCGTTCATGCCCTGAAAATCATCCATGCTTTTTAAAAATACCGTTGTTTTAACGATGCTTTGGAGCGTAAGCCCTAAGCCACCTAATACGATGCCAAGATTTTGCAAAACACGCTCTGTCTGTTCTTCAATGGTTGTGCCGACTAATTTCATTGTGGCAGGGTCAATGGGAGTTTGTCCGGAGCAGAAGACCAAATTCCCACTCTGAATGGCGTGGGCATAAGGGCCGATCGCTTCAGGTGCGCCGTTGATATTGTGGATTTTCATTGTAAATTTCCTTTTAACTCCTCCCCTAAATTCCGTTTTCAGAATTTGGGGGAGGTTGGGTGGGGGCTATTCCTTTGTAAATTCTTCGCTAGTTTCGTCTAATGCAGCAACTTGATCTTCTGTCAGTTGCCAACCGAGTGCGCCTGCATTTGCCTCGGCTTGTTTAGCATTTTTTGCGCCGGGGATTGGCATTGTCCCTTTGCAAATAAGCCAGTTGAGCGCGATCTGGGCATTCGATTTTCCACCATGATCTTGTCCGATCTGTGTCATTAGTTTGAGCAGCGGCGGGAGTTTAGGCAAAATACGTGAGAAGCGTCGTCCGCGCATCCCGGGTGGGGGCGAATCAACTGTATATTTACCCGTGAGCAAGCCCATGCCCAGGGGCGAATACGCGATCAGCCGGATGTCGAGTTCCTTGCATCGGGCAAGTAATCCATTTTTTTCTACGCGACGATCCAGAAGATGATATTCCAATTGATTGGATGCAAGAGGGATATCGTGCCGAGCTAATGCAGAGTAGGCTTGGAGCATCTGACTTTGGTCATAATTGGATACGCCAACGGTGCGGGTAAGCCCCTCTTGAACGGCGATGGCGAGTTCGTTCATCCAGGTTTCTATGGAAATGGGTGGGATAGGCCAGTGGATTTGATATAGGTCCACGGATTCTACATCCAGGCGTTCGAGGCTGCGACGCAAGGAGCGTAGGAGTGCTTTTTTGCGAAAACGCCAAGGGAAGGGCATAAATTTGGTGGCGAGAAGTACAGGGACTTCGGTTTCTTTAAGGAATTCGCCGATGAGGCGTTCTGAGCGTCCGCGCCCGTAGACTTCGGCGGTGTCAACAAGACGGACACCTTTTTCGAGTGAGATGTCGAATGCGCCGCGCACATCGTCGTTGCTGTAGCTGCCCCCATAGTTCCAGATGATCTTATCTCCCCAAGCCCAAGCCCCTACCCCCATTTCTGTTGCATGCAAGAAACGTGTAGATGTTTCCATGTGCCCTCCGAGTTTAGATTTGCCCCATTTTACTGTCTTTTTTCTTTTTGTGGAAATTTGCGCTCTCTGTCATTCACCTTGTCGAGTACAGGCAGACATCTCCCCTTGCGCAGTATCCTTTAGGGCAAATTTTAAGTGCGGAATTTAGGGGGGAGTAATACCGTGGATTTGCTGGGCAGAGAAAGCGAATGCTTGACCCGATAGCGGCATCACGGTAAAATCCTTTTCGCAATCTGATAGGGGTTGTTTGCGGGAGTCGCCAAGTGGTAAGGCATCAGCCTTCCAAGCTGACATTCGCGGGTTCGAATCCCGTCTCCCGCTCTTTTTTAGTGATCGGTGTTCAGTGATCAGTTTTGGCTGATTACTGGATACTGAAAACTAAAACCGGGGCCCGTAGCTCAGCGGTTAGAGCAAACGACTCATAATCGTTTGGTCGCTGGTTCGAATCCAGCCGGGCCCACTTTTTTTATGTTTTTTATGGGGGAATTGTTCTATTGGTAGCATTTTTTTTACCTTTCTTTTTTAAGGATTTGTTTTATTTTTATTATTTCTTCTAATAACATTTGAGATGATAAGTCCCCCTTTGACTGAATTGATGTGTCTCGTCCTGACATTATAGAAATACGTTTTCTGGTTTGTTCTTGACGTTGTCGAGCATACATCTCTGTTGTTGTAAGACTCGTATGCATTAAGTTGTTTTGTGCAGCAATAAGATCTGCCATATCGATAGCGCGGCCAAAGAGAAAGTTAGCATGTCCGCGTCGAAAATCATGAGGAGTGAAAAAATCCTGAAAGCCGTTTCTCATGCCAAAGATTTCCAAGTCTTTGTTGACAGCCCTTGCTCTATGTTTTCCAATAGTTGTTTTATGAGTGTCAAAATCCAAAGATGTTGAAGAAATTGGAGCAAACCAAGGAGCTTCAGGAGGAAGTTTTAATCGTACCAATTTATCCCACTCTTTTATGATGTCTAAAATAGTGCCTATGTTTAGGATAAACGTTGTTGCTGATTTGCGGTTTTTTGTTCGAACCCCTAGGCTTGTCCATTGATAGATTTCTAAGTTTTTGAGATTTACAGCTTTAATTGGTAAGGTTGCAAATGCTGATGCTCTTGCTCCTGAAGCAAAGAGAAACAATGCACTAGCACGAGCTCGTTGTTCCCTTAAAGTTTTGGTAGGCAGATTAGCCATGAACTTGATTTCTTGCTCAGCTACCGATTTTAAATGATTTCTTTCATTAGATTTTATCTTGTAGGTAAATGTGTCCAACCAAGCAGGTGTGACTAAGCGATAACCTTTATGAACGGCTAACCACTCAAAAATACGTTTAGCCTCTTGCATGAGATCTCTTTTATAGCCAGGAGCTTGAGGCTTACCATTTGGTTTGATGAGTTCGTCGACATATTGTCGAAATATCTCTTGGCGTTTTGGGATGAACTCGAATTTTGTTTCATCGCACCAAATTAAAAGATGATTTAAGCGACTTCGTTTTGTGTTAATAGAGAGTTCGTCTTGTCCTAATCTTTCTAGTAGGTATTTCAGATATTCATCTCTATTTTTTTTGTTTTTTCTATTAATCATCCGATGCCTTGTTTTGAATTGCTTTTGAAATATTTCCCCCGCAATTAGGGCAGGAAATAAGCTTGTAGTGGTAACGACCACTTTGTTTCTTCTCGAAGTTTTGAATAGTAACGATATTTTTGCAAGAGACGCAGTAAGCTTCGTTATCTTGAAGCTTCACTTTTTTATAGGTTTTTTTGTGCCACTTTCTAAATGCTATTCCATTGATCCATAGATGATTGCTTTCATCACGTTCGTGTGGACATCCCAGTGGTATGTAGGCGCGATAGACCTGACGTTGTGTAAATCCTACTTCTTTTGCCAACTCGGACGGAGAGTACATCATATCGAGTAGAGCTGATAGTTTTCGGAGTTGGTTGCCTTTTAGGCGACCTTTGAGAATAGGCTTTGTGGTCATAAGGTTATGGGTTCGATTTTTCAGCTAAAAAATTTGCCTAAAATAAGAATGGTAAATACCGTTCTTTATGCGACGTAAATACAGTTTAGCACAGCTTTTCAGAAACTACAAGGAAATAAAATGGATTCGTTGATTAAAAATTATGGTGCTCTAATTAGAGAGGCAAGAGAACAAAAAAAACTGTCGTCAAGGGAGCTTGCTGCAATTTTTGGAGGCACCCATGCGCAGATTAGCTATATTGAAAATGAAAAAGTAGCTTTGACACTAAACGCCGCATTTCGTCTTGCTCATTCACTAGAATTGCCCCTAGAAAACTTATTCGCCAAAGAAATTGTTCAGGCAATGCCCTTACATTTTCAAAAAAGTTCTATAAAAAAGGAAATTCCTAAAGAACATCAGTGTCTCAACTATAATGACATAGATTTTCTAGATATGAGTGGCGTTTTTTCATCAGGAGATTTTTCTGGGCCAATGGATGAAGCCATTGAGTTTTTTGTTGACGAAGTTTTTGATAAAGATTCCCGTATTGAGCCCCCACTATATAAGTTCATCTACAGTTGCCTTGGTGTAAAAGATTTAGAAAAACGATTGATTGACATTCCTCCCTTAAACAAAGAATCCGACAAAGAATCCGATCGTATTGGTTGGATAGATTTCAGATACCCCCGTCACCTATCTTTCGAAAATATCCGTAACAATTATTTATCCGGTGGTAATTTATTATTTCTTGATATTGGAGCATATCTCAACCGCATTCGAATATCCAAAGAACTTTCTTTAAAACAACTAGGAAACTCTGTAGGTCTTTCAGATAGAGGTATTCGAAAGCTTGAATATCAAACACCTGAGAAATTACGTTTAGAAGATGTTCTAAAGTTGGATATTGCATTAAACATGCAAGGAGAACTTCTAGATTTTGCATGGACGGTCGCTAAATTTTATGCTGGTGTGTATCGAACAAAGTCACAAAGGGAAAACGGAGTAAGGCCATTCCAAACCTTTGAAATTCACGGTCTTGAAAAACTTACAGTTCTCTCTCGTTTATATCAGCATTACATCTCTGGAGACCTTTGGCTAAAAGAATTACGACGCATATTTAAGTTACCTTCTAAAATATAATATCTCCGTCCTCTATTGGTCTGGATGGGAGCAATTAACGCAAGTGGCTGTGATGGTATCGAAGTCGAAGATACGTCTATTGTGCCAACAACCCGGTTATGTATGATTGGTGCTATTGAGTTAATTGGGAGGAGGTCCCCATGCTGCAGTGTGGGTGTGCTTCGAGCTGTAACAAAGAAATATAGCGTAGAGGTATGTATTGGTAGGGTAAAATTATCCTCTATCCACCATCGCCCTGGAGGGGAGCTATGTCCCATCAACTGCACAATAGCTTGGTCCGTATTCTCACCGCTGACGGGGATCCCGTCGGGGTGGGATTTCTTGCCGCCGAAAACTTGATTCCAGTTCGATTAAATATTGGACTCTCATAGGGGAAAATCTATGTCTCATATCTTCATCTCCTACTCCCGCAAAGACATTGAAGTTGCCACAAAAATCGTTGAAGCGCTGTCTGAAAATGAGCTGGAAACCTGGATCGACTGGAAAGACATCCCCAAAGCTGAAGAGTGGTTGCAGGAAATTTATCGTGGCATAGAAGCAGCCGAAGCCTTTCTCTTTCTCGTCAGCCCAGACTCTATTGCTTCTAAAATATGCAATGAAGAGTTAGAACACGCTGTTGAAAACGGTAAGCGGATTCTTCCCATAATAATTTGCGCCCCAGAAACAGAGAGTGTTCCAGAATCTATCTCAAAACTAAACTGGATATTCTGCCGCGATGATCAAGACAACTTCGATAAAGCTATTACCGAAATCCACAAAACAATTGAAACCGATTACGAGTGGCTCAAATTTCACACAGAGTTACAAGTAAAAGCACTCAAGTGGCAACGAAGTGATCAAGAGAAAAGCCTGCTCTTACGTGGAAAAGAATTAGAAGAAGCAGAAAAGACTGTAAACACTAAAAATGGCTTAGAACCACAACTAGTAAATGTACAGCGCCGATATCTTTGGGAAAGCAGGCAAACCACAAACCGGCAGCGCCGCTGGATTACAATAGGATTGACTGTAGCAACACTCGTAATGGCTGGGTTAGCGTATTGGGGAAGCACAAGCGCTGTGAGTGAAAGCCGCCAAGCAGCAACTGCACAGGCAGCCAGCACACTTGCGATTGCCAATGAAGCTACCGCACAAACCGTGAGCACATTAGCAATTCAAAACGCTGAAATTGCAGAAGAAGAAAAAAACAGAGCTGAAGAACAGACACAAATCGCACGGGCAAACCAAGCTGCGGCATATTCGCTGAACTTTGATGAGACAAAATTAGATTTATCTTTACTCCTAGCTGTTGAAGGAATAAAACGAACCCAAAACTCCCAAACAGAAAATGCTTTGCTGTCTGCTATACAGACAAATTCTCGTTTATTGCAAATCATACATGGATATAGTGGAGCGATTAACAAGACAAATAATGTTGCCATTAGCCCTGATGGGCGATATATCGCTTTTGGAAGTGACGGAAAGATTCGCTTATGGGACTCTGTAACAGGAAAGCAGATTGGCAACCCCTTCATAGAACATAGCCTCCCAATATTGAGTATCGCCTTCAGCCCTGATGGCTCGCGCATTGTCAGCGGAAGTTACCAAGAAATCCGTCTCTGGGATGCCAATACAGGGCAGCAAATTGATGAGCCTCTCACAGGACATAATGCATCCGTCAACAGTGTTGCCTTCAGCCCCAATGGTTCACGTATTGTTAGCGGAAGTAACGACAATACTATCCGCCTCTGGGATGCCGATACGGGGCAGCAAATCGGCGAGCCTATTAGAGGGCATAACGAGGATGTAAGAAGTGTCGCTTTCAGCCCTGACGGCCTGAATATTGTCAGTGGAAGTTACCAAGAAATCCGCCTCTGGGATGCCGACACGGGGCAGCAAATCGGTGAGCCCCTCATAGGACATAGCGAGTATATAGCTAGCGTCGTCTTCAGCCCTGATGGCTCGCGCATCGTTAGTGGAAGTGAGGATATCCGTCTCTGGGATGCAAATACGATGCAGCAGCTTGGTGAGCCGCTAACCGGGCATAGCGGATATGTCAATAGTGTCGCCTTCAGCCCCGATGGGGAGCGCATCATCAGTGGAGGTATTGACAAAACCATCTGTCTTTGGGATGCCAATACGGGTCAACAAATCGATGAGCCTCTCACAGGACACAGCGGATATGTCAATAGTGTCGCCTTCAGCCCCGACGGCAAATACATCGTCAGCGGAAGTTCTGATCAAACTCTCCGGCTCTGGGACGTCGATTCAGAACAACCGATCGAAGAATCTCTAACAGGGCATAGTAGGTCTGTACTGAATGTTGCCTTCAGCCCAGATGGCTCACATATAGTCAGTGGAAGTAACGACAATACTATCCGCCTCTGGGATACAGATACGATGCAACAGGTTGGAGAACCTCTTCTAGGGCATAGTAGTTGGGTAATTAGCGTTGCCTTTAGCTCCGATGGCTCACGAATCGTTAGTGGAAGTTTCCAAGAAATCCGCCTCTGGGATGCAAAGACGGGGAGCCAGATCGGAGAGCCGCTGATAGGGCACAGCGGTTGGGCAGCAAGTGTCGCTTTCAGCCCCGATGGCTCGCGCATCATCAGCGGAAGCAATGACTGGACCATTCGTCTCTGGGATGCAAATATCGGGCAGCAGATCGGAGAGCCGATAAAGGGGCATAGCGGGCCAGTCAACAGTGTCGCCTTCAGCCTTGATGGCTTGCACATCATTAGTGCAAGCCATGACGGCACTATCCGTTTCTGGGATACCAATACAGGGCAACAAATTGGCGAGCCTCTCAGAGGGCATAGCGAATATGTTAACAGTGTCGCCTTCAGCCCCGAAGGCTCGCGCATCGTCAGCGGAGGTTCTGACCAAACTATTCGCCTCTGGGATACAGATTCGGGGCAACAGATCGGCGAACCTCTCAGGGGACATAGTGGAGCTGTCTATAGTGTTGCCTTCAGCCCCGATGGCTCGCGCATCGTTAGCAGAAGTAATGACACCCGTCTCTGGGATACAGTTTCGGGGCAACAGATTGGTAAACCTATCATAGGGTATAGCGGGATCACTAGTGTTGCTTTCAATCCCAACGGGAAATCTATTGCCATTGGTGATGATGACGGATTCATTCGCCTATGGGATGCAGATATTGAATCTTGGAAAAATAAAGCCTGCCAGCGTGCCGGACGAAATCTAACGCTACAAGAATGGCGAACCTATTTTGGCAATGAACCTTATGAAGTCACCTGTGAGCAGTGGCTCGTCGACGAAGATGAATCAGCAGCAATGGAAAATTGAAAATGCAAAAACACACCATCCAAGTCCTCGATCAAAATCACATCCCCATCGGCGCAGCCTTTCTTGTCGCCGACGACGTACTCCTGACCTGCGCGCATGTTGTCAGGGCGGCAGGGAATGCGGCGGGACAGGCAGTCTCTTTGCGCACGCCGAGTGGAACGGAACTCAGCGCCACGGTCGAAGCCTGGCGCGATGAGAACGCTGAAGATGTCGCATCATTGCGTTTGGCAGCACCATTAACTGAGATGCAGCCCTTGCCATTGGGCGCATCCAGCGGCTCAAAGGGACATCACTTCTCAACTTACGGCTTTCCGCAACCTAAGCAAGCCCTGAGCGGTAGCGGGACGATCACGGGTTATGCCACGCTGAATGGCATTCAATATTTACAACTGGAGAGCAGCCAGGTCACGCCCGGTTTCAGCGGCGCGCCGGTTTTCGATGAAGTCACAAAGCGCGTGGTCGGGATGGTGGTGGCGATCGCCCCGCCGGACGAGTATCAACGCCAGGGCACGACCGCTTTCGCCGTCCCTGCTGAGGCTTTGCGCGAGGTCTGCGGGCTGGCGCTCAGCGATCTGTGTCCCTACCGCAGCCTGGACGCCTTCACCGAAGCGGACGCCGAGCTCTTCTTTGGGCGCGAGCGCGTCGTCAACAAATTGCTCGAGAGTCTGAAACGCAATCCACGCTTTTTAGCGGTGCTTGGTCCCTCGGGCAGCGGCAAATCGTCGGTTGTGCAGGCGGGGCTGATCCCTGCGCTGAGAAAGGGTCAGCTTTCGGGCAGCGAGAAGTGGGGCATCCTCGGCATCCGACCGGGCACACAGCCCTTTGAACAGCTAACCAGTGCGGGCATGAGCGATCCGCTGCATCTCGTCCAAGCCGCATCCGACTGGCTTTCGGCGCATCCCCAAAACGAGCGCCTGCTGATCCTGATCGATCAATTTGAAGAACTGCTCGTCTCCACGCCGTCCGATACCCGTGCCAAGTTCGTTGCCGCATTGGCGGATTTGCTCGATTCGCCGCTGCCTGTCACCGTCCTGCTGACCCTGCGGGATGATTTCTACAATCGCTTCACGCAGGAGGCGGGGGATTTGGTGGATTGGGTGGAGGTGGCGCTGATCAACATCCCGCCCACGCTCGAGGAGGCGGAACTGCGCGAGATCATCACCCGCCCCGCGCGTGATTTGGGCCTGGTCTTTGAACCCGGGCTGGTGGATGCGATTTTAGCGGATGCCCGCACCGCAGACCCGAGCGGACGTGCCATCCGCAGCACGGTGCTGCCCCTGCTGGAGTTTGCCCTAACCCAGCTTTGGGAGCGGCGAGAAGGTGGAAAGTTGTGGCACGAATTTTACCGAGCTATGGGTGGCATAGCGGGGGGACCATCTCAATGGGCAGACCGCGCCTACTATGCGCTGGACGAGGGGCAGCGGGCAATTGCACGGCGGGTCTTCAGCGAGCTGGTCACGCTCGGCGACGAGACGCAGGGCATCGCCGATACGCGCCGTGTGCGGAATATCGCTGAATTGACGGCGAAAGATGGCGAGGCTACGAAAACCGTCCTGGATGCGCTGGTGGATGCGCGTTTGCTGGTGGCGCGTCACGATGAAAGCAGCGGGCAGGATACAGTCGAGATCATCCACGAGACCCTGCTGCGCGAGTGGGGCTTGCTCGAAGGCTGGTTGCAGAATGACCGTCAATTCCTGTTCTGGCGGGAGGGCTTGCGTGAATCCCAACAGGCATGGATGGAGAGTGGGCAGGATGAGGGAGCACTGCTGCGGGGTGTTCCACTGGCAGAAGCGGAAGGCTGGCTGGAGAAACGCAGGGATGATTTTAGGGATGTTGAAAAGGAGTACATCACAAGAAGTATTGCCCTGCGAAAACGTAGCGAGCAATATCGAAGAGGGGTGATTGTCGGGTTAGGCTTCGGTGTATTTATAATCATGGGATTGATTTTTTGGAGAAGCTCGAATTTAAATACTTCATCTTTAATAGCTTTGCTAATCATCTCCAATATTGTGTTTGTTGTGTTTGGCTTTATTGCTTACGTAAGAAAGGATATGGCCAAAGGAATGAAAAATAAAAACATATCAAGTGGCTCAAAACCTAGAAAAAAACTCAGAGTATTTTTATGCCATGCATCAAAGGACAAGCCACAAGTGGTGAAAACTTTTCATCGCTTAAGGAGCAAAGGATGGATAGATCCTTGGCTTGACGTAGAGAAAATCTTACCTGGCACTGATTGGGACTTGGAAATCAAATCTGCCGTTAAACTGTCTCATGTCGTAATTGTTTTTTTATCAAAACATTCAATAAGCAAGGAGGGCTATGTTCAAAAAGAAATAGTACAAGCTTTAAATATTGCTGACGAAAAACCAGAAGGAACGATTTTTATTATTCCTATTCGCTTAGAAGAATGCACTGTTCCAAATAGATTGGAACGTTGGCAATGGGTAAACCTATATGAAAAAAACGCATACGATAAACTTTTGCTTTCTCTTGAAAAGCGAGCCCAAGACCTACAATTAATTTCATCAAGGGATGATTAAATGACCACCTATATCGAATACGAACTGGACGAAAACACCACCATCCTGGTCGAAGCGCCGGAAGATGCTAGCGGCGGCGTTGTGAAGGCATCGCGTGGTTCAGGCGAGCCTGTGCAGAGCAAATTGAATTTCAAGCAAGCCTTTGCGAACGTCAAAGGCTCGATCAAGGCTGTCATGGCTGAGTTCGACGATCTGCATGTCGAGGAGGCGGAGATCAAGTTTGGGCTGAAGACGGTTGGTGAAGCAGGGTTTTTCGCCGTAGGCAAGGTCGGTGGGGAGATGAATTATGAGGTCACGTTGAAGTGGAAGAAGGAGAAGGGGGCGGAAAAGTAGGTTTTGTACACGGATGACGTGGAGCATACGATTTTTTTTTGAAGATGTATAATCACAATTCGCGAAAAAAATCCTGTACAATAAGACTATGATGGCTTTAAACATTTCCTATCAGAAAGAAGATCAACTTGCCGGAGCTTTACATGCTTTGGGGGTCAACTTTGTTCTTGGCGGCAAGGGTGAAGGAGGTAGCTTTCTCACGAAACCGAATCTTCTGATCGCTGCGCTGACGCAAAGTAGTGAAGCTCGTTTGCGGCTTTCCTTGATTCCGCTTTTTCTGGAACGTCCGGAATATGCCGCCTATGTCCGCGAAACTGCAAAGCACCTTGCCCCAACCGCACAGCTAACCTTGCAATGCTATTATACGGCAGCCGTTTTGCTGGCGCAAAAGTATCCACAATTAAATATTGCCCTGTCCAATTATTTTGTAGATACGTTGAATCTTTCTCCAGTCAACGACCCGGATGAAAATCTGCGAACGCTGGCAAAACGCCACAAAGCATTAAGCGGATCGCACGTCAACTGGCTTGCCACCTACCGGCACGCTGAGCGAGTTTGGCGCAAAGGAAAAGTCAAATAATGGATAATCGTGAAATCAAAACCGTCTTACAAAAAATTGGCGAGCGCGTGCCCGCTGGATCTAGACTGATCTTGGTGGGAGGCAGTGCCTTGGCGTTGCTGGGGAATATGCGCCCAACGATTGATATTGATTTTGTCGGTGATGATATTCGCCCCAGCAAGTTACATCAAAATATTCTAAAAATGGCTGAAGAGTTCGGAATTTACGCCGATGTGGTTCCGTTAGAACGATTTATCCCTTTACCGAAAGGCAGCGAAAAGCGAGATATCCACATCGGGCAATTTGGGAA
>Ga0233437_1001295_pt1 | contig 46852 bp, 35 predicted proteins | sample SI_122_August201_FD_182714 | JGI IMG/M metagenome (GOLD analysis project Ga0233437, IMG submission 182714) | Seawater microbial communities from Saanich Inlet, British Columbia, Canada - SI_122_August2016_200_MG | ecosystem: Environmental > Aquatic > Marine > Inlet | place: Canada: British... | reverse complement strand
CTATCGTCTCGTTTGGTAAAGTTCTGGTACACTTGTTTTCGGAACTGCGCAAATTGGGTTGCATTTACTTCGAGGTTCATGCACCTATTTTGCCGCAGTTCCTCTTACTTTTGTCCAAAGTCCAAATCACTAATCGCTCGGCTTATTTACCGGTATACTGAAAATAGCTCTTTGGGAATTGCCGAAGTTACCCCCAGATATAGGGGAAAACCCGTCATTCAAAAAGGAACTAAACAAAAAACAGGTTGAGAGTAGTTGCCTTTTTTCAATAAGGAGTAAACCATGTTAGTAGGCGAAAGAATGTCTCATCCGGTAATTACGATTGCGCCAGACTTACCCATCACCGAAGCGGTTAACCTGATGCGCAAGGAACATATTCGCCGTACACCGGTAGTTAAAGGCGGCAAACTGGTTGGGATTGTATCGGACAAAGACTTGCTCAACGCATCCCCCTCCCCAGCGACTTCCCTAAGTATCTGGGAAATGAATTATCTGCTTAGTAAAATCAAAGTAGAAGATGTAATGACAGCGGAGATTCTCTCCATCGATGTAGATACTCCAGTTGAAGAAGCAGCCCGCATCATGGCGGATAATAAAATCGGCGGCTTGCCCGTGATGAAGAATAACCGAGTTGTTGGCATGATCACTGAAACCGATCTCTTCAAAATTTTCCTTGAATTGATGGGCGCCAGAGAAAAGGGCATCCGCGTCACTGCCATGATCCCCGAAAAAGTTGGTGAGCTGGCAGATCTCACAAAGGCCATTGCAGAAGCCGGTGGCAACTTCATTTCATTTGGGCAAACCGCAGGTGAAGACCCCAGCAATCGTGAAGTCACATTTAAAGTTTCCGGCCTTGATGAAAGCAAAGTAAAAAAAGCGATTGATCCGTTTATTGAAAAAATTACGGACATCCGTCTCTGTTGCCCATAAAAATCCCTAAAATTTAGCAAAAAAACAGGGTGCGTGCAGCGTTATATGTTGCCCGCACCCTGTTTTTGCATTTACAGTATAATTCTCTACATGACAACTACCATCGTAGCACTGGATATTGAAACAACTGGATTGAATCCAAAATCGGATAGCATCACCGAAATTGGCGCGATACGCTTTCGTGGCAGCCGGATTGACGGCGAATGGCACAGTCTCATCAACCCCGGAAAGCGCATACCTTCCCATATCACACAATTAACCGGTATCACCGATGCAATGGTGCGCGACAAACCTTCGATCCACGAAGTGCTTCACGATCTGGTTGATTTTGTCGGCGATGCGCCCGTACTGGGACATAACGTGCGCTTTGATCTCGGTTTTTTGCAACAGCATGGAATTTTGCATTCCAACGAACCCCTGGACACCTACGAAATGGCCGCCGTATTGATGCCAAACGCCGGACGGTATGCGCTCGGCGCGCTGGCCCAGGCGCTCGGTATCATCTTGCCTGCCACACACCGCGCTCTGGATGACGCCAAAGTTACTCATCGTGTCTATCTCCAACTCTATGAAGCCGCTCTCGAACTACCCATCGAAATTTTGGGCGAAATTGTCCGACTTGGCGATGATATCGAAAATTGGGGGGGGTATGGGTTGTTTTTTGAAGTGCTGCGCGCGCGCTCGAAAGAAGTTATCCCTGCCCGCAAAGCACGCGGCGGATTCTTTGGCCCATTATTCAGCGCACAACAGCCACCCCCACAAACGCTCACGCCGCTTGAACCTACCATCCCCCTAGACAGCGACGAAGTTGCCTCCGTCCTCGAATACGGCGGAGAATTCTCAAAATTTTTTGAGAATTACGAACATCGCCCGGAACAAGTTGAAATGCTGCGCTCCATCAGCGATGCGCTTTCACAAGGTCGGCATTTGATGGTAGAGGCGGGCACCGGCGTAGGAAAATCGTTTGCCTATTTAATTCCGGCAGCGCTGTGGGCCTTGAAAAATGAGCATCGCGTGGTGATCTCTACCAATACCATCAACCTACAAGATCAGCTAATCAACAAAGATATCCCTGACCTGCAAGAAGCGCTAAATTTAAAAGTAGCTGCAACGGTGCTCAAAGGCCGCAATAATTATCTTTGCCCGCGCCGCCTGGAACAAATGCGCCGCCGCGGGCCAGATACGGCGGAAGAATTGCGCGTTCTGGCCAAGATCATGGTTTGGCTGCAAAGTGGTGGTAATGGCGACCGCGGGAATATCAACCTAAATGGCCCGATTGAGCGCGAAATTTGGGGCAAATTATCTGCCGCAGATGATGGCTGCTCTGCTGATAATTGTGTTAAACATACTGGGGGAGCCTGTCCCTTTTATCGCGCCCGCCAATCGGCACAAAACGCGCATCTAATTGTCGTGAACCACGCCCTCCTGCTGGCCGATGTCGCCACCGGCAGCCGCGTACTTCCCGAATATCAGTATCTGATTATCGATGAGGCCCACCACCTTGAAGATGCCAGCACCAACGCGCTCAGTTTCCGCGCCACACAATCTGACTTTATTCGCTTGCTGCGCGAATTGGGCAGCTACCGCACCGGAGCATCCAGCGGGCTTTCGGGCTTGATGGGACGTTTGTTGTCACTGCTGCACGACGGAGTGAGTCCCAGCGAGTATGCCGGAATCAGCCACCTGGTCGAGCGCGCCAGCGATCACGCCTTTCAACTGGAAAGCCTTTCGCGCGCTTTCTTTGAAACCATCGATCATTTTCTGTTCGAGCAACGCGAGGGCCAGGCAATTGGCCCCTACGCGCAGCAGGTACGCATTTTGCCAGGGACGCGCGTCCAGCCCGCCTGGTTGGAAGTTGAAGTTTCGTGGGAAGATACTCACCAAATGGCCACCGCCCTGCTTGGCAAAATTGAACAAATTGCTAAGGCAATTCACGATATTGGCGAGGCTGGTTTCAGCGATGTTGACGCGCTCGAAGAGCAATACCACGAAATTATAAACGCCTACAAACGATTGCGCGAATTAATCGAAAATGTGGAAGCGCTGGTTTTTGAGCCACAGCCCGAACAGATTTACTGGGCCGAAATTCGCGCCAACGGACGCGGCATTACCCTGCAGGCCGCCCCGCTGCATATTGGGCCGTTGGTGCAAGAACATCTCTGGCACGAAAAAATTTCCATGATTCTGACATCGGCAACACTGACGACGGCGGGCGAATTTGACTACTTGCGCGGGCGGCTCAGCGCCGAAGATGCCGAAGAACTGGCGCTCGGTTCTCCCTTCGATTACGAAAATTCTACACTGCTCTATATCCCTAATAATATCCCTGAACCGAGTGACCGCAACGGGCACCAGCGTGCCATCGAAAGCAGCCTGATACATCTTGCCAAAGCAACCGGCGGGCGTATGTTGGCGCTGTTTACATCGTATGCGCAACTCCAACGCACTTCACGCGCGATTTCATCGGCGCTGGGCGACGCGGGGATTCTGGTTTTCGAGCAGGGCGAAGGCGCTTCGCCGCATTCTTTGCTGGAAAGTTTCCGTGCCGCAGATCAGGCTGTTTTATTGGGGACACGCGCCTTCTGGGAGGGGGTTGACATCCCCGGAGATGATCTCTCGGTGTTGGTGATCGTCAAACTCCCCTTTGGGGTGCCCTCCGACCCGGTGATTGCTGCCCGCTCCGAGACCTTTGAGCAACCCTTCTACCAGTATACGATCCCCGAAGCGATTCTGGAGTTTCGACAAGGGTTCGGCCGCTTGATCCGCACCGAGTTTGACCGCGGTGTGGCTGTGATTCTGGACCGTCGCGTAATCTCAAAGAGCTACGGACGTTCCTTCGTCGATTCTCTCCCGCAATGCACCACGCGTGTTGGGCCATTGCAAAATCTTCCAGATGAAGCCACACGCTGGTTAAATTTGTAATTTTTTGTATGGGTCAATAGGAGCTTGAACAGTGAAACCAGCATCGTCATTCCGAGCGCAGCAAGCGTAGCGAGGAATCCCTTTGAAGCGGTTTGATTCATCACTCGTATAGGCACTTCTCAACATTCCGGTTAGGGATTCTTCACTCCGCTGCGCTCCGTTCAGAATGACGCGTCTTCAAGCTTTTGTCGACGATTTCATAATTTGTAAAGTTTCACCACAAAGGGACACAAAACTCTTATTAGCTATCTTCGTGCTTCTTTGTTTAGTATTTCCACACAGATGAAATATAAACTCCCCTTTCTCTTTTGCGTCTTCGCGCTAACAATTTCCCCCGTGAGCGCACAAATCCAGACCGAACCGCGCCTTGTATCTCTCTCATCCATCGGCGAGATGGGCAATATGCCATCCAGCCATGCAAGCCTTTCTGGCGATGGACGTTTTGTGGCCTTTCGCTCGGAGGCAAATAATCTGGTCGAAGGGGATACGAATACCTTGGCCGATATTTTCGTCCACGACCGGCTAAACGCAACCACCGAACGCGTTTCAATTTCATCCATCGGCGAGCAAACCGATGCCCCCGCCGAACAGCCCATGCTCTCAACGAATGGGCGCGTGGTTGTTTTTCAATCGACTGCATTAACGCTCGTTCCTGGGTTGGCACAAAGCGAGCACTACAGCCATATTTATGCGTATGACCGATTAACAGGCATCTCAGAACGCATTTCAGTCAACAACCGCGGCGAAAGCGGAAATGGCAATTCGCGCAACCCCAGCATCTCGGCCACGGGGCGTTATATAGCCTTTATGTCTCACGCCAGCAACCTGGTTCTGGGAGATACGAATGACGCCAGTGATGTCTTCATCCACGACCGCCTGAGCGGGCACACAACCCGCGTTTCGGTGGGCACACGCGGGCAGGAGGGCAACGCCGACTCCGGCGAGCAACTGGCGATCGCATCCGATGGGCATACCGTCGTTTTCTCATCGCAAGCCACAACATTGGCGACGTCTTTCGACAGCGAAATCCGTCTCTATTATCACAACCGCGTGACAGCCGAAACTTCGTATCTGAACTTTCCGGCAGATGGCCGTCAACGCGAGTTACTGCAAATCACCAGTTCCAGCGACGCGGTCACCTTTGTTGGCCTGGCGCAGCTTAACGCCAATACCTTCGAAATCTTGCTCTTCAAACCCTATAACTACACCGCCGAAAGCCTCGCCACCCTGCCCGCCAGCAGCGCCATCGGCCCGCAAATTGCCCTTTCGGGAGATGGGTTTACACTCATTTCAACCCAATCCGCGGAAAACAACAGCAACCAGATGCAGCAAGTTGACCTGCATACCACTGAAACCATTACGCTTACACCCGCCAATGTTGAATCCGTAGCTATCTCACAAGACGGACATTCGATTGCCTATGCGCAAAACGATGCTCGCGGCGTGGCGCAGATTTATCTGTTCGCCGAAGGGCAAGCGGGGCTTACCTTCAGCGGGCGAGTCACTGACGCGCTTGGCAGCCCACTGGGATTCGTAAATATCGCAACGTCAGATGGAGAGACTGTCTACACCGATGAGAATGGATATTTCTTCTTTGGCAGCCACCCACCCGGGGTTACAGTTCTGACTCCTGCCAAAGACGGGTATACCTTTGGGCCGCGCACCAGGTTAGTTAATATTGACGCCACCCTCGCCGACATCCACTTCACAGCCTATCCCGAAAATATCCTCGCTGAGGCAGCGAAAGACCTGGGAATGCCATATGCCGCCGAGCGTGGCGAAAGCGGCGCTTTCCACGGCTACGCAGCGGGCTATTGCACCGATCTGGTGCTGGACGCTTATACATGGGGGGCCGAATTCAACATCCAGGCCGCGCTGGAACAAGATTACCGCGCTCAGCCGGAGCATTTTTATAATTGGCGGGATGCCCGCAACGCCCACGATATGTGGCGCTATCTGAGTTATTCCGGGCAAATGCTGGCGCACGCGCTGCCCTATTTGCCGGGCGATATTGTCTTTTTCGACCTGAGCGAAGATGGCGAGATCGATCATGTGAGTCTGGTTTCGGAGATTGATGAGCAAAATCGTCCCTTCCAGATGTACGATGCCACGGGAAAGATCGCTGATAACCCCGATGGGCTGGCAAATGAATTACGCTGGGTTGAATTTCATGAACGCACCGTACGCGGTCACGCCCGCTGGTCAGGGCTGTTTGAGCCAATGGTGCCAGATCTGCCCGGCGAGATGTATCTACAGGCCGCGTTGGGCTCTGCCGTGGCGGAATTACGCCTGATCGACCCGCAGGGGAACAGCCTAACCCAGACACAACGCGACACCCGCGGCGGCACGTTCGTTGACCTGGGTTGGGAGCAAAGTGTGAGCGTGATCTCGCCCCTGGAGCTTGGTGAGAATTATATTGTCGAGCTTCATAACCCCGACGCGGAGACAGCCGTGTTCACTTTCTTGGCCCACACCATCCAGGACGGTATTGTGACTACACGCGTGGACCACAAAGCCGCGCTTGCACCTGACGAAACGCTGCTGCTGCGGTTGCAACTCTCGCTGGATGAAGCCGGGCAATTGGCGTTAAGCATGCCGGAGTTGGAAACTGAATGAAGGAAGACGGAAGGCAGAGGGTGAATTGCAGACTTTGCCCGTTCCCAGTCTTCAGTCTTCGGTCAAATAAACCATGAAACGAATCATAGCATTTACTTTCCTGTTGATCGCCCTTAGCGCCTGTACGCGTTCCTCGACAGGTGAAGTTGCGCTGTATACCACGCCCACGCCGGATGTTAGCGCAATTGCCGCGGTGGAACAGAGCATTCAGCAAGTGATCCAGGATGAGGGCGAAAATGTACTCGCCTTCATCGTCGCAGAAATCAGTGTTGAGAATATCCGTATCTCACAAGATGGGCTATACGCAGTTGGCTGGCTGATCCCGATTGACCCGGAAACAAATATTCCTGTGCCCATCGAGCCGGGTCTGGTGCTGCTGCAAAAAGATGCGACCGACTGGCGCGTCTGGATGCCCACCACACCGGGCTGGTATGAGATGCTTGCCATCATCCCCGATGAAATTCTCTCCGAGCGGCATAAAGAAGTCTGGGCAAAGCGCGTTGGCGCTCAAATTGAAGCCGCACAACCTGCCGCCGCGCTGACCGGCTACAAATTGCCCTGGGAGGCTGGCATCAGCCGCTATCTCACCCAAAGCACCTGCCACGACCAATACACACCCAGCGGCAACGCACATTACGCCTTCGATTTCTCAACCTACGGCGAGCTGTGGAATATCTACGCGGCCAAAGGCGGAATTGTGTGGTTGTGGAAAGACGATATCCCCACCTGCTACGAATATACCTGCTCCGACACGCAGCCTCTGGGCAATTATATGGTCATCAAAGATACCAGCACTAATCCGGTCAGCTACCAGCTTTATCTACACCTTAAGCAAAACAGCATCCCTGCCGAACTCAAAACCCTAGGCACATCCATAGCACAAGGACAATTTATCGGCAATGTGGACAACACCGGGCAAAGCTGGGGGCATCATCTGCACTTCCAGGTGCAGGTTCCGTTGTACGGTGAAAACTACTATTGGGGACGCTCCATCGATATTGTGTTCGATGATGTGGATATCAACGGGGGCAGGCCGCGCCTCAAAAGTAGTTGGTGCGATGACGAAGCCTATTGCACCTTCCCCGGCGATGTGTGCAACGATTTCCGGGCAACATACACTTCCCAAAACACAATCGTCGAAGATGGGCCAATATTGATCTATTTCCCGTTCATCACGCGATAAAAGACGGATGACCGGAGACTGGAGACGGGGCCGCGCCCATTCCGCATTCAGCATTTCCAATGCACATCACCCTCCTCACCAGCACTTACCCCCGCTTTTCCGGTGATGGGGCCGCGCCCTTTGTGCAATCCATTGCCGAGGGATTGGCGAAATTAGGGCATCAGATTGATGTAATTGCACCCGATGATATTCTGGTCGCCCCTTACGAAAACAGCGCGCCGATCACAGTACACCGCTTCCGCTATTTTTGGCCGCGCCGTTGGCAGATCATGGGTCACGCCCGCGCCCTGGCCGGAGACACACGCCTGCGCCCGGCAACCTACCTGCAATTGCCATTTTTTTTGTTGGCCGAACTCATCACCTTGCTGCGCGTCACTAAAATTCAAAACAGCGATTTCATCTATGTCCATTGGGTGCTGCCCAACGGCCCGGCGGCGGCGCTGGCGGCAAGAATTCGGCGCATTCCTCTGGCGATCAGCTTGCACGGTTCGGATATTTACGTGGCAAACAAGCGCCGCATCTTTGGCGCAGTGGCACGTTGGAGTTTTCGACAGGCGCGCTGCGTGACGGCTTGCAGCCCCGAACTGCGTGATGCGGCGCGCAAACTGGGAGCGCCGGACGAAACGCGGCTCATGGCCTGGGGCGTAGACCCGGAGCGATTCCACCCTCAAGCAGTCCGCGCAGACTTGCGCTCAAAGTTCAATCTCCCCGCTGAAACGCAGATCATTGCCGCGCTGGGACGGCTGGTACCCAAAAAGGGCTTTGATATATTGCTACGCGCCTGGGCATTGCTTGCGCCCGAATTCCCCTCGGCGCGCCTGCTTATCGGCGGCGAGGGAGAACAGCACAAATATTTAGTTGCGCTGACCGAAGAATTAAATATCCAAGATAAAGTAGTTTTTGCGGGGCAAATTCCCTGGCATAAAACCCCATCGTTCCTGACACAGGCTGATATTTTTGTACTCCCCTCGCGCCAGGATTGCTTTGGCAATCGCGACGGCCTACCGACAGTTTTACTGGAAGCAATGAGTTCCGGGCTACCAGTAATTGCCAGCCAAATCGGGGGTATACCTCTGATTATTCGGAATCGGGTTAATGGTTTGCTCGTCTCCCCCGATGATGTGCATTTGCTAGCCCGTCGACTGCGCGAAATATTGCGCAATTCGGCGCTACGCGAACAACTCGGCAAAGCAGCCCGTGAGCATATCATCCAGACCCACACCTGGGATCATGTAGCCTGTCAGCTATCCAGTTATTTTGAAAGCCATTGCACATTCAACAATCCTTCCTCGTCTCGCTCGTCAGACTGACGGGTTTTCAAATTGAATCGCAACTTGCCCAGCCCACAATGGAAACAAGCCGTAATTCCCGAATAGAGACTTAGATCATTGGCTCTTGCTGTGTAGCACAATGGATACTACCGCCTCCACTAGCAATCCCATCAACGGCGATTTGTTCAATCTCATGATCGGGAAACTCTTCAGCCAATTTTTCTTTTGCCTCACCATCGGCTTGTGTATCGCCAAATTTTTGCAGAATGATCGCACCATTGCATACATAATAACCAACATAGCCCGCTGCGAATTCGTTTATGCCATATTTCGTATTTATATCCCAGGGGGTATCCAAAATAACAGTTTTCAGGCGGCGTCCCTGGGCATCTGCAGCCGATCCCAAAACGTCGATATTCTCGCGTGTGATTGGGTAATCATACGAAGATTCATCAATATCGCGGCTCACCACCACCGTTCCAGGCTTTGCAAAACGGGCGTAAAAATCGGTATGTCCATCCGTAATATCTTTACCCTTAATGCCTTTTAACCAAATAATCTTGTCTAGCCCTAGCAGCTCTTTAAGCTCAGCTTCAACTTCAGTCTTACTCTTACCTGGGTTTCGATTGTCGTTGAGAATGCAACTCTCCGTCATAATTGCAGTTCCTTCGCCATCTACCTCAAAACAGCCCCCTTCGAGAACCAGGCTAGAAGAAATACTATCTACGCCAGCTTCCTGTGCCACAAAGTTGGCAACTTTGGCATCGTGCTGATAGTCTTGATCTTCCCCCCAACCATTGAAATTAAAATTGATCGCTGCCTTTTCTCCCTCATCACTAACCACAAATACCGGGCCGGTATCACGCATCCAAAGATCATTCATCGTGAATTCAATCAAATCAATTGGGTAATTATGCGAATCCAGCCCGCCAATTAGCTCAACTGCAATCTCGTAATCTTGCCTTCCCACAAGCATAGATACCGGTTCATATTTAGCAATGGTTTTCGCTATGCTGGCTAAATTACGCTGCACCTCAGGCACCTGCCGTGTACCCCAGATGTCGCGACTAGCGATAAAGGCCATCCAAGTGCGTTTATGGTGGAATCCTTCATCAGGCAGATACCATTGATTGTTGGCGCGAGACGTAGCCCCTGCGGTATATACTGACAACAAAGCACCGCCTCCAAACAGAACCCCCGACTGAATAAATTCTTTTCGAGATAGTTTCATTTAAATTTCCTTTCGGGGCGGGAAATTTTCATAAGATTCGATCTTCGATTTCCCAGGCATGGTCGAGAATATGCCAGACTACTCGCCGCACAAAGTAGCGCGGCTTCCAGATTGCGCCGCCACGCGGCCCTTTTTCGGGAAGCCCTTCATGAACTGAAATTTCAAAAGCTCGTAATATATCGTGTCGAGTTTTATCCATTTCATCGACAGTGTATTTTTCACCTTTCCAGGCAAGCCGCTTTAGGTACATCTGCTCAGCCTCGTGGACATGATTCAGCATCTTCGCCAAATCTCGTCCGCCGCCGCGTGGGCCTGTGCGCAATTCTCTACCTTGCGCGCCCTCTACAACTTCATCAAATATCAACCAACTCGTTAACATCATTTTTCGCAAACGCTGATATTCAGGCTCACCTATCGGCTCTCGATCAGCGTTTAAGATAATCGAAGGAGCGCCAAAATCTGTAGTGGCGTTTCCCACATGTCGCTCAGTGACTTTGAATTCAGTTTCATCCGGAAAACCATGGAACTCAATCCCCGCTCGATCCATAAATTGTGCATATCGCAACCCATATTCTTTCAATCTGATAAGCGCAGCTTGTTCATCTCTGCCACTTCGACTCCATCCGGGCCAATCGACCGCGCCCGCAAATACTTTCTTTTTCCCGCTCTCAATAAATATCCTGATTGATTTCATAATTTATCTCATGGGAGCCAGCGCTCGTTGACTATATTCAACTAGCCCGCTCATGCTATGCCCTTTGCCCGGGATAAGTTCATATTGATATTGACATTCCAAACCATTTTCCTCGGCAAATAACAGCATATCTTGCACCCAATTTCTGGCAATATTAATTCGATTTCGCCCCTTTTGCCCCGGACGAACTGGCGAATTGGCTGAATCATTCATCCCAACCAGCACTGTCAGTGGAATTTGTGTCGCAGCTAACCACTTCTGCTCGTCGGGAATAACATCTTCTTGCCGAACTGTATTATCGTCCCAGGCAATCTCACTATGAAGTTCCCCCATGCCAAACGGCCAGGCAATTTCAGGATTCGGCTGGGGATATGTAGCCGCCGAGGTGATAACAGCCTGCTCAATTTCTTCCGGATGTGTTACTAAAAATCTCCCCACAAATTGTCCACCGGCAGAGTGCCCATACAACGAAAATTTATCTTCGTACCCAAATAATTGTATCTGATAGGCCCTGACGATGCGCAACACCCATTCATCGGCGCCGATTTCCCGGCCAAACAAACCCCGGTATCCGGTCATCATATCTTCGATTTCACCCTTACGGCTGCTGAAGTTCTCCTGATCAAATGTTGGCGCGATAAGCACAATTCCGTATTTTTCAGCGTATTCAAGCCAATGTTCAATATAATAGCGGGCTGTATCTTCTTCGGCCTCAGTCTTTGCGGGAGTGCCGTGTACCAATACCAGGATATCGCCTTCAGTCAGATCGGAGATTGGAACATAGACAAAAAATATCCCATACGCATCTTCTACTCTGGTTATTTCGCCTGTTTCATATTTCGGCTCCAAAGCCGCAATGGGTTCCACGCCACAACTAATAAGAATTGCAGCCAGACAGAAAATCAACCCGATTTTTAAGATTTTGTTTTTCATGGAATCTGACAACTTGCACACCCCTCGCATTTTGCCCATCTCCATTCGTACTCGAGATGGGCAAAATACTCAACAGACAATCGACTATTCGTAAGCCAACGCGGCTACAATTTGCAGATCAGATGCTCGCCGAGCCGGGATCAGGGCTGCCAGGATACCACAGATCAAACCCGCGGCAATAGCCGTGATCACGCCTGCACCGGGGAAACTATAAGGGATACTCAGCCCGGCAAAATCGAGAATGGCGGTCATCAAAAAGCTTAACATGACACCACTGATCACACCCAGGGCAACGCCCATGAGAGAGAGCAGCAAACTCTCGGCGATAATCATGCGGCGAATCTGGCGGCGCTTTGCCCCGACGGCACGCATCATGCCAAGCTCACGAGTGCGCTCGATTACGTTAATGCCCAGGGCGTTCGCCAATCCCAGCAAGGCTGGAGTCGCCAGCAGTGACAGCATGATATTCATTCCAATGGTGCCGCCGCGGGCCACCTGCTCCTGGCTGGTGCGCAGCGCCTCACGCGAGATAATGCCAAAGCCGGGGTATGACTGTGTAGCTGCCTGCAGGTCTTCCTCCAACTGCTCCAGGTCTGCGCCAGATTCTGCGTTAACCAGCAAGAACACATCGTTTCGGACGCCATACTCCCGGGTAAGGGCAGTTTGCTCCATATAAACCGTGGGCAGCTTCATATTGATGTAATCCAAACCGATGGCGGTTACTTGAACATCGAGCGGACCATGATCGCCCTCCAGGGCAACTGTATCACCAATGCCAACTCCAAACTGGGAGGCAAAGCGCCCATTGATGATGACATCGTTACCCGTTTGCATCCCACCAAAGGCAGATTCGTCTCCTTCAACAAAAGAAAGCCCGGAGATGCGCGCATAGTTGTGGGGATCAATGCCCACCAAACGAATGCCGATTCCGTCGGCATCCAAAACATCAATCTGGCGCAAAGTGGTTAACTCGGCCACGCCGCGAATACGCTTGACAGTTTCAGCCAGGTCAGGGCCAGCGCCAACGGTGTCATTGGTAACCACCAGCGAAGGCATCATGATATAGTCCGAACGGAAAGTAGCATCTAAAAAGCCCAGCGCACCCCCGTAGATAGAGGCTGTCATACCACCTAATCCGATCAGGATCGCCAGGCTGACCATCAGCGAGGAAGCGGTAATGGCAGCGCGGCGCGGCTGTCGCGCGATATTCCCAGCCGCGATGCCTCCTTCCTGCCCAAAGAGCAGGTTCAACACCCGGCTGAAGACAGCCGTGACGGGGCTGATCAGCATCGGGCCGAGTAATCCCAGCGCTAATAAGAAGATTAGCATCCCCGGCGCCATCAATTGGAAGATACCACTGAACAGGCCAGCCAGACCCAACACCAGGCTTATAAAACCAACGATCAGGCGGCTGCGTTTAAGAGCTGCCTCCTGACCAATGCTAGCCGGACGCATGGCTTCTAATGGGGTGATAGCGCTGGCGCCACGGGCGGGCAACAAAACGCTGGCCAGTGGAATCCCCAGCCCGAAGGTAAGCGATACAACATAAGTAAACAAGGTAAATCGGGGGTCGCCCAACGGTCTACCTAACAAGCTTTGGAAGACAGAAGATAGTCCTGCTTTGGCGACATGAGCAAAACCGAACCCGAGCAACATACCCAATCCGGTGCCTAACACGGCCAGGATCAAACCCTCGTACAGGATCGCGCGCATCACAAATTTGCGTTTGGCTCCTACTGCCCGCAGCATCCCGATATCACGTTTCCGTTCGACAACGCTGGTGCGGAAGGTGTTAAACATAATCATACCGGCCAACGCCAGAGAAAGCAACCCAAACATGGTAAAAATCACGCCCATATATTCCATCAACGCGGCCCATATATCCGCCCCGCCTTCCAGCGGGCTTAACTCATAGCCCCGGCCAAATATCGAACCCACTGAGACATCAATAGCCCGGGCATCGCTGCCTTCAGCATAACGACCTAAAATAGTATTGATACGATTGGGTGTATTGAGCAAATCCTGGGCAGTAGCTATGGGCATAAAAACCTGCTGACTACCGAGCATCAATCCCGGGTCGTCGAGCAGACCGACAACTTCCAGGTTAAGCCAGCCCCCTGCACCAGGAAGTCTCACCTGTTCTCCAAGACCGATTCCCAGGCCCGCGGCGAGTTGTTCAGAAACTACCACGACCTGAGCATCCCCCGCCTGTAAGAGACGGCCCTCCGTCAACCGACGACCTCCGGCAGTGACAATATTGAAGGCATCGTCCATAGTAGTGGTATCCACACCATACACCTGAATAGTATTGATAGGTCTGCCATCGGCGGTTGTGTAATGATCCGGCGGCAGGGCTACGGCGCGGGCGATCATGCTGGCCGTCGACTCAACGCCTTCAACTGCAGCCACATTATCCACATATTCCTGGCGGAAGAAACCACCGTCGCGGCGGGTAACGTAAAGATCGACATTGGATAGCGCCATCGACTGGGTGCTGGATATAAACATATCCTGAAAGGCTGGCCCGATTCCATTCAGGCCGAACATCATCATCACACCAATCATGATCGACAAAATCGTCATAGTGGTGCGGATGGGGCGACCTTTGAGATAGCTAAAGGCAAGCGGAAGCTCACGCATGGTTGCCACCTTTTCTGTCATTAACAGTCTGTTCTGTGATGCGCCCGTCCTTCATTTGAAGGATGCGGTCGGCATACGATGAGATGCGCGGGTCGTGGGTAACGAGCAGGATGCTGCGCTCCCAGCGGTCGACGATTTCCCGCAGCAGAGCGGCAAATTCTTGGGCAGCTTTTGAATCGAGATTACCGGTCGGCTCATCGGCCAGGATCAAGGTGGGGTCCGTGACCAGAGAACGGGCAATGGCCACCCGTTGGCGCTGTCCGCCCGAAAGCTCCTCGGGGCGATGCGTGCTGCGGTCGGCAACTTCAAGCTTCTCTAGCCACTCGACGGCTATCGCCTGGGCATCGCCCGGTTTCATGCCGCCCAGCACCAGGGGCAAGGCAGTATTATCCAGCGCAGTAAGCGTGGGAATCAAGTTGAAGAACTGGAAAATAAACCCGATATGCTCGCGGCGCAGGTCAGTCAGATCGTCATCATTCAGATTGCTCAGGTCTTGACCCTCTATTTTAACCACCCCTTCACTGGGGCGATCCAAGCCGCCGACCAAATGTAAAAGCGTGGATTTACCACAACCGCTGGGACCCATAACGGCAACGAACTCGCCCGTATCTACGTGCAGGGATACACCATCCAGCGCGTTAACCTGGGCCTCACCGCTGCCATAAATACGGGTTAGATTCTCAGTTTCTACGATTTTCATGTTATGCCTCGTGATTGGTTCTTCGGGAACTACTGCGAGAAACTCCACCGGGATTCCCAGAGACCCTCTTGATTATTGTCTGCTATAGCGTTAACTATAATTATAATCCAGGTTTTACCTTTGACGCGATTACGCTATGAGCTTCCGCACCATTCCCTTTAGCATATAAATCTGGTATCTTTGTCACATCAGAGCGCAACAAAATTTCAAATATCGAAAATCTCCAGCCAAATAATAAAATAATAATGAATCGGAAAATGTGCCATGACCCTTGAAGTTGCAATCGTCCTGACCATCCTGATGATCGCCATCGTACTCTTCATCACCGAATGGGTGCGCATGGACGTGGTTGCTTTGCTGGTGCTGGCATCGCTGGCGGTTGCGGGCTTGGTTACGCCAGCGGAAGCGCTTTCCGGGTTCAGCAATCCGGCTGTTGTCACGGTTTGGGCCATCCTAATCCTCAGTGGAGGGTTAGCTCGAACAGGTGTAGCCAACCTCCTGGGGAGAAAATTATTGCAGCTAGCCGGGGATGGCGAAATCCGCTTGCTGGTCATCATTATGCTGACAGTGGGAGTTCTCTCTGGGTTTATGAATACCATTGGCGTGGTTTCCTTGTTTTTGCCAGTGGTGCTTGATATTGCCCGGCGCACCAAACAGCCGCCATCCAAATTGCTCATGCCATTGGCCTTTGCCGGGTTATTAGGCGGATTGAACACCTTGATCGGCGCGCCGCCCAATATCCTGATCAGCGAGGCACTCAAGGAAGCTGGCCTGCGCCCATTTCGCATGTTCGATTTCACCCCGGTGGGCATCTCTGTTCTGTTAGCAGGAACGGCGTATATGGCATTGATAGGACGTCGATTACTACCCAACCGCGACCCAGCCCGTGAATTCTCGACGGCCCGAGAGAAGGACTTCAAATCCCTGTACGAATTGCACGACCGCATGGTGATGCTGCATCTACCTGAAGGGTCGATCTTGGATGGCAAAACTCTGGCCGAAAGCCGCCTGGGGTCTGTGCTGGGGCTGAATGTGGTGGCCGTCATCCGCGATGGCCGCACGCAACTTTCTCCCGAATCGGCTTTTGCACTGCAGGCCGGTGATCGCCTGATGGTTGAAGGCCGCCTTGAGCAGCTTACTGACTTGCATCGTACCAACCATCTCCGGCTGGAAAAAGAGGGTTTCAAGGTAGAGCGTTTAGTATCGGCAGATGTCGAGTTGGTTGAGGCCCGGCTTTCACCCGGATCCAGCCTCGTCGGGCAGACATTGCTGCAAATTGGCTTTCGACATAGTTACGCGGTGGTGGTATTAGCGATCTTGCGCGAAGGCGTACCCTTCCGCACCAATCTAGAAACCATCCCTTTATTAGGGGATGACGTGCTGCTGATCCAAGGCCAACGAGATCAATTGAATGAACTAACCAAAGATCCCGATTTGACGGTTACCGCACCAACCTCGTTGGGGGACTACCGGCTCGAAGAGCGCTTCATGGTCGTTCACATCCCTGTCGATTCTGCCCTGGTTGGAAAATCCCTCATTGATAGTCATCTCGGAGATTCCTACGGGTTAGGTGTGTTGGGTATTATCCGAGCGGGGGAGACGTATTTGATGCCCTCAGCAGATGAGGTATTGTTGGCTGATGACACTTTGCTGGTAAAAGGAAAACAGGGCGATTTAATGTCAGTGGAGGGACTACAAAGCCTGGAGATCGAAAACCAACCCCTGCCAGACCTGGGGGAATTGGAGTCAGAGGAAATTGGATTGGTAGAAACAGTACTCACCCCCCATTCGACCCTGGTTGGGAAAACTATACGCGAATTGAATTTCCGCTTCAAATACGGTTTGAGTGTTTTGGCAATCTGGCGCGAAGGGCGGGCTTACCGCTCGAATTTACGTGACAAACCGCTGCGCTTTGGTGATGCGCTTTTGCTATACGGCCCGCGCAAGCGCCTACGCATGTTGGGCAGCGAACCAGATTTCCTGGTGTTGACCGAAGAAGCCCAAGAAACTCCAAACCAGGAAAAAATCCCGGTGGCCTTATTGATCATGGCGGTTGTCCTGATCCCCGCAATCTTCGATTGGCTACCCATCGCAATTTCTGCCATAATCGGCGTAGCCCTTATGATCCTGACCAAATGTTTGACGATGGAAGAAGCTTACCGCGCAATCAATTGGAAAGCTGTTTTTCTAATTGCTGGGATGCTACCTTTAGGCATTGCCATGGAACAAACTGGCGCAGCTCAATTACTGGCCAATGGCATGGTCGGGTTGATTGGCGGGTTAGGTCCGCTGGCGGTTATGGCCGGCTTTTTCATCCTGGCAGCCCTGACATCCCAATTCATGCCCAACCCAGCGGTGGCCGTTTTGCTGGCACCGATTGCATTGAGTACCGCCAGCGATCTGGACATTTCACCGTACATATTAATGATGACTGTGGCAGTATCAGCCTCGGCTGCTTTTCTCAGCCCCGTTGGGCACTCGGCCAATGTGCTCGTCATGGGGCCAGGCGGCTACCGTTTTTCGGACTATCTCAAAGTTGGCATTCCGCTCACGTTGGTGGTGTTGGCGGTGGTGCTGCTCATTATGCCAGTATTCTGGCCTTTTTAGGAAAATAGCCATGACCCCTGAAATTGTCATCACTCTATCCATCATCGTTGGCGCCCTGATCGTGTTTGGCACTGAAAAACTACGGGTGGATGTTGTCGCCCTACTGGTGCTGATAATCGTTGGTCTGACAGGTCTGGTCGGCCCGAAGGAAGTCTTCGCCGGGTTTTCCAATTCGGCGGTCATCACCGTCTGGGCGGTTTATATCGTCTCGGGAGGCTTATTCAAAACTGGGGTTGCCGACATTCTCGGGAAGTTCATCTTCAAGCTGTCAGGCAATAGCGAGGTGCGCCTGATCGCCGTCATTATGCTCACCTGTGGCCTGATGTCGGCCTTCATGAATAATGTTGGGGCAACGGCGATGTTATTACCAGCTGTTGTTAGCGTGGCGAAACAGACCAAAATCCCGGTCTCGAAGCTCCTGATCCCGCTCTCATTCTCATCCCTGATGGGGGGCGCAATAACCCTGATCGGTACCCCCGCCAATATTCTGGCAACCAGCATCGTCGCCGAAAACGACCTGCCAACCTTCAGTTTCTTCGATTTTACGCCCATCGGTTTGGTAATTTTGGCCGCAGGTGTCCTGTATATGGTTTTCATTGGGCGGCATTTTCTTCCTGTCCGTCAAACACCGGGGGAGGCCCAGGTAAAAGGGGAATTGCGCAATTTCATCAGCGAAGTGCGCGTCTTGCCGGATGGAAAGCTGGCAGGGCGCACGCTGCTGGAATCGAAGCTCGGAGCGGATTTTGACTTGACAGTCATTGCTATTGTGCGAGGTGATATAACTCATGCGAAATTAAAACGCGATACGTTGATTCAGCTGGATGATATTCTATTGATCGAGGGTTCCACCGATGATCTTTTGCGAGCTAGAAAAGAAATGGGGTTGGAAATAGCCAACGAAAGCAAACGTCATGCCGAATTAGACAAACTAAGCGAGAAAGAAATTGGCATTGTCGAAGCCACCCTGGCGCCGCGCTCATCCATGATAAACCGCAGCCTGCGTTCGTTAAACTTCCGCGAGCGTTACGGCTTTACGGTACTGGCGATTCGACGCCAGGGCGAAATCATCACAAAACAATTGAGTAGTGCGAAATTGCAATTTGGCGATGATTTGATTCTCCAAGGACCGCGCCGCCGCACACCCGCTTTAGAGGAGAAGAATGACCTCCTCGTATTAGAGCCGCTCGGAATACCTGCGAACCGCCGCCGCAAGATGCCCATCGCCGTCGGGCTTATGCTGCTAGTGATTGGATTAGTATTATTTGCGGGCATCGACATCTCCCTGGCAATGGTAATGGGTGCGGTTGGGATGGTAATTACTCGCTGTTTGAGCATGGACGAAGCCTATGCCAGTATTGACTGGCGCACCGTTTTCCTGGTGGCTGGCATGTTGCCATTAGGGGCCGCCATGGAATCAACCGGAACGGCCAGATATATCGCTGACCTGATGTTGGATGCTATTGGCGGTATGGGGCCGATGGTAGCACTGGCCGGAATTTATTTACTGGCCGCGCTAATTACCCAACCCATGTCCAATGCTGCCGCGATCGTACTGGTGGTTCCGATTGCGCTGGATACGGCCTTGAGCCTGGGCGCCAATCACCTCACATTTACCCTGGCTGTGGCGATCGGGGCGACGACCAGCTTCTTAACTCCCGTGGGGCACAAGGCCAACGTGTTGGTGTTCGGCCCTGGGGGCTACAAATTCTTCGATTACGCTCGCGTAGGCGCTTTGCTGACTGTTTTTCTGTTTATCGTGACCATGATTACTTTGCCAATCTTCTACCCGCTCTTCCCCTAACTATGAACCAACTAATTACCATATCCAGAAGCGATGATATTCCTTCGGTGTACCGGGACACCCCGATTGGCCTTCTACTCGAATACCACAATCTCAACCACCCGCTTGAAGATTACGTCCAAGCCCATTTATTGATTGGTATGTGTATGGATAATCGCAAACGACTGCGGATACCCGACAATTTTGCTTATGTTATTCGTACAGGTGGGGGCAATCTGCAGTACAGCGAATTCAAAGTTTCTTATGCTATCGCGGTGGGTGGAATCAATGCAATTGCACTAATTGGCCATAATCAGTGCGGTATGGTTAACTTAGTCGCTCGGAAAGAAGAATTTATCCGCGGACTCGTAGAAAAAGCCGGGTGGGAACAAGACCGCGCCGAAGCGCATTTTATGCACTATGCGCCTATGTTTGAAATTGGAAACGAGATTGACTTTGTGCTCAGTGAAGCAGAGCGCTTGCGGTTGAGTTATCCTGGCCTGTTAGTAGCTCCAATGCTATACCGCGTAGAAGACAATTTACTTTATCTTGTGGAAGAAATCAGTCGCTAATGCCATAATCATATCAAAACCGTATCCATACGAGATCGCCTAGGATCACTTGACAGGTAACGAACAGTCACTACATCTCCCACTTTCAGTTTCTTGTAGATTGCTGAATCAACTCTTTGCGCCACGCCATAATCATCTCCAAACTGATAAGCCACAAAATAATATTTGGTTGTACCTTTGCCGCGATGCTTTTTTATCCATTTGTCAGTTATTTTCCCAGATGTACTCACCCCATCTCTTTCCAGTTCTTTTGCGATTTTTAACTCTTTGATGTAACGCGCTGGCATTATAGCAAGTATTAGAAATCCCATAGCCGCCAAGATCACACTCCCCACTTGGAAGCCATTTGTATCTATAGCCAACTTTGTACGGCTGTAAAGCAATCCCAACCCAATTAATCCCCAAGGCAATAACCAAAATAATAACGCTTGTTGAGTGCGTACTGCTTTTTGTGTCGGGCGGTCTAAGTTAGTGTCACCCATGTTCACCTTCTCCAATACTTCAAATAGACAACGAGGCGCTTCATATTATATTGTAAGCTAAGGAAGGAAAGAATTCTTCAAAACCCATGCGGATCTCATTGAAACCCATTTATTCGGTTCTTTCTTGTTGCCGAATTCGACCCATGTTTTGCCTGTATAGGCATACTCTAACTTCCAGCGCCCATTTTCGTCTTGTTTTTCCCTTATCATATTGAGTGCATTTGTTAGGCGTGGGTCGTCGCGATAACCTAATCGAACCAATGCTTCAATATTTTGCAGCATATCGGTAATATAGAAAACGGGAAAACCAAATTTCCACCAATTTCCGCTGGGTTTAGCACTCCATCCTGTCGGATACGCGGCCGCCGCAGGGTCAACTCCCAATAGAAAATCAACTCCGCGCGCGACTGCTTTTTCAATCAAAGGCGTATATTCTTCACGATGCAATTTGCCAAAAGCCAGCATAACCTTCACCGCTCCCCAAGCGCAAGACAATTTATTGTTCGCACCGCAGGCAAAATCTGGCCCACATTTGCTTGCATAATAGCGCAACGGGGCTTTCTTATCTTTCATCGGAGCCACCCCTTCACCCGTGACACTTCGAGCCATCCAGTCAAACGCCTTTTCCAAACGCGGATCATCAAAACCCAAATCTAGCATGGCCGCGCATAAATTGCCCTGCAAGCAATCTGCTGTACTCGAAGGTGTACCCGATACACTAAATTGACCATTTTCTGTGAGCGCATTTTCAAACAAATGCCGGCAAGCTCGCTCAATACGATCATCAATAGCTATTGAAGCACCCAGTTGGGCCAACATAATCACTGCCCACACGGTGCTGCGATATTTGGGATTATATCCGGGACCTGCTTCAACCCAGTATCCACGTTCATCCATGGCATCCAAAATTCTGGAAATTGGACCTTGTGTATGGGCTAATTTTTGAGCAGCAATTAGATCAGAATTATCTGCTGATAGTGTCAGCAAATCTCGCATGGCAAGATAACTGACACCTGGCTCATCCGGTTCCAAAAGCCAGGATAGTGTGTCGCCGTTGAATTGTTCTTGCCATGACATCTTCATTTTCCTTTTTTTGCAGGCTAACAAAAGCGTAGTGGGGACCGCCGGGCTTGCACAACGCGGCTATTTTATTATAGCCAATATTTTGCATTTTTCGCGCATACCAGTGCTGGAGCCGTATTGTTGTAGGGGTCTTGCAAATCTGCCAATCTCCCCGCCCCCGTTCCATCCGCCCTAATTGCTTGCAGGCTTTCATCATTCGCTGCCGGAGATGGTTCCCGTGCTACCGAGGTTAGGCCGAAACAAAGATCACTTATACAAAATATGGGAGAGCATGATAACTCTCCCATATACCCGATTTCTCATTTGGGAACCCCGGTTTCAATTATCAAGTCCAAGCCAATCTAGCATCTGGTCTGTACTTGGATTTCCAAAAAACAAATCAACACCTACTCCTACTGGATCATTATATAACCGCGAGCTCTCATCAACCCCCGAGGTTCCAGCAAAATCTTGCGCCCAATCATCAAAAGTATGCCAACCTGTGTCAGCATCATATACAGGAACGTGTCGAACCACCCAGGCGAAGGCATCCTTGCCTGTTTCAGCATATATATTTTCTAATTGATATTCAGCTTGACTTTCGGACATCATTCCTCGAGAAACTTGTGATTGAACATACAATGTTTGCGAGATATGTTCGTCAGACACATTTTCATTCCGATAGGCAACACCTTCTAGGAGCCATACACTCCTGTTATGGTCATACACCATAAAGTGATCAAATGTATGAACACTCCTATAACAATTTTCTCGATTTCTATAAATTACATCTGCTGACACTACTGCAAAATCTCTTGAACCCCCGATCAAGCTTACTTCATCCGTGGTGACGCTACAAATCTGCATATCTTCATAACCATACACATAATCTGAGTAGCTACTATCATGCGCGCGCTCTTTAAACGATGGCGTAACTCTGTTCCATGCATCGCCCCACATATGGTTACTAATATAATACCAATAATTTTCTACGGCTATTTCTGCATCGGTTTTCTGGCTGGCTGATGAGCCAGCTTGTATACCAACAGGAACAAAAATAACCAAGACAACAAGTGATATTACCAAAATTTGAAGTTTCTTCATTTGTGACCTCCTGTTTTAGCTGGAAATGTTTGTGCGTGCCCTTTTGTTCATTGTATCATAAGCGATTCGTGACACGACAAACTCACCACAGGCATTTTCTTATTCGTATGCTTTTGTCACAACCACAAAAAGAAAAGATACGCCAATTTGGATGAACATCAGCTAAAAAGCTAATATAATGACAAACGTATATGAATAATCAAATTCATTTATCCTTCGCATCAGTGACGTAAATATATGGCATCCCTTACAACTCGCCAGCGTGACCTGCTGCAAGCCTTAATAAAGGCTGACGCACCAACAGGGGCAGAAGACTTAGCCGCAAAAATGCGGTTGACGTCGCGGCAGGTCAATTATGGATTGAAGGGGGTCAAACAGTGGTTATCACAACGCAATATTGAACTTAAAATTACGCCGGGGGTGGGGATTGAGTTGAATTGTTCGCCAGAACAATCAGAAATAATACGTCAGGATATTGCTTCTCTCGGAAACATGCAGCTCATTCTCTCGGCCGGACAGCGCCAGCAGTTGTTGGCTTTGATCCTGCTGGTAGCGGACAAGCCAATGTTCCTCTCCGATTTGGAGCAACTGGCCCAGGTTTCACGCTCTACGGTGATCAAAGACCTGGATGCTATTGATGCATGGGTCAGTCGGCGGGGTTTGGCCCTGATCCGCCGCCCGAACTTCGGCATTAGGTTTGAAGGGAGTGAAAACTCGCGGCAGGAGCTGATCGCGGCTTTGTTGTGGGGGGAAATGCCATTCGATATATCTTTAACAAAAATTACGCATAAGCGAGGACTAATTTTCTCGTTACGTCAAGATGCTGGCTTGCTTCCCCTGGTTGAGCGAAGCGATGAAATCATCCAGCAATGGAATATGGAGCGTGTATTCGGGCAGGTTGCCTACGCCGAGGCGCAATTAGGGGGGCGCTTTACGGATGATGCCGTGCTGTATTTGGCTTTGGTTTTTGCCATTCAAACGGAGCGAGTAGAACACGGACATCATTTGGATGCAAACACAAAGAATAGTCAATGGCTAAAAGTTCTGCCCGTTTGGAATGTAGCAAAAATGGTTGCCAAGCGCCTCGGTTGGCAACTGACGCCTGAGTGGCGCGACATCGATATTGCCGGAATCGCTATGCACGTTTTAGCCGCGCCGCGTAACGAAAGGTGGCCCGGCGATTTGGATATCGATGCCGGTTTCAACGGCCTGATGAGACAGATCATGGAACACATCGCCGACATTTACGACACACCGGAGATGGCTCAAGATCGCACCCTGCATGATGGCATTGTCAATCATGTCATCCCGGCTTGTTTGCGGCAGAAACTCAATGTGTGGCAGCCCGCTCCATCCCCAGCAGCAACATTGTCGGATCGATATACCTCGGAGCACGACGCCGCCAAAAATCTGGTCGGGATTATCGAGGAACAGACGTCGGTTCGTTTACCGGCATTCGAAGTTAATAATATTGCATCTTTGCTACGGGCGGCGCGCATTCGCATTCGCCCGTATCGTTTTAAGCAAGTGATTATTGTTTGTCCCAGCGGGATGGCTACCGCCCAGTTGTTGATTGCCCGCCTTGAGGCGCGTTTCCCCCGCCTGGGGCCGCTGAACGTGGTTTCAGTGCGAGCGTTGAGCGATGAACAAATCGCGCAGGCTGAATTGATTATCACCACCGTCCCCCTGGCCGATGAAATCAGCCAGAAGATTGATGTTATTCAGGTACACCCGCTGCTATTACCCGAAGATGTCGAAGCCATTACAGCGTATCTGACATGATGGCTTCCCCAACTTTGTTTACACAGTAGCGTTCCGACCGCTACTTGTAAAAGGGATTAATTCCCATCTTTATTTGGCCTGCGGAAATTTCCGCGAAAACTTATATCCCATAAGGAGATATGTAATGAAAGAAAAAATTCAACGTTTAGGTGGCTTTTTGGCCGGGATGATTATTCCCAATATTGGCGCTTTCATCGCCTGGGGTCTGATCACGGCACTGTTCATCCCCACGGGTTGGACACCCAACGAGAAGTTCAGTGAACTTGTTGGTCCAATGATTGTATACCTGCTTCCGCTCTTGATCGCTTTCACCGGTGGTAAGATGGTTTACGGTCACCGTGGTGGCGTGGTTGGCGCAGCTGTAGCAATGGGCGTTATTGTCGGAACTGACGTCCCCCAGATGATGGGTGCTATGATTATGGGACCTTTGGGCGCCTGGCTGATCAAATTGGTCGATGACAAATTGGAAGATAAGATCCCCGTAGGCTTTGAAATGTTGATCAACAACTTCTCAGCCGGTATTTTGGCGACCATTGTCGCGCTCTTTGGTTATGTTGCCATGGCCCCGATCTTGACCGTGATCAGCAATGCGGCCGGTGGCCTGGTAGACTGGCTGGTCAGTGCAAAATTACTTCCCCTCGCTGCCATTGTTATTGAACCCGCAAAAGTCTTATTCTTGAATAATGCTTTGAACCACGGCGTATTAACCCCATTGGGTGCGGCTGCGGCTGAAGAGACTGGCAAAGCCATTCACTTCCTGCTCGAAACAAACCCGGGACCCGGTCTGGGTCTCCTTGTAGCCTTCTATGTTGCAGGCAAAGGTATGCTCAAAGATTCAGCGCCGGGCGCCATGATTATCCACTTCCTGGGTGGCATTCATGAGATCTATTTCCCCTATGTTTTGGCGCACCCGATCATGATCCTGGCTATGATCTCTGGCGGTTTCGCTGCTGATCTGTGGTTCACCTTGCTGAACGCTGGCTTGGTGGCTTCACCTTCACCCGGCTCGATCTTCGCCTATTTGGCAGTCACCCCCAAAGGACAGCACTTCGCAGTTTTCACCGGCGTCTTGATCGGCGCGGTGGTTTCCTTCCTCGTTGGCGCTTTCATCCTGAAAGTACGCCCAGTCCGTGAAGAAGAAGCTGAAGAAGAAGTTGACATGGGTGCGGGTGCGGCTGTGCCTGGCCTCGGCTAGTTCAACGCATAGACCTCCGAGATTTCTCCAATTCCCCACAGATTTTCAGGAATTCCCTGGAAAATCTCGGAGGTCTTCTTCTCAGAAATAGTAATCGTTTGTTTGTGAGGAAACCAGGAATATGCGCAAGCTGGATTCATGGGTTCCTGGTTTCCTCATACTCATATTGACAATAGCAACGAATAGGAGAATCTCATGGCAAATTCAATCCTCGCGACAGATGTTAATACGATCATTTTGGCCTGTGAAGCCGGTATGGGCTCCAGCCTGATGAGTGTGAATTCGCTCAAAAAGAAACTCAAGAAGGCCAAAATAACGAGCGTAACCGTGAAGCATTTGCCTGCGCGCGAAGTACCCGCAAATGCAAAAGTTGTGGTTGTGCATAAAGGGCTGGCAAAAGTGGTACGGGGCAAAGCTCCCGAGGCCGTTGTTGTGACCTTCAACCACTTTCTCAATGACCCGGCGTTTGATGCTTTAGTGCAGGCGTTTGTTGATGGCAGCGAAATTACGGCTTCAGGAGAGTAAATTGTGGCTATCTTAGCGCTTGATCGCATTCAAGTACAGGCTTCCGCTACCGATAAGCAGGATGCCATTCGAAAAGCGGGGGCGTTACTCGTCAGCAGCGGTTGTGTTGCTCCGGCCTATGTAGACGGTATGCTGGCCCGCGAAGAAACCATGTCCACCTATTTGGGGATGGGGATCGCCATTCCGCATGGCGAATATGATAATCGCGACGATATTCATCAGACCGGCATTTCCGTGCTGCAACTCCCCGACGGTGTGGAGTGGGAAGATGGCGAGAAAGCGCATCTCATCATTGGGATCGCGGCTTCGTCCGACGAGCATGTGGGGGTGCTGGCTCAATTAGCCGAGGTGCTTGAAGATGAGGATTTAACCGCGAAATTGATCCAAACCACCGACCCGGAGTTGATTCTATCGACTTTGGGCACGTGATTTGATGTAAAGACGTCTGACAACGAAACCCGTATACGAAAGTTGGTTATGCTATGAAGCAACTAGATATCGTCATCCAAAACCCCACTGGATTGCACGCCCGTCCGGCGAAAGTCTTTGTCACTATGGCAAAGGGTTATAAATCCGATATTCGTGTGTTTAATGGCGAGAAAAAAGCCAACGCTAAAAGTCTGATTTCATTGCTGACTTTAGGCGTTGAAAGTGGCAGCGCGATCCGCATTGAAGTGGATGGCGAAGATGAAGACGCGGCGCTGACAGCTTTAGAACAAGCGATCCTGAGCGGTTTGGGCGAAGAAGAACTCATTGAGCGGGTTGCCGCGGCAGCAGAACCAACCCCGGAGGTGGATCCACTCCAAAAGCCGCAACCACCCCAAACGGAACCCGCCACGCTCCCTGAAAATTGCATTCAGGGCATACCCGGCGCGCCGGGAATCGCTATCGGCCCAATCTATCATCTGAAACGCTCCGAAATAAAAGTCGAAGAGACTTTCGAAGGCGAGTCGGCCGAAAAAAATCAGTTGCAGGCGGCGATTGAGCAGGCCAAAGGCCAGGTGGCGCGTTTGCACGCTCAGATGCTGGCGCAGGATGCTGGCAGCGAGGCGGCCATATTTGATGTGCATCTGGAATTATTGGATGATGTCGAGTTGCTCGATGCCGTGCTGGCAAAAATCAACCAGCGGCAGAGCGCAGCTCTGGCGTGGCAATCCACAATTGATGCGCGTGCCAAGCTGGTTGCCAGCCTGGATGACCCCTTGCTGGCCGCCCGCGCCGCCGATTTGCACGATGTAGGCTACCGGGTGTTGCGTATTCTGGCGGGCGTGGCTGGTGAAACCGTGCAATTCCCAGATCATCCTGTGATTGTGGCGGCTGATGATTTGTCGCCTTCGGATACGGCTTCATTAGACCGCGATAAAGTCTTGGGTTTCTGCACCGCCAGCGGCGGCCCGACGGCACACACGGCGATTATCGCCCGCGCCCTGAGCCTGCCCGCAGTTGTCAGCGCGGGGGAACGCGTGCTGGCGTTGGATGATGGTATGACCGTAATTTTGAACGGTGATGCGGGTTTGTTAACGCTCGAGCCGGGCGAAGCCGAAATTGCCGCGGCGAAAGCTATGCAGCAGGCGGACCAAAAACTGCGCCTTGAAGCGCAGCAATCGGCTGGCGCCCCGGCGACTACCCGCGACGGGCACCGGGTTGAGATCGCGGCCAATATCGGCGGTGCGGCTGAAGCACGTGAAGCGCTGAAATCTGGCGCGGAGGGCGTGGGCCTGCTGCGCACCGAATTCTTATTCTTAGAGCGCAAGCAGCCCCCATCGGAAGATGAGCAATTTGCCGTCTACCGCGAAATTGCAGAGGCTATGCAAAATGCCCCCGTTATCGTGCGGACGCTGGATGTGGGCGGCGATAAACCGCTGCCTTATATTGAAATGCCCGAAGAAGTCAATCCATTTTTGGGTGTGCGCGGTATCCGGCTGTGCCTGACGCGGCCGGCATTATTTCGTGAGCAACTTCGAGCGGTACTGCGCGCCACGCAATACGGCACGCTGCGCATCATGTTCCCTATGGTCGCCGATCTGGCTGAGTGGTTGGAAGCCCGCGCGCTTGTGGACGAAATCTGCGCCGAGTTGGGCGTTTCCAGTGTCGAGATGGGCATTATGATCGAAGTTCCTTCGGCGGCGCTGATGGCAGATGTCTTCGCCCAGCACGTCGATTTCTTCTCAGTCGGCACCAACGACCTGACTCAATACACATTAGCGATGGACCGTATGCACCCGCAATTGGCGGGCAAATCGGATGGTCTGCATCCGGCTGTGCTGCGTTTGATTGATGCTACGGTCAGAGCTGCGCACGCTGCTGGAAAGTGGGTGGGGGTGTGTGGCGAGTTGGGCGCTGATCCTCAGGCGATCCCTGTTCTGATAGGCTTGGGCGTTGATGAGTTAAGCGTCACCGTCCCCGCCATCCCAACTGTCAAGGCGCAGGTACGCACCCAAAATTATTTAGAAACTCAAGCGTTGGCGCGCAAAGCATTGGCCTGTGCCACAGCTTTCGATGTGCGTCAGCTTGTAAGTAATTTTCCAACATACGAATAGAACGCGGATAACGCGAAATTGAACGGATTTTCGCGAATTTATTTCTAAAAGTGAATTCGCGAAAATCCGCCTCATCTGTGTCGTCCGCGTTCTATTGAAAAACGGTGAAAAATATGTCTAACTACCAACAATATCGTTCTGCAAACGCAATAGTTCCCGATAAAACCTGGGCGTGGAATTTATACGGCGCGGGCGTAGAAAATATCGGGCGGGATAACCAGCCCGAACAATTCGATATCCCCGAATCGGCAGATGACCAGCTTCTGGTACGCATTGACAGTGTGGGGATGTGCTTCTCGGATGTCAAGATCATCAATCAGGGGGGCGGCCATCCCAAACTCTACAACCGTGATCTCTCCAAAGAACCGGGCCGCCTGGGGCATGAAGTCTCGCTGACGATCATCAAAGTGGGTGCGGATTTGCAGGAGCAGTATCACCCCGGCCAGCGCCTGGCCGTTCAGCCGGATATTTATCAAAATGGCAAGAGTACGGCCTACGGCTACACCATCCCCGGCGGGCTGATTCAATATCATCTCATCGGCCCCGAAGTGTTGGATACCGACGCAGGCGCTTGCCTGCTGCCCCTGGAAGGCGAAATCAGCTATGCCGCCGCTTCGCTGCTCGAACCCTGGGGCTGCGTTTTGGCATCTTATACCCAACGTCGTCGTCTTGATCCCAAAGCTGGCGGCATAATGTGGATCATCGGCAACCCAGGCGACGAGCGTGAATATCAATTCTCCACCGGGTTGGACGCACCGGCTACGATTGTGCTCACCGATGTACCAGCCTCTATAAAAAAACTGGTTGAAGTAACTGAAGCGCAAGTCATCATAAAAAATGGCGTACAGCCCGAAGAATACGCAGCCCTCGCTGCTGAGCTAACAGAGGGCGCAGGCTTTGACGATATCGTCGCCCTCGAGCCAAGCTCTGCCACAGCCGTTAGCGAGATTTCCCGTCAAATTGCTCGTCGTGGCACCATGAATATGGTCGGAACCAACCCGCTGGATGGCCTCGTCGATGCTGATGTCGGGCGTTTACATTATGACTATATCGCCTTCCTCGGGAACACAGGGGCAGATATTGCCGCCTCGTATGGCGAAACGCGCAACCGCTGTGAATTGCAGGCCAATGGTTCCACGGTATTCATCGGTGCGGGCGGCCCAATGGGCCAGATGCACGTTCAACGCGCTATCGAAATGCCAGATGGCCCGCGCTTGTTAATTGCTACCGAGGTTAACGCAAATCGCCTGGAAGCTTTGCGAGAGCGTTTTATTCCACTGGCCAAACAACATGGCCGTGAGTTGCATGTCATCAACCCCGTTGACTCGGACCAAACGCTATACGATTTCGTCATGGGCCTGACGAATCGTCAGGGCGTAGATGATGTTGTGGTCAGTGTGCCCGTAGCTGGGCTGATGGCAGAAGCTGCCACGTTGATGAATCCTAATGGTATGTTGGTTCTCTTCGCGGGAGTTCCCAACGGCACCATGGCCCCGCTCGATTTGAGCAATGTTTACCTGCACAATGCACAATACACTGGCACCTCGGGCCTGACAATCCACGATCAGGCTGCGGTTTTGCAGCGCGCCAACGAAGGCGCACTCTCTCCGGGGCGTATGGTGGCAGCCATCGGCGGGATGCAAGCGGGCCTGGATGCCATTGATGGTGTCATCAACAGCAGCTACCCCGGCAAGATCGTCATCTTCCCCCAAATTCAAGCTTTACCCTTGATGGGTCTGGATGAACTTGCCGAAAAATTGCCCGAAGTCGCTAAAAAACTCGGCCCTGGCAACGTTTGGACGGCTGAAGCTGAGGCTGTTTTGATTGAATCGCACTGGCAGCCTGCCAAATGAATAATATCTACACGCTGACCCTCAACCCGGCTGTCGACCGCGAATTGACCGTCCCGGCTATCGAGTTCGATTCGGTGCTGCGGGCATCGGATTGGCAAGTGGATTTTGGCGGCAAGGGCTTCAATGTCTCGCGGATGCTCAAATCGCTAGGAACCGCCAGTGCGGCTTTAGGCTTTGCCGGGGGCAAAAGTGGCGAATTGCTCAAAGACGGTCTCGAAGCCCTCGGCATCGGCACCGATTTCGTCTGGGTAGACGGCGAGACGCGCACCAACGTCAGCATTGTCACCGAGGCGCATGACCGCTTTGTCAAAGTCAATGAACCTGGGCCTACTATTTCCGCCGCCGAGCAACTGTCGTTAATCGAAAAAGTCCGCCAACTGAGCCAACCCGATGACTGGTGGGTGTTGGCGGGCAGCCTGCCGCCGGGCATAGCGTCTGATTTTTATACTCATCTCATCGAGATTATCCAGGGCGCGGGCGCCCGCGCCCTCCTCGACACCAGCGGGGAAGCCCTGTCACAGGGCTGCATGGTTGGCCCGTTCCTGGTAAAACCTAATGATGTTGAGATTCAAAAAATCACCGGGTTGCCCGTGGAGAATCAAACGCAAATTGTCGAAGCAGCTCTGGTTTTGCAAGAGATGAGTGTATCCAATGTAGTTGTTTCATTGGGTAAGCAGGGTGCGTTGCTTGTAACACCGGATGGACACTGGCTGGTAAAAAGTCCTCCGATCGAAGAGCGCAACCCCATCGGCGCGGGCGATTCCTTGGTTGGGGGGCTGGTTTGGGGATTGAGCCAGGGGATGCCTGTGGTGGAGGCTTTGCGCTGGGGAGCAGCTTGCGGTGCGGCCGCGGCCAGCCTCAGCGGGACAGCGGTCGGCTCTCCCAGCTTAGTCAAGCAACTGGTTGCGCTGGCAGAAGTTCATCAAATTTGATACACTGATATTATGCTAACCAATAAAATAATAACTATCGAACGTTTCTTGCTGGATACCCAACCGGATTATGCCCGTGGGGATCTCACGGCCTTGTTGTACGATCTGGCCTTAGCTGCCAAGATCATTGCTTCTCAAACCCGCCGGGCTGGCTTGCTCGATATTCTGGGTTTGGCAGACAATGTTAATGTTCAGGGCGAAGAACAACGCAAACTGGATGTCTATGCCGACGATGTTGTTGTGCGCCTGAACGACCACACCGGACGCCTATGCGCCATGGTTTCTGAAGAGCGCGATGATTGGATCCCAATCCCCGCGAAACACCCCAAGGGGCATTATGTGCTGGTGTTTGACCCCCTGGATGGTTCCTCGAATATTGATACCAACATCAGCATCGGCACCATATTTGGGATTTATCGTGCCCTTGACGATGAGCGCCGCGGCCGCCTGGAAGATTGCCTGCAACCCGGACGGGATATGGTCGCTGCGGGATACATTCTCTACGGAACCAGTACCATGTTGGTTTATAGTGTCGGACAGGGAGTGCATGGCTTTACGCTTGACCCAGCCTGGGGAGAATTTTTGCTCTCGCACGAGGGGATTCGTTTCCACGATTCGCCCAAATATTACAGCTTCAACCATGCTTCTGTGGAGCGCTGGAGCAAGCCGATGAAGCAATACGTTGATTGGCTCTCTGCTTCCCAAGACCCAATTCTGTCACAACGTTATCTTGGCTCGATGGTCGCCGACTTCCATCGAAACCTGATCCACGGCGGGGTATTCGGATATCCCGATGAATATAACAAGCCGGATGGCAAAATTCGCCTGCTATATGAAGCCGCGCCCCTGGCTTTCCTGGCCGAACAGGCTGGCGGCTATGGATCAGACGGCAAACAATCGCTGCTGGATATTCAACCGACAGATATTCATCAGCGCACCCCCGTTTTTATTGGCAACCGTACTCTGGTTGAGAAAGCCGAAACCTTCCTCGCTGGGTTGAAGCCGTAAAAGGAGAATAGTATGCCCTATACCATCGAAGAGACAAAATCATATTCGCATCCTGTTGTTGCTGTCTTCACGGCCGCGTTGGGTGCAGTGGCAGGCCTTGAAGGCGAAGTTGTCAAACAAGACCCCAAAGCCGGGACCCTCGAGGCTAAATTTAGCAAAACGATTCATGGTAAAGTGCTGGGTGATCGCACCCAGGTAGAAGTCACAATACTTGAAAAAGCGCCGGATACAACCGATGTTTCGGTAATAATATACCCCCTCGATCCGGTAGGGCGAAAATTGATGTTTGGCGCGCGCAAGGGTGTTTCCCGCACTGTGCTGGAGTGGTTTTTTGCTCATGTTGAGCATCGGCTAAAGAACAGTTAGCACCTCGACTTGATGAAAATGTGGAGCAGGGACAAGATGAGTTGAGGAAAAAAACAAAAGATGAAATGCATCTTTCACCGCAAGAGCGCAAGAAACTCCTAATTAGGGGGGTATTCTGATCTAACGATCTCTATAAATTTGCAAGCCAGAAACGACTGGTTCCGCTTGGCATGCGTAGCAGCCGCGATTTTACGTTTCGGAGCGATGCCGCTAACGGTTCGATAAATGATGTCTCCAGATGTGTCGCTGAGAGCCAAAGCTTGCGGCACCAGGGATACGCCCAACCCCAGGGCAATGCAATTTTGGACGGTGACCAGTTGTGAAGTATGGCAAACGATGTTTAATTCCAGATCTTGTTGGTAACAGAAGGATTGCACTTGTTCACCCAGGCAATGCACTTCACTCAAAGCAATAAAGGGGAAATCATCTAATTCTTTGACCTGAATGACAGCCCGCGACGCAATTTCAAATTTTTGCGTGGAGGCAACTAACAAGGGTTCGACGAGCAACTCCTCGGTGCGGATTAGTTTATTCTTGATCGGTAAACTGGTGATGCCCACATCCAGATCGGCATCGATGATCTTTTGGACCAGTTCCTCCGTCAGGCCTTCGTGAACTTCGAGGGTGGTATTGGGGAATTCCTGGCTGAAGCGGTGGATGACGCGCGGCAGCACAAACGGGGCAATTGTGGGGATGAATCCCACCGCCAGGGTACCGCAGCCATCTTGAATTTCAGTTTGAAGATCCACTTTTATTTCCTGCAATTTTCCCAGGATCGCGTTGGCGCGCGGCAGCAGCCGTTTTCCCACTTCGGTCAGCACTACTTTGCGTCCTAAACGGTCAAAAAGGGACTGCCCGATCTCATGTTCGAGCTTGATGATTTGTTGGCTGAGGGATGGCTGCGCCACATTGCAGCGTTGGGCCGCCCGGCTGAAACTGCCCGTTTCGGTGATAGCGACAAAATATTCGAGTTGGTGGAGTTCCATGAAATTTTCCTTTGTATAGTTTACAACTATGGATTACATAGACAACTGATATTTTACAACTATACCAAAGTTTTGTACAATCCTATTGTTAGATAATTAGGAAAATGTTGCTATAGCAAAAGGAGACAACCTTATGAATGAAGACAGCAAGTGCCCCGTACATCATAATCCCACTACCAGCGGTGGCGGCACGTCGAACCGGGATTGGTGGCCAAATCAGTTAAATCTCAATATTCTCCATCAACACTCTTCCAAGAGCAATCCGATGGGCGAGGAATTTAATTACGCTGATGAATTCAAGAAACTCGATCTAGAGGCCCTGAAGAAGGACCTCTATGCGCTGATGACCGACTCGCAGGATTGGTGGCCAGCCGATTACGGTCACTATGGAGGGCTTTTTATCAGGATGGCATGGCACAGCGCAGGCACTTACCGCACCGGCGATGGCCGCGGTGGAGCCGGGTCCGGCAACCAACGCTTTGCCCCTCTCAACAGTTGGCCTGACAACGTAAATCTCGACAAGGCGCGCCGCTTGCTCTGGCCGATCAAGCAGAAATACGGCAATATGATCTCCTGGGCCGACCTGATGATCCTCGCTGGGAACTGTGCGCTGGAGTCGATGGGATTCACGACCTTTGGCTTCGCGGGCGGACGTGAGGATATCTGGGAGCCGGAAGAGGATATTTATTGGGGCGCTGAGAGCGAATGGCTGGGTGACAAACGATACTCCGGCGAACGCGATCTCAAAAACCCACTCGCTGCCGTGCAGATGGGCTTGATTTATGTAAACCCAGAAGGTCCAAATGGAGAACCTATTCCGGCAGCTTCCGGACATGATGTTCGGGAGACCTTTGCTCGCATGGCCATGAATGACGAAGAAACGGTTGCCCTGATTGCAGGAGGACACACCTTCGGTAAAGCACACGGCGCAGGTGATGCAGCGCTCGTTGGTCCGGAACCTGAGGCTGCCAGCATCGAGGAGCAGGGTCTCGGCTGGAAAAGTACCTTTGGCAGCGGTAAAGGCAGTGATACGATTGGCAGTGGCATCGAGGGCGCCTGGAAGCCGAACCCGACTAAATGGGATATGGGCTACTTAAAAGTGTTGTTCAAATACGAGTGGGAACTGCTAAAAAGTCCTGCAGGAGCTTATATATGGCTTGCAAAGGATGTTGATGAAGAGGATATGGTCGTTGATGCACATGACCCGACCAAGAAACATCGCCCTATGATGACTACTGCCGACCTTTCTCTCAAGTTTGATCCTGCCTATGAAAAAATCTCGCGGCGCTACCTTGAAAACCCTGATGAATTCGCGGATGCTTTTGCTAAGGCCTGGTTCAAACTCACCCACCGTGACATGGGCCCCCGCTCACGCTATCTCGGCGCGGAGGTCCCGGCGGAAGAACTGATCTGGCAAGACCATGTACCCGCAGTCGATCATGAATTGATCAACGCGCAAGACATCACCGCCCTCAAGGGTAAGATTCTTGCTTCGAGCCTGTCAGTCTCCCAACTGATCTCGACCGCCTGGGCGTCGGCATCCACATTCCGCGGCTCCGACAAGCGCGGCGGCGCAAATGGGGCCCGCATTCGTCTTGCGCCGCAGAAGGATTGGGAAGTCAACCAGCCAGCCCAACTGAAGACTGTGTTGCAGATTCTTGATGGAATCCGGAAGGATTTCAACAATTCACAGTCCGGCGGCAAGAAAATCTCTCTGGCGGACTTAATCGTTCTGGGTGGTTGTGCAGGTATCGAGCAAGCGGCAATGAATGCCGGTCATGATGTTACCGTCCCATTCAAGCCAGGGCGTACGGATGCCTCGCAGGAGCAAACCATCGTAGAGTCATTCGCCGTACTCGAACCGGCTGCAGACGGGTTCCGCAATTACCTAAAAACCAAATACGCCGTATCGGCAGAAGAATTGCTGGTGGATCGGGCGCAACTGCTGAGGCTGACCGCACCCGAAATGACAGCTCTCGTTGGCGGCATGCGCGTCTTGAATGCCAATTTTGGACAGTCCCAGCACGGCGTCTTTACCAAACGGCCAGAGACGCTCACCAATGACTTCTTCGTGAATTTGCTCAATATGAGCACCGAGTGGAAGGCAACCCCGGAAGATGAAACCGTTTTCGAGGGTCGCAATCGCGCAACAGGCGAACTTGAATGGACTGGCACCCGCATTGACCTTATCTTCGGATCAAACTCCCAACTCCGGGCAATCGCGGAAGTCTATGCTCAGGACGACTCGCAGATGAAATTCGTGCATAACTTCGTGGCAGCGTGGAATAAGGTGATGAACGCGGATCGTTTTGACCTCGCTTGCTGACCCTTCTCTTGCAGAATTAAATAAGAAAACGAATAGGCCTCATGTAAAAGTCGTAAATGTGCCACAATAGGCGCATTTGCGACTTTTGCATGAGGTCTATTGAAAGGCGTTTATTCAATGCTCAAATTTTCCAGGTCCGTTTTGTACTTACCGCTAAACCAAAACTGTCAGGTGGCTAAAATAAATTCTCTTCCTCAAAATACTTGCCTCCCTGGCAATATGCTTTCTAACAATCGTGCTATTGCAAACCCCGTCAAATCCTGACATAATAATTAAACTTCTGAAAATTTTGGTTCGCTTCACCACCCATTAAAGAGACGCTATTGTGAAGACACTTTTATTTTTAAAAGATATCTCCCTGGCTACGCTCATCCGCCGCCTGACTGATCCACCCGAATCCCTGTCAGAACCAATGCGCCGCCGCGCCCGTTTGCTGGCCTGGCTACACCGGGTTTTAGTTCTGCTGGTGAGTCTGGCACTGGCATTAACCTTCCTTGCCAATCACCCAGGCACTCCCCGGCGACTTGAATACGCCATCCTAATACCCGGATTGTTGATCGTGCTGGGAGCAGCTTACTTTCTCAATCGCCATGGACACTACCAGGCCTCGGCCTGGTTGACCGTGCTCATTTCCTTTATTGGCCCCTGGAGTTCGATTCTCTTAGACCCGCAGATCCTTGATGGGGATTTCATCCCACTGGTATATGTCAGCCTCTCGGTGTTGTTGTGCAGCCTGCTGCTCCCGGCAGGGGTAACAGCCCTCCTGGCTGCTATCCAACTTATAATGCTCTGGTTGCTATCTTTGTTCATCCCCACGCTGGCAGCGTACAATTGGCCCAGCTTGCTGACCTATGTATTCTTCCTATCGATACTCAGTATCCTGGTCAGTATTATCAACCAACACGATATGCACCTAATTGATCAACAAACCGAACAACTATCGGAAAGCGCTGACCAACTCCAAGCCATTCTGGACAACTCCACAGCGCTGATCTACCTCAAGGATACTCAGGGGCGTTACATCCTGGTCAATCGACTTTATGAAAAATTATTCCACGTTTCGCGGGCTGAGGTCATTGGAAAGACCAGTTATGATGTCTATCCCATAGAAATTGCCGAAAATTTCTGCGAAAGCGATCAAAAGGTGCTCAGGACGAGTATCCCCCTGGAAATCGAAGAAACCATCCAGCATTCCGACGGCTTGCATAGCTATATTTCGGTCAAATTCCCCCTGCGCAATGCTGCTGGGGAAATCTCCGCCATGTGCAGTTTTTCCAGCGACATCACCCCGTTGAAGCGCGTCGAAGAAGCCCTGCGCGAGCAATCAGTGCGTGACCCGCTGACCAATTTGTTCAACCGCCGCTACATGGAAGAGGCCCTGGGGCGCGAAATTCGTCGGTCTATCCGATCTCCACACTCGATTGGGATCATCATGGTAGATATCGACTCTTTCAAAGGTTTCAATGATACATATGGACACGCCGCCGGTGATGCTGTCTTACGTGCTTTGGCAGACTTTTTCAATGAACATATTAGGGGCGGTGACGTTACCTGCCGCTATGGCGGCGAGGAGTTTGTGCTGATCTTACCGGATGTTTCCCTGACAGAAACTTTAGGACGCGCTGAGCAGTTGTGTAGAGATGTCAGGCAAATCCAGGTGCAATATCAGGGGGCGAATTTGGAGGCGATCACACTTTCTTTGGGCGTCGCCATTTTCCCAGAGCACGGCGACACCAGCGAAACACTCTTGAAAGCGGCTGACAAAGCCCTGTACCAGGCCAAGGCTGCCGGGCGCGACCGGGTGGTGGTGGCAGAGTCGGCGTGATGGTTCCTCTCAAAGCGTTACACTTACGTAATACCTGATACAATGAAATTGTCCATCTCCCGCCTCTGACCAAGGAGGTGTTCCCATGCAATCCGCTGGCTTGGAAACTAAAATGAATGTGAGGTAAAGCGATGAGTTTAGCGTTTGTCCTGAGCATATCCATACTCATTCGAGTCTGTGCCATGCTCCTCGCCCTGGTTTTAATGTACAGGATACGGGATTAGCGCATGGGATTTCCGGCGCTGACAATGGCATTGATGGGTTATCGGCAAGCGCTTACATTGTCCAGTGCGCTGTCGATGGAAGTTGCTAAAATTCCGCCAGCGACGACAGAATTGCCAGGGCTGGCAGTGAGCATCCTGGGCTTACTCGCGATCATCTTTCTGGAACACTTGCTGGTTCAACACCATGATGAACATGAAGCGCTGCGCGAATCCGAAGCCCGTTACCACCAGCTTTTCGATGTCAGCCCAGACGCCTTGTTTATCCTGGACGCCAGCGGGAACTTCCTCGACTGCAATCCGGTCGCCGAAAAGCACTATGGCTATAGTCGCCAGGAATTCATGCAAATGAAAGTCCGCGACCTGGCCGCGCCTGACTTGCGAGATCAGGCTGCTGAGCGAGTCAAACGGGCCCTGGACAGCGGAATGACCTTTGAGTGGCGGCATCTCTGCAAAGACGGCACTCAGATTCCGGTCGAGATTGGGGCGGCGCCAATCAGCCTGGCCGGTCAGCAGGGTATCCTCGCCAGCGTGCGCAGCATCAGCGAGCGGGTACAGGCGGATGAAAAACTGCGTCGATCTGAAGAACTGTTTTCTAATGCTTTCCACACGAGTCCTGCCGGAAAAACCATCACCCGCATCAAGGACGGTAAATTTATCGATGCCAACGAAGCTTTCCTTCAGATGTTTGAATTCAGCCGAGACGAGGTGATCGGACATACCTCAACGGAATTAAACATGTGGACGCCAGAAGAACGCAAGAAATTGATCGCTGAGCAGATCCGTTCTGGGGGACTGCAGAATTTCGAACTTGAGGCGCGGGCTAAATCGGGCCAGATCGTGAATATCTTGTTTTCCTCGAAATCGTTGGAATTTTTAGGTGAGACACACCACATCACAACTATGATTGATATCACCGAACGGGTGCAGGCGGAGAAAGGGTTGCGCGAGAGTGAGGCGCTTTATCACGAATTATTCGAAGCGGAATCCGATTCGATCTTTCTGATTGAAAATGCGACCGGAAGGATACACGAGGCCAATTCCGCCGCGGCAGCCTTGTATGGTTACGCGTCGGATGAACTGCTCACGTTAAGGGATGTGGATTTGGCGGCGGAGCCAGAAACGATCCGCAAATCCACGAACGGTCCAACTGTCACCGATGGTCAAGCCGTATATCTTCCGGTGCGTTATCATCGCAAGAAAGATGGCACCGTTTTTCCAGTGGAGATTACGGGCCGCGTGTTCAACCGACATGGAAATCTTTTCCGCGTGGCGGCCATCCGCGATATCACCGAACGGTTGCAGGCTGAAAAATTATTATTGGAAAGCGAAGAGCGGTTGCGATTATCCACTGAATTAGCCAATGTGGCTGTCTGGGAATACAGCTTCCTCAGCAATAGCATGACGCGCTCGAAAAATCACGACCAACTTTACGGGCTTGAGTGGCAATCGTCCTGGGAATTCGGAACCTTCCTCAACGCCACCCACCCGGATGATCGCGAATACTCGAATGCCATCATTCAAAAATCTGCCGCTCCTGGTGGGCCGGATCAGTACCAATTCGATTTTCGGGTGGTTTACCCCGATCAATCCATCCATTGGTTGGCGGTGATTGGGCAGGTTGTAGAACGTGATACTTCAAGTCAGGGCACGCTGGCACGCGGCACTTTAATTGACATCACTGAGCGAAAACAGGCGGAGGAAGCACTTCGCGAGAATGAGGCGTTATTACGTACCATCGCCGAGAATTATCCGAATTCCTTTCTCTCCATCATTGAAAAAAACCTGACCATCGGTTTTACCTCGGGGCAGGAATTCAAGAAACAGAATCTAGACCCCGATCAGTTTATCGGCATGACTCTGGAACAGGTTTTCGGCGACCATGCACCCGTGGTGCGTGAACACTATTTGAAAACGTTCGCGGGGGAAGAGCAGTCGTTCGAGTTCTTTATCAATGAACAACACCAGTTTTACCGCACTGTGCCATTATACGCGCAAGATGGCACGATTCCGAGAGTTCTAAGCGTGGCAGAAAATATCACCGAGCGCAAAAAAACGGAGAATGAGCGGCAAAAGTTTGTCATGCTGGCCGACAGCAGCAGCGAATTCATCGGCATGTGCGATCTCGACTTCAATCCACTCTACGTTAACCCGGCGGGCGTGCGCATGGTCGGGTTGCCCGATATGGATGCCGCCTGCCGGGTCAAGGTGCAGGACTACTTCTTTCCGGAGGATCAGCAATTTATCACGGAGGAATTCTTCCCGCAAGTGTTGCGCGACGGGTACGGCGATGTGGATATCCGCTTGCGCCACTTCCAGACCGGTGAGGAAATCTGGATGTTCTACTACCTCTACAGTGTCCGCGAAGCCAGCGGCAAGATCATCGGCTGGGCCACCGTCAGTCGCGACATCACCGAGCGTAAGCTGGCGGATGCAGCCTTGCGCGAGAGTGAAGAACGCTTCAGAGCGATCTCGTCCCATACGCCCGACCACATCCTGATGCAGGATCGCCAGCTCCGGTACACGCTTGTCGTTAATCCACAATTGGGTTTGACAGAAGATGACATGCTTGGGAAGACGGATTATGATTTCCTGACAAAAGAGGATGCCGACCACCTCACCCAATTCAAAACGCAAGTTATAGTGGCCGGCGAACCTGCCAACTTTGAAACCTCATTGAATTCAACAGATGGTGAACCTGAGTATTTCGAAGGAACTTACGTTCCCAGACGAGACGCCAGCGAGCAGGTAATCGGCCTGATCGGCTATTTCAGGAATGTCACCGAACGCAAGCAAGCAGAACAAGCGCTACATGAAAGCGAGTTCCGCTATCGTCAATTACTTGAAGCATCACCCATCGGAGTCGGTGTCCATATTGATGGCAAAATTGCTTTTTTAAACCCGGCTGGAGCCAAAATATTAGGCGCTGAATCGCCCGGAAACCTGATTGGCAAACCCATCAACGAAATTATTCACCCTGACGGCATTAAAGCGGCGGTTCACCGAATTCAAAGAATGTTGGCAGGGGGACAGGGACTTTACCCGGTAGAAGACCGATTTATTCGTTTGGATGGTTCTGTAATTCCGGTAGAAGTAATGGCAGTTCCCTTGACTTATAAAGGGCAACCCGCCGTACAGGTGATGGTGATGGATATATCCGAGCGTAAGGAGGCAGAGAAGGCATTGCGAAATTCCTATGATCAGTTGCGCTCCCTGGCCACCCGGATTTCTCAAGTTGAAGAAACCGAACGCCGCAATATCGCTCGCGAGCTTCATGATAGCGTTGGGCAAAACCTGACAGCCCTGAGCATCAATATCAACATGTTGCGGAGCATCAGTCCAAGAGAAAGTGTAGAAACCTTCACTCCTTTCCTGGATGATTCCCAAAAACTCATTGAGCACACTTCGGGGCAAATCCGCAATATCATGGCCGAACTGCGCCCGCCCGAACTGGACGATTATGGCCTGGTTGCTGCTTTGCGTTGGTACGCCGGAGGGTTTGCAGCTCGCAATCAGATTGAAACCCAACTACCGTCTGATGATTTAGACCCCCGTCCATCTGGACAGGTAGAAATAGCGCTTTTCAGGATCGCTCAAGAGGCTTTGACGAATATCGCCAAACATGCCCAGGCCAGCCAGGTGGTGATTAATCTATCACAGGGTGCCGGTATATTGCGCATGACCATCGCCGACGATGGTATCGGCTTCAACCCCCTCGCCCAGATATCAGACCGCGGGCGCAAAAGCTGGGGGCTGCTCAACTTGAAAGAACGGGCCGAATCCATTGGTGGGCAGATGCAGATCGAATCGCAGCTCGGAAGTGGCACCCGGTTAACCGTGGAGGTACCGCGATGAAGATCAGCGTACTGCTGGCGGATGATCACGCCATTGTGCGCGATGGATTGCGCATGATCCTTGAAACCCAGGCAGATATCCAGGTCCTAGACACGGTTGCGAACGGGAGGCAAGCTGTCCGGCAGGTTCGTAAGTTAAAACCGGATGTGGTGGTAATGGATATCTCCATGCCGGAATTGAATGGAATCGAGGCCGCCCGTCAAATCCTGGCGGAAAATCCTCAAATAAGGGTAGTAATCCTATCGATGCACGCCACGCCTGAATATATTTTCCGCACCCTGGAGGCCGGTGCCCTGGGGTACCTGCTCAAAGAATCAGCCAGCCTGGAAGTAGCCGACGCGGTGCGGGCTGCCTACGCTGGTCAGCGATATCTCAGCACGCGCATCTCGAATACCCTGGTAGATGAGTATCTCCAACTCCATAAGAAAATTCCTACGCGGAACATCTTGGATACCCTCAGCGAGCGCGAACGGGAGGTGCTCCAATTAGTCGTAGAGGGGAAAAGCAGCGCCGAGATTGCCGAATGCCTCTCGCTCTCTCGCAAAACGGTGGAAACCTATCGCAGCCGTATCATGGGAAAACTGGGCGTGGAAGACCTGCCTGGGTTGGTCAATTTTTCTATTCAGCATGGCGTGATTCAATTGGATTAAACAAATCCGTCTCTAACCATGCAAAAAAGGGAGTCGGCAGCATAAATACCGCTGACTCCCTTTTACGATTCTGGGGGATCAATCATGTTTTGTGTTCCAATTTGTCAAACTCTCCCCACAGACCCTATTCTCCATCTAGATGATACTCAAAGCAACGTCAAACTAAGCAAAATCAAAGCGTTATTTTGAGATGCTTCAATACCAGATAAATAAACCCAATTAAAGGAACAACCCAAATGATTATGATCATCGAGGATCATGCCGAATTGCGGCAGCGGCTGCACGCCTGGCTTGAAATCTTGTATACCCAATATCAGGTCAGCGATTTCGAAAATGTCGAGGGCGCCCTGGATTCCATCAAAAGCCATCGCCCTGCCCTGGTTCTCATGGATATCGGCCTTCCTGGGATGAATGGTATCGATGGAACCCGGATCGTCAAACAAATCGATCCGAATATTTTCGTCATTGTAACCACGCAACTGACTGGAAACGGTCACAAATATGCGGCACTGAAAGCCGGGGCGAATGCTTTCATTCCCAAAGATCATTTATTCCGAGATTTAGCCCCAGCAATGGACCGGCTGCTATTCCCTGGATAGCCATTTTTCAGAGGTATGCGCATCAAACAAATTGGTAAGCGAACAACCATGAAAGATCATTTTTTATACCCGATGAAAATCACGTAGCGCTCAAGTAGGAAGTGATAACTTTGTCCGCTGTCTTTGCCCACACTGTGATGGATCTCTTTCGGAAATACAATTTGGTAAACTTCCCAGAAGCTGCTGAAGGTAGCACACTGTTTGTAAGGAACCGGAATCCGATCCCAGAGTTTCCGGCAAGTAGCTTCACTGCGATCACCAATCTCAAACGCGACAACTTGACAAGCTCGGCGACACAAAGCAACCCAAATCCAGCGTTTCTGGTTCTTTTTCAGGACAAAAGACCATAATTCGTCCAAATCAAGCACATCGCTAGTGCATGATCGTCACTGAAATTTTGAATGTATTGGCTGATTTGACGCTGAAATCCGGTAAAAATCGGCGATTTATATTCAAAGCGCGTGTCCCGACCCTGCACTAGGCTCCCATAGGCGTTGCAATCATGACAATGAAATTTCTGTGAGAATCCAACCTGTACGCTATTTAGAAACCTAACCAGGGCATGATTTCCTGATAAAAAGCCAAAGTCAATAAACTCAGGCCACCTACCAAGCAAACAACACCAAAGAATAATTGTCCTACTCCGTTTAAGATTGCACCACAGCCGCGTTTTTCACGTCGTCTCCCCCATTCATCTTCGACAATGACCCGTCGTGAGATGATGGCTTTGAATCCGCCGTTCAGGAGTAGAATGCCTAAAATTGTCACTAACAGGCCGCCGCCACCCATTTTTAGGATTTGGGTGAGATCCCCTTGTCCCATTTCAAGCTGATAACCGGGAAAAAACTTGAACGCCACCAACGATATACCCCCAACGATGATCAGACCAATTACTCCGCCGACAAACAGGCTAAGCAGGCAAGGCCCCCAGGGATTCATATATCGACGTGTCATTGAATTCTCCTTTTGTGAGCAATTTTGTACATCTCAACTCTTACGTGACACCCGAATTGGGCGGCTTTCGTACTTATGATTTTTCATCGTATGGGTTTAAGGTAGAAGGAAGAGACCGGGAGGCTGATGATGTGCCTTTCGGTCTCTTTTTAATTCGCAGGGCAACGCGTCTGACAATTTCTTTTCCTCCCTACTATTACAGCGCAAGATCGTGTCGAGAAGCATGCGGAATAACTTTCATTCGCCAATCTCCGTTAATTTGATTCGAGAAAACTGGCGAAAATTAGCAGGTTCTGCCTTTGTCCACACCAACCCTGCGGAGGAATACTATTCCTCCGCCATAATATGGTCGAACTCCGCGACCATTCCGGGGAAATCGCCGGTGCTGGCTGAAAGTCCGATCTGACCAGACGAGAATGTATTGTCGTAGACTGTTTCCACAAAAATGTCGTTGACGTATAAACTCAGGTCGTTGCTGTTGCAATGTGCCATGATCTGGTTGTAGCCGCCATTGTCGATTCCCTTGTTGATCGCCGAACTGTATTTTGCCGCTCCCATGCCGATCATTGACCAATTCCCATTCCACATCTTGCCGATCCTGTAATAACCGTCAAGGCCGATCTCGAAGAAATAGTAATTGTTGGCATCCTGTAAGCGGCAGACAACGCCGTAATATGCGTGTGGCTGATCCTGGGTGACCGTGCCGGTGGCGGTCACGTAACCGTCCGCGAGGGTATAACCGGGGGAGACTACTGCGCTAGAATTAGCGTTGCTGACCGAGATATAATAGTGGTCATTGGCGTACCACCATTGGCCGGGGCCGCTGTTCTGCACAGGCCATCCGCTGGATGGATCGAGAAAATTGTCAGTGAAGTTGGAAAAGCCAGGCCCCGCCTGATTTTGGGAGGCTTGGGTGGGCGTTTGTGATGGGGATGTACCACTACTACCAGTACTCCCTGTACCACCTGTGCTGCTGCTCCCCCCGGCGGCAATACTGGTCTGGGTGGCTGCTATATCAGGGGTTGGCAAGCCGCTGCCAGAGTTGCCTGGTTGCGCGGCGCTGGCAGAGTTGGGCGAACTAGCGCACCGAAATCCATTAAATGGATCGCGACCATCGGTACCCCCACCCCATGAGCGCCAAGACACGCGCAGAAGAATTTCATCTGTACCCCAAGCTCCCCCTCGAATTACCTTATCGGTACCTACGTCGTTGAATGGATTAGCAGGCCAGGCATCCGGTTCATACTCACTGTAATCAGAAAAAGCGAAATCCATCACAAACTCAGAAACATTGCCTGCCATATCCATGACCCCGTAGGGACTGGCGCCTAGTGGGTAGCTGCCAACTGCTGTCGTATAAATAGAAAACCCATCAGCACTCGAATCTACACATCTACCAGCGTTGTTCGCTGTATCGCGCCAATAGTTAGCCAAAGAACAATCGGGTGGGGTGTTGCCCCATGGCCATATACGCGTGTCGCTGCTCCCCCGAGCTGCCTTTTCCCATTGGGCTTCAGTTGGCAAACTTTTACCCACCCAGGAACAGTAATTATTCGCATCGTCCCAAGGGATCCAAACCACTGGGTAGTTCCCATATTGTGGGTTGCTGTAATGGGCATCTTTGTAATAGGTTTCGCCTTCGTAGGTGTATGATTGTGGAGGATCACAGGTTCCAGCAGCCACACACTGCGCATATTGGCTGTTGGTGACTTCGTAGATATCGATATAGTAACCATCTAGATAAACAGTATGAAGTGGTACCTCATGTGATCCTCCAGTACCGAACCTTGCTTCGGAACAATCATACAAACTGGTGGTGTCACAGCCCATCTGGAAATTACCGGCCGGGATGGGTACCATTCCTGCTGGTGCGGGAGGCAAATCGGGTAGGGGTTGACCACCATTAGGATCGATCGGCGGTGGTTCCTCTATAACATCGCTTCCCAGATTACCTGGGGGTTGGTTAGGCGAATCGGTTGGTTGACTTGTAGGAACAGAACAGGCCAATCCGATTAGCAAAATTAGAGCTACAATCCACAAAATTGGGACCAATGGGTGGTGTTTCATATCGCTCTCCTTGTAGACAACTCCGAATGCCTTAATCTAAGATATTCTATGACAATAATAGCATAGATTACAGTTACCCACTATTATTGACGCCCAACGGAACTTCACGTACCGGGGCGGGTTTAGCCCTGAACAGCCTTTGTTCGTAACCATTTTGCCAAAAATCGCGCCGCTCTGCAAAAAAAATACCTTTTAACTCATGGGATTCGTATTATTATTTGCTCCATTAAGATATCAGGAGTATCCCAGCCCTTCTGCTGCATCAAATCATAGAAAGCCCGGCGGAATATCAAAGTTGGTGTCACGGCACTTGACCGTGAAAACCTTGAAAAAAGTGGGGTTCAAAGGCAAACTCTAATGAAGACCAATTCAAAGGAGAAAGCCAATGAACCCACAAGGGTTATTTTGCCCTAACATGGACTGTCATGCAAGAGGGCATAT
>Ga0233437_1001294_pt1 | contig 46856 bp, 41 predicted proteins | sample SI_122_August201_FD_182714 | JGI IMG/M metagenome (GOLD analysis project Ga0233437, IMG submission 182714) | Seawater microbial communities from Saanich Inlet, British Columbia, Canada - SI_122_August2016_200_MG | ecosystem: Environmental > Aquatic > Marine > Inlet | place: Canada: British... | reverse complement strand
AGCGTTTCCATAATATGTTCGCAAAGCATCATGCTGTCATGTTGATCATCGAGCCTGACACGGGTGATATTTTGGATGCGAACCTGGCGGCGGAACGGTTCTACGGTTATCCTATTGACCGGCTGCGATCCATGAAAATAACAGACATCAACAGTTTGCCGCCCGATCAAGTAGTGGAAGAACGGAGGCGGGCGGTAAGTGAGGAGCGTAATTACTTTGTGTTTCCACATGCGTTAGCCAGCGGGGAAGAGCGCATTGTGGAAGTACACTCATCTCCCATTTCATTTCAGGAAAGGCAGGTGCTTTTCTCCATTGTCCACGACATCACCAAAAGAAAAAAGGCGGAAGAGGAAAAGAATAAACTGGAAACCCAGCTCCAGCGTGCTCAGAAGATGGAAGCCATAGGAGCCCTTGCAGGCGGTATTGCCCATGACTTTAACAATGTTCTTTATGCAGTTATGGGATATACGGAGCTGACTATGGACTTGGTGACGGAAGGGAGCACGGCCCAAACAAACCTTCAACGGGTGATGAAGGCAGCAGATCGGGCCAAGGAGATGGTTCAGCAGATTCTCGCCTTCAGCCGGCAAAGCAAAAAAGAGAAGAAGCCCATCAGCGTTCAATCTGTCTTAAAAGAGGCGGGGAATCTTTTACGGACCTCTATCCCTTCCACCATTGAAATTCGTCAGGATATCGATACCGAGTGTGATGCGGTCATGGCTGATCCGACCCAAATCCATCAGATCATCATGAACCTGGCAACCAATGCCTATCACGCGATGCAGGAGACGGGAGGCGTCCTTGGCCTGACACTCATGCAGGACGAAATCGGTTCTGATGATTTGGAATTCTCTCCGGATCTCAAGCCCGGGGCTTATCTCAAACTCACTGTTGAAGATACGGGCCACGGTATTGACAGGGATGTCATGGGGAAAATATTTGACCCCTACTTTACCACAAAGGCCGTTGGTAAGGGCACCGGAATGGGGCTGTCGGTTGTTTACGGGATTGTAAAGGACCACGGCGGGGATATCAGGGTATACAGTGAGCCCGGGCAAGGGACCGCGTTTCATGTTTACCTGCCGGTGATTGAAACCGATGCCGCTGAACCGAACGCGATATCCGTCGAACCGGCGCCAACAGGCACTGAACGTATCCTGTTTGTAGATGATGAAGAGGTGGTCGTTGATCTAGCCCAGCAGATGCTGGAGACCCTGGGTTATCATGTAACGACCCATACCGGGAGTGTGGCGGCATTGGAGGCCTTCCGGGGGCACCCGGATGAATTCGATCTGGTTATCACAGACATGACCATGCCGAAGATGACCGGCGCTGAATTAGCCCCCAGACTTTTAGAGATCAGGCCGGATATCCCTATTATCCTTTGCACCGGATTCAGTGAGCAGATAGACGAGGCCAGGGTCGGGACCATAGGCATCCGAGCATACCTTGCAAAACCCATTCTCAAAAATGAAATGGCTAAAGTCATCAGAAAAACGCTGGGGAAACCGAATGCGGATTAGAAACAACGAGCAACCGGAAACCAAGACCGAGGAACGAGAAAATGGGAAGAATTCTTATCGTAGATGATGATGTTGACGTACTGGATATGCTTGGACAAACATTAGAACGGGAGGGATACGAAGTAGTATCCGCCGCCAATGGTAAGGAGGGGGTAAGGCTTTACCGCGAAGATCCAGTCGATCTTGTCATTACAGACATCATTATGCCGGAGAAGGAAGGCATCGAGACGATCATGGAACTCAAACGAGCCTTTCCGGATGTGAAAATTATTGCTATCTCCGGAGGTGGCCTAGTCGATCCCGAGGGATATTTAAGCATGGCCAAGCAATTAGGCGCACGCTACACCTTCTCCAAACCTGTTGAACGAGAAGATCTTTTAAAGGCGGTTAGGGAACTCATATAGGATGATCGATTAGGGCTTTCTTTGAGTATGTCAGGTCGCTTAAGTAGATGCCTAACCTTGGTTTAGATCATCTGATAAAAAGTGAAGGTTACCTATATAAACCTGGAATTTCAATATTTTCAAAAAAAGTGAAGGATTGATCTCCCAGTCTTCACCTGGAAATCCGGTTGATATCCGCACAGAAGACAAAATCCCCATACACCAAATCGAACCCTTGAGTTTCCTCTCAACATTCGGAAGACGGGCCTGTCATGTTTCTTGCGTCACCGACATAAATCCTACGGTGTCCGTGGCAACAAACACGCCAGGCCCTTATTTTTCCCCCCAAGTTTTTCATCCACCGGCCCTGGTTTTGGGACCCAGTTTCAATTCAAGTTTGAATCTGAGTGTCGGTACGACCAATCGCTAATTCAAAATTGCTGACAAAACCTTGTATGCCAGCTTCAGTTCTTCGGTATCCGCTTGATCCAGAAGCGAGCTTACCAGCAACTTCCTTTCTCCAGGATCTTCAATTTGAATAAAGCTGAAGATTTCACCGAGATCCACTTCCAATGATTCCGAAAGCTTTATCAGGGTATTAAGGGTCGGGTTTTCATTTCCCCTCTCGATGCTGCTGAGATATTTCGGGTTGATTTCCATTTTTTCGGACAATTGTTCCTGGGTAAGCCCTTTCTTGTTCCTGACTTCCTTTATTCGTGCCCCGATCAGCTGTTTTTTGTCCACGGCCTTTAACCCCCCGTCATTTTTGTTTTTTCTAATTGTGACAGAGAGCAGGCCAGTTAAAAACAGTCCCACACACGGAATATATTTGACATATTCTTAGTGTGGGACTTAGGATTCAATTTGTCAGATGGAATTTAGGGTATATTTGATGTCCAGTGGATGGAACATCTATCTTTCCATTATGGAAGTAAATGAAAACAGATCAGATAAGGGGGTATTTGGTGAAATACCTAATATACCTATTCGGTGCGCTGCTTTTAGTTCTGTTTGTATCCTTGGCAAACGCGAAAAACCTACACCTGGAAAAGTTTTATCAGGAGAGATGGTGTAAAGCTAACGGTGGACAGATGGAAGTGGTATTTCCGGACAAAACCCGATGTGATTGCCTCACCAAGAAAAACGCCATCGAATTTGACTTCGGAAAAAAATGGGCTGAATCTATCGGACAGGCGCTATACTATTCGATCCAGACGGGAAAAAGGGCAGGGGTTGTTTTGATATTGGAAAATAAAGACGACTATAAATATTGGATTCGATTAAATACCATTATTGAACATTTTGGGCTGCCCATTGACACATGGATAACGTCACCATCGGGTGGTCTTGATTGACAAAGGCGCAAAACTTTCGATAGCAAGCGCTGAACTCCAATGGCACCCAGTTATTGAATTTCCACCCAGGCCAGCAACTCAGTCGAATAACCTTTCTCGGGACTGGCGATGTCGCGATGAACAAGTTCCCTTTGAAGGGTTGGTTCCACGTGATCATGCAGCAACCGGAACCGCTGCTCCGGTTCAAGTGCTATTTGGCCCGGTGATGCGCTGAAGCATGCCCGGTATTGTTTCTCAAGAGATGGGATGCGCTTGCCGCTGGTGTTGACGGCAATTGGAATAACGTGAGTTCCTGCGTCTGATCCGCTCCCGAATGACTGGACTAGCCAAACTGTGAGCGCCGCCGGGTAATCAAGGCCCATTCCGGCCGTCGCGCCGAGAATATCGGGAGAAGCCGTTCGCCATCGCTGGATCAATATATTCATAATCGGGTGGTCAATGCCCATCAGGACCAGGCTATCGTCTTCCTGTGCGAGGTCACGATCAAGGGTGCAAATAACAGGGGCGCCGGCGCCGTTTATGCTTACCGCAAAACGCTTCTCATCGATCTGTTGCAGGATTCCCCCGTCTCCGTGCAGCGCCTGCTTTAAAAACGCAAGGATGCGAGATTTACTTTCACCGATATCGGCCAAGGGGCTGTAATCATCAAGGCTGAAACGGTCGAGATCCTGGAACAGCTCAAAAACCACCCTCCGGGCCTCGTCGGCATTTGACATGGCCGCTTCCAGCTCCTGCCGGGTGCGTTTAAGTTCAGGGTCCGACAGGGCCTCTCGATACAATTGATCGTAACGCAGTCGGTCGTTCAATTGCCCCAGGATCTGCCCGCGAAGGTCCTCTGTGACATTGCCGTGTTCATCCACCTTGCCTAAAGTAAGCGCAATCTCGTTAAGTTTGTCCATTAGAAGCAGGAATATTTTGCCTTCAATGGTGTCCGAAAGTACAAGATTATAAACCTGAGCCGTATCTTTTTGCCCATAACGATGGATACGACCGATGCGTTGTTCCACATCCATCGGGTTCCAGGGAAGGTCGAAATTGAACAGGATGCGACTGAACTGGAGGTTGATGCCCTCCCGACCGGCGGCGGTGCAAACCAGTATTCGCGGTCCGTCTGTTTTGCGGAATCGTTTTTCGGCCGCCAGTTTCATGCCATGGTCGCCTCCACGCAATACGACGACGCCCTGACCCGGATAGGTTGTTTCGATCTCGCGGGAGAGGAGATCGACGGTCGCCAGGTAAGTGGCAAAAATGACAATCTTTTCTTTCGGGTTCTGATTCCACAACGCGCCTAATCCGCGAAGCAATTTGTCAATCTTGGTTTCTCGCTCTTCTGGAAATGTTTCGAGCAATTCGGCAATACGAAGCCGCTCCTCGGGTAGGCACATTGAAACGGATGCAGCAGCCAGCGCCTCGCCTTCGGCAGTGATGATTTCTGAGGAATCCGATGACGCGGCCATGGCCAGGTCCTCATCGTCCAAATTCTTGATCAACCGAAGTTTTAGATCCGCAAGGATATGATCGACTTCAATCCGTCCAATCCGGTTATCCGGCAAATGTTTTTCGGTGTGGATGATTTTGCGGGCTTCATCCATCAATGCCACATGCCCGTCAATATCGAGGGCCTGATCTTTTAATATGGCCTCATGGATGGTCAGGCTGAGTTGGCGGCGACGGAGAGTGCTGCGAACAGCCGCAAAACTGGAGGCGGCGATTTTCTGGAAAATCGTCATGACGAATCCCAACGCCCGGCCCTTGTTGCCCTGCTGTTTAGCAAGGTTGAATCCGTCTATCAGGTATTCGCGCAGTTTGGTGTAAAATGCCTTTTCAGCCATCGACATGGTGAAGGATTCCGTGTGTACCCATCGCCGGGCAAAGAGCTGTGAGCCGTCCGGCGTGCAGGCATCGGCCTTCGTGCGTCGGTAGACCACCGTGTTCAGGCGGTGACGTTCATTGACCATTTCATCGGGGCCATTGAACAAGGTGGGATTCAATAGCTGGATCAGCATCCAAAAACGGAAATGGTCGCCTTGATGCGGTGTGGCGGAGAGCAGCAACAGGTCACGGGCATGGTCGCGCAGCGCCTCTGCGAGTTTGTAATTTTCTGTTTTGCGGACCCTCCTGCCCATTCTGTAGGCCGAGAGATGGTGCGCTTCGTCAAAGACCACCAAATCCCACGGCGGCGCTTCCTTGAGCCGCTTAATGCGGGTGCGGCGTTTGAGCGTGTCCACGCTGGCGATTAGACGGTCGTGCTTGGCAAAGGCATTGCTCCTGCGATCGGTGACATCACCCTGGGCGCCGAATACCTCGAAGTCGAGGTTGAAAACTTCGTTTAGTTCGTGGTGCCAGTTGTTCACCAGGCCCGCCGGAACCACCATCAGGGCGCGGGTCAGTTCCCCGCGACTGGTCAGTTCGCGGAGGATCAGCGCTGTTTCGATGGTTTTACCCAGACCGACCTCATCCGCCACAAGGAAACGTCGTGGAGATGCGGTAGCAATATGGTGTGTCAGCACCACCTGGTGCGGCAGCAGATCGATCCTTGCCGCGGTAAGGGCTGCCGCATTGTCCATCAACGGTAATGCGTGAGCTTCGATGTGGAGTTGGGCATTGCGAAGTCGCTCTTCACCCCCGGCCACATTCGCCAGCATCTGTTCGCTACGGCTTTGCGCCGGGCGGATGGCGTCTCGGAATAGTTGCCGTTCACCGGTGGAGAAGAATACCCGGACATACCCATCGGCTGTAGCGCTGACGACTATGCCCTCGCCAAACTCGGGATGGATGACCTTCTGTCCTGGTTGGTAAGCAGACTCCGACATTAGCTGATCCTTGGATGATGAAGACCGGCCCAATACTTGCCGTCGTATTCCGCGTTGCTGTCGTCAGTGTGCATAATCCGCTCAACTTCATTCTCGGCGCCCGAGAACAACAGGCGGCCAATGGGCAAGCCTTCAGGGCCGGAGCCTCGGTGCTTCCAGTAGTATTGCTCGGTCGATCCTTTCATTGAGATTCGGGTTCGGCCGCTGGGAACCCACAAGATCAGGCCCGCCTGGCCTTGGTAGTAATCCTGAAAAGAGAGGATCGCGTCCTTGAGATCAGTTTCGATCCAGCGCTCGGCATCATGGCCATTAAGGATATCCAGGCAACCCTCGAAACCGGAAACGACCATGGCATCACCGTTGGCAGCAGGCAGGTCTTCCGCCGGCCAAGCATCCACCTGGGCGAAGAATTGCCGCAAAGATAAAACCGCTTTGGGCGCGGTCAGCTCGGCCAATACCTCCGCGTCCCACAAGAGGGCAAATCCACGGCGGGGCCAGCCGCGATTGAAGCGCATTTGAACCATTAGAATTCCTCCTCGCCAAGATTGTCGAACAGTGAAAGCTGCTTGACTTTGGGCTGGTTTTTCGCTTCCCAATGATGATAAAGCTGTGATGCCATGATGGCCGCATTGCGAATCGGCGAGTTGGCGCCATGATTTTTGAACCAGATCAGAATCGCTCCGAGGGAGGGATGGGGTCTGAAATTAGCGTTGTTTAGCGTATCATTGGCATTGATGCCACTGCCTTCGAAGCAGGCCCCGATGAAGAACATTGCCTGATCATAGTCACTGGTCATTCCCTTTCGTTGCTTGCCGCCCCATGAGTTGGCCAGTTTCAGGGGTGGGGTTAAATAGAAGACCTTCTTTTCCTCATAGACCCAGCCGCGACTGATGTAGTCGGAAGGTGCGGAGCCGGTGCCCCTCAGGAATTTCTGGATCTGATCCCGGGGTAGTTCGCTGATACCGTCAAAGAGACGTAATAACATTCGGGTAAAAGGCTCTGCGTTATAGGGGGGCGCTTCTTTGATGCCGCCGGCTTCCTCATCAAGGAGTTGGTTAATACCGAGCAAGGCCTCCAGCACCGTTATGATTGTAGTCTGGTCTTTATAAACTTTGCCGTAGTGACGGGAGAAATATTCAAGGGCCTTACCGCGGCGGATTACTTGAAGATCGGCTTCAAGCAGACCTTCCTCCTGGTGATGTTCCAGCAGGTTTTGGAGTTCGCGTACATCTCGAAGGACTTGTCTGCGGAGTTTGGCCCAGGAAATGGGTTTTGGTTCTTTGTCGCGTTTGCGACATACGTGGATAATGTCGTATTCGATTTTCTTGGAGCCGAACTCACCTGCGCCTTTGGTTTCGTCGCTACGAATCGGGTAAGTGGCCGCAAGGTAGAATCCCGCGTCAAACAACGACTCCAAAACCGACACCCACGGCGCGTCTTCGCTGTGGTGGAAGGTGAAAGAGAGAAGACCGCCGGGCTTGAGGACGCGGTTGGCTTCTTTCCAGGAGGCAGTTAATAAGCGCTGATAGAAAATATCCGCATTGTATTTATTGCTCTCTTTGTCTTTGCCGGGCTGACGGGCGCGATTAGCAACTGCCTCCAGCGTCTTGGGTGTATATTCTGCTGAGAAATAATCCGGGTATTTGTCCTTGAGCGCCAGCCGCAGCCAGACATAGAAAAAGTCCGCAAGCTCGGAATAGTGAAGCAGACCGCCAAAGGGAGGATCCGTGATAACAAGGTCGTAAGATGTATTGCTTTCGGAAGTTAGTTCCGTGGAGGATGTACAGGCCAAAACTGCTGAATTAAGAACAGGGTCACCGGGGGAGACTTTTTCGCTCTTTCCCTTGAGATAGTGCACCAAATCTGGTTTTGTGGCAGAAAGCCTCTCGTTCCTTACCAGTTCCCAAGGTTTCATCATCCACGCAACAGTAGTTAGCATCGCGTCTGTACATGACTGCCAGTTTCCTCTGCCCAAATCAGGAAACACACAGTTCTCAACAAGGTTGCTCTTGGGATGGTAGTTGTTGTTACTCATGTGCGGAACGAGCTTGTCATACCCAACATCCCAAAAACAGAACATGTTCTGGTTGCGTAAATACTGCTGAAACGACCCGAGAATGAATTCGCGGACCTCCCAGTTCTGTTCTTCTTGGTAAATCGCCTTGAGTAGAAGCGTCAGAGATATCAGTTGCCGCGGATTGAACATCTTCCACCAATGGGTAAATCCATGTCCGGTTCGGATATCGCCATTGGCAATACCGGTCATGAAACCATAGGGAACCTCGCTTTGTGGCCAGTATTCCTTCAAATCCACGTCTTTCCGTACTTTCCATTCCCGGAGTGCGGCGTCAAATGTTGCGCTGTCGCCAACCGGTATAAAGAAGCGTCCGCCGTAAAGCTGGCCTTCCGTATGGCACTCAGGGCAGTAGCCCTGGATAGCGTACATGGCAACCGGGCCGTTCTTCCCCAACGCTTTCATGCTGTCAAGAATGTCTTGGGTTTTCCCGCATGCTCCACAGGCAAAATTACTCTTTTTGGGAACTGTGCCGCCTTCCTTGCCTGTCTTAAACACCACACCGGTCTCAGGGCAAGTTACTTCGTCCGGTAGCTTTCCCCGCACCTCTAACAGACGGCATTTCGCCGCTCGGGATTGGTTCCAGCGAATGGTGTCTCCAACCGGATCATCGGCGCTTCCACCGTATTCGCGTCCGTCTTCATCATGCCCCGGTTCACCCTGGAGCCATTCGGGATGAACAAGCAATGTCAACTCAACTTTTTTCTTTTTGGGTTTGCCTCTTCGTATAACGGTCAATCCCTCACCACAGATCGGACAAAGAGCCACTCCATCTCCACCAAACTTTATCTTCTCCTGAAAAATAGTAAACGGCCGCTCCGTCTCGGCCACCACCAGGGGTACACCGGGAGCCATGCGCGCTTCGCGTTCTTCCAGATCGTATTCGCTACCGCAGGCAGGGCATTGGTGAATCCAATACTTCACGGAAATGGCTTTTACCGCCATGACCGGGCTGGACATAATCGGCGTGCGGTGACCACAACCGGTGACTTGGCAGGGGCCATGCTTGGCCCAGAAAACGTAGATGATCTCGGGGCCTTCGTATCGGTAATCTTTGCGCTGTTCAGGCGTCAGGCCCAGCGGATCAAAATCATCGTCCATGATTTCTTCCGTGCTGACCTGTGTCCATTTGCCTTTATGGCCACGCGGACAATCGCAGGTGTAAAAAGGCATGATCTGCGGTTTGACCTCGGCCTCGATGTCGGCCAGTAAGGCTTCGACCTCTGCTTTATCAACCTTGGCCATCTCATTTTTGACAATGAACCATGCTACAGGGTTGAGATCATTACCATACATCTGCATGCCAAGGCGGGAGCCTTCGACAACGGTGGTGCCACCGCCCATGAAAATATCCGCTACCTTGAGATGTTTGAACCCCCCTTTATTCTGGTGGTTTCCGTAGTAAGCATCCCAGATCAGCTTGGCTGCTTCGGATGGATCGTCCGGGGCCTTGATGGCTGAAGCCAGCAGCATAGCTCGAAAAATGCTGCTGCGTCGCCGCGCCCACCATTTGGACATCTGGTAAATGGGCTTGCCTGCGTTTCCTTCAATGGCTGCAATCTGATTGATGGGCAGGATGGGGAAATCCACTTCAATGCAGGTTGGCGGACGATCGGGATCGGAAAAATCAACGGTTTCGCACTTCCAGGGTTTGCCTGCGCCGACCGCTTTTGCGACTTCCTCTGCGAGCCATTCGGCCTTTTTCATTCCCTTATCTTTCCAGGGTTGGTCTTTTGCCATGTTATTAACTCCTGCTGATTTCGATAAAAGGCACGGCAACTTCCAATACCGTCAACCCGCCATGCGTGAGTGTGGGATAGCCGCCTGCGCTCTTCCATTTGCGACGGCCATTCATATACAGGTGATGCCCATGGACACTCTGAATCGCCAAATCAATGGGCGGCGCCCAGGCACCGGCTTCCTTTTGGTCGCTATTCCACCGGCCACTTTTGTAGATTTTCTTCAGGTATTCGTTCTGCTTTTTATCGGAATCCGGGAACAATCCGCTAGCCGCGTAACCGTGATCCGATGTGATGATCAAACGGCGGCCATGGGCCAGACGACCAACAAGGGTCCAAAAGTCATCGCCGGTCAAATGCGATTCAACCTCCTTGCTAAGCGACGAGAGCCCCTTTCCCGGATCGTCATGATCGTGCAGACGGTGATCCGGCCAGTGATGCCAGAAGACCCAGTCCGGTTCCGAGCCGACCAGTTCCGCACAGGCAGTCCATTCAATGTCTGTCGATTCAGTGCAGGCGCCGGGCAAACGGTGCGATCCGCCGGCGCCGTTGTTGCCCAGCGCCGAACGCTGGCTGAAGCCGAGGGCTTTCGCAAAGGGCGTTGTGTCGGCAGGCAACTCCGCACCGGTCGGTTTAGCGCTGTGAACTGTAAACCCGCGTGCTTCCGCCTGGCTGAGAATCCAGGGTACTTCGCGCAGCGATAAAGCATCAAGCACCAGGACGCCGCGGCCGGGTGTGTGCGCATCCCACCACTGCGGCAGCACTTCGGACGTTCGCTTTACCGATAATTCGTAGGTCAACCACAGATCCCAACCGGCAGTGGTCAGATAGAGGTCCACATCACCAATGGCGCGGTCTCGCTTGATAATTTCCGACTCAGCTTTGCCGACAGGTATTGTTTGTGAGCAAATCTGCCAGGCATGCGCCAGAATGGCGGACCATGCATCCGTTGGCTGTGAGTTTTGCAAGGTTCGGATCATTTCGAGGGAAAGCGCCATTAGCCATCCTCCTTTTCGAGACCCAGCTCATAGGTCATGCCATCCGGCAGTTTTTTGATCAATTCCTGAAGTTGCGCGCCGGTTAGTTGATCAATCTTGAGTTCCAAAGATCGGATCCGGGTGCCGGCGCCGACGCCCCAGGTTTCGATTTTTCCAAGCAGGTTGAGTGAGGAGGTTGCCGGGGCTTCGAATGGTGTATAGCTTGCGCCACCACCAAAGATGCCGCCGGGGCCGGAATCACCGCCTGTTGTCGGGCCGGCCCCCCCAATATCACTTATGGGCGTCACGGGCGGAGCTCCGCCGGATCCACCCCAGAATGGTTTCTCATCGTTGCCGGACTCGGGGGTGGGTGTGACGCCGCCGGTGACGGGTACGTTCTGAGGCAGGAGAATATGGGTTTCATCGAGATGCTTCCCCGTACCCAGCTTTCCACGCATTCGCATCCAGGCCGTGTCTTCGGTCTCACCGTCCTGAACCTGCAAATATTCCATGCCGCGCAGGTTGATGGCGATAAGGCCCTTGGCGCAGAGGCGGATAATGCGCTCTTTGATGAGTGTCTCACCCAACCAGGGGATGCAGTCCTTTTCGGCGGGGCGGGGTTCTTTCAATTCTTTGAGCAATTTACCCGCCGAATCATTGTTGGGTGCGGCTTCCATGATGAACTCTTGAAAATCTTCAGGGATGAACAGATTCTCACGAATATTCGCATCAATGGCGTCCGGTATCTTTGCGCCTTCCGCTTTGTGGCTTTCTATGTAGAATCGGCAATTCTTAGGTTCCTGGAAATACCAGTTGGAGATAATGGCAAACCGGTTAAAACGGGCTTTCAGGATTTCGCGCAGCTCCTTCTGGTATTTGGTTTGGAGCCGTCCATATTCAGGGTTCTGCGTCTTCCACCTTTCAGCGAGATATACACAGCGGGCCAAAACGACGAGATCCCGATCGGAAAACAGGTTGGTCGACCCGTCTCTGGGGATCAGGAACCGCACGACATTGCGATTGCTTTGCAGATTCTCGCGTAGCCAGACGCCCAATTGCGATTCGATTTTCTGAGGCGATTCCGGCAGTACGAGCAGCGGTATGCGATCATCCCAGTATTGCGGGATATCGCTTTCATCGGCCTTTGACCAGGGATCCGACTGCCAGTATTGGGGCAACACAATGACGCGGAAGCGGGTGGCGACATCTGTGCTGCCGCCAATGACGTAACGGGCCTCTTTGCCCAGATGATCACGGTCTTCATTGTCCTGGAAAAGTTTGTCGTTGCGGGCGCTGGCGATAAGCTTGGCTTGCGGGTTCTCCTCCTCTTTAAAGATGAAGCGGTTGCCGTCTTCATGGATGTTGAAGCTGTTTTCAACAATAGCGGCCAATTCTACCTGAAAAGCATTATCATCAACCGGCTTATCCCGTGTAATATCAATATGCAGGGTCGCCTGGTCAGCCCCCGCCTGGTTGATCTCCGCCAATGAACGTAGCCAGAGCGCACCGATCAATTCTTCGAGATGCGGCAGCTTCTGATTGGTTCCTGCAATGGCATCTTTGACGGCATCGATGTTTCGAAGCGCCTTCTCCCGGAGTTTGGCGTGGTACTGGTTGGCTACGGAATCAAGCAGTGAGGTAATCCCGCTTGCTTCGTCGTCAAGCCGAAAATCCGCAGCGGTGATAATCGCAACGTTTTCTCCGGCACGCTTGTAGAGATCTGCCAGGACGCGAATAAGATCACGCGTTTCCTGAGCATGGGTTGCCATCAGGACCTGGTCTTCGAGAAGCTGCATGAGGTGCGGCGCAAAAGGCCATGCGGCAATGAATTCAGCGCGAAGACGATCCTGTTCGGCTGGCGCGGTGGTCTGCAATCTGAAATACTCGGAAATATGCGCACTGATCAGCCCTTCGATTTTTGGTGGGTTGACCTGAATCCGATTCTCGAAAAGGCGATGCAGAAGGAGGCGCAGGCGATCGTTTTTTGCCGATGGGCCTTTGAAATCGACAATTACCGGGTTGACTCTCTGAATCTGCTGAAATGCATCGGTGTTGCCGTTGCGAACCGATACAACCAGAACCAGGAGATCGGGGTGTTCCTTGGCGAGTTCGGAAAGAATTTGGATGAAATTGAACGCCCAGGTGCGCCAGGGATATTGCTTGGTGTTGGTCAGTCCATCGTACCATGTTTGAAATTCATCGAGAATCAGGGCCGTTGGTGTGTTCTCAAATAGTTCGAGCAAAATTTCGTCGCTGGGAACATCAGTCTTACTGTCTCCCAGGGCCTCCCATTTCCCTTTGCAGTAGCTGCCGTAAGGGTGATTCTCAAAAAGTAGATCCCAGAGATGTTTGTAGCGTTGGCGATGCAAACTTTCACTGATGATGTGCATGCCTTCGCGCAATTGGATATTCTTTATCTTGGCATCCCCTAACAGATCAGACCAGCTTTCAAGCCATTTCCGGGTGGCGGCGTTGTCACTGAAGGCGTGGTAGAGTACTCCCATCAGATGGGATTTACCTTGGCCTCTATCCCCTTTGATTGTTACCGGGCGTCTTTGTGCAGGACCGGCTGCCTCAAGGGTTTTCAAAACGTCGTGAGAGGGGTACGTGATGCGAAGGAACTCCTCGGCCGGTATCTGTGTTGCCCCTGTGTTGTTTTTGTTTGTCAGCTCAATGGCTGTGCCCTTCAGGCGCCGCCCCTTGAATTCATCTCGTAGTTTTAGACCCAGCATCTTTTCCTCCGGTGTTGATGGGTGCTTCCTTTATTTCCGTTCATTGCTAAACGGCCTCCACCATGGACCTATTTGTGATATTTGCTGTACCGCGCTTATAGAACACAATCTTGTCATTGCCAAGGGTGGTATCGTAATTCACCTGTTCCAGGGTGTGTACAATCAGGGTCTTAATGACCGTGCCCATATCGTTGCCTGTAATGGAAACGCTGTCACCAATGAACCTGGCAACAAGAATCTTCCTTTCCCGCCGTCTGATATCGAACATCAGTGAGCAGGGCCTTGAGCTGCAGGAAATCCCTATTGACCCGTGAGTAGTCCCACACAACGAAACAGCCCACGCCGGACAGAAGCGTCGACAACACAGTGACCCTGAGAAATGGGCTGTTGGTAATCGTTTTCAATGAAGGGTCTTTTTTTCACGGGCCGTTTCTGCCTCGTTTAAGGTCAATTCAAATACGTCCAACATTTCTTGCCATTCCTTGGGGTTGTGAACCCGGCTCTTGAATTCCGTCAGGAGGTTGATGCAGAATCTCAGAGTCTTTACCAACTGGTCGTTAACACGTTCCAGGGCCGCAATGTATTCTATTACTGAATTTTCTTTCTCTGACAAATCACCCTCCAGACAAAACAAAAAACCCCACATCCTGAATTCAGAATATGGGGCTTTTGGGGTTGTTATCCATTTCGTCCTCTGTTTGAGGTTTTTTTTCGTACGGATTCTATCAACGGTTTTCTTGGCGGAAATGATGATAGTATATCGAATGTGATTAGTTCAAGGGTTTTCTCAGGAGCGTTTTGCTCAAGACCAATATCTTCTCGGGCCAACGTATTTCCAAACACGGCCACTCGACATACCAAAATCGATCTGATTGGCTTCTTCTTCCTCGGGTTCCCCCTCCGCCCGCGCCATGGGATGACGAAGAAATCAAGGAACCCGTTCAATCGCCAGGGGATAAGTTGTGGCAGCGGGTATCCGGACCCGTCAAACACCCTGGGCGGAAGCGCAGGTAGGAGACAACCGGAAATCAATGGCCCATGTGATTTTTAAACATTGCTTATCGACATGCTTTTTAGTAAGGCCATTAAAATAAGTCATGTTTAAGCAGAACAACGCTCATTCTGGGTGGGGCATGAGGTGAGGTGGAAAAATGGAATGGGTCCTTGTCTCATTTTTGTTGTTGTTTTTCTTTGCTGGATCTTTAAGAAAAGACCTTCTCCAGACGTGACATATGTAACAACAGCCGCCAAACCAACGGGAGGTAAAGTAAAAAAAGGAGGGGATATCATGGATTCCAGAGAATTGGGGCCAGCAAAAAAGCAGCTTGAAGACAAAGTGGGGAAAGAGTTTATTGAATTTGAGAAAAAAAGCGGAATGGCGATAAAAGGATTAAAAATAAAACGGGTAGATAGCGCCGCTATGTGTCCAGATATTGATTATATCATTATTAAAGTAGAAATCCCCGATATGGATTAAATGATTGGTGAACCATTTCACGAATTCCCTTGATATTTTGGGAACCGTGTGTGAAATAGCACACGTCTTTTTTGACGGTGGTAGGGGCGTTGTCCCATATATTGCGGGTTAGAGCTCGGCGCACTACAACCACTGGGCAAGGTAAAAAAGTGATTTCAAGCCCTTGACTCTTAGGGATTCATGCCGATATAATATGTAAGAAGGGAGAAAACAAATGGAAGGAATTATTTATAATCCTTTGCGTTCTGGTCTAGGGAACGCGCTTGTGGGAATCGAAAAGAATCGCAATAAAGTTGTGAATTTTTTTATCTTTTATTTTCTTTTATACCCAAGTGTGTTCCTTGCTCATAGATGTTCAACCCGGGCTCTAAAAAAAACCCGCAATATGATGGGGCTATGTGGTGTGTTTTGTGAAAATGGAAGGTGTATGGCAACAGCTTACGAAAACGCGAAAAAGGCGCGTGATGGATTCTTGCGAATTGTCACCAAAGTTGAAAAAATCCCGTATCGCTCCAAGGCACTGGCCGTCACGATCGTAAAGTATAATTTAACGGAATGGGATGATTTAGCCGAAGACTGCCTGATTGCATCTGATCCAGAAATCAGAGCACTCGCGAGCAGTATAGCGGCTACTGTGTAATGCCGACCAAAGAAGAACTAACCGCGTTCAACTCACGTCTAAAAAAAACCAAAAAGCAATATCCACAATCATCTGATCGCATAGACAAAATCATTGACAGCCTAACAACCAACCCTGGTCAGGGTGAACGATATCCAGGGTTTGGGGAACTGGAAATAAGGAAATTACACATTAGACTACCTGAATACAAGCTTGGCAAAAGCAATGGTCTAAGGTTGATACACCTTTACATCAAAGAAAAAAATATGGTTTTTCCTTTGACAATCTATGCCAAGAAAGGCTTTGGCAAGGAGCAGAATGTTTTGAAACAAGTGAGAACGGCGATGAAAGAAGTTTCAACCAAACTTAAACCATAACCAGCGATTCAAATATATCCTTCCACCACCCCAACCGCCTTCGGGCGGTTTTTTTATGCCCGTTTCCCATGCCCCTACCTGTGCTTCCGGGGTTTCAAGTTTGGTGAGGGGACGGACCTGGGCTTCATTGGCGGGGGTTTGTTCACAATTGTGAACATCCAAATGCTTAACGACTTTCGACGCTTCAATTGTATAGTGGGCATACGTTCTGCCAAATTCCCACCGATCTCTGCAATAATCCTCAAACGTCTCGAACTGCTCACGGTACAGGCGGGAATCCCTGATCTCGACCAATCAGGATGTCATTTTAGGGATACTGTAAGTTTACCTGAAAGTTTATCCAGAAACCCACTATAAAAGGCCGTCAGGCACTCCAGAATCGACGTTCTAACTGGAGGGCACGCCCTACTATGGGCTTAAAATGATTGTTGTTATCGAGGCGAATGGTGGTTAATGGTTCATTGCAGCGCAGATGCCCACATTACCGTTTGGATACAGCTTAAGCACGGGAAGAGCTTTTTCTTTTGGTTGGTCAATCCTGAACACAACATGGCCCCGGTATCGGGTGGCTGGTTTTTTAGTATTTCTAGTATTAATAGTATAGATTCAGGAAATGATTTTTTTCGGTTATCTCTTCACAGGGGTGGCTTTTTTTTGTGGTTAGAATCTGAAAAAGCGTACCAGGAGCGTACCAAAACAGCCATAAACAAAAAAAGCACTCACAGCATTATGCCATAAGTGCTTGTTTTCTTTGGTAGGCCTGAGAGGGTTCGAACCTCCGACCAATTGATTAAGAGTCAACTGCTCTGCCAGCTGAGCTACAGGCCCATATCTGAATTTTTTCCTGGCGCGCCCGGCAGGACTCGAACCTGCGGCCTACGGGTTCGAAGCCCGGCGCTCTATCCAGCTGAGCTACGGGCGCGAAATGGAGAAACTGATTTAGCAGGAAATCCAAATCATGTCAACAAATTTTTTTCGAAAAATCCCTTGACATACATGCCAAGTTGACCTAAAAGGATCTTTTCATATTTTGTTGAACAGGATAAAGGAAATGAAAACATTTGTTGCCAAAGAACAGGAAGTCGACAGGAAATGGTACCTGGTAGACGCCGAAGACAAAATTCTGGGGAGGCTTGCCACTCAGATCGCCACGAGACTGCGCGGGAAACATAAACCCATCTTTACGCCCCATGCGGACACCGGAGACTTCATTGTTGTCGTCAATGCCGAAAAGGTTGCCCTTTCCGGCAAGAAATGGGACAAGAAGATCTATTATCGACACAGTGGTTATATTGGTGGTTTAAAAGAGATTTCCGCACGGAAACTGCTGGAGAAGAAACCGGAGGATGTTTTGCGGTTTGCAGTTAAAGGCATGCTCCCTAAAAACAGTCTGGGAAGACGTCAGCTGAAAAAGTTGAAAATCTACGTCGGCCCCGATAATCCTCATGAGGCACAACAACTGGAGGCTTTGGAGATATAAATGGCAGAGGGACTATTTCACGCCACTGGGAAAAGAAAAACGGCTGTTGCACGGGTCTGGATGAAACCCGGCACCGGCGAGATAAGTATAAACAAGCGGTCTTTGGTGCAATACCTGAATAGGGTGGCGGATCAAAACGCTGTCATGGAGCCCCTTGCACTGACCGACCTGGGGGAAAAATTTGATTTTTATATCAATGTCAAAGGTGGTGGAATCGCGGGCCAGGCCGGCGCCATTCGGCACGGCATCAGTCGGGCGCTTGTGGATATAGATTCTGCACTGAGGGATCCGCTCAAAAAGGCCGGATTCCTGACCAGAGATTCCAGAATGAAAGAACGGAAAAAATACGGACAGCCGGGCGCAAGGGCGCGTTTTCAGTATTCAAAGCGTTAACTTCAAGCCCATATTCAAGCTATCAAAAAAGGAATCTGTTTCAGGTTCCTTTTTTTTTGGGAACAAATGACGTTGAGAAACATCAGGCTTATGGTCGCATACGACGGTACCCGATACCATGGGTGGCAGCGGCAGAAAAACGGGGTGACCATTCAGGGGGTCATCGAGGAATGCCTTCAGCTAATGACGCAATCGCCTGTCAAGCTTCTGGCCTCCGGCAGAACTGATGCGGGTGTTCACGCGCTAAACCAGGTTTGTAATTTCAAAACGCCTTCTCAGATACCCATTGATACGCTCAAGCGAGGGCTCAATGCCCTTCTTCCCCCGGACATCCTTGTCAAAGAAGCAGCTGTCGTGCCTTTTGAATTTCATTCCCGGTACCGGGCCAAAAGCAAAATCTATGAATACCGAATCCTGAACAGGCAAAATCCGGATATTTTTTGCCGCAATGTTTTGTGGCATATCAGGTTCCCTCTTGATGTGGAAACAATGTCCGGGTGTCTGTCCATTATAAAGGGAACCCATGATTTTTCCGCCTTCAAATCATCGGGAAGCGCCAATACTGATCCGGTAAGAACCCTCCTGAGCACCTTTATCGAGAGCGATGAAGATGGGGTTTTGAGGATTATCGTAGAGGGGGATGGCTTTTTGCGGCACATGGTTCGAAACATCGTAGGGACCCTTGTGGAGGCGGGGACGGGTCGAATGGACCTGAAACGGTTTGCGGAAGTTCTGGAATCGGGGGACCGGCAAATGGCCGGCAGGAAAGCGCCGCCCCAAGGGTTATTCCTTGTGGCAGTGAAATATTAGTCCTCCGGTTTTTTCGTCTCTTTCATTGAATGGCTGACAGTTTGATGAATATCGTGCCATACTTCCTGAAAGGAGCTCACGCTCAGCCGTCCTGCCTCAATAAATTTGACCACTATTTCCTTGGTCACCTTGATTGCCAGTTCATTTTCTTTTTTCATGGTGTTTCTCCGGTTCCGGGGCCGCATAAAGCCCGCTTTGGCGTCAACTATTCTGACACAGGGGGCTGGTATTTCGCTTTTTGGAACCCCGCTGAACAGAAGAAGGCCATCTATACGATTCAGCGGGGATCCCGGTGAAAAAAGAACCCATAAAGCCCTTCTCGACACCAGATATCTGTTTAGCACCAGATGCTGAAAAAATCAAACATTCCAACGCCCGGGGATCTCTTTTCCGCAACTGGTGCACCGATTGTTCTTGATTCTGTTTTCGCTTACAAAAAACCCTGTTCGGTTGATCAGCAGTGCTTTGCAGGAATGACAGAAAGTATTTTCACCTTCGTCCCCATGAATATTACCGGTGTACACATATTGCAGGCCGGCGTCATAGCCCAGATCCCTGGCCCGTTGAATGGTTGCAACGGGGGTTGAAGGGATGTGCATGAGGCGGTAGGTCGGGTGAAACCGGCTGATGTGCCATGGGATACCCGGATCCAGATCCACCAGGAACCGCGCAAGATCTTTCAGTTCCTCCGGTTTATCATTCAGCCCCGGGATCAACAGGGTCGTTACTTCCAGCCAAACCCCCATGGCTTTCAGGACTTCCAGGGTTTTCAGAACGGGTTCCAGTTTTGCACCGCATTGTTCCCGGTAAAATTTTCGGTTGAACGCCTTGAGGTCCACGTTGGCGGCTGACAGATTTCCGCCCATTTTTTCGAGACAGGCCGGCGTCATATAGCCATTGGACACAAAGACGTTTAACAGACCCCTGTCTGATGCAATCCGTGCGGTCTCAAACGCGGTCTCAAAATAGATGGTCGGTTCGGTGTAAGTGTAGGAAATGGACACTGCCCCCTGGTTAATGGCTGATTGTACGATGTTCTCGGGCGTTGTATCCTCTCCCACGATACGGGTCTGGTCCAAAGGCATCTGGCTGATATCGGCGTTTTGGCAGAAAAGACATCGGAAATTGCATCCCACCGTGGCAATGGAATAAGTACTGCTTCCCGGAAGAAAGTGAAAAAGGGGTTTTTTTTCGATGGGGTCACAGTGCCCGGCAATAATTTTTCCATAAACCAGACTGAAAAGGGTCCCTGATTGGTTTTCCCTTACGCCGCAAAGGCCTCTTTCACCCGCTTCAATGATACAGAAATGATTACAGAGTCGGCATTGTACCTTATTGTTGCTCAGTTTTTCATACAGGAAAGCCTCTTTCATGGGTTTCTCCTCACTTCAATTGTCACTCCCCGTTAAATTCCTGCGGGTCCGTTTTCTCAAGTGTTTTGATCTCCATGAGGGACTGACTCGCTGTTTTGAACCGGACTTTCAGGGGGATTTTGTCGGTTTCATAATGGTACACGAGGGTCGCTGAAAGGCCCAAAAAGAACCCGAAAGGGGAGTGTCTGCCGACCATGCTGTCTTTATGGAAGGGCAGGGTGTCTTCAATAAAGGACGGTGTCATCCGAATGCATTGCCATGATATGGGAACCGTCCCATAGGCCAGCTTGAGAAGGCTTTTGAGTTGCCAGAGGTTGTAGAACCTGGCCTGTCCGAAAAGCGGATCCCCGAAATAACCCTGGATTGTTTTTAAGAATCCGTTCCAGGAGAAGCTGTTCAACACGCCGATAAAAATCTTCTTTTTGGCAACACGACCGGCCTCCCGCAACGCGGAAAGGGGGTTGTCCATGAATTCCAACGTGTTGATTAAAACAGCATGGTCAAATTCGTTGTCATCAAACGGCAGATCCTCAGCCATACCGATCTTAAAGTCGGATTTATGTCCCAGTCGGGCTCTGGCTTTTGCCAGCATTTGTGGAGAGGCGTCAACGCCACTGACGTCAAGTCCCATTTTGCTGAACATGATCAGGTGATTTCCGGTGCCGCAACCGATATCCAGAACCCTCTCTCCCGGTTGAGGGTCCAACAGGGATATCAGAAGGGGTTCGGTAGACTTGTCGATGGTTCGGCTTTGATGGCTCCGCCGCCAGGAATCATAGAAACCGAGCGTGTTTTGATCGAATATAAGACCCATGATCCGACCCTACTATTTTTAACTGGCTTTAAACAAGTTGATTCTGATAAATTATGGAAATCCCTTCCGGGATTCAAGGAGAAAATTATTCATGCCGGAAATGATTACCGACCCTGAAATTATTGCGGCCTATAATGAGGATGCTCTGGGCCTTAAAGGAAAGTTTAAAGGTCTCTTCCGCCCCAATTCGGAGGCGGAAGTAATTGATATGGCGCGAACCTGTATTTCCAAAAAGTTGTCCCTGACGCCACAGGGGCTGCGTTCATCCCTCACAGGCGCCGCCATTTGCGAAAAAGGCGCCGCCATTTCCCTGGAACGGATGAACCGGCTGATCGATATTGATGTGAAAAGAAAAGTTGCGGTCGTTGAACCGGGTATTATTTTATCCGATTTCAAGAAATCAGTTGAAGAAGCAGGGCTCATGTATGGGCCGGATCCCACAAGCGCCCAGGAGTGTACGCTTGGCGGCAATGTGGCGACCAACGCGTCTGGTGCCCGTTCCCTCAAATATGGCGCCACCATCGACTGGGTGCAGGGGTTACGGATTGTTGATGGAAAGGGAAGGGTGCTTGCGCTGAAGAACGGGCTTACTGAAAAAATGTGCGCGGGTTATGGGGCGCTTCACCGACCCACCCAACTGTTTGTGGGATCGGAAGGCACACTCGGTGTAGTGACCCGGATTGAAGTGTCACTCACTGAACTGCCCGCCAATGGTTTTGTGGGGATTGTTTTCTTCCCCGATATCAAAAGCGCTATCGATTTTACCATTGAAGCCCAATATAAGCCCGCCTACAAGGCCGCCAGCATGGAGTTTCTGGATCAAATGTGTCTGGAGATTATTCGCCCGGAGGCGAAAGGAATTGCCATACCTAACGATGCGCGCGCAATGATTTATTTTGAGCAGGAATATAACGACGATTCGGAAAAGGATCATTTCTTAAACCTGTGGTTCCCCCTTATCGAAAAGCACACGCCATTATCGGATGATACTCAAATTGCCGACAGCCCAAAAGAAAAAAAGCATCTTCATGATTTGCGGCATCACATCCCCTCAAAAACCAATGAGGAGAGCATCAAAGCGGTCAAAACGGGGGGCGGCAAGATTTCCACTGACTGGGCCGTCCCCCATAACCGTCTGCACCAGTTGTTCGGGTATTTTGAAGAAATCAGAGGTCCTTTGGGCGACATGATGGTGACCCGGTTCGGGCATCTGGGAAGCGGACATCCTCATTTTAATTTTATTGCCAGAACCCGGGCAGAAAAGATTATCGCTTCGGAGATCGATGACCTCATGGCCAAAAAAGCCGTGGCGCTGGGAGGATGTGTGGCGGGCGAGCATGGCATCGGAAAAATGAAACGTCGTCAGTTGGCACTACAGTACCCGGCCCCCATCATAGGTGCCATGAAAGCCCTCAAGAAAGAGTTGGATCCAGCGGGAATCATGGCGCCGGGAAATATTTTCATGAACGATAACGATGATACCGCTCAACTTCCCCTTTAACCCAGTCGGGCCAGTACGCCTCATCAATGGGATAACTGGCATCGAGCGCCTGAAAGGAGCCGTCTCCGGCAACTTTCTTAATCCCTTCGAGTGTATTGTATCTCACTTCGTCAACGCCGATCAGGTTGGCCACGGCCACATTGATTTCTTCCATGCTTTTGTCATAGGGATTTCCGTCGGGAAACGCACGCCTGGCGGCCAGTTCGTGTAGGCAATCCACGCCGCGATGCCATTCCTTGAAAGAAGGAAAAATCATGGGGCCGTAAGATATCCAGAATTCGACGAATTTTGAGCCGGCATTGTAAACCACCCAGACTGAGCCCCCTTCACTGACGGTGCCACGCACAATGCTGTCATCTCCCATGGCAATATTTTTTCCCTTCAGAAGGGAATCAATGCCGCCGAATTTCAGACCGACTTCCTGGGACCTTGTTTTCTTGGCCCCCTCCTGAAATGTTCTTACCGCCTGGGGAAGTTTGATCAGTGCGGGGAGCAACCGTTTATGGAGTCCTTCCGCAATGCCAACGGTCACGCCCCAGCCCGATTCAGGATTGGGAATGACCACGTCGGCCTTTGAATCGGGATACAACTCCGTCAACCCCAGACCCAGTTCTCTTCGAATCTGAAAGATCTCTTTTCCTCGGAACGTGGAAGCCACGTTGCCGAAATAAACACCCTGAAAAATATCCGGCATAACAGGCTTGATCATTAAACGCCGGGTTTCAATGCCTGCCGATGAACAGATTGTCATTTCCGCGCCGTCGTACTCCTTCTCCGTGGCCCCCCCCAAACGTCGATGGGAGCAGGATTCAGAGCACGCCACAAAAGCGCCGTCAATGGTGGCATAGCAGAAAGGCTCAAAGGCCTTATCGTCATTCAGGGCGAGCAGGTGGATCTCATTGCCATCATGAACCAGCGCTGTCAGGGCAAAGGTTGCCCTGCCGCTCAGTTTGTCAACAAGCTTTTCGCCGGCGGCAAAGCTGATCCCTTCCTGAAGTATGTATTGATGCAGCAGTGCGCCCACGACTTCGGTTTTGTTGTTGGTCTGAAAACGGTAATGATTTTCAAGCTCGGCCTTGATGTCGTCTTCCTTGATGAGATACCCATCCATGGTCAGAACCACCTTCAGCGTTGAGCTCTCTTTTGGCCGAATTTCGATGGGCTCCACATTGATCTTCTCAGGAATCCGCTGTTTGGTGTATCCGATATTGCCGATGGCAGCCACGGGCGACAGGTGCTGAAAGGTCTTGGCAATATCCCGGTCAATGACCTCAGCGATCCGGCCCAGGTCTTTGTAAATAAAGATACCCTTGCTGTTACCCACTGCCAGCCCGGTGCTGGCTTTTCCCCGGTGCTGACAGGCGCCGGTTGCCAGAAAGGCCTTGTTCACCAGCTCATCATCATCAGGGGCGTAAATCCCCACAATTCCGTCCATAATATTTCCCTTTTTCTATTTCGAGACAGCATGGGGCAACTGGCACTATCCCGAACTGTAGGGGCAATCCCTTGTGGTTGCCCATTTTTAGGGTGCCCACAAGGGGCACCCCTACAGCTATTTAATATCCCGATGGTAGCTCTGAAGGGATTTTACCTTGCCATGGCCCCGCTGTTTGGCTGCGATTCCCCGCGCAGCGGCCAGTGCGGCGGCAAGGGTTGTAATATAGGGAATCTTGAATTTGATGGCGTTTTTTCGGATATACGAATCATCATGCTTGCTCAATTTTCCGCTGGGGGTGTTAATCACCAATTGAATCTCATTGTTCTTAATGGCATCGACAATATTGGGTCGACCTTCGTGCATCTTCAAGATACGCCTGGATTCAATACCGCAATCCGTTAAAAACCGGTGTGTGCCGTTGGTGGCGATGATGTCAAAACCCAGCTGGTGAAGCTGCCGGGCCACTTCCCCCACGGCCGGTTTGTCCGCCTCCGACACCGTCATCAGAACGGCCCCCTGATCCGGCAGTATCAGCTGGGTGGCTTCCTGTGCTTTGTAATAGGCTAGGCCAAAGGAGTCCGCCATGCCCAACACTTCCCCGGTGGATCGCATCTCAGGTCCCAGAAGCGGATCTACTTCCGGGAACATGTTGAAGGGAAAGACCGCTTCCTTGACCCCATAGTGGGGGATACTTTTGGGTTTGATGTCCAGGTCCGCCAATTTCTTGCCCAGCATGAGTTGGGTGGCAATTCGTGCCATGGAAATGTTGCATACCTTGGAGACCAGCGGAACTGTTCGGGATGCCCGCGGGTTGGCCTCAAGAATATAGACCGTATCATCGGCAATGGCGTACTGGATGTTCATCAACCCCACCACATTGAGTTCAATGGCGATTCTTCGGGTATATTCATAAATGGTATCCAGGTGCTTGGCCGCGATGCTGATGGGTGGTATCACACAGGCGGAATCCCCTGAATGAACGCCCGCCAGTTCGATATGCTCCATGACCGCCGGCACATAAGCGTCGGTGCCATCACTGATGGCATCGGCCTCGGCCTCGATGGCATTTTCCAGGAACTTGTCGATCAGGATGGGCCGTTCAGGGCTCACGTCAACAGCGGCAGCCATGTAGTGCTTGAGCATTTCCGCATCGTGAACCACTTCCATGCCTCGGCCCCCCAGCACGTAGGACGGTCTGACCATAAGGGGATAACCGATCCGGTCCGCAATCTCAAGGGCTTCTTCCAGGGTGCTGGCCATGCCGGATTCCGGCTGCGGTATGCCAAGTTTGCGCATCATGATTCTGAACTGATCACGATCTTCGGCAAGATTGATGGCTTCCGGTGATGTGCCGATAATTTTAACCCCGGATTCGGCCAGTTCAGCGGCAATGTTCAAGGGTGTTTGGCCACCGAACTGTACAATTACCCCTTCCGGCTTTTCTTTTTCGTATATGCTGAGCACATCTTCCACGGTCAGGGGTTCAAAGTAGAGTTTGTCGGACGTATCGTAGTCCGTGGATACGGTTTCCGGGTTACAGTTGACCATGATGGATTCGAACCCTTCGTCTTTAATGGAAAAAGCGGCATGGACGCAGCAGTAATCAAACTCGATACCCTGCCCGATCCTGTTGGGGCCGCCCCCCAGCACCATTATCTTCCGCCGGTCGCTGGAACCCACCTGATCCGGCGCGTTGTAGGTGGAGAAGTAATAGGACGCGTTTTCCACGCCGCTGACGGGAACCGGCTCCCAGCCTTCCACCATCTCCAGGCCGATGCGTTTTTCCCGGATCTCTTTTTCAGGCACCTCCAGGATCTGGGACAGGTAGCGATCCGAAAACCCATTCTTTTTGGCTTGAATTAACAGGTTATCCGGCAATTTTTCCCCTTTATGGACAAGGACCTTTTCCTCCAGCGTCACCAGCTCTTTCATCTGCTCGATGAACCATGCCTTAACGTGGGTTTTCTGGTGAAGGGCGTCTACGCTGGCGCCTTTTCTCAGGGCTTCGTACATGATAAAATGACGTTCGCTGCTGGCTTCGGCCAAGAGGTCCATGAGGTCTTCCAGAGATTTTTTGTTGAAATCCTTGGCAAACCCCAAGCCGTACCGCCCGTTTTCCAGGGATCGGATGGCCTTTTGAAATGCCTCCTTGTAGTTTTTGCCGATGCTCATGACTTCGCCTACAGCCCGCATCTGGGTGCCTAGTTTGTCTTCGGCGCCTGGAAATTTTTCAAAGGCCCATCGGGCGAATTTGACCACCACGTAATCCCCCCAAGGCGTATATTTTTCCAGGGTCCCTTCACGCCAGTAGGGAATTTCATCCAGAGTTAAGCCGCCTGCCAGCATGGCGGACACCAGAGCAATGGGAAAACCGGTGGCTTTTGAGGCAAGGGCTGAGGAACGGGATGTCCTGGGATTGATTTCGATGACGACAACACGTCCGGTTTTGGGGTCGTGGGCGAATTGAATGTTGGTGCCACCGATGACTTTGATGGCATCCACAATATCATAGGAGTATTTCTGCAGTCTTTTCTGAAGTTCCGGATCAATGGTCAGCATGGGGGCCGTACAGAAGGAATCGCCGGTATGTACGCCCATGGCGTCCACGTTTTCGATAAAGCAGACGGTGATTTTCTGGTTTTTGGCATCGCGGACCACTTCAAGCTCAAGTTCTTCCCAGCCCAATACGGATTCTTCCACCAGAATTTGGTTCACGAAACTGGCGGAAATGCCTCGGGCGGCGATGATTCGAAGTTCTTCCACATTGTAAACCAGTCCACCACCAGTGCCGCCCATGGTGTAGGCCGGCCGGATTACCACGGGATAGCCCAGATTGTCGGCGATCTTTTCCGCTTCTTCAACGCTGAAGGCCGGCTCACTTTGGGGCATTTCAATGTTCAGCTTGTCCATGGTGGCTTTGAAGGCGATCCGATCTTCGCCCCGTTTGATGGCATCCACCTCCACCCCGATGATTTTGACCCCGTATTTGTCCAAAACGCCGGCTTCCGCCAGTGCGGAGGAAAGATTGAGGCCCGTCTGGCCGCCAAGATTGGGGAGCAGTGCATCCGGTCGCTCTTTTTCGATGATCTCGGTCATGGTTTCTACATTGAGGGCCTCGATATAGGTGGCCTCCGCCATGCCCGGATCCGTCATAATGGTGGCGGGGTTTGAATTGGCCAGTACGATTTCATAGCCCAGTTTCCGGAGGGCCTTGCAGGCCTGGGTTCCGGAATAGTCAAATTCACAGGCCTGCCCGATGATGATGGGTCCGGAACTGATAATCATTACTTTGTTGATGTCGTCGCGCTTCGGCATACGAGGCTCCTTTGTTCTAATCTGCGGGTTGGTTTTTTCTATGACGTATTGTCGTGAAATTTGAAACGATCCCTGGATTGTTCTGTCAAAAGATCGGAGGTTTCATTTTAACTGAAATTTGACTGCCGAATATTAGATAAAATGGAACCTCCGTGTCAAGTTGAAAACCGGCCTTCAGTATCCGGAGCAGGCAAAGACTTTTCTTTCGAAATAAAATGAGGTAGACTTTTCCCTGACTCGAGCAAAGAGGAATGCAAAATTGAACATGAGGAGAAAAAAATGGATAAATACCTCCTGAAACGGATACGCACCGAAGCGAAAGCCATATTCAGGGAGTCATTACGCCCTGTGAATCCCTACGGGGCTGTGAAAAACTTTGTGCGGATTGAAAACGACCAGCTCATTCTTGGAAAGGATGGGGAGAAGCAGAACACGCTTGACCTGAAACAATTTGACCGTATTTCCCTTGTGGGCGGGGGGAAAGCCACCGCACCCATGGCATTGGCCATGGAAGAACTTCTGGGGGAGAGGGTTCGGACGGGAATGATCAATGTGAAATACGGATTCACGGAAAAACTGGGGGTGACCCGGACCGTTGAAGCCAGCCATCCGTTACCCGATGAAAACGGAGTTAAGGGAACAGAAGCCATTCTGGATTATTTGGCGAAAACAAACGACAAAGACCTCATCATTTCGCTCATATCCGGCGGTGGGTCCGCATTGCTCTGCCAACCCGCTCAGGGGATTACCCTCGGGGAGAAACAGACCTTGACCGGCATGTTGCTCGATTGCGGGGCCAGCATTGACGAAATCAACGCTGTCAGGAAACACATATCCGCTGCCAAGGGAGGGCAGATGGCCCGTGCCGCCTTTCCGGCCACCGTGGTAAACCTGATGTTGTCCGATGTGGTGGGGGACAAAATGGATGTCATTGCGTCAGGCCCTTTTGTGCCGGATTCTTCCACCTTTGAAGACGCCTTGGGAATCTTGCGGAAATATGATTTGAAAGGCGTTCCCGGAAGTATCGTTCAGCGCCTGGAAGATGGCGCACAGGGCCGGATTCCCGATACTCCCAAAGAAGGTGATTCGGTTTTTCTGAATGTATTTAACATTATTGTGGGCAGCAATATCCTGGCCCTTGAAGCGGCAGAAAAAAAGGCCGGGGAGTTGGGATATAACACCCTGATCCTCTCATCCTTGATTGAGGGGGAAACCCGGGACGTGGCCCGCGTACATTGTGCCATATTGCGAGAGATATGCCGAAGCGACAGGCCCACCCAAAAACCAGCCTGTATTATTTCAGGGGGAGAGACCACCGTGACCATGCGGGGAAAGGGGTTGGGGGGCCGGAATCAGGAGTTCTGTCTGACATCGGCCGTTGAAATTGCCGGACTTCCCGAAAAAATGGTTGTTTTAAGCGGCGGGACTGACGGAAATGACGGCCCCACGGATGCGGCGGGGGCCGTTGTGGATCCCTATACGGTGGAACGGGGCAGGAAAGCGGGGTTGTCGGCTGTTGATTTCTTAGATAACAATGATGCCTACCACTTTTTCGAAAAAACCGAGGATCTTCTCATGAGCGGTCCCACCAATACCAATGTTATGGACGTGAGACTCCTCTTAGTTCGTTAACCATGTTGTTCCTGCCACCGTTGAATGAGATAGGGTTTTGTCATCTCAAAGGTGGCGCAGTCCTCTTCAATGGCCTCTTCCGCCTGCTGCATGGACATTTTTTCCGTTCTGATGACAAAGGAAAGGGTGCGGCCGAAATAGAGGGGGATCAGGGAATCCATGGTGGCATCCTCTTCGATACCCACCTCCCCGTATGAAGCGGCCACGTCGAAGAGCAGACGGGCCCACAGATCGGTGGGAAAACTGAACTCCTGTTGTTTCATGTCTTTGATCTCCAGGAGTTTCCTGTAAACATCCGGTGTGAGGATCCTTTCCCATATATCGCTGTATGTTTCAAAGCCTTCGTGAAACTGGTTCAACAGGTTTTCCCGGTTTACGGAGACTTCAGGCGGCATTTCCGTTTCGCCCAGACCAAACCCGTAAATGGCGGTAGGGCGGCTGTATTTCACATTGAGCCAGTATGGCGCAAACTCTTTCATCAGGGAAAAGATGGTCCCCACCACCTGCCTGAACATGGGTCCTAAGTCGCTTCCCGGATCCTTGGTGCGGTGAATTTTGGGTCTTCCCATGAAGGCCTGGCAGATCTGGGCTTTGTTGTTTATGGCGATTGTTGTCATCCAGATATCGATTCCGAAATTGGCCACCGCCTCGTTCCAGGTTTTGCTTTCCAAATATAACGGCGCCAGTTCCCCGGAAAACCCGAAATCCCCACCGATGGGTTGACGGACCCGTCGTCCGTAGAGGGCCCTTGTCATGGGGTAGGCAATGCCGTTGGTAATGGTGCCATCGTATTTGTGCCGGATATACAGGGGGGCTACGTATGAAAATCCGCTGAAAAGCGGTTCCCCCAGGTGTTTGATCCATTCGGGGGTGATGCTTTTGAGATCCGCGTCTACCACCACGACGGCCTTGGCTTTCAAGTCCACCACCTTTTGAAACAGGTTTTTGAAGTTATTCCCTTTTCCTTTAAGGCCCGGTTCGGTGGAAATATAAATTTTGGGTGCTTGGGTCGGCGTCTCCAGAAAGGCCTCCCGGGTATGATCAGGCGAGTTGTTGTCACAATTGATGATGACGGATTCAACCTCGCTGAAATATTTCTGCAACCCTTTGTCGGCCTGGGTGGTGGGATAACGGATGGCGTCAGCTTCTTTGTAGGAAGGGATACAGACCACCATTTCAGCTTTCTTGATGTTTTCCGGGTTCATTTCCCTTTCAAAGCTATCAGGCATGGGCCTTCTCCTTGCTTGGACTTAAGATATTCAAAATGGCTTCGTTCCAGCCTTTTGGACCTGGATATTTTGTTGTTTCGAGGTTCGGGATTTCTTTTTCAAGATCCGGGAAATTCCGTCCCGAATGAATCAGTACCGGAAAATCAGCACACGAAAGCATGGGAAAATCATTGGGGCTGTCGCCCAGGGCAATGGTGGGAATCGGGTCGGACTGCCCCTCTAAATGATATCGTGAATTATACCAGGACGCAATTTGCCCCATTGCTTTTCCCTTGTGATTGTTGCCCGTCAGGTGGTGAAAGCGACCCCCCGAGACGACCGTCAGCCCTCTCCGGGCGGCCTCTTCATGAAGGGGGCCCAGATCGAGGGGTATTTCCCCTTCAAAAATAAAGGGTTCATCATATTCCCGCATGGTGGCAAGACCGGCGGCTTCCTCGTCGAGGCCCGTCAGTCGGGATATTTCGGCAACACCCATCTCTGAGAACCCCTTTATGGAAAGCCCCAGGCTTTTTCGCATAAGGCTCAACTCGCGAGTCAAATGGGTGTAGGGAATGCCCAAAGACCACTGCCAGAAACCGTCTGAGTCCCCCGGGTCCGGGATTTCCGACGGGAAGGAGCCGGCCGGCGCATCCTGGAAGATTTCACGGGGAAAGAATACGCCCCCGCCATTTTCAGATACAAAGGGCGCCGAAAGATTCAATTCACGGCGCAAAACATCCATCTCAGCCCTGGTTTTACTGGAGACCAGGATCACCGGCACGCCGTTTTTTTGACAGCGCTCAAGGGCGGGAATGGCCGCTTCCCAACCGTAGGTATGGTGGTCCAGCAGGGTGCCGTCCAGGTCGGTAAATACCAGATGGGATGGGGGAGTATCCCGGGTGAAAAAAACATCAACCATGAGTCCTACCATCTCATCAGGAAAAACGTAATTTCTCATTTTCAACCACCTCAATCAAATCGTAAAAGATTGTCGGCAGTTTATTGCTCACCCGTTCCCAGGAGACCGTTTGCGGTGTCTCAAACAGCTGTTTTTCGGTTTTATGTTCCACTTTTAAAATGGTCTGGGCCAGCCCGTTTTTGAGGAATTCGCCGAATTCCTCATGGGAGTTGACAAACCTCAAGAATTTCTCCGTCATGCGGTAAGGGGAGGTGAGCATATCCCCGGCTTCAAGGATGGAATGGGTGAAAACTTCCTTGACCAGGAATTCTTCCTTATCCCGGTCGTACGTCAGGCCGCTGAAGTCCGCATCATCGGAATATTTTTTCACCTGTTCTTCGGCCACGGCCTGGTAAGTGACCGTCAGGTCCCTGAAAAAGGTATCGGAGATTTCCAGACCCTCTTCGATAATCAGTGCATTCATCAGGGTTGTGACGATGTCGATGGCCATCCGGTTAAGGCCCTTGGTGCGGTCCTGTGAAGAGATGTCCTGGTGTTTGTGATCGAAAGGATCTTTGGTGAACATGACCTGCGCCGGCGCAGACGCTTTTCGATATACTTCGATGAGGGTGAAAATCTCCACACCCCAGTTGGTGGCAAACCGCATCTTTTTCAGTAGGTCCACATGAAAGGCCACTTCACCGCTGAGCTGGTATTTGAAGCTTAGAAGGAAGTCGACCAAATTCAACATCTTCTGGTCTTTGCTCTCGGCGAACTTCCGTTTCAGTGCGATGAGAAGGGGATCAAGCAGAAGTCTCTTGACGCGGCCGTAGATCTGATTGTCCTTGATTCTTGAATAATAGGCCTTGGAAAAATCATAATTGAGGGCCACGACCGGGTAAAAGAGTCGGTCCAGCTGCACCCGCTTGAAGGTTCGGATATCCGCGTCGATGAGGGCGATGGTTTTCGCGCCCAGGGCCATGGCGATCCCGAAGCTCAGAAACATGTTTTTCCCTTTGCCCGGCTCGCTGATATTGAACCCCGCGTCATTGAGCTTTTCGTATATGCCAAGAAATCCGGGACCGTCATTCCACTGAATCGTGTAATTCTGGATGCCAAAATTATTGATGAGATCCCGCAGCAGCAACGCTTCCTTCTCGGTGGCCCGGTCCAGACCAAAAATAATTTCGGAGACGTAGTTGATATCCTTGAGTTGTCCCAGGATATTCTCAAAAACCGGAAGGTTGACGGGGTCGGTGTATTCGCTGGCCAGAAGCGGGAGGATCAGGACCGTTTTTTCCCACCTGGAATGAAGCGTCAGCTGCTTTCGCAGGTGTTCTCGATCCTGTCGAAGGATATGAAACGACGTGACCCTGCTGTTATTTTGAGAAAAATCAGAAATAGCCAGACTCCTTTTTTATTTTTCTGAACTTAAACAAAACCATAGGGTTTGTCAACACTCCATTGGTGCTTCAGGAGGGTCTATTTTTCCTTGGTTTTGTATTAGGGCCTCGGTAAAAAATTAACACACAATCTAGCTTGTCCTTTGGTCCGTCTACCGCGTTGCATCCGCCGGCACATATCCACCAATATGCACTGGTGGATGCGCCTTGTATACGAACCAAAATACGGCGCAATCTTGCGCATTTATTTTTTGCCGAGGCCTCGGGATTTTTTCTTGAACGGCCTCTTAAAACCTGGTAGGTATCATGTCCGTAGTCAAGGGATTTGGTGTCAGGTCGAAAGAATTCAAGGGAAGAAACAATGATTCCATCAATCAAAAAGTGTTACTGCTTCATGGATAAATATCACATGCTTGCCCATATCAAAGCCCATTCGGTTGTTGTGGCAAGGGTGGCGCGCATGATTGCCCGGGGGCTTCAGGAGGTGAATCCGGACATATCTGTTTCAATAACAACGGTCGGCGCATTGCTGCATGATATCGGCAAAACGCCATCATTGAATTCCGGACGGGACCATGCGAAAATTGGAGAACAGATCTGCATTGAAAACGGATTTGATGAAATTGCCCCTATTGTGGCGGAGCACGTGATGTTGAAGACCTATCGTTTGAATGGTGACGATTCTGAAAAGGAAGTGGTTTTTTATGCGGATAAACGGGTCAACCACGACAGGATCGTTACCCTTAAAGAGCGGGAGGACTATATCCTTAAACGTTACGGACGAGATCAGGAGGAACTCTGCCGGAAAATTAAATTGAATTTCAGGCTATGCGGTCAGGTTGAAGAAAAGCTATTCAGCAAATTAAAATTCAGCCCCGAATCCCTGATGAAAATGGACGGGGCTGAAACCGAGCGCTTTGAAAAGGGCCTGGATATTCCAGGCGCTCATTAATCCTTGCTTTTCTTCTCTTTTTTCTTCTTCTTTTTCTGCTGACGTTTGCTTTCAGCGGATGTCTCCTCTTCCTTTTTCTTCTTTTTGGATTTCTTGGGCATGGCCGCTTTTTCAGCCTTGGCTTTGACCATCTTCTCCAGCTTTTTTTCTTTTTCCTCGATGGCCCCAAGCCGATCGCGGGTTTCCCTTATTTTGGCGCGGATTTTTTTGATCTCGGAGTCCTTGGCGATTTTTTCAGGTGCAACATCTTTTTCGGCCAACAGAGCGAGCCGCTGGTTCAACTGTTCTTCCCAGTAGCCCATTTGAGCCAACCTTGATTCTTTGTCTTTTGATGCCATTGTTTCATCCTTTCTTTACGGTAATGGTTTTCGCCCCGGGGGTTCTTATCAATCCTGTCCGGAATTCGGCGAAATCGAGACCCTTCTTATCAGGAAATGCCGCAATAGTAAAGAACCCCGCATCAATTCTTCAGAAGGTCTTTAAAATAAAAGGTTAAAATGGCTTCAGAGAGGCATTATTCCAGACTATTTACCACGTCTTCCCAGATGGTTTTCACCGCCCGGCAGGCTTCGCCCTGTTCGTTGAACTCCACAATGGTTTTTCCCGCCACCATGGCCCGGGTGAAATCCGGGTCAAAGGGAACGCGACCGATAACCTTTACGTTTTTTCCCCTGGCAAAGGCTTCGATGGCTTTCCCCATCTCAGGGTTGAGATCGAATTTGTTAACACACAGCATGGCCGGCACCTTGAAAAATGCCGCCAGCTCCGATACCCGTTCCATATCGTGCTTTCCCGAAACGGTGGGCTCGGCAACGATCAAAACCGCCGATGCGCCGCCCATGGAGGCGATCACCGGGCAACCTACGCCGGGAGGGCCATCGGTGAGCAGGTAATCAAGCCCGTTCTTTTCAGCCAGTTCCCGCCCTTCCTTGCGGATGAGCGCCACCAGCTTCCCGGAGTTTTCCTCGGCGATCCCCAGGCGGGCATGGGCCATGGGACCAAACCGCGTATGGGAAATAAACCATTCGCCGCAAGTGTTAATGGGAAAATGTACGGCCTTCTCGGGACAGAAATAATAACAGACGCCGCACCCTTCGCATTCGATTTCGTCCACCACGAAATCTTCGCCGATGGCATCCCATCGGCACAGATCACGACAAAGACCGCAACCGGTACATTTGTCCGGATCGATCACCGCCGCGTGTCCGGCGTCGAAATCGTGCCGCTCCCTTATCTCAGGGGCCATGATCAGATGAAGATCCGCCGCATCCACATCCGCATCGCAAAGGACCTTGTTTTCGGCAAGGGCTGCAAAAGCTGAAATGATGCTGGTCTTTCCCGTTCCGCCCTTGCCGCTGATAATAACGATTTCTCTCATGATATGCTCCTTTTCCGTTCGGCAATGGCTTTGATATCGTGAGAAAGCTGAACAAATTTCTCTTTCCATTCCGGCATGGCGTCCACGATCATGTCCCCCCTGGAGTAGCTTTCTGCGATTCTTCGATCAAAGGGGATCTCCATGAGGATGGGAATGTTTTCAGCTTCGGCATAGTTCAGGACCCCGTCGTCTCCCATGTCCGACCGGTTGATGACGAGACCGCAGGGGATGTCCAGGATCCGAACGGCTCCCACGGCCAGTTTTAGATCGTGGAGTCCAAAGGGGGTGGGTTCGGTGACCAGCAGCACGAAATCCACCCCTTTCATGGCGGAAATGACCGGACAGGAGGTTCCCGGCGGCGCGTCGATAATGGTCAAAACATCCGGGCGGGCGTATTCTCTGACCGCTTTGATCAGCGGGGGCGACATGGCTTCGCCCACCCGCAGTTTTCCATGTACGAATTCCATCCCGTTATAATGTCCTCTTTCAATGCGCCCCAGTTCCCTTGTGGTCTCGGTAATGGCTTTTTCCGGGCACACTTCCATGCACCCGCCGCAGCTGTGGCACATTTCAACAAAAGGCAGAACGGTTTCGCCAATCATCACGATGGCCCTGAATTGACATATTTCCCCGCATTTTCCGCAAAGGGTGCATTTCTCCATGTCCACTTCCGGCACCGGAGTGGTCAGGGCGCGGGTCTCTTCCATGCGGGGTCGGATGAAGAGGTGGGCGTTGGGTTCTTCCACATCGCAGTCCAGGAGCTGGACCGGGGTATCCAGGGAAACCGCCAGGTTCGTGGCGATGGTGGTTTTCCCCGTTCCGCCCTTTCCGCTTGCAATACTGATGATCATACGATTCTCCTTGTTCGCACTTGACTTAATGATGGCAACGGTTTTCGCCTGCAAAGAGGGTGTTTTCGAAGCAGGCTTTCTTTGATTTCAAGATCCTGCATCTGGTTTTTATCCTGTTGGTTGCTATCTGCCGTTGCCATAAAACTTATTCTCCCAGAATATATTTACAAGGGCCCCAATGAATTTAATTTCTTCCCTGCATGCGCCCGCCACCCATACCTCGACCTCTGCCGCCGCCCCTGCCGCGGCCCATACCGACGCCGCTTCCTGAAGCCATGTTTCCTGTGCCGAAACCACCACTATCGCCGGTGCCAACGCTTCCAGTGCTGCTACCGCCGCCCATACCGTGATGATCAGCCACAGTGGCTTTGCGGGTGGATTCAAGATTTCCGTTTTTGTACCGTTCTATCGCTTCACTGACAGTTCCGTTTTGACCCGCGAAAACTTCTACCCCTGCCGCACCCAGCGTTTTCACCGCTACACTCATATCGCGAAAGGTTTCCACCCCGCCCAGCACCTTTTCCCGGCTGTCTTTCAAAAGGCTGGTGGATACCACCACGGGAATACGACGCTTGTCGATGTCCACGATATAGGTGGAAGTATCCACAAAGGCTTTGCCCAGTTTCATGGTGCGACGAAGGGCGCAGTCGGTTTCACACATGTTGGACCGAAACACTTCCCAGCAATGTTTCCCCAGGGCCTCTTCCCTGGGAATTCGGGTGATCCGTTCCGCAGCCTGGTTAAAGGAGGTGATGCGCCAGTCGTGATCCACGGTGAATACACCGTCGGAAATGCTCTCCAGGATGATTTCGGTTACATGTGAAGGAATCCGGTAGGTTTTTTCTTTTTTCATGGTCCCTTGATGATCAAACAATGCCTGATTGAAGTATAAAGCGGGGGGAAGTTCGCATTGAATGGTTACAATGGTGGTGACCACCGACTGTTGAAGCCATCATAACTCCAGCAATCCTGAAGGGCTTTTCTGGATGTATACTGGGGATTTTCAGCCCACAACAGCATCTGTTCGTGGGCGGAGTTCAATTTTTTGAATTGGTCTTCATCGCCGCCTGCATCCGGGTGGTGTACCTTTGCCATCTTTTTATAGGCGGCTTTAATTCTGGCTTTAGACCCGTCATTGGACAAATCATTTCTTTTCAGTTTCAGGACTTTCAGGCTTCCTGTTTCCTGCCTGGAAAGCCTGGGGCTCGATTTCCGGTTGGGTTTGATCTGTTCCAGCGCAATGGACTTCTGGTGATTCCGGTTCACCAGGTGAAGGGATGCATAACTCATTGAGCGGTTGTTATCTACCATCTCATGCCATTGTCTACCAAACTCCAGCACCATCCGTTTTAGATCCTCCGCAGGTTTATTACCCCGGGTACGAGACCGGGAAAACCTGGAAATATTCTTGCTCCAGATGGGAAATACATCCAGGATGACCTGGTCACTGGTGAAGGAAAAGGCGGCATATCGAGTGTTGAGGGCTCTGAGTAAACCCTTCGACAGGGAAAGGACCCACTGGATATAACTGCGGCATCCATTTGAGCAATAGCGCCTGCGAGCTCCGATATTATCCTTCCCACAAGCCACACAGGTATTTTTTCTAGGCGGTATCGGAACTTTTTGGATTTTGTTTTTGACGGTCTCTTGCATCACAGCTATCACAAAGTTAGTTTAGACAGATAGTGTTTGGCGGCCAAGGCGCCAAGAATAAATGGTCCTTTTTTGACCTATGACCTCCCTGTGGCTGTCTTCAATATCTTTTTTGTAACCCATACGCGGGGTATAATCAAGCGAATCTTCCTTGTTGTATCTGATACGGTTTATGTCAGGAAAGATTGAATTTTTAGAGTGAGCTGTGGTATTGCGGGTTTCGTTATTCTAAAATGTCCCGGTTTGCTGCTCCCATTCCCCGGATCAGAGGAGACACTATTATTGGAATTGACCATGCCGGAATCCACTCATGCCCTTATCAACGCGCTGCATCAGAGTGTGGTCCATATCGAACCGTTCATTCAGCATTATGGATATCTTGCACTTTTCGTCATCATATTTGTGGAAGGGTCCGGCATTCCATCTCCGGGCCAGACCATTCTCATAGCTTCAGCCATTATGGCGTATCACGGGGACCTGCGCATCGGATGGGTTTTGTTTGTTTCTTTTACCGCCACTTTCCTCGGTAATTGCACCGGGTACACCATTGGTCGCAGTGTCGGTAAACATTGGCTTAAACGCCTTCTACCCGGAGAAGAAAGGTTGATCAAAATTGAAAGACGACTCAACCGGTGGGGTCTTTTATTGCTTGTTGCGGGTCGCTATATGGAGGGCTTGAAACAGACCCTGGGCCTCATTTCGGGTGCACTTCATATGGCGCCGGCCCGTTTTGTTCTGGCAAACGCCACGGCCAGCCTTTGCTGGGCCGTACCGCTGGCCCTGATTCCCTATTGGATAAACCGGTACGGCCATCAGTTTCTGCTGTTCAGCAGGGAATATCGATTGATGGCATATTTGTTGGTGGCGGGAATAATCTGTTCGGCGATCGGCGTGGGAGTTCTCCGTTATCGAAAGTTGAAACCATAAAAGAAACGCATAACCGTTCACGGTTGTAAGAACCGGGAACGGTTATGAAATAAGCGGGCGCTATTTTTCAGGGGGCATGGGGACCTTGGAAATGGTTAACCGCAGCTGACAGCGTAAGCACCGGTTCGCTTCTTCCAGGGCCATTTTTTCATGGAAGGCGTGTTCCACTTCGTCAAAACCTTTAAGGCACTCCTCCACCGGCATCATCTCTTCGTGTATCCGTTTGTAATAGGCGAAGCCTTCATCTCTACCCAAGCGTTTGTTTTCCGGTTCTTCAGGGATGAAGCGTTGCATAATGTCGCCGGTGCCGCCGAGGTATTTGTCAATCTCGGAGGCTGCCACGCGCCCCGTATGAATCGCTTCAATGACCGTTGCCGGACCGCTCATCACGTCGCCGCCGGTAAATACCCTTTTTCGTTTGAGCGCTCTGCCATTCTCGGCCTCGATGTACCCGCGCCTGTTCAGCATAATTTCAAAACCCTTGGGAATGATCGCTTTTTGTCCGATGGCCATGACAAATCGATCAACCTCTAAAATAAACTCGCTCCCTTCAACGGGAACCGGACGGCGACGGCCGCTGGCATCGGGTTTTCCCAGTTCCATGCGGATACATTGGACCTGAAGGCAGTCTTCCTGAGCCGTTATGCCAATGGGTGCCACCAGAAAATCGATGTTAACGCCTTCATTCAAGGCGGCTTCGATCTCCTCCGGTGAAGCGGGCATTTCTTGGCGGGTTCGCCGGTACAGCATGGAGACCTGATCCGCACCGGTGCGCAAGCCACAGCGCGCCACATCAATGGCCACGTTTCCGCCACCCACGACGGCGATCCGGCCTTCCAGATCGGATTTGCCTTCAAGATTAATTTTTCGTAACACCGACAGACCATCCAATACGCGTGGGTCATCCTCGCCGGGAATCCCCATGGTCGTGCCCTTTGTTGCTCCCATCCCCAGGAAGACGGCATCAGAGCCCTGTTCAAATAGATCGTCAAGGGATTCGACCTGTGTATTGTACCGGAATTCCACCCCGATATCTTCGATGTCCTTGATTTCCTGGTCCAGCACCTCCCGTGGCAGACGGTATTCCGGGATGCCGATCCGCATGGTACCGCCACCCTTGTCCAGCGCTTCAAAGACCGTGACCGCATGACCCTTTTTTCTGATGAACCAGGCTGCGGTCAGCCCGGCAGGTCCTGCGCCCACAACGGCCACTTTTTTGCCCGTATCGGGAAGAATCTCCAGCTTTTCACGCCAACGCCCGGTATCCTGTTCCGCCACAAATTTTTTGAGCGCGCGGATGCTGATGGCTTCATTAACCTCACCCCTCCGACATTCATCTTCGCATGGATGGGGACAGACACACCCCAAGGTGTGCGGCAATGGTACGGTTTCGCGGATGACCTCAATGGCATCCTGATAACGACCCTCAGCAATCAAACGGACATAGCGGGCCACATCGATCCCTGCCGGACAGGTATTGGTGCAGGGTAGAATGAAGGCCTCGCGGGCCTCTTCGGTGAAAGCGTCTTTATCTCGCAGGGCGCCGGAGGGGCAGACCTCAACGCAGGCTTCACAGAATTTACAACCGGAATCCATGATGGGGACATCTGTCTGGGTGCCCACATAAGTTTTGATCCCCCGATCGATCAATCCAATCGCGCCGATGCCGCGGACTTCCTGGCACATGCGGACGCAACGTTCACACAGAATGCAGCGCTCAAGATCCCGGATATAAACCGGCTCATCCTGCGGGATTTCCGGCAGTTTTCTGGGCTCTGAAATATGGTCGGGAAGGACATCTTTAACACCCACCCATTCAACCACTTTTTGAAACTGGCTTGATTCAGCCAGTTTTTTGGGATGGTCGCTTAACATGAGCCAGATAATGTTTTTCCGAAATTCCTGAAGTTGAGCCGTATGGGTCTGAACTGTCATCCCTTCGGATACATAAGTGGTGCAGGCAGGCGGCAAACCCCGCATTCCGTCAATTTCGACCAGGCATAAACGACATGCCCCTAAAGGGGGTAAATCGGGATGATAACATAGATTGGGAATATAGATCCCGGCATCAAAAGCCGCCTCAAGGACGGTTTTTCCGTCTTCCACCTGTAACTGTCGGTCATCAATTGTTATCTGTATCATTGTATTGCCTCAAAGTTACATGCATCAATGCAGCCTTTGCATTTTATGCATTTGGTCTTATCAAGAACAGGATATTGTTTCTTTTTCCACGAAATTGCTTCCACCGGGCAAGCCTTGGAACAGAGCCCGCACTTGGTGCAGTTGGCTTCGATGAACTCAAATTTTACCAATGCCGTACACACATGTGACGGGCATGTGCGATCTTGAATATGCGCTTGATATTCTTCCGGAAAATAACGCATCGTGGTCAGAACGGGATTGGGTGCGGTGTTGCCGAGCCCGCATAAGGCCGTATTTTTGATGGTGTTTCCCATCTCTTTTAAAAATGTCAGATGTTCCTCTTTGCCCCGTCCCGCGGTGATTTCATCGAGGACTTCCAGCATGCGTTTCAAACCGACGCGGCAGGGGACGCATTTCCCGCACGATTCCGTCACCGTGAAGTCCAGGAAGAACCGGGCCACATCCACCATGCAGGTGCGTGTGTCCATGACGACCATCCCACCGGACCCCATAATGGCGCCGGTCTTATTGATGGATTCGTAATCAATGGGCGTATCTAACAATCTTTCCGGCAGACAGCCGCCGGAAGGGCCGCCGAGTTGGATGCCTTTGAACTTGGCTTTCTTCTTAAGCATGCCGCCCCCCGGGCCGAAGACCAGATCCCGAATGGTCATGCCCATGGGGACTTCCACCAGGCCGGTGTTTTTAATCTTTCCGGCAAGGGCAAATACTTTGGTGCCTTTACTTTTCTCGGTGCCGATGGAGGCAAACCATTCCGCCCCTTTCGCAAAGATATGACGGATATTGGCGAGGGTCTCCACGTTGTTGATGGTGGTCGGTTTACCCCACAACCCCTTCTGAGCCGGAAATGGCGGCCGCGACTTGGGCATCCCCCGTTTTCCTTCGATGGAAGCGAGTAGCGCGGTTTCTTCTCCGCAGACAAAGGCCCCGGCGCCCTGTTTGATGGTCAGATGAAACGAATGATCGCTTCCCAGAATATTTTCCCCCAGATAGCCGCGTTTTTCCGCCTGATCAATGGCTCTGGTTAAGCGTTTGATGGCAATGGGATATTCAGCCCGGCAATAGACGTACCCCTCCGTTGCGCCGATGGCATAGCCCGCAACAATCATGCCTTCAACGACGGCATGAGGGTCTCCCTCCAGCACACTGCGATCCATAAACGCGCCGGGATCCCCTTCATCCGCATTGCAGACCATATACTTCTGGTCGCCTTCCGCCCGTCTGCAGAAATCCCACTTCATCCCCGTCGAAAAGCCGGCCCCGCCGCGCCCCCCCAGTCCGGAGATCTTCATATCTTCAATTACGGCATCAGGGGTCATTTTGAGAACGGTTTCCAGCGCTTTGTAGCCGTTTTGCGCCAGATAATCATCAATGCTCATGGGATCGATTTCGCCGCAATTGGCAAGGACGATGCGGGTTTGACTGGCAAAAAAATCCCGGTAATCTTCTCCCGCCAGGAGTTTATTGACCGGTTCCCCTTTCACCAGGTGCTCTTCCACAATTCCGGGTACGTCTTCAGGTTTGACATATTCGTAGGTGATTCTTTCGGCATCCGGACTGACAATGTCAACGAGCACATCCCGGAATAGACCTCTGTCGCCGGTCATAACCACATCGTAGCGATCTGCTAAATCGTGCTGTTTCAGCCCCTCTAAAAAGAGTTCTCCAACTTTTTCCGCGCCGGCCGAAATGCCACTGGTTCCGTTGCATATGAGTATTCTATTTTTCATGATCCCGAATTCTCCGATCGATACTTTTCCCATGTTTCTTCAACATTTTGAATGGTGCAGCGCCCATAAAAGTCTTCATCGATCATAATGGCGGGCGCCATCCCGCAGCACCCGAGACATGCCACGCGTTCTACGGTGAATAGGCCGTCTTTAGTTGTTGCGCCTTCTTCAACTTCCAGCTTATCCAGGAGATAGTCAAACAGGCCCTTGGCCCCCATGACATGGCAGGCGGTACCCTGACACACCCTGATGGTGTGTTTTCCGCGCGGGGTCAGATAGAATTGGGTATAAAAGGTCAAGACACCGTAAATTTCCACGGGAAAGATGGACATTTCCCGGGCTACCAGCTGAACGGCCTCATCGGGAACATAGCCATAAGCGGCTTGGACGTCCTGTAAGAGCGGAATTAGCGCGCCTTTTTTTTGGCGGTATTTTCCAATTAGTGTTTGGGTGGGTGACAGATCTACATTCATGAGCAAATCCTCGTTGGTTGGGGCATCAAGACAATAACGCCCTTAATAATTTTGGTTCTTTAGTGCAATGGAAATCCTTTCAAATTTGAGATAACATGTTCAAAAATAATTTTTTTGTCAAGAAATATTTCTTTTACATCAAGGGGATGTTCGGGTGGGTAAATTTGAGAGCATGACGAATAACAATTACCAGTCCTTTCTTCAAAATGTGACGGAATATGTTGTGGCCATCAATAGAAATTTTGAGATTATCATGGCCAATGATCTGCTCAAGGAACGGTTTGGTGGTCATCCCAAAAGGTTTTGTTTTCAAGCCTGGAAAAAAAGGGATTTCAAATGCGAGGATTGTATCGTTGAAAGAACATTTCAGGACGGAAAATGCCACCAGCGTGAAGAAACGGTTGTAACGAAAGATGGACGAAAAGCTCAGATGCTGCTCCGGACCACGCCGGTCAAGGATGCCCGTGACAGGATTACTTTGAAATTAAAGCATGTCCCCCCCCTTTGTTTTTCTATTATTTCACCTTCAGTGTTTTTTCTCCAAAAAGGCTGAATTTGAGCCAGCCAAAACCAAAGTCCATGAGCGAAACATCGTCTGATTCCATTCTCCCTATTAATTCTTCATTCACCTCAAAATGATCAAAGAATTTGCTCTGGAAGAGAAACTTCCTGAACTTGTCCAGATTGTAGGAAGCCATGAAAAACATCTGATGTTTTCGAGTGACATGGTCTTTGGGGCCCAGGCTCTTTGATGAGGTTACGATGCTCATCCACCGGTCATTCATGGCTTTGTATTCTTTCACGCCTTCGTGGTTTAACCATTCCGTAAGGGACCACTGTTTTTTTTCCTGAAAACCCCGGCAGTGGGCTTCGCCCACAATAAAATACTTCTCTCTTGTCTCCGCTTCCCGGTCCACCAGTGCTGACGCCCTGCCCACGGGATAAAGTCGACAGGCTTCCGGCCTGTCTTCATAAATGGAGCAACCTTTGTCCGTTACAAACGGGCATCGATGCCCTTCATCTCTTCCCATGCTCAGTTTGACCATGGGAAATCGAGCGTGTTGGTCAACAAGGGTTTCCGCGTACTGTTCCAGGAATTGATCGGAGGAAATGCTCAACCGGTTTTTCATGCGAAGGATATCGTAGGGCGTCAAGAGCAGACGAAGCCTCGCGCAACATTCAGTGAAGCATGAAACGCCCGCGTGGCATTCAAATTGGAAGGGATCTTTGTTCGAGAAAGGTTTAAATATATTTGTTTCTTCATGGGAAGGCATGTTTTACGTCCATTATCGCCAAAATTAGAGAATTAGCTTTCATTATTCTGTAGGGGGTTCTTTCACTTGAAGGGTTTTCTGGCCAAAAATGCCAAATTTAATCCAGTCGAATGCAAATTTTAAAAGTTCGGCGTCATTTCTTTTTAATTTTTCGATGGAAACATCATCAATTACAAAACGATCCAAGAATGAACTCTTGAATACGAATTCTCTGAATTTATCCAGATTATACAGTGCCATAAACGTCATTTGATAAATTTTAGGATTGTCAATGTCCAGTTCCTGGGCCTGCAACGGGGCTGTGACCTGGGAAAACAACATGTTCATTTCATCGTACATGGGAACGCCCTGCTCGATAAGCCAGTTGGATATCCTGGCATGTTCGGGTTGTTCCAGCCCTTTGCATTTCCCGGGGTCGGCGATGAAGCTGAAGGACCCGTCATCGTTCATGTTCAACGGATACATACGGCATGGCCACGGGCGGTCGTTGTAAACACGGCATCCCGTCTCACCCACAAATGAGCAACGCTTGTCGTTATCTTCGTTCATTTTGAGGACAACCATTGGGATGAGCCGTTTCTCCCGGGGAATAATAATGGTGTATTGATCCAGAAATGCTTCCGAAGAAATTTCCAGCGCATTTTTCAGTCGGACCACATCGTACGGGGTCAGCACAATCGTGATATCCCTGCAGCAATCGGTAAAACATGGAATCTCAGGGCCGCACTTGAATTGAAAAGCCTGGTCAGGATCCATTCGAAGTGGTTTGTCTACAGTCTTTGTCTTGTTTAGTTCATTCATTACAAAGATTTTCCTTTCAGAAATTGAATTTTCCTCTGCCATAAAATTCTTGACTAACAACATCCATTTGACTCTAATCAGAAATAATTCTATTACGGTGATGAAGCCATTCAGCCAGGGCTTTTACCGGGGTGATCTCAATTATGGATGCGAAACTAAGCAGAACTCTATACCAGTAAGGAAAGCGCTGGGTCAATCAAATTGTGCAAAGGGAGGGATTTTAAAATGATGGAGAAAACTTTGTCAATCATAAAGCCCGACGGCGTCTTGCGAAACCTCGTTGGAGACGTTATCGGTCGGCTTGAAAAAGAAGGGCTTAAAGTCGGTGCCATGAAAATGATTCAGATGAGCAAGGCTCAGGCAAAGGGTTTTTACAAGGTACACGAGGGCAAACCGTTTTTTGAAAGTGTTACGGATTTTATGTCGTCAGGACCGTGCGTTGTCATGATACTGGCAGGAGAAAACGTGATTGTCCGGTATCGGGAACTTATGGGAGCAACAAATTACAAAGATGCGGCGGAAGGGACCATCCGGCGGGATTTTGCAACCGACATTGAAAAAAATGTTGTGCATGGCTCTGATTCACCGGAAAACGCTGATATCGAAATTAATTATTTCTTTAATGCATTCGAAATTCCTTAGGTAAGGATAAACACTCTCTGAATCAAAAAAGGGTTCCGGAATTAAACACTTAATTCCGGAACCCTTCATGCTTGAGTCATGCCACCGACTATTCGTTGGGGGCTATTCTTTCTCTTTTTTCAGTTCGTTGAGTTCCTGTTTGAGCGTGTCGACCTCATCTTTCAGACTATTGGTTTCATCAAAGGGCTCAGGGACGTTTTTCTTGTCCTTCAATTCCTCAAAACCCAGATAAGCGGCCAGGGCGCCGCCTAAAATCAACATGGCGGGAACTGCTGCCAGAAGGGCTTTTGCGAAATATCCCCACCAAGTAATTATTCCAATGATGCCCAGTACTAAAGCGACTAAACCTCCACCTAAAGCTGCCATTTCGATTCCTCCTTAAATTTTGATGTTCAAAAAATGTTCAAATTTGAAAAAACAAAGCTGAGAGCGGCGTTTTTTGACTCTTACCATGATTCCTGCCAAAATAGGCAGGGGGAAAAGCTACCACAAACAAATTAAGTGTTCAAGCACTTAATTGACGAATGTTTAAAAAAAGTTGGCATGAAAATTGAGGACCTGTGAGCCCAGGGAGAAAATACACATTGACAGTTGGCGATTTTGCCCCTATGTTCCTTCTGCCCGAGCATTGGACCTCATCATAAACGGCAAAGCCCTTGGCTTTTCGGGCTTCTGTGGTTGCTTGAGCGAGGGTTTATTGACGTTGTATTGAGTGGTGGCGCGTTTATTGTGCCTGAAGGTCTAAGGTCATAAAACCGCAAAATAGTACGAAACAACGTGATTTTTTAAGATATTGTGATGAATGAATACATTTTTTCCGATTTTTCGCACAAAATAATGGAAAATAGCCGAAAAATGGGTTTGTTATTCTGAAAATTAAAAATTATACTGATCATTTATTTGCGAAGCATTGTAAGCCAGCGTAGCTCAGATGGCAGAGCAACTGATTTGTAATCAGTAGGTCGGGGGTTCGATTCCCTTCGCTGGCTCCACGGCAGGATCGAAAGAGAACCTCATTGTGGAGAGGTTCCCGAGTGGCCAAAGGGAGCAGACTGTAAATCTGCCGGCTCAGCCTTCGGAGGTTCAAATCCTCCCCTCTCCACCATTGATGAATTTGTGTCATTTTTTGGAAAGAAAGATTGTTTTCCGAATCAATTCATGGCGCGATCTTCCGTGGGATATTAGCGTGACAGATGAAATTGGCGGGAATAGCTCAGTTGGCTAGAGCGTCAGCCTTCCAAGCTGAGGGTCGCGGGTTCGAGTCCCGTTTCCCGCTCCAAAGAAATCCGGTGTGCTTTATTTTTATTGTCGCTATTCTGCCCACTGTATTCGGACAAAAGCGTTTTTGTGTGATTTGTTAAGAAATGAGGCCCACGTAGCTCAGTAGGTAGAGCACATCCTTGGTAAGGATGAGGTTCACCGGTTCGATCCCGGTCGTGGGCTCCAGCGTTCAATAAAAATTTAGAAGGCAACCTTATCAAATAAATTCTTTGTGTGTGAGAGCGTTTTAGGAAATAGACGTCGCGTAAGAACAAATTTTGGAGGATATGCAATGGCCAAAGCGAAATTTGAAAGGACGAAGCCGCATTTGAACGTGGGAACCATCGGCCATATCGATCATGGCAAAACGACCTTGACCGCGGCGATCACAAAGCATCTGGGAATGAAGGGAATGGCG